>Ga0126381_100011372_pt1 | contig 10055 bp, 8 predicted proteins | sample PanSoiMetPlot_28_FD_96465 | JGI IMG/M metagenome (GOLD analysis project Ga0126381, IMG submission 96465) | Tropical forest soil microbial communities from Panama - MetaG Plot_28 | ecosystem: Environmental > Terrestrial > Soil > Tropical forest > Bulk soil | place: Panama | collected 2016-02-17 | reverse complement strand
AGCCCGCTGTTTAACGGACTCGAATCGGCGGGCAATCTTGTGAATGGCGGCCTACTGCGTCCTGTATATAAGGACAGCACAGTCGTACTGCCGGACGGCACGTTGTTGAATACGAATATGTACACCTCGCCGGTCCTTACGGAGACACGGCAGGTTCAGGCGGGATTTTGCTTCACCTGCCACAACGCAAACATCGAAGTGCTGGGCGATACCGACTTGACGAAGCGAGAGGTTCCTCAACTCGCAGGTCTGGGGACGTGCTCTCCAGCGCCGCCCGCTGGGCAGCAGTGCTTCCAGCCACAGTTATTCCGTCCGCTTCGCGATTACGTAATGGTGGATGCGAACGGAAATCAGCTTTTGCCGGCGACCCCCGGTGGCGATCCGCCCTCAGGCGCAATGCCCTCGCTGGCAGCCGCCGGAATTACGTGCGACTTCTGCCACGACGAGAACGGGCCAGACTTGAATCGCAGCTTCCAGATGGACGGCTTTGCAAACACCAGCCTGCTGCTGAATCAGACTATTCTGAAAACCGGGCCCTTCCTGAATCCAGTCGCCGTGAAAAACAATTTTCATGTGGCAAGCAACGATCCGAACAAGATCGCGTTCTTGCGTTCCGGCGCGTTTTGCAACACCTGCCATGACGTTCGCGTTCCCAACCGAAACTTGGTCGCCGAAGAGCACAACATGAACCCGGGCGGACAAAACGTCAGCTATTTTCGGCTGGAAAATCTGAGTACTGAGTGGCAAGTCGGCCCCTATAACAGCACAAGCAATCCGTTCGGCCAAATCGTGCGCTGCCAGGATTGCCACATGTCGTTATTCCCTTATGCTGGCTCGACGACCTATCAGGTTGGCGACATGACCGTAACGAGTCCCACGCCGGGCGTTTTCGCCACAGACTATGCGGCTGTGCCGGGGGTTGCGACGGACCAGAATGCCCCGCTTCAGCAGCGAAAAGTGGTGGAGCATTATTTTACGGGCGTTGACGTTCCGATCTTGACGCCAGCTGAATTGAGCGCACGGCTGGGAGCGAACTATCCTGATCCGTATGCGTCGGGAATGGACGCACACGGTGTTCCGGAAGGACTCGCGACGCGGCGCGCCGACCTCATGAAAGCTGCGGCGCGAATTAGCCTGAGCAAATCGGACACCTCCGCGCAGATCGGTCAGAAATTTACGGTTCGTTTGGAGGCCGTATCGCTTACCGGCCACCGCCTGCCTGCGGGATTTTCGCAGGAACGAACCGTGTACGTGCAGTTGGCGGTGACGGACAGCAATGGATTTCTACTCTACCAATCCGGTTATGTCGTCGATAAGCCGCATCCCAACACAGGTGAAAATGCGCCGGACGGCAACCTCGACGACGAAGACAACGAGCACCTCCACGCCGTGGTCGATCCGGGTATGCATACGTCGACGTACACTGCGGGCACGGCGACGAATGGGGGTAACAACCTCGTATTTGAAGTCGGGCCCGATGATGGGCCCGACGCGCGTATTTTCGTCGGCGCACAAGAAGGGCTGGTTTTGTTCCGCAACGAGTTGACACACATCTTTCTTCCAGGTCAGGCAATCGGGCGCATCGACCCGATAACGGGAAAGCCGGTCAAAGCGCTGGGAGTGCATTTCGAAGAAACGTTCCAGGCCGCACTCGCAAACGCTGTAGATAATTTCCGGTCGCTCCAACCTTTGCACCCGCGCATGTATAACTACGAGATTCAGCTTCCAACTCAGCAGCAGCTGCAGGCCATGAAAGTGACTTTGCAGGGCCCGTTGCACGTTCACGCGCAGATCAACTTTGAACATTTTCCCCCGCTCTTTTTGCGGTTCTTGGCTGGCGTAACTGGTCCCAATGGGCCAACCGGCCACAGTTTGAATCTGGTGGACGAGCACCGCATCGATTCGCTTTTGAAGAATATCGAGAACATCGCATCGGACGACATTACGGTGAGCCTAGCGCAATGAAAATCCGCTATCGTCATCTAGTTCTGATTGTGCTTGCCATCGCCGGCCTTCTCGTCGCAGTTTTCGCGCAGAACGGCTACCATCCGGGAGAGTTCCAAAGCTCCAATCCCTATTATCTAAAGCCGAATCCGTTCTACTTCGAGGGGAAGATTGACTGGAATTTGCTCGGGATCACGACTCCGCAGAATGCCTGGGACTACCTCCAGCGCGGAATGCATTTTCAGGATGACATGGAAGACATTCCGGATGCGATCAACGATTACCAAACGTCGCTCTCCATGAACAGCCTGCAGAGCCACACCTGCCAGATCGTTACGGCGGCAACCCTGGTCAACGGCACCGTTCCAACTCAATTGACTCCGGCTCCGTGCATGTTTACAGTGCGGCTAAGGCTCGGCTTTCTGCTGCGGGAAACAGACCCAAGTACCGCAATTCAATTGTTCGAAGAAGTTCTGCAAATCGATCCGCAAAGGCTGGGCGTAAATACCTTGATTGCCGAAACCTGGGTGATCGAGGCCCAGAAGGCGACCGATCCACCTACGCAACAGCAAGACTATGCCAATGCGATCGCAGCGTTCCAGGCGGAGTTAGCACTTTCGCCTGTGACGCAGCAGAGCATGGCACTTACAGGCGATACGGCGAACAATTCGAAGGTGCATTGGGAACTGGCTCAAGTGTACGAGGCGACCGGTCAGAACAATCTGGCGAAGAGCGAGCTACAAGCATATGTATCGGCGACGAAGTGGCATAGCGACGTTTACCCGTGGCGAATCGCGCTGGCGAATAGCCAAATCCAGGCATTAGCACAAGTGAAGTGAACCTATCCCGACAGTCAAGCGGTCGCGAGGGGATTCGGTGTTCAACTGTTTTCCAATGACGTCGTTGCGTTTGGCGATCGGCCTGGCTGCGCTCACTTTTTTGCCGGGGGCAAAGGCGCACCCTGTTGTTCCAAAAACTAGCAATCCTGCGGATAGTTCGCCCGCTCCTACCATCGACGCCGCATGGGACAGCCTTCTCAAGGACACGATTCCCCAAAGCCCCCCTGACCCAGCGCTGGCGTTGGCGCAGACTCATTACGAAACAAGCCCGGCAGGCGACTTCCTGAATCATTTCTTCATGGATACGCGTACTGAATACCTTCACACGCAGACGTTTTTCACCGGTCTTCCGACCGCGACGGGCGTGATCGATGCTCCCATCACTCCGATCTTCACGCCTGGGGTGCCCTATCCAAATGCGTTTCAGCCCGATACGAACATTATTTACAGCTTTCTGAACTGGGGGACACGCGGTTGGCTCTCCGATCGCGTAAGCTCGAACTTTTCTTTTGCATACTCGCAGGATCTTACGCACGTCACGGACGCATCGCCGCAGCTCGACGTCCTCAATACGTTTGGCTCAAATCGCCGCCTCGAACTCGTTTCCGGTTATATCGATATCAACGGTCGCCCGTCGGACGGCATCTTCGAGGGAACGAGCCTCCGCGTCGGTAGGCAGACCGTTTACGGGGCCGAACTGGCGGAAATGGACGGCGCGTCGTTTACCATGGACCGTCCGAAATTCTCTTGGACCCTGTTTGCCGGACGCCGCTTCACCTACTTTTCTAATCCCGACCAGCGAGCCATGGGCGGCGGAAATTTTCTTTACCGCTTTAACGAGAATTCCAGCCTGGAATACGATACCTTCTACTACATCAAGGGAACGAATGCCTTTCGATACCGGCAGGTTCTTGGCGGCGGCTGGTTTTTCAGCGTCGGCTTCCGCATGGTGGGGAGCTATCCGGTCGACTTTGCCGCCGACGCGCTGTGGACTCCGTCAGACGGAAAAACGTCTTTGCGGCTAAGCTTCGCACAAAAGATCACCAACAAGGACTATTTTTACGACTACACCTTTAGCGCACGTGATTTCGATCCCCACAATCCGTTGCTGCGGCTGAACCTGGAGGCTCTGCATCCACATACGCAATTCGTTATTAACGGCTCGCGCGCTATCAATCCAAAACTCCGATTGGGCGGCGACGTCTGGATCCGGCGTCTCAATGACAGGCAAGATGTCGGGCCATTTGATACGTCCTTCGAAGATTTTCGGGCGCACGCGCAAATTCTTCCGTGGAATAAGACGGATCTGCTCGTCGGATATCACTTTCGACATTCCGACGATCGCGGCTACTCCACGCCCCCGACTCAGTTCGACGATTTAAGCGGCACAGGTGAGACCCAGATTCAGGACATCAGCGTCGAAATCGGTCGCAGCTTCATGGATGGACGTCTCCACCTGCAGGCAGGCGGCTTCTACCGACACCTGGACTTTCGCGACCAGTTCACGGTGATCACGGGCGCGCGCGACAAAGGCGTTCTCGCGAACGCGTCGTTCAATATCGACAGCCGCACGCGCGTGTACATGGACTACGGCCTCGACACGGACTATCCGGTTTTCCGCCCGGCGATTCAGAACAGCCAGACCTTCCGCTTTGGCATGGCGTGGAGATACTGAGTGCGTGCATATCAATTGTGCTTGGCGAATGTCTATCTGATCGTCTTGTGCCTGGGAGGGGTGCCGGCGTCAAGCGGTCAGGAACCCGCCGCAAAGAATCAGAACCGCGCAAGTTCGCAGACTTCATCGCAACCGGCGCCGGAAGCTCCTTTCCAACTGCACGAATTCCATTTGAAGACGGTGGGGGTCGATTGCGGCGCCTGTCACGTCGCGGTGAAACCAGGTTCGGTCACGCTGCAGCGGCCGGGGCATGACCAATGCACCCCCTGTCATCAGGATGACTTCAATAAAGATCTGAAGCAGAAGGTTTGTTCGCAATGCCACACTGCGTTTCCGCCGACCAGCTCTGAGGAACTGTTGCCGTTTCCGCGCTTCAAGAACGAGCGTCCGATTGTTTTTGAATTTTCTCACGCGAAACACGTGGACCCCCACGCGCGAGTTGACGCACGCACTGGATTTCGGGCCGATTGCACGTTTTGCCATAAGTTCCCGGCGGATGGCGCGTACGCCTCGTTCGGAAATCACGAAGTTTGCTCGGGCTGCCATTCCAAGAATGGTATGAAGCCTCTGCTCAGTGAGAAATCAACGGCCTCTGATTGCCAGGGTTGCCACCGAGTAGAAGAAATCGAAAATCCGGGACTTGCTTCGGCTCGGCATCAGCTGGCTTCGTTCGTCATCTCGGGAAAGTACGACCAAATCAAGTTTTCGCACGCAGAGCATTTCAAGGGTCGCGAGGCCTATCACCTGGATTGCACCACCTGCCACTATGGCGTTCCTGAAAGCACAAACCTTGCAAGCCTGACGCTGCCCAAAATGGCCGACTGCGTAAACTGCCACGACATTTCTAGAAGTGTGGCAACGACCTATCGCATGAATAATTGCGCGGTGTGCCACATTGACGAGCAAACGGGACCGCTGCCCAACATTCACTCGCGCATCGTGAAGCCAACATCACACACGGAAGCATTTCGCATCGATCACGGCGACGAAGCTTCGAAGGCGGGAGCGCCCTGCTTCGTTTGTCACATGAACGTCACGCCGTCAGCTGTAGGGCAGCAGGAGTGTGTCGGCTGTCATCAGGTTATGATGCCTGTTTCACACGCCGCGCGCTGGAAGGATGATGTTCACGGTAAATATGCTGCTCTCGACCGAAAGAACTGCGCCGTTTGCCATATTACGGATTATTGCAGTCGGTGCCATAATCAGACGCCGGCGAGCCATCTGCCGCTTGCGCAATACAAAGCGGGAGGGCATGCTCAGCTTGCAATGTTGAACGAGCGGGCTTGTTTCACATGCCATACGTTTGCAGACACATGCTCGGAGTGCCATGCGCAGAATCTCAAATCGATGAGCCACCCAAAGTGAACGAGGACTTCAGCGAGGCCAAGGCGGAAGGCGTGTGCACAGCATGGTATTTCGCGGCGGCATTGCGACTCCTCGTGTTGAGCGCTGGAGTCTTTCTTCCTCTAGCTGCACAAGCACAGGACGAGGGGGCGCGATTCCAACAGGACCCAGTCCAGCAAGTTGCTGCACGCGTGCTCGTTGTGCTGGCTGTGATTGGAATCGTCGTCGTAGTTTACAGTTTGGCTCGCTATCGAGGATCGGCGGTGGAACCAGCATCGTGGGGCGTCCTATTGGCGGGAGCGGTGGCGCTTCCTCTGCTCATTACCGGCGTGGGCACGATCCTTGTGTTCCAGCGCGCGGAGCGCGTTGAATTTTGCGCTTCCTGCCACCTTACAATGCAACCGTTCGTCGATGATCTGAAAAATCCAAAGAGCAACAGCCTGGCTGCGCTCCACTTCAGAAACCGGTACATTCCTGACGATCAGTGCTATGCCTGCCATACCTCTTACGGTCTCTTCGGCACCGTGGAGGCAAAGAAGGAAGGACTGAACGATGTATACAGGTATTACACTCGAACCTTCCACTTGCCGATCACGTTGAAACATCCGTACCCCAACAACGATTGCCTGAAATGTCATGCCGGTTCGGAAAAATGGATCGCGTCGCATCAGGATTACAAAGACGCGCTCTTTTCCGGCGAGGCCACTTGCATGCAGTGTCACGCAGAATCTAACCCGGCGCACAACATCGCGCAGAACGTCGCAACACCACACTAGGTATGACACCCACCGTGACTAGAGATGTTACCCCTAAGCCCTTCAAACTGAATTCTGCGACGACGCGAACCCTCCTAATTGTGGCTCAGTTGCTGGCCCTGGTTGTATTCATACTCGCGCTGGAATTCCTGAGGCGCACCACCGGTGGGACACTTTTCCTTTTCTCGACGATCGGACCTGTACTGGCGCTGATTGCTGTAGCAGCAGTCCTTGGTGTCGCAACGTACCGATTCTTGAGGCGCCACAGTCTGTTCGAGGTGGAAGACATCGAGCCGGGACAAGTGATTTTTCGACAAGGCGAGGAAGGTGACTGCGCTTATTTCATCCACGACGGCCAGTTCGCAGTGATCCGCGAGGAAAATGGAACCGAAACAGTGATCGCCAGACTCTCTACTGGCCAGTACTTCGGAGAGATGGCCTTGATCGGTAATGCAGCGCGAAATGCCACGGTCCGCGCCGTAACTCCGGCGCGGGTAGCGATTTTGGGAAAACAGAATTTTCTGACGATGCTCAGCTTGATGCCACGCACTCAGGAAGACATCATGCAAACAGTGAATGCACGAGCAATGAGAAAAGCAAAGAAGTGAATTCATCCTGCACAAGGGAGGATCGAAGGAAATGATAGGAAAGGGAATTGCAAGTCTAATGGTAACCGCGGGATTGCTATTTGCGGCGTCTGCTTCGCTCCGAGCGCGGCCCAAGGGTGATGCGACGGCGGGAAAAGACACGTATACGAAAAAGTGCAAGAACTGCCATGCCGAAGATGGGCATGGTAACGACGGCATGGCGAAAGTGCTAAAGACCACGATTCCGCCGCTCGATGGCACTGAAGTGCAGAATATGTCCGACGCCGACCTCAAGAAAGTCATCGTCGAGGGCAAGGGCAAGATGAAACCGGTTCAGGGCTTGAGCGATGCCGAAATCGAGAATGTGATCGCGTACGTTCGCACGATGAAAAAATAGCGAGGGCGTTGCGCTTCCGCCTTGCAGCCGTGCATGAGATGAGCTGGCGCCCTGCTTGAGCACACGCAAGGTCCAGTTGCGCCTTGCGCCAGAGCCACGCGCTCGATAAGGGCCTTGAGCTCCTCAAGCAGAGATCGCCGTAGTTCTCAAACTGTTGCTTCCGGCGGCGGCTCGATCAACTACTGCTTGGGGCACGACCACAATGACGTCCAATGAAAAAAGAATCGTAATACTGGGCGGTGGCTTTGGCGGTGTCTATACCGCGCATCACCTGGGGCGCATGCTGAAACCGGGTGAAGCTTCCGTAACCCTCATAAATCGCGAGAATTATTCCGTATATCAGCCGATGTTGCCGGAGGTGATCTCCGGTTCTATCGGCCTCACGGATGTCGTATCTCCTATCCGTCAAATATCTCCTCGCACGGAGCTCGTCACGCGTGAAGTGGAGAGCATCGATTTGAAAAACAAGATTGTGACGGTGAGTCCCGGCTTTCGGCCCCGTTCGATGGAAATTCCCTACGACTATCTGGTGATCGCCCTCGGCGGAGTTACCGACTATTCTGGCAAGCCCGGCTTGCTCGAACACGCCAAGCCATTTCGGACCCTGGCCGATGCTTTGAGTTTGCGCAGCCATCTGATTCACGTACTTGAGGAGGCAGAACTCGAGACCGACCCGCAGTTCCGTGAGAAATTGTTGACGTTTGTCGTTGCCGGCGGTGGATTCTCAGGAGTGGAGGTCATCGCGGAACTCAACGACTTTGTTCATCATGTGAAGGGCAATTACCCGCGGCTTCGCAGCGAAAAGATTCGGTGCGTACTAGTTCATTCCGGAAACCGCATCTTGCCGGAAATCACCCCCAGCCTCGCCGTCTTTGCTCACAAACTGTTAGCCAAACGCGGCATTGAAATTAGATTACTGGACCTCCTCGTCAGCGCTACCTCTGAAAGAGCCATCTTGAAATCTGCTGTCGAGATTCCGACCAAGACCATAGTCTCCACCGTTCCATCGGCGATCTCACCGGTTCTTAGGCAGCTCGATTGTGCTAAAGACAAGCATCGGCTTCAAGTGAATCGCAGGTTGGAGCTGGTGGGCTATGAAGGCCAAGCCTGGGCTTTAGGAGATTGTGCCTCGATCGTCACGAAGTCTGGAAATCCCGTCCCACCCACGGCCCAGCATGCCACCCGCGAGTCCAGTATCGTGGCGGGGAATATTGCCGCCTGTCTTCGCGGTGAAGAGGGCTCCGAATTTGACTTCGAAGGGTTGGGCAAGCTGGGTTCGCTCGGCCGCTACTCAGCTGTGGCGGACATCCTCGGCATTCATGTCTCAGGCTTTCCTGCATGGTTTCTGTGGCGTACGATTTATTTGATGAAAATGCCCGGTCTGTACCGCAAGGTCCGTATCGGACTCGACTGGATGATTGCACTCCTGTTTCAGCCGGATTTAGTTCAGGTTCGCGACACTCATGAATCCAGCATCACGCGGCAGCATTTTGAGCCCGGCGACTTTGTCTTCCTCCAGGGCGAACTCGGCGACTGCGTCTATGTGATTGAAAGGGGGGAGTGTGAAGTCTTTCGGGAGCAAGATGGAAAGGTGGAACACTTAGCGATCTTGCACGCCGACGATTATTTCGGAGAAATGGCAGTGCTCACGGATTCGACTCGCAACGCCACCGTTCTTGCCCGTACTCCGATGGATGTCCTTCTAATTCCTAAATCCGAGTTCCAGTTACTGAAATCTTCCGTGCCAGCATTCGGGGAATTCTTCAGTAAACTCGCTCAAGGCCGCACGACCCCCATGTCCAGAGGTACATCGAGCTAAGCATCCGATACGAACCGAGGTCATCGGGATTTGCGCTAGAACGCCTCTCGGCGAGGATATCGTAATTGCTCACGAAACGCATGTACCGACCGCCGCTGCTGGCCTTATCTCGACGCTTACATCCCCGTGGCCTTGCGAACAACTCTGACGTGGTCGGCCGTCACTACAAAGCGACAATGATACTGGCTGACAATTCTTCAATTACACCGTTTCGTTCAACGACAACTTTCGTTACCTGACGGCCCGAGCCATCGGTGACGAGCCGCTATACCTCCGCATTCGTCATCAGCGATACGTTGCGATATGCGAGCGCGGGATCGACGGCGCAAGTCTGCGCATCAGATTTCGCATTCACGAGGCGTGGATAGCCGTCGCACGTGCGGCAGCGGATGCATTTGCTTTCGCGTCGATTTTTTGTCGAGCATGATGCCGAGTCACTTGCGCCTATGGCATCTTTTTTCAGAACTACTCGGCCGAAACGCCGGCACGGGTTTTGGCGGCTGCTAGGGCCAACGCAGCCGTGCAGGATACTGTAAAGACCTACACTCGGATTCAGGGCGATGGCTATTCTGCCTAAACGCCCTTCGCTTTCGATTTTTTTTCCGGCGGATAGTCTTTGCCGGCCTCTTCCAATTTCGCTGCAATTTGTTCTTTCGCCTCGTTAACCAATTCCTTTCCGGAATCGACCAAGTCTT
>Ga0126381_100011371_pt1 | contig 10055 bp, 9 predicted proteins | sample PanSoiMetPlot_28_FD_96465 | JGI IMG/M metagenome (GOLD analysis project Ga0126381, IMG submission 96465) | Tropical forest soil microbial communities from Panama - MetaG Plot_28 | ecosystem: Environmental > Terrestrial > Soil > Tropical forest > Bulk soil | place: Panama | collected 2016-02-17 | reverse complement strand
GTACGCTGCGTTAAAAGCCGACGCCTGGCCTCCATTTTTCTTTCGAAGATATTTCACTCGGGGAAGAAATTTCTGAATGATCTCGGGTGTTCTGTCAGCCGACCCATCATCCACCACCACGATTTCCAGCTCCGAAGGCGATAAACCCTGTTCAAGAACACTCACAAGAGCCTGCTCGATGTACCGCTCGTGATTGAATGTGTCCACCAGCGCTGTGACGAGTGGTTTCATCCGAGGTTCCTCACGGTCCTGTTTTTCTGCTGCTGCTGAGCACCCTGATGATTAGACTTTCTCGCGGGAGCGACGGATGGCCGTCGACCGTAAACCAAGGGCACTGCGAATTGGCCGCGTGATATCTAAGAAAAAGAACAAGATTGGATTCCATACTTCGAAGCGCAGAAAACGTCCTGCCCACGCGATACAGCGCTTAAATGTCAACCAGTAACTTATCCAGTTAGGTTTTAACCCATCAAGCCGAAGTACCTCGGTGGCATCTAACATGTTTCGCAGATGATCCCATCCGCCTCCCAACTGGAGGTTACGCTGCGCTTGTTCGTCGTTCCAAACGCCGAGTTTTCCTTGAGGGTGGTACTCATAGTCATGGTTCTGGTGAACAGCTAGAACAACGGCAGAAGCGTCCACTACCGGGACACCAAGGCCCGTTGCACACCAGATCAACCAATTGTCCCAGAACACGCGGCCGATCACGAGCGGTGGAATTTTCCTGAGATAGAGACCACGTGAGAACGCGAAATAGTCGATATAACATTCTGTCTGCTGATGGTTCGCCACGATAGCCCTGCGAATGACATCACTCTGCCAGTCCCCCGCAGAGAAATTGACGGGGTCCGTGATGTCCGTGTCCCAACGCCGACCGACCATGAGGAATTGCGGGTGCTTGGCCCCCACTTTCCGGGCTGCAGTACAGAAATCCGCCATCAGAATAATGTCGCAATTGCTGTAGCAAAGAATGTCATGGCGAGCAATCTCTTGCGCACGGTCAAAAATGTAATCGAGTCGCTTAGTACCATGCTCGTTTCGCTCGCAGTGAGATTCATGGCGGAGCCCGTATTCGGCGCAAACTCCTGCGGCACCCTCATCGTCTCCAAATAGAATGATTTCAACATCCGGGTGGAGCAGAGTCCAGCTCTTCAAGGCATTGCGCTGGATGATCCCGATGTGACCCCGAAACGGCTTTGCAGTCGTAAAAATCGTCAGCATACCTTTTTTGTTTCTGCCTAGCTCCCAGCGGAGCGTGCGCGTGAACGTTCCGACGCATCCATCTCATTGAGAATGGCGTCAAGAATACGCGTGATCGGCCAATTGTGATAATGACTCCTGAATTTCCTGAGGCTGGAAATATAACAAAGGGGATCGGTCTTGGGCGTGTCCCCAACATAATGCCAATTCAGCTTCTTGCCAGTCAATTGCTCGATTCGGTGAATGGCTTTGATAGAAGACCCTCGCACTGAATTATAGAATAGGCTACACACAGATGGAAACTTCCGAGCCCCCTTGACCGATATGAGGCGACTCTAGTAGGTTACATCAAGCAACTGTTGTTGAATTTAGGGTTATGGGTTCCTTGGGGCCAGTTTTCCCAGCCACAATTTGGCCGTTTGGAAGGGGTAAATGATCCACAAACGTGGTCTTTCAACGTGTGTGCTCTCTCTCTTTTTGTGCGTTTTTTGCCTAATCATCCTCACTTCAGGTTGCGGCGGATCCAGTACGCCCATCAGCGTAGGGATCAATCCGCTGAAGGCAGCCATCGGCACTGGTCAAACAAGCCAGTTCACCGCGACGGTGACCAGGGGGTCAGTCAAATGGACCGCCTCGGCGGGAACGATTGACTCCACCGGCGATTTCACGGCGCCGTCTGGCACACAGAGCATGACAGTCACGGTGACGGCCACAAGCACCAACGATCCCACTAAGTCGGCCAGCGCTACGGTCAACGTGGTCGCACCAGGGCAAGTATCACCGACGGCAAACGTCCAAGTGGCAAGCTACACCATTGCCCCGGCCGCGGGGGGGAACGTCTCCGTGCAATTTGGCACGGACACCTCCTACGGCCTGACCACCTGGACTCAGCCCATTCCCCAGGGCGGTGGCGCTGTCAGCCTTTTCGTCGCTGGAATGCTCGCCAACACGCTTTATCACATGCGCGGCGTCGTCCAGTTCGCCGACGGCACGCAATTCAACGACGCCGACCAGACGTTCACCACGGGTGCTCTGCCGTCTGCGCAATTGCCCTCCATCACCGTCACCACAATGCCCGGAATGACTCCGCAGTCGGGCGTCGAGTTCCTCGATTTGATCGGCACGGGTAAATTCGACCTCGTCGTCACCGATCTAGGCGGCAATCCTCTATGGACGTACGACCCTGGAAGTACGGTCCCGGCAGGATCTCTTGTTGGGCCCTACAAGCTTATGCCCAACGGACATATTCTGGCGAACTTTACTCTCTCCAATTCCGTTGGACTTGGGCTGAGTTCCGTCCTCCAGGAGATTGATTTGGGGGGAAACTTAATCTGGCAGACGACTTCAACACAACTCAACCAGGCGCTTGCCGCCGCCACCTGCGCGGAATGCAATGTCACCATCCTTTCCACCCATCACGACTTCGCCATACTTCCCAACGGCCACTTGATCCTCCTTGCAGACACCGAGCAAGTCATCGGCGGAGTTACGGTTACCGGAGACGTGCTCATCGACCTGGACCAGAATCACAATCCGGTTTGGGCTTGGAACGAGTTCAATCATTTGGACATCAACCGCCGTCCCTTTCAGTACCCGGATTGGACTCACACGAACGCTGTCATCTATTCTTCCGACGACGGCAATCTCATTGTCTCCATTCGTCATCAAAACTGGCTGGTGAAGGTTCACTACGCGAATGGCACTGGCGCGGGGGACATCATCTGGCGCCTGGGCTATCAAGGTGATTTCGCACTGCTGGCCGGAACCGACCCAACCGATTGGTTCTACGCCCAGCACGGCCCCTCCTTCGTGACGACGAACACGACAGGTAAATTCACCCTCAACCTCTTCGACAATGGAAACGACCGAGTGTTTCCGTCCGGCGTGACCTGCGGCGCCACGGGACAACCGCCTTGCCACTACAGCACGGTGCCGGTGTTGCAACTGGACGAGACGGCGAAAACGGCGACGCTGTCGTTCCATCCCACCGCGCCCGCTTTTTCCTTCTTTGGTGGCAACTCTGAGGTGCTGAAAAACGGCAACGTTGAATACTGCGAATCTGCCAGTGGTCCCGGCGTCGCAGGAGATATTTTTGAAGTGACGCAGGACTCCAGCGCACAAACCGTCTGGAATATGCACATCATGGGACAGTTCGCCTACCGCGGCCAACGCATTCCCAGCCTCTACCCCGGTGTCCAGTGGTAACGGGCAGCCTGATTCGGGGTATCTGATGAGCATGTTGGCGATAATGCGGAAACTGCTTGCCCGGGCGTTTCAAGAGGATGCATTCACAATTGAGGCGACAGAGGCTGGGCTGATATCAAGCTGACCACGTCGACAGGCTGTGCTTTGCGAATGCGAGGGTTGCTGGACGAGGAAATCTGCAGTTAGCGCCTAACGTGCTGAACTGAACCAAGAGCGCATCGCCTCTCGCACAGATCAGATCATTTTGCCGCCTCTCCGCTAACTAACTTACTGGCGCACCCACAAGACGAGCACGGGCTCGAGAATCGGTTGATCACTTGCGGCAACTGGGAATTTGCCATTGAGGACATGGATGACAAGAGGGGAGGCAGTGCAAGAGATTCGAGGACGAATTCTCGATTTGGCAGCGTTCGAAACAGTTCTGGGCTTCCACCTCAATTTCATATCTCGCACAACTCGATTCCAGGCGCTTGAAGCCATCAGTGCGCAACGCTGGTATTCCACCGACGTCGCGGCACCCCGTTTCGAATTATTTCCCCGCACGCACGCGGTGGCAAACGCCACCACGGTGAGGTCACAAGCCATCTCCTCAAGTATGGCGTTCGGTAGATTGTCCTGGAGCTGGGGCAACGCATAAACGCCGGCCGCATTGCAGATCATGGACAGCTCTCGGCTGTTCACACATAGTGGAGCCGCATGGTCGTGAACACCAACGAGCAGGATTTGGACCTGATCGGCCGTGAAGGCCTGCGGGAGGCTATCGATGATCTCTTCGATAAGGCGGGCATAGTTGTAGGTGTCGATTAGTTAGGACGGTAACGAAGGGTGCGATCAAACCGCCCATTTGCCGTGGACAATTAGACTCTGCTGCGGAAACGCCGCATGGCCGCCGACCGTAGCCCAAGTGCGCTGCGGACGGGCCGGGTGACACAAAGAACAAAGTGCCAGGCTGGGAGCCAAACCTTATAGAGGAATGGTTGCCATAGCTTATAGAGGAATGGTTGCCATAGCTTGCGGTTAGGGAGTGTGTATTCATTCGTGTATCGACTCAGGTGCAAGCCAATGCGACCGTCAGATGTGATGGTGTGCGTGGAAGACTTGATAACGCGAATGTGCTTCCGGCCGCCGATCAACACGAGATTCTCCATCGATAAGGCATCAGTAGGCACTCCCTTGATGCGTCCAAACTTGGCGTTATATCCGTGGTTTTGGTGGACTGGCACCAAAAAACGGCTGGCGTCTAGGACCGGGACTCTACTGGACAAGGCCTTCCAGATCATCCAGTTGTCCCAGTAACAGTGACCGACAAGAAGCGGGGGCATATCGGCGTATAAACCCTTTGAGAAAAGAAAAAAATCGATCCAATATGCATCTTGCTGGAATCCTTTACTCAAGGCAAACTGCCGCAATTCATCGGCCCAATCGGGCTGATTGAAATCTATGGGCTCGGTGACGTCGGTATCCCAACGTTGCCCAACCAAGAGGAACCGGTTTCTCCATGAGCGCGCTATTTGGAAAACTGTCCAGAAATCCTGCATGAAGACGATATCGCAATTGGAGAAACACAGGTGGTCGTGCAGTGCGATCTCCTGTGCGCGGGCAAAGATGTAATTCAGGCGCTTTACGCCGCTTTCGTGGCGCTCGACATAGGGTTCATGGCGGAGCCCGTACTCGGCGCAAACCTCTGCGGCACCCTCATCGTCTCCAAATAAGATGATTTCGACACTCGGGTGGAGCAGGGTCCAACTCTTCAGGGCATTGCGCTGGATGATGCCGTTGTGGCCATGAAAGGGCTTGGCGGTGGAGAACAGGGTCAGCATGAGCGAACTTTTAATCTCCGGTAGAGCTCTAGATAGCGCTGTGCTTGAAGCTCAATTCCGTATTCTCGCACAACTCGATTCCGGGCGTTTGAGGCCATCAGTGCGCGACACCGCTTGTCAAGCAACGCCGCGGTAATCGCCGAGCGCAGTGCTGGGACGTCACCGGGCGGCACCAAACGCCCTTCCACACCATCTCGAATCATCTCAGGTACGCCCCCGCTGGCAAACCCAACCACGGGGAGGCCACAGGCCATCGCTTCCAGTGCTGTATTCGGCAGGTTGTCTTGAAGCACCGGCAACGCAAAAACATCGGCCGCGCTGTAGATCATGGACAGCAATCGGTCGTTCCGCACGTAATCGAGCCGCACATTGGGAACACCGTCTGGCAGTTCCACTCCGCCATTGCCAAGAATCAAAAGGCACAGATTTGTGCGATCCGGCAACTCCTCAAGCGCATCCACCAGCATTGGCAACCCTTTTCGAGCCTCACTTGCCCAATCCGCGAGGAATAACACGATCTTGTGGTCGTTGCGCAGCCCGAATAAGTCTCGGGCCACGCCGCTGTCCCTGGGCTTGAAAATCTCGGTGTCTAGCCCGTAGGGGATGACGGTCACTTCGCGATCGCCCAAAAGCGAACTTCGTCTTACTTCGCCCGCCAACCATTGACTTGGCGTTACCAGGTGCAGCACTCCCGATTTCAGTACCTGGTAGCCCGAACGTTTGCGAGCCCATGACCGATGTGAAAAATCATTTGGGTTCTTGCTGTTCAATTGCGGGCAACATCCACACGATCCCACGAATTGCTCGCACTTTCCGTCGAAGTGGCATCCTCCGGTGAACGGGTGCATATCGTGTAGCGTCCACACAATTGGGCGATCCTGCGGCAAACGTTCGAAAAATTTGGAGTAGTCCAGCATCCCGGAGACCCAGTGCAAGTGCAGGATGTCCCAGGGCGGCAGTTGTTCCAAGATTTGCGCTCCATGCCGACTGCGATCATCGCTGAAAGTCGAGGCGCCCCACGGGCGTCGTTCCAAGAGTTTGTCCATCTCTCGGCGGAGAAACCAACGTCGTACGCCTCTGCGAACCCGCGTGACAGGGTCGTTAGGATAGCCAAATCCAACTACGCTCGGATCTCCCGACTCTCGACGCTCCACGAACATCCTGGATTCCACGCCAACACGAAGAAGGCCTTGGTGCAGTCGATATGCAGACCGTGCAGCGCCTCCCTGTGAATCTGCGTAAGTAACGTGCACGATCTTCACGGCCGAATCGCTTCCATGAAAAGCGAATCCGGCTTGTACGTGCTTCCATCTGGCTCGGTATCCAAGTTGAAGCCGGACCAGTTTACAACTCGGCTTTCGCTAGGTTCAACTTGCATGATCTCCATGAATCCCGTCGATTCCAAAGCCTTGGCCAAGGAGTAGCTGTCGTACATCCATTTATGAACTTCCCCACCGTCGCGAAACCTGCCGTGATCGTAGGCGGCTAGACCCTCCGACCCGACGAGCAAGTGCAGAGCGAGGCGTCGGAACCGATCACCGAGGGAATTTCGGATGGAAAGTGCTTGCGCTCCCGAAGCCTGGCCTGCGTTCGGAAGCATGCGATTCAGCTCGCCACCCAAACGTGCCTTCAGAAAAGCAATCTGCGATGGGGTTGCTTTTCGGGCAAATTGCACCATTTCTCCCCCAGAGAACTCCCGGACCGTCTGATCGTACATTTCTATAATGGCCCAATCGTAATAGAACTGAGAATCCTGCCCGCCTTTGAACGCGTTGTTGAGCGCATACCGATACAACTCAACAATCCTCTCCAGATCGGGAACGACGACACGAAGAATGCCCCCTGGCCGAAGCACCTTGAAGCATCGCCCGAGAAAACGCAAACCATTCTTCTGCGAAAAATGCTCCAGGACATGTGAATGATAGACGACGTCGAACATTCCGTCCGGGAACGGCAACTCCTTCCTCAAGTCACACCGTCGCACTTGGCTATCGGTTGGACAAATATCCAGATTTACCCAATCCGGATGAAATCGCAAGCCGCACCCCAAATTCAAATAGCGCGCTGTCATTCTTTCTGAAACCAGTGGGCGGTATAATCGACCTTGTTCAACTTATGAGCCAGTTGCCGAGAATGGAAGAACTCGTCAACAGCTTTGCGGCACCCGGGCCAATGGCCGTAGTCATCGAATGAGACAAAACCCCCAGGAACAACGCGATCGTAAAACGTTTCCAGGCAGAGTTTCACGGACTCGTACCAGTCGGCGTCGATGTTCAGGATGGCAATCCGTTCTATGGCGACGTTGGGGAAAGTATCTTGAAACCAGCCTGCCACTATTCGAACGCTAGTGGTATCTGCGCGTACGCGCCTTAGGACCTCATTTACGTGCGCAACGTCCCCAACTTCCTGACCGACATGCGACTGAGCGGAGCGTCCTCCTGCGCTCATACCGTCATGTTCGGTGACTTCTGGCATCCCTTGGAAAGAATCGAATAACCAAACAGTTCGCTGCAAGCGAGAGTGAGTTGCCGTTCGGGCCAAGATCGCGGCTGAGCCGCCGTTGCAGACCCCACACTCGACGACATCGCCGGGGATGTTCTCCGTTTCGATGCGCCGGGCAAGGCGATAAAGGCTCTCTATGCGCTCCAGGCTGATAAGAGTGTACGGCAAGACGGATTTGGTAACCCTCTTCAATTGAAACTTATCCCAAATTTGTGAGAGGGACGTCATTAGTGATTGTCCGTAATCGAGACGGTTTGCTGGAACCGGCAGAGATAGGTGCCGGGGAAGATCTCGGTATGGTGGCTAGTCTCCTCGCTTTCCATAACGTCGAAGCTGGTCGCGTGCTCGATGTCATCGATGGTTTCGGTATATGCGCGGCCGAGCCAGAGCCCGACGAGGTACTTGCCGGGGCGGAGCAAGACTTCGCGAAGGAGAAAGTTGGCCTTCGCGGCCTGTCCGGCTTGCAGGGTCACGAATTCACCTTTCTGGGCTGTGTTGGTGTCAATCACACGATGGCCGCTGTAATCAAAGAAGATGATCGCGAGATTCGCGGGGGCGAAGTCCGATTCGCATCGGAGTTCGACGTCAATATTCAGGTTGCAGCCAGGATAAGCAACTTCGAGCGGGTGGCCACCGGAATCAAGGGGCTGGATGGAGATGGAAGTGAACCGGGCTTTGCCGTTGCCTTTTCTCCGGCGAGCGGAAAGGTCCGAGCCATTGGCGGTATCGAGCGACTCCGCGTAATAGCGCGTGGTGGCGTCGACGGTGGAACCGTCGAACTCGACGCCGCCGTTGTCAAGGATGATGCAGCGTGCGCAGAGCGCGTTGATGGCGGCCATGTTGTGGGAGACGAGGACGACAGTGCGACCAGCGCGCGCCACGTCGCCCATCTTGCCCAGGCATTTCTTCTGGAAGTTGATGTCGCCGACGGCGAGTACCTCGTCTACCAGAAGAATTTCCGGCTCGAGATGGGCAGCGACCGCAAAGGCGAGGCGGACATACATACCGGAGGAATAGTGCTTCACCGGAGTATCGATGAACTTGTCGATTTCGGCAAAGGCAACGATTTCATCAAACTTGCGGTCGATCTCTCTCTTGCTCATGCCCAGGATGGAACCGCTGAGATACGTATTCTCGCGGCCGGAGAGCTCACTGTGAAAGCCGGTGCCGACCTCGAGCAGGCTGCGGACGCGCCCACGAATCTCTGCCCACCCGGCCGTCGGCCGCGTAATGCGCGAGAGGATTTTCAGGAGCGTGGTCTTGCCGGCGCCGTTGCGTCCGATGAGGCCGAGAACTTCGCCTTCGTGGACTTCGAGAGAAACGTTCCGCAGAGCCCAGAAGGTTTCATGCTGCGAAGGGCCGAGGATGGCCAACGGCGAACGGATCAAGTTCGTGAACAGGTCACGCAGGGTATTGCTTCGGTGGGCATGCAGGCCACGGCGGTACATTTTGCCCAGGCCTGTGGCTTGGATCACGGTTGTCATAGCTTAGACGCGGTCCGTTACGTCGCCCTCCATGCGCTGAAAGAAAATGAGGCCACCAATGAAAAGGACAGTAACCATGGCAGCGGAAACAAGTATCGGCGGCCCAGGGGGCTGGCCCTTACCTGTGAGCGCCCATCGGAAGCCGTCAATGACGCCTGCCATCGGATTGAGTCCGTAAAATGCTCGCCAACGCTGCGGCACGAGCGAGCTCGGGTACGCCACCGGCGAAGCGATCATCCAGAACTGCACGGCGAAAGGGATAATGGACGCCACGTCGCGATATAGCGCGTTGAGCGCGGAAGTCCAAAGCCCAACCGCAAGGGCCGTGAGCATCGCGAGGACGATCAGCACTGGTAATAACAGCACCGTCGCCGGCGGCCGGATTCCGAAGGACAAAGCGAGCGCAATCATCACTATAAGTCCGATGCTGAAGTCGATGAGCGGGGAGCATACCGCCGCCAGCGGGAGCACCAGTCGGGGAAAGTAGACCTTGGTAATGACCTGCTGGTTGTTCACTACGATATTGGTGCAATTGGTGAGCGCACTGGAAAAATAGGCCCAGGGAACCAGTGCGGTGAAATAGAAGACCGGATACGGCAACCCCTGAGAGGGCAGCTTAGCCAGCCGGCCGAAGAAAATTGTGAAGACGCCCATGGTCATGAGCGGCTGAAAAACCACCCAGAGGACGCCGATAAGGGTCTGCTTGTAGCGTACCTTGACGTCGCGCCAGACGAAAAAATAAAGCAACTCCCGATAAGCCCAGAGTTCACCCAGGTGTAGATTGAACAAGCCGCGAAGAGGTTCGATGCGCATGCTCACAGGCCTGACGGCCAGCTTAGCGCCT
>Ga0126381_100011369_pt1 | contig 10056 bp, 6 predicted proteins | sample PanSoiMetPlot_28_FD_96465 | JGI IMG/M metagenome (GOLD analysis project Ga0126381, IMG submission 96465) | Tropical forest soil microbial communities from Panama - MetaG Plot_28 | ecosystem: Environmental > Terrestrial > Soil > Tropical forest > Bulk soil | place: Panama | collected 2016-02-17 | reverse complement strand
TAGCATGAATCGAGACGGGAACGTAACCGACATCGCCGCCCGGCTGATCGTTACGCGGCCGTCTTCGAGTGGCTGGCGCAAGACCTCGAGCACGTTCCGCTCAAACTCCGGCAGCTCATCCAGAAACAACACGCCATTGTGTGCGAGCGAGACTTCTCCTGGCCGGGGGACCGCGCCGCCGCCAATCAACCCGGCATCTGAAATCGTGTGATGCGGAGATCGGAATGGCCGGGTCGTAATCAGGCCGCGCTTTTCAGTCAAGCCCGCCACGGAGTGGATTTTGGTTGCCTCCAACGCTTCCTCGAATTCGAGCGGCGGCAATATCGTCGGTATGCGCTTGGCCAGCATCGTCTTGCCAGAACCAGGAGGCCCGATCATCAGTATGTTGTGCGAGCCGGCGGTAGCGACCTCGAGCGCCCGCTTGGCATGAAGCTGGCCCCGCACTTCGCGAAAGTCCTCGGCGTATTGGCCGAAGTCCGCCAGCAGCGCATTAGTGTCTACTCTTATGGGTACTGGAGGCTCGTCGCTATTGATCATGTCCACGACACCCTTGAGCGAGCTTACCGGATGCACGTCCAGGCCGGCGACGACGGCCGCTTCCTGCGCATTCTCTTCGGGCAGCAGTAGCCTCTTGGTCCCGTTCGCGCGAGCAGCGACGGCGATGGGCAGCGCCCCTTTGATCGGGCGGACCCGGCCGTCAAGCGACAGCTCGCCGACCACCAGCGTCTCGCCCAACTCCTCAGGCTTCAGGTCACCATTCGCGCCAAGGATGCCCAGCGCGATCGGCAGGTCAAAGCTCGATCCCTCTTTTTTGATATCGGCCGGCGCCAGGTTCACGGTCACTCGATGCAGAGGAAAGAAGAAGCTGCAGTTGTTAATGGCTGCGCGTATCCGTTCGCGGCTTTCTCGCACGGCAGTGTCGGGCAACCCGACCATCATGAAGGTAGGCTGCATTCCATCACTCGAACGAGGTGAGAGATCGACCTCGACCTCAACGTTATAAGCGTCAATGCCAAATACGGCGGCGCTGAGTACTTTGAAAAGCATCGAGAACCTCCGGTGCAGCTTTGCAGCCGAGAGCGGGACCGGCCATTGATACGGGCCTCAAAGGGACAGATGCCGCCAGCAATAATAGACGCAAAACCCCCGCATTACAATTCGCAGATGGAAGATTAACCGCCGGGCTCAAGAACACAGGAAACGAATCGAGGCGACGAACCGGTAAGCTTTCTACTCCTGACGCAGTGACTGAAGCGGATCGATTTTGGCCGCCCTGCGCGCCGGCACGTAACAGGCAAGCATCGCAAGGCCCGCCAGCAGCAGGGGGGCGCCGATGACCAGGCGTCGATCGTCCATGCCGACCATAAGCGACTCGACAAAGACGTTGGTCACCGCGGAAAGTGTTCTGGCCACCGCGAAGGCGCCCAAAAATCCGAGGACGGTTCCAACACTTATCAGAGCCGTGCCTTCGCGCAGCACCAGCAGCAGCACCTGTCTCCGGCATGCTCCCAGGGCCATACGAATTCCGATCTCCTTGCTCCTTTGCGCGACCGCGTACGCCGTGACCCCCGCGAGCCCGATTGCGGCCAACACCAGGCCAAACACTCCAATTCCGCCGTAGGTATTGACGGAGAAGCGCTCGGCGGACCGGCTCAGCTCCAGGTAGTCGCTGAGCGTTCGCACATTGAAAATGACCAGGTTCGGATCGATGGAAGCGATCTCGCGCCGAATGCCGCCCAGCTTATCCGTTTCCCCATCCGAACGCACCATAATAGTCATGCCATCGGCTGGCGGCCGCGCAAAATTGCGCTGCGTCAGCGGTAAATAAATTACGGATCGGCTGATCTCTATGTCATTCCTCAGGTCGCGGACCACGCCGACAACTTCATAGGACTGGTTCTCGTCCCTTACACGCTCGCCGACCGCATTTCCGCTTCCGAAAAATCCGCGCGCGGCACTCTCGTTCAATATGGCGGGTAAAGTCTTCGATCCATCTTGCTGGCCCGCTTGATCCAGTTTGACGAACTCCCGGCCGGCCAGCATCGGCTCGCTCAGCGCAGCGAAATAGCCCGCTCCGACCGTTTCTTCGACCGCCGACACCTGTACCCGCGAGCCTCCCAGCGAGTCTTCCGCAGTCAGTTGGACGGGTTCATCTTCGGTCGAAAAGGGCGCCTGTGCGGCCAGGGCGACCGCTCGCGCAGAGCCGGCTTTGAGCTGCTCGGGAAGCTTCTCAAACAGATCTCGTGCTTTTTCGGGGGTGTAGCCGTCCCGCACCGGATCGATGGACAGGAGATACATCGTGTGCGGATCGAATTTGGTTTGGATGCTGCTCACTCGCATAATACCGATTACCAGGAACCCCGTGATAAGCAGCAACATGAGTGATCCCGCAACCTGGGCCACCATCAGCAAATTACGCAGACCAAATCGCAGGTAACCAGGCAACCGCAGGGCCATGCCCTCTTTGAGCGCAGGAATCACATCGGCTTTCGTCGCTCGGAGGGCGGGCAACAGGCTGAATCCGACGCCGCAAACTATCGCGAGGACAAACACGAAAACGGCCGCGCGCCAGTCCGGCAAGAAGTTGTATTCCTCAGGCACCGCCGAGGGCGCAGTGAATTTCGATTTCAACACTGAGAGCCAATAAGCGAGCCCGAGGCCCGCAATGCCGCCCAGCAGCGAGAGCAAGATGCCCTCGCTCATCATCTGCCTGACAATCCTGAATCGGCTGGCCCCGACTGCCAGGCGAATCGCTAGCTCCTTTCGGCGATTGGCGCCGCGCGCAAGCAGCATGTTTGCGAGATTCATGCACGCAATGCTCATGATCAGCGCCATCAGCGCTACAAAGAATCCGGTTAACACGAGCTTCAAATTCCTCGGAAGCGGCACCATGGTGCCCGCCGAGAGTAAGGTCACGCGCCTGGCGTTGTCATTGGGTCGCGGAGCCGCCGCATCCTGCTCGTCAAGCTGGCGGGTGATCGCATCGAGAGCGGCTTCCGCGGAATCCGGTGTGACGCCGGGCTCCAGGCATATCATTGCCAGGAACTCCCTGGCGTTTCGCTGATGGAGCACGTCGCCTGCAAGCTCTGGAGCGAGGGCTGCCGGCACCGTGATGGGAACGAACAGCTCCGCGGGATTGATGGCAAGGGCGCCATTGAAATCCCTGGGAGTGATTCCGACGATCGTGGCTGGCTGCCCGTTCAGCCGGAGTGTTTGTCCCACCGCGTCGGGAGAGCCGTTGAGGCGATTGCGCCAAAATCGGTCGCTGATCACCACAACCGGCGCGTCGCCCGGCCTGTCGAGATCGGGGCTGAGCACTCGTCCGCGCTGGGGCGCAACACCCAGCACTGAGAAATAATCGGCTGATACAAGTTGTCCGAAGACTCGTTCCGCCTTCGCATTCACGTCGCCTTGGAACGTGACATTGAAAGGGATGCCGGTCCGAAATGCGGCGACGCCGGTGAACAGGCTCTTTTGCTCCCCGTATCGCTCGATGTAGTAATACGAGACTGGCTTCTCAGGCATGACCAAATGTTTGGCATTCGCGGCCGCCGGCAGCTCGCGGGAAATCAACAGCACTTTCGAGTTATACACCAGGGTGGTCAACCCCATTCCGAGCCCCATGGAAACGATGCCGACCAGCGCGAATCCGGGCGACTTGATCAGCGATCGCAACCCATAGCGCAGGTCACGCCGCATCTCGCTGAGATACTCAATCGGTACGCGAATCGCGATGTCCGCAACGAGCCGGATCAGCCCGGCGACCCCGTGACGCCTGGCAATCTCTTCCACCACATCCTCGCCGAGCTGCATCATCTCCGCGCCGTACGCCAATTGGAATTCGTGCGGAAAAGCGCGCGCCAACCTGCGATAGATCTTCAATGCGAAATTCATTTCGTCACCATGGCCTGTTGATCGGAAAGCCAATTTGACATCGTGCGGAAGTGCTTGGGCCACGTGCGGATAGAATCGGGAAACTCATTCTGTCACCCGGCCTCGCCTGACCCGAATTGTGCGAACAAGTTCCTGCAAACGGTCACATTCAGCGTCCAGCACACGTCTGCCTAGCGGCGTCAGCCGATAATATCGGCGGCGGGCGTCGTCGAATTCCGGGGAGGGCCGTTTGTCGCATTCCTCGATCAGTTCCGCTTCGATCAAGCGCTTGATTGATCCATACAGCGTCGCGGGCCACAATCGCACCTTCCCGCTGGTGCGGTCCAGGACCTCCTGCATGATCCCGTAGCCGTGCTGCTCGCCGCCCGCAAGCGAGAGCATGATGTGGAACCACTGGGCCTTGAGCGGAATGAACCTTTGAAGTTCAGGATCAGTCATACGGAGTATATATATCAACTAATATATAGATGTCAATAAGCCCAACAAAGTGAAGGCCGCGTGAGTTTGGCTCTCGTCGCGCAAACCCTCGTCGAAGTCGACCACTCCATCGAATTCTCCGCTGATGGGATCCAGTCGTTGATCTTTTGGAGCACGAGTCTTTCTCGGCGGGTGAAATTCACTGTCAAAGTTTTTTATTGAGTCTCTTCAACAGTAGTGTTTTAATTGCGCTATACGGGAGTATGCCTAAGACGGAGGACAAAGCTTATTATCCGTTCACGGGGAGAGTGCTGCCCAACGGTGACCTTAGAATACCTATCGCGGGCACGACGACGGACGGTGAAAGGTGGGATGGCTACGAGACGGTGACGCAAGGACATCCCCGCTACGCCGAGTGGCGTGCGCTAATTGAAAAGAGGGGACCACTGGTCGAGGCCATAAGGCACCAGCGACAGCAGCGAAGAGAGCAAAGACGAAACAAACAAGAATCCTGATCGTCTGTTTGTGAGATGAGCTGGACCGAGTCTGATTGATTAGGTTGACATTTTAGAATTTCAGCGTCTAAAAGGCCCCATAGAGGGCGATTCGAACAGCATAAGTACCAAGACTGCGATTTATAGCATTTCGACCTGGTTGACCTCTAGTAAGGCTCTTAGCCACCTTCGAATCCGATCCGAGCCCTAAGCAAGGCGGCAACTTGATGCAGAGGAAGGGCCGAACATCCGTCCGGCCCTGCTCATCCTATCCAATACTGCTATGTCCCGCAGGTGCAGGTCGCGTGTGGGATTGTGTCATTAAGGTGGAAATTCTGGCTTACGCCCGGAGCCAGTTTGATGGCCACGTTGGCCATTCCCGTTAACTGGCCGGTGTTGAAAAGCGCGCTGATGGTTCGATCGGGTTTGGAATCCATAAGCGTGCGAATGCCATTCACCAGCCCTACTTTTCCGGTCCCGGTCAGAGTGAAGCCATGCGGTCCGCAGTGCGTGAAAGTGTAATCACCAGTTGTCGCGTTCCACTCCAGGAAGTCGGCGGTGGTGTTGTCTCTCAGGCAGGTGTCAGGCGCCGCCGCCACAGCCGCCGTCTGAAAGCTTATCGCTCCGCTGAAAGGCGTCCAGGCAGTGTCCCTCCGGAAAACGTTTACGCCCCCTGTGCCTCCATCGGCGTAGTTCCCAGCCGTAGCTGTGTTCCAATATGCCGTGTCCGGGAACGGATTGGTCCCGACCGACGGTGCCACTGTGGCCAACCCGAAGTTCAGCGATTCATATGGCCCTTCCACTCCGATCGGATGGTATCCCCAGGTCAGGGTGTTGTACGCAACACCATAGATAATTTGGTTGGGGACAGTCGTACCTGTTAAGTCGAAGCTAATTGTGAATGCGAACCCGTTATAGCAGTTTCCATCACCTGCTCGCCACGCTGTTCCACCCGGGCAGGTAGGGTCCGCCGGTGGGCGCCATGGGATCGGAAATGTATTGGTCCGCGTCGCGATAAGGGTTCCGGGTGCCGGATTCGGTCCGCTACTATCCACATTAAAAAGATTGAGGGTGATCGGATGTGTCCAGCTAGGGTTGAAAGAAGGCCAGTCAGAGGCGAGCGCCCAATCGCTCATGACCAGCGTGACTGTCGTTAGACTGCGACCGGCGCCGGCAAACTGGATGAGATCGCCGAACTCGGCCGACTGAGTGGCCTGATAGCCCAGGCTCGGCACATTCGGCGGAAGCGAAGGTCCGGGAATGCTATTGTAGATGATTGCAGGCGGCAGCAGTGGGGCCGAAACACCTCCATTGGGCTGCGGTCTTGCTGTCGAGTTTCCAGCGGGACCCGGCCCCGCCGGCGATACGACTGATCTCTGCGGACCCACGGAACTCGAGGATGCGGTCATGCCGGGCGCCATCTGGCTCGCCAGGATGACCGAACCGGTCAGGCAATACATCAAAACTCGAACCATAGAAAAACATGAGGACTGTTTCATTTCTTTCTCCAACGCCTTTCCCTAAGGCATCTATACCAGTACAGATTTCGCGCAGGCATCCGCGAAGTCTCGGCTTCGCAAGACACCTGTACGCAGCCTTGCCTGGCGGGCGACTCTGTGCCGCCCACATCGCTGACGAACTGAGCCGCGACTTTGCCGATGCAGGACCTTTCACTGAGGGAACTATTGCTGCTGGTCTTGATTTATTCGAAATTGTTTTCAGTACGAAACTCTGCTTCCAGGAGGCCACAAATTGGCTGATTCAACTTCCCTTGAGGGAACTCAAGAAAGCCCTTTCTGAAACCGTTGGGGAAACCTCAGAGGTGGCCGTAATCGAACGTTGAGAGGTATCTATACCAGAACGGGTTTCTTGCGTGCAAGCCCCGGCCAGGAAGCCAAGCTTCAAGTCATTGAGGACACCGCCTGAAACGGCAGCGCGCCACCAATGCCGGCACCAACCCACAGTTATCCATATATGCCCAGCGACAAATCGTGTGGGTGATGAACCGACTTCCTGTGTTATCATCGCGTGCTGATTCAGCTTTTCGAATTTGATCGAACGACTACTATTAAGCTCCGAATATGGTCCAGACAGCACCCACTCCAACGCTGGTCAGAGAAATCCGCAAATGGGATCTCGTCGCGCTTGGCGTCAATGTCGTCGTTGGAGCCGGCATATTCGGCCTCCCCTCCAGAATCTATAACCTGTCTGGAACGGCCAGCCTGATAGCCTATGCGGTTTGCGCCGCCGCAACTGTCCTTGTCGTCCTCTGCTTCTCAGAGGTCGGCAGCCGCTTCAGTGACACCGGAGGCCCATATCTTTATGCGCGAAAGGCATTCGGCCCGGTCGTAGGGTTCGAAATTGGCTGGTTGAGGTGGCTGTCCGGATCGCTGGCCGTAGCCGCCAATTCCAATTTGTTCGCGGACTATTTTAGTTTCATCTTTCCGTTCCTTGGCACCGGCCCCGGACGCGCTTTGATCATTACTATGGTCATTCTGGCGCTTGCCACGGTCAACGTTATCGGTGTCCGGGACGCGGCGATTACCAGCAACATCCTTGTCCTCGGCAAGCTTACTCCCCTGTTGCTGTTCATTCTCGTCGGGTTGTTCTTTTTGAACCCTCATCGGCTCGCTATGACCGCGCGGCCCAGCTACGCGGGATTTACCGGGTCAGTGGTGTTGCTTGCTTACGCCTTTGGCGGGTTTGACGCGTTGACGGTCCCCGCGGGCGAAGCGCGCGATTCAACCCGTACAATACCATTCGCCCTCCTGGCCACAATCGTTGTTGTGACGTTCCTTTACGTGCTGATTCAGATTGTCTGCATCGGGACCCTGCCTGATCTTGCCAGCTCGACCAGGCCCCTGGCCGACGCCAGCAACAGCTTTATCGGAGCAACCGGAGGTTATATCATTTCAGCCGCCGCCGTTGTGTCGATCACCGGCAACGTCAACGGGCAAATGCTGGCAACCTCGCGTACAATTTTCGCGATGGCCGAGCAGAAACAGCTTCCCGCCAGTCTCGCTCTTATACACGAGCGCTTTCATACGCCATTCATCTCGGTGCTTTGCTCGGCAACTGTAATGCTAGCTCTGGCCCTTTCCGGCACCTTTGTCCAACTGCTGACCCTCAGCGTCATAACCAGACTCATCTTTTACGTTACGACTTGCGCGGCGCTGCCCGTGCTTCGCGGCGACAGCAGTGTACCGCGGGCAGCATTCAAGATTCCTGCTGGACCTCTCATTGCCACGTTGTCTGTTGCAATCTGCTTCTGGCTGCTGTCAAACACGACCGGCCGCGACGGCTTGATTACGGTCATCGCCGCCGCTGTTGGACTCCTGGTTTATCTTCTTTATAGAATAACCAGCCGGCCGCACGCGTTCCGGTGACTCTCGTCTTGCGGCTTTTCTCTGCTGGGGTAATAGTGCCCGGTATTGTCCTGTGCCAGAATACTGAGTCGACAGCACCAGTTTACTTGACTCAAAAGGCAGAACTGTTGACTATCCGTTAGATGCTCAACTCAGGGAGGTTCGACAATGGAACCGCAGATGCAGCTAGACGCCCAGGCGGCAGTAGCTGAACGGCAACAATCTACCGGACGGCAAACAGATCAATGGCCGCATTCCAGTACCGAGCAACGCTGGGGCCTTGCCAAAAAAGTGGGATTCCGGTTTGTCTTTGCATATCTAATCCTGTTCATCCTGACGGCGCAGGAAATCGCTTCGATTCCAGGCATCGACTTTGTTGTCGAGAAATATCACGGGCTATGGCACCGGATCGTCCCTTGGATCGGCAAGCACGTCCTGCGGTTGAGTTATGACATGCCTATGGGCCCCAGCGGCAGCGGAGATAAGACCTACGACTGGGTGCTGGCTCTGTGCTATCTCGTCTTAGCTGTTGTTGTCTCTGTGGTCTGGTCTGTGCTCGATAGAAAGCGGTCCTCGTATTCGAGGCTCAATCAATGGCTCCGTCTCGCCGTCCGCTTTTCTCTCGGCATCGCAATGATTATGTACGGAACCGCCAAGGCGATTCCGCTTCAGATGCCTGCCCCATCACTCGGCCGCCTCCTCGAGCCCTACGGCGATTCGTCTCCGATGGGCATCTTGTGGACTTTCATTGGAGCCTCCGCGCCATTCGAAATCTTTACCGGCTGTGCCGAGTTGCTTGGCGGTATTCTACTGCTGTTGCCCCGTACCACTCTGCTCGGCGCCTTGATATGCATCGCCGACAGCACCATGGTCTTCGTCCTCAATATGAGCTACGACGTGCCGGTCAAGCTGTATTCATTTCATCTGCTGCTGATGGGCGTTTTCCTGATCATCCCAGACCTGGGGCGCCTCGGGAACATGTTCATCCTTAACCGCCCGGTCGCGCCCGCTCAGTCTCCGCGGTTCTTCAATGGCAAATGGCTCAATCGCATTCCACAAGCAACATTAACGGCGCTGGGGCTGTTTCTGCTCGGCTTGAATTTCTACGGCGGTTTCGGGGCTGTTAAACAGTACGGATGGCGTGCTCCCAGGTCTCCTTTGTATGGTATCTGGGATGTCGCGGAACTTAACATCGATGGCAAGGACCGGCCGCCACTGGTGACCGACCAGTCTCGTTGGCGCAGGATCATCTTTCAGTCACCCGAGCGGCTGACGATACAACCCATGGCGGGGACCAATCTTTACTATGTGATCGACCTCAATACCGAAGCCGGCACAATGGATCTCACCAAATCCAGCGATCCCGACTGGAAGGCCGGCCTGACCTACAGCCGCGTCGACCCCGAGCACATGACCGTCGACGGAACGATAGACGGCCAGCGAACCCATGCTGCGCTCGTTCGATTTGATGACTCGAAATTCCTGCTAAGGAATCGCGGCTTTCACTGGGTGCAAGAACTTCCATTCAACCGCTGACACGGTCCCATCGCAACCTACGTGCTGGTGATCGGGACTGCAAGCGTGCCGCGCATGTAGCCGAGCAGCAGGTCGCCGTCCCAGCCGCCAAACCAGTACTTGATCCCCCACGGCCTCGATATGTCAACAGTGCCGCCAAGGTCCCCCTCAACCGCCTGCGGGCCATTGATGGCGTATTCCCATCCGACCTTCGTCTGGATCTTGTTGATCACTCTATCGCCCCAATGCTGGAGCTGGTAGATCCGGCTGCGATAGCTCTCGATTTGCGCGTCGCACCGGGCCCGCTGCTCGTCTGATCCGGCTTCGCCGCGCTCCGCGCAAGTGTCGCGAATCAGCTTGCCCAGGTATCG
>Ga0126381_100011368_pt1 | contig 10057 bp, 6 predicted proteins | sample PanSoiMetPlot_28_FD_96465 | JGI IMG/M metagenome (GOLD analysis project Ga0126381, IMG submission 96465) | Tropical forest soil microbial communities from Panama - MetaG Plot_28 | ecosystem: Environmental > Terrestrial > Soil > Tropical forest > Bulk soil | place: Panama | collected 2016-02-17 | reverse complement strand
GCCCGCTCGTTGTAGAACGCGACCAGCCCGGCGATCTTGACGTTCTCGGGGAGCGGCGTCTTGTACGACCAGGCCAGGTCCTTGACCGTGACGCCGCCCGCATCAACGGACCAGTATTCGGCGAAGCCCTTGTACGCGCAGCCGGTGACGGTGTCGGTCGGCATGAGCAGGTCCATGCGCACGTCGAGCTTCGGGATGTAATAGCGAGTCGGCAACCTCGTCTCGAACAGCAGCGTCGGCCGGTGCGTGTCGGCGATTTTCACGCCGTTCACCTCGATCCCGACGTGCCGTGAGCTGTGCAAGATGTCGATGCGCGTGTACGGGTCGTGTGGGTGGACAAAGACCTCCTCGTCCTCCTCGAACCATCCGTCCATGGCGTTCCAGTCGAAGCGAATCAGGTCGCGCAGCTCCTCGACCGGTGACTCCGGGTAGTGCCAGGCGGCGTCCTCGACCTCGCGGTCCCGACCCTTGACGGTGAAGTTGTGGGCTTCGCCCCGGCTCGGCGAGCGCTGGGTGTGCCCGTTTGGAGTCAGCAGCTCCATGCGTACGTCCTCCCGCGGGAAGTAATACGCGGGGTAGTAGGGGACTTCCCACACGAGCTTGAGGCGCTTGGTGTCGGCGATGGGTTGTCCGCCAAGGTACGTTCGCACCCGCTTGGGCCCGTCCTCGATATGAACACGCTCTTGGGTCTCAGACATCGCACTCTCCCGTGGTTGATGGATCTTGGTCGGGAGACGATAGGAAACACCAGGGCCATTTCGGCTACCAGTACGCTCCTTCTCGGTCCCTGTTCAGCCCGTCCCCCTTCGATAGCTTTCAAACCAGCATTACTCCAAGTGCAAGGCCAACGTCGACGCACGTGTTCGTTCTTCGCGAAATGTCTCCGGAACGAGCGGGTCGATCGACCATGTCGTCAGCGTCAAATGCACGTGTCGAATAGAGGTCTTCGTGTCGTAATGACGTCTCAGTGATGTAGGATTTGCTCCGCCAAGAAGAAGGCGATATTTCCTGCAAAGCCTCGTCGGCCGTCGAGACCCGCACCGGCCATGACCGTTCCTGGCATTGACGAATACACTCGAAGTCAGGCTTGGGAGCGTGGCGTTCCTCTCAACCGGTACAGCAGTTTCGACCACAAAGTCGCTTCTGGGCCAAATGCCGTCTGGCCCTCTATCTTTAACTCGATGGTGGTGCCGAGATTCGGTGCAGTGATGAGTCGGAATTGCCCATGGATGCGGGCGGCTCGCGCGCGCATGTTCTGCAGACCATAGTGACCATCCCTGCCCCGCGACGCCGTTGTCGAATCCATTCCACGGCCGTTATCACGAACGATCAACGTGAAGTTTTCGGAATACGCCAGCTGCACTTCGATGCGCGTAGCGCCCGAGTGCATAAATGCGTTGTGAATGGCTTCGTACCCAACCCGGCAAATTTCATCGGTGATGATCGGATCCATCTCGACCGGCGTACCGCTAATGGTCACAGATCTTTCCGAAACTCCATTCGGTTCCCGCTCGTCCAGCGCGGATTGCAATCGCTTGGACAACTTTCGATTGTCGAAGGCGCCGGCGTGCAGGGCGTTGAGAGCAGCCCGGCCCTCTCGCATTGCCCGGTCAATCCAATTAGAAAGCTTTTCCAACGAGCGGAGCATGCGCTCCACGTCAGATCGGTTTTCGAGCGCGTCATCGGCAACCAGTTTGCTGCCCTGCAGAGTCTGCAAAAGCGTATCGTGCAGATCGCGCGCGAGACGTGTCCGTTCGGCTATGCGTTCATCGAACCTCGCACGGATGGAGCGCGAAGCCTGTTTCATGCGTAGGTAGTAAATGAGCACCAAAAGGAGGAGTCCTGCGAGTAGACACGAAATGCGGAATACGGCTGTTTGGTACCAGGCCGGAGCAATCGTGAAAGCGATCGAAGCCCCTTCTTCGTTCCATAGTCCGTCGTCATTGGAGGCGATCACCCGAAAGCGGTAGGAGCCAGGACGCAGGTCGGTATAGAACGCCTGGCGGCGATTTCCGGCTTCCTGCCACTCGGTGTCTCTTCCCTCGAGTTTGTAGCGGAATCGCACTTTCCGCGGATTCACGAAACTCAGCGCAGCGTAATCAATCTCCAGGTCGAGCATGAGCGGTGGAAAAGCTAACTTGCCGGTTGGCTCGTAAGGTTTGCGGTCTACGACAACTTTCTCAATCCGCACGGGCGGTAAGACATCATTGCGGGTAAGGTGTTCTGGATCGACAACCTGCAAGGTGAGATTATTCGCGATCCAGAGGCGGCCATCGTAAGTCCGCGCCATCGGGTTAAAGTTCGGCCGGCCCGGCTGCACTCCATCTAAGGCGTCTAACACTGTGGGTGGGGCGACGGCGGTATCGTCGCGCCACCAGCGTTCCAATTCCTGTATGCCAATCCTTGCAAGACCGCATCCGGTGTCGAGCCAGAGCGAATGCTGATTGTCCCAGGCGGCCCCGATCACCGAATCGCACGGCAACCCATTTCTAGATGACAATAGGTGGGAAGCGCCATTTTTCCAACCGATCAAACCTGCCGAAGTGGTCGCGAAAACAGTGCCATCTGGATTGACAACAACCTGGTCGACGTATGATTTGGGACCGCCGGGTGAAGGAAATATCTCCGCATGCCCCTCGTGAAACCGGGCGAGGTCGCCATTTCGCAGGCCAAGCCACAGCACTCCGTTCGGCCCAGCGGCCAGCGCGCGAGCGGAAGGAATCACCGCTTCCGGATACTTCTCGACCACTTGCAGACCGTGAACTCGAATCAATTCACGCCTGTGGCCGCTGACTTCCGCCCAAATATCGTGAGCTGAATCTTCCGTAATCCCGACAATGAACCGAGTCGAATCACCGCCCTTGTCGGGGACTCTCTCAAATTTGCCGCGATCGTAGCGATACAGCTCGTGGTCGATTCCACACCAAAGCCTGCCGAAGCTGTCTACGAAAATGGCAGTAACCATGCGGCCGGGCAATCCATTCCCTGGTCGAATTACCTCGATGTGGCCATTGTTCAATAAATCCAGGGCCTCCCCATCATTCAGCCACACTCCCTTGTCGTGCCCAACGGCGACCCCGTCCACGTTGTCAGCGGTTAAACCTTCGTGCTTCGAAAAGGTCGTCACTTTTCGCGGACGAAAATAATCCAGCCCGCCCGAGGTAGCCACCCAGATGCCATTCTCGCGATCCTGATAAAATCCGCGGACGAAATCTCCGGACAGACCGTCTTCGCTGCCGAACTTTTCAAACTCATTTCCCTGGATGTGGTAGATCCCCTGGCGCTCCGTGCCCAGCCAGATTCCCCCCTCTTTATCGCGAAACGCAGACATCGCTTGGACGCTTGATCCGTCAAACCCCGGTACCTTCACCGGCTCCCAACGGCCCATCGAGAGTCTTTGCAGCCCCCCGCGGGTTCCAGGATGAGCAACGCAAACTAAGACGGACCCATCCGGCATGGCAACCACACAAGCTGCAGTTTGAAGCCCGTTGGTCCGTTTCCACTCTTTCGGAAGGTAGGTATCCGAGTGACCCGGCTTCCAGCGAAGAAGCGGACCATCCGTCGCTGCCCAGAGGTAACCTTCCGTGTCTTGCGCCAAGAAAAACGTACAGCAGGACTGAATGGTAATGCCGTCGGATTGATCGAGGCAGCGAATCTTCGTTGGCAAAGCCTGGCAGATGGGAGTTTGCAGGCGTCCGCCAGCATCACTGTTTGAGAACCAGATCCTGCCGGCCGGATCCTCAACAATGGTGCCCAACACCCTGTCGTGAAAATCGGAATAGACAGTCAGCTTGTGGTCAGCGAAATGCGCAAGCCCCTCCAACGTGCCGATCCAAAGGCTGCCATCGCGAGCACCTAGGAGCGGTCCAATGTTGCTTGATGGAAGTTTCTTGCCGTCCGGCGAGGACCATGCCTCGAAGCGGGAGCCATCGAAGCGGAAGACACCCGAATCCGTCCCAACCCAAATGTACCCGTCGGTGGTTTGCGTAATCGCTTTCGGTGCGCCACTGAAAAAGCCGTCGCGCACCACCCAGGCGCGATGTGCGTACTGTGAGACGCGCTGCTCCTGGGCCAACAAGCAGAAAGGAGCGAACCCTATAACCAACAGGGAAACTATCTTTAAGGAGGCAGTCGAAGTAAAGCAGCAATGCGAACCGGATTGTCTCCCGGCAAACATCTTCATTTCAAGCTGCCTTCGGATCATGGAGCACCGGCAACTACCTCGATAAAGCTCAAACACGCGAAAACGTAAGGCGTCAGGTGGCCAATCCGTCTACGACGAAGTTAGTCGTTGTGAATCAGCTACGAAACCCCGCGATCTACAGCCAGCTGCCTAGAGAAAACTGCAGGGCCCTAGTCCTCGTGCTGACGCATCTCACAAGAGCTTCGAAACGGCTCCTGTAGAAAACTACGGGCGCTCCACTGCTCGATTTCATGGTGCGCAGAACACTCTTTTCCAAAACACTCGCTTAGAAGAACGGCAGAAAGGATCGCAACTAGTTTTGAGGCGCCAAGTGATCCTATGGCTGGGCCAGTTTATTTGCATTTCACAGCGGACCTGCTTCCTGCACCTCACGAAGCGCATTCGGAGGCGTATCTCCTGTCGGAACTCCGGCAGCCATCTCGCCTCGTGTGTGCTGTCCCGAAGTGAAGGTCGGGTTGGAATCTAAAGAAATCGTCGGAGAAAGCCCAGCTTTGAAAGCTGTGTTGCAACTGTTGTCTATCGTGGCGCCTACCGATTCCAGCGTGCTGATCCTGGGCGAGACGGGAACCGGCAAAGAACTCGTTGCGCATGCGGTTCATAAAGTGAGCGGTCGCAGCGAAAAGCCATTTGTGAAATTGAACTGCGCCGCAATTCCTGTCGGGCTTCTGGAGAGTGAATTGTTTGGTCATGAAAAAGGGTCATTCACAGGGGCAATTGCGCAAAAAACTGGGCGATTCGAGCTCGCCGACAAAGGCACGCTTTTTCTGGACGAAGTTGGCGACATCCCGCTGGAACTTCAGCCAAAACTGTTGCGCGTCCTGCAGGAACAGGAGTTCGAGAGGCTCGGCAGCAACCACACAAACAAAGTGGATGTCCGCCTGATCGCAGCCACGCATCGCGACCTAGCGGTGATGGTGAAACAGGGCACATTTCGGGAGGACCTGTATTATCGGCTGAAGGTGTTCCCCATTCAGGTACCGGCTCTACGGCAACGGACGGAGGACATACCTAAATTGGTCTGGCATTTCATAGGCCTTTACGCGCGGCGAATGAACAAGATAATCGAGGAAATCCCCGCGGAAACTATGGATGCGCTGGTGCGATACCGCTGGCCCGGAAACGTTCGCGAACTGCAGAACTTTATCGAGCGGGCAGCAATCCTTTCTCCGCACGCGGTATTGCGGGCCCCGATATCGGAACTGCAGCCGTCTCGCTCACAGACCCAACTCAATATGCCAATTAACGGTCTTGCGGAAGTGGAACGGGAGCATATTCTCCGAACACTGGAAGCCAGCAATTGGGTAATCGGCGGCAGGAATGGTGCCGCAGAACGACTGGGTATGAAGCGAACCTCGCTGGTATACAGAATTCACAAGCTTCGCATAGATCGTCCAGTTCCATCCGCGCGCAAGATTACAGTCAACAGCCCTGCTGTGCGCGAGTGATCGCTTACTTCACTGAGACACGCTTCGCTAGGTTTTTTGGGACGAAAATCCGTCACTGGCGGACATCCGTCACAATTCCGTCAGTAACGACAACACCTGCCCGCTGCCCTATTTGGCCATCTTCAATTACCAGAATGGTTTGGATATAAATTCCTCTCTTTCAGGCGGCAATGTCCCGGTTGGCTTATCGCGTGCTTTCAGGGCTGTTGGCTGCGCGTCGGGCGACGAATCGACTCTGCCGCGATTCAGCCGAGCCAAGGTTGAAACTGCCATGAAGGTGGCTCTGTCACATCAGTTTCAATGTCAATAAGGGGGAGCTTTGAATCGCGAAGGATCAGTCATTTCCGCACGAGAAAAAGAACTCTTAATCCTGCGCGCGCAGACCGGAGATCCGGAAGCTCTCGACCTTTTGTTCGAATCCTGCCGCAGACGGCTCTATTGTCAGGCATTACGGATTCTTGCCAGACCGCAGGACGCCGAAGACGCAGTGCAGGAAGCGATGCTCGCGGCGTTTACGCACTTGCACCGATTTCAGGGACGCGCCGATTTCCTGACCTGGGCGACCCGGATCGTCATTAATGCCGCCCTGATACACATCCGCAAGACCCGCACGAAGCCGACTGTCTCCTGGGACCAGGTGGACACCGAATTCGAGTGCGATTCGTTCAGCGAATATTTCAAAGACCCGCAGCCGACTCCGGAAGAGCGGCTCGACGAGCTGGAACACCGGGAAATGTTGGAAGATGCGCTGCACAAACTGCCCGTCGAAAGCCGCCGGGCAATCCAGCTCTGCAAATTTGCGGACTATTCCCTGAAGGAGGCTGCAAGCACGCTTGGACTGTCTGTAGCCACCTTGAAAACGCGCTTGCATCGGGGCAGACGGGCGCTGATAGTCAGCCTCAAGAAGAAAACGCATGTTCGGCCTAAACTGGCGGCCAGGAAGCGGAGTTTGCAGCTTTGCCCAGCATCCGAAGAAAGTTTGTGCGCGTGAATCGCCAGCGGAATGACGATGCGAAATCTTTCTGCAGCTAACAAACGTAGTGTTGGAACAGGCTCCGCGATGGCACGGAGCCTGGGTGTCCTCGTTGATCTGCTGCGCTTTGCTCTTGTATCTGCGCCCCGAACTTCCGCGGGTTGGTAGTGAGGATGCTGGTGAGGTTGCTTGAAGCAGTGCTTCACCGCCTCAGTGCGGAGAAGAAACTATTGTGAGGTGATCCATGGGATTGTCATGGCAACAGGGTCCACTCTCGCCGGGAGCAATCGGCCGCTTCCTGGTGCCCGAGCCGTTGCCTAAGCGACTTCTGTACGTCGAGCCGTTGCGACGGCGCATGCGCGTGCGATTCGGCGGAACTTGGATTGCGGACAGTGAACAGGTCCTCCTGCTGTTCGAACCTGGCCGGTATCCGGTGGCCTACTACCCGGAGACCGACGTTTCTCTAGAAGCGCTAGAACGCAACGAGCACACCACCCGGCACCCTGACCTTGGGCTTACGACCTGGTACACCGTCCGCGCGGGCGAGCACCACTCTACGCGGGCGGCGTGGCAACATGTCGATCTGCCCTCCTACGCCAGCGAGCTGCTGGCGCGAATCGCGTTTGCTTGGCGGGCCATGGACGCCTTCTACGAAGAAGACGAACGGATCCTGGGCCATGCTGCCGATAGCTATCACCGCATCGACATCCGCCAAGCTTCACGCAACCTCATAGTTCGCCATCACGACCGCGTCGTTGCCGATACCAAGCGGCCGATCATCCTGTACGAGTCCGGCTTTGCGCCGCGCTGGTACGTTCCGCGCGCCGACATCGATGCGTGCGCACTGACGTTTGTCGAACATCAGACTTTCTGCCCGTACAAAGGGCTCTGCGGCTACTACGACATCGGTGACGCACATCTGGCGGCATGGTCGTATCGGGAGGCCTATCCTGAGGTTGGGCGTATTTCGGACCTGGTGTCGTTCGAGCCGGACGTCGTTTCCGTGCAGCTCGACGGCACGCCGCTCCGTCTTGAGCCGGGTCAGACGGTAATTCCCCACGGTCCCGATCGCGAACTCACTGTTGCCGAGGGACGCAGCCGCTGATCGAAGATGCCGTAGTTCCATGCTGATGCCTGTACAGCGAACGAATAGCGGGTCACGGAGGAAATAGCCACATGAGCACAGCAGTCCTGATTGAAAAGATGACGTTAGCCGGATCTCGGGCGCGGTCGGCACTCGCCCCATGGGCGCCTATTCCGTTGCGCTTGATCGTTGGCTACGGTTTCGTGCAGCACGGTTTTGCCAAGATAGCGCGAGGTCCGGAAAGCTTCGTTGCAATTCTGCGGGCGCTGGGAGTTCCGGCGCCACATTTCATGGCCTGGTTCAGTATACTGACCGAATTACTAGGCGGCCTGGCAGTCCTTGTAGGCGGACTGGTGACGCTTGCCAGCATACCGATGGCGATGCTGTTGTTCGTAGCGATTTTTACTGTGCATCTGCCGAACGGATTCAGCTCGGTCAAGCTGATCGCGGTTACCGCTGCTGGCCCGCAATTCGGACCGGTCGGTTACGAGGTCAACCTTCTCTATCTGGCGTGCTTGGCCGCGCTGGTCTGCGCCGGAGCCGGACCCTTTTCCCTGGATTCGTTTCTTAAGACGAGGCACCAATGAAAATCGAGGGCTAAACGCTTCCATCGGAATTCTTTGCCGCGTCGAAGCCAGTGAACAGCACCGAGAATCGGTCGAGATATGAAGTGGCGTCAGCAGACGGGTGACAAGATTCAACACCAGGAGCTTTAGAGCGCTATGGCCCGACTATTATCGGTGAACGTTGGACTTCCACGTGACATCGTGTGGAAGGGGCGCACCGTACATACCGGGATCTGGAAGAATCCCTTGCGTGGCCGCTGTCGTGTCGGTCGGCTGAATCTTGAGGGAGATGGTCAAGGGGACTTGACCGGGCACGGTGGTGAGCAGCGAGCCGTCTTGGTGTATCAGATCGAGTCCTATCGCCATTGGCAGGAGCAGTTGAAGAGGACTGGCTTCGTCCACGGACAGTTCGGCGAGAACTTCACGGTCGAAGGATTGCCTGACGATGCTGTATGCATCGGCAATCGTTACCAGATTGGCAGCGCACTTTTCGAGGTCACGCAACCTCGCGTTACCTGCTATCGCGTCGGCATTCGCATGAACGAGCCGAGCATGCCTGCGTTGCTGACATCCAGCGGACGGCCCGGGTTCTACTTCCGCGTCCTACAAGAAGGCGAAGTGGGAGCCGGCGACGAAATCGTGAAGCTGGGAGAGGGGGATGAGCGAATGACGGTCGCAGAGATCAACGCGCTTCTTTATTTGCCGAATCATCCCCGTGATCAACTGAAGCGCGCGTTGCACATCGAAGCCCTTTCGCCGGGATGGCGGTCGTCGTTCGAGGCGTTGCTGCAGAGCCAAACGACTACCCCTGCGAAAGGAAACGCAGGGCTCGTGCCGGCAGCAGCTGCGCATCCAGTTGCACCGGGATTTCGATTGCTGGCCGTTGCGGCGATCGAACACGAGTCAGCGGACGTCCTCTCGCTGACCATGCAGAGTCTGGACGGTCGCCCGTTGCAAAATGCTCTGCCAGGTCAGTACGTGGTTGCGCGTCTTAAGCCCGCCAGCGGCGGCCCGATGCTTTTTCGCAGCTACTCGCTTTCGGGTCCACTTTCAACACAGCGTTATCGAATTAGTGTGAAGATCGAGCCGAACGGGGTGGCTGGAAACTACATGCAAAAGCATGTCCGCGTGGGCGACGCCCTCGACATCAGCTCGCCGCGCGGAAGCTTCATTCTGCATTCCGGAGAGCATCCGGTGGTACTGCTCAGCGCCGGAATTGGCGCGACGCCTGTTCTGGCGATGCTGCACGCGCTGGCCGCGGCTCGGTCAACACGGCAAGTCTTGTGGGTGTACGCGGCCCGCAATCGGCAGCATCATCCGTTTGCCGCTGAAGTCCGCAGCCTGATGCGCGCGCTCACGAACGGCCGCAGCTATGTTTGTTACAGCAATCCGGGATTGAACGACAAGGTGGGTGAGGACTTCGATGCTGCCGGTCATCTATCGCGATCAATCTTCGATGAGGCCGGATTGCCGCGAGATGCTGACGTCTACCTTTGCGGGCCGACTCGCTTCATGGCAGACATGAAAGAGGCGCTTACAACCTTGGGTATAGCGCCGGAGCGGATTCACCTCGAAATCTTCAACGGCAGCGAGTCGATGACCCCAGGTGTCATAAGCGCAGAGAAGCGACCTCCGCATGTGCCCGAGGACGACGCCAACACCGGTCCGCTGGTCTCGTTCGCGCGCAGCGGCATCACCACGCACTGGAAGGCATCGGCCTATCAGAGCATTTTGGAGCTGGCCGAGGCGTGCGACGTCCCGGTCCGTTGGTCGTGCCGGACCGGT
>Ga0126381_100011367_pt1 | contig 10059 bp, 7 predicted proteins | sample PanSoiMetPlot_28_FD_96465 | JGI IMG/M metagenome (GOLD analysis project Ga0126381, IMG submission 96465) | Tropical forest soil microbial communities from Panama - MetaG Plot_28 | ecosystem: Environmental > Terrestrial > Soil > Tropical forest > Bulk soil | place: Panama | collected 2016-02-17 | reverse complement strand
CACGCGCGGTGCGTATTGCGGTCCCCCTCGCCATACCTATGGCGTTGGGCCTGACTCTCGGGATCGTGCTCGCGGTCTCGGGGGGGACAACTACAAAGATCAGTCAGTCGGCCCTGGGTGCATCGGCGAGCCCGACCGCCAGCGCGGCAGCGGCCGCGACGGCGAGCGCGAGTGCCAGTGCGAGCACCAGTGCCGGCGCGACGGTGGCTCCTGCGTCGTCCTTCGCTAACGGCCGGACGGCGTTCTTCCAGCTGGGCGACGTGGCCAACGCGCCGGTGGACGGCGCCGCGGGTGCCGCGATCAACCTGAACCAGACGGCGGCGCAGGCCGCGGCGTCTGGGGCTTGCACCCTCCAGGTGCCGGCCAACCCGCTGACCGCGCAGGGCCTGGCCACGCCGTGGCAGCTGGGTGACGGCTGCGCGATGGCCAACTTCGCCACCGAGGGTGCCTTCGTCGAGGCGACGATCTTGTCGCCGAACGGGCAGCTGCAGGTGTACGACCCCCTGGTCATCACGGCCGGCACGCAGCCGGCGGCCGCGCCTGCCGCGCCGACGATCGCTCGCGGCTCGCAGGTGATCATCGACGTCGGCTTCAACGGTACGAACCTGGCGCTCACCGGGTTCGGTGCCCGTCAGGGCCGGTGCGTTGACGCGCTGGGCGAGTCGCTGATCGGTCAGGTGTCGGCGTGTAACGCCGTCGGTTTCTACAACCTGGCCAACCGCGAGATCGCCGCCGGTACGCTGACGATTCCCGCTGCTGGCACCGCCAGTGACGGGCAGCCGTGCCTGACCACCCGTGACTTCGGCATGATCGACCAGGACCAGAGCGACAACGTGCTCACGACCTACCTGCTGAACGCGAACGGTCAGACCGCGCAGGACACCGCGGCCAACGCCGCGGCGATGGGCGGCTCCAACCCGGTCGGCAACGGCAGTGACAACGCGCTGCTGGGCAAGTTCCTCCTGCCGTCCAACGGATGCACGCCGTTCACCGCACCCTCCACCACGGCGGCTGCGGGCAGCACGGATTCGCAGGCGCTGAACGAGCTGAGCGCCAAGGTGAACCAGAAGGGCACGATCGCGCTGGTGCCGACCAACGACGAGATGACGCTGGTCGCAGGGGCCATGAGCCTGCAGAAGACCAACGTCTACCGTTCGCTGGTCGACCAGCCGCTGCTGGCCGGCAACACCAGCGCGGCCGCGGTCGCGTCGGCGTACTGCCAGAACATGACGAACATCCAGCCGGCCCGTAACCAGCTGGACAACGCCAAGGAGGTCGGCGTCGGGTCGCCGGTCGCCGCGGTGGGCAACAGCCTGGCCACGTTCATGGGCAACCGGCTGAGCATGTCGTTCGCCAACCTGGGCTGCACCAACTTCGGCCTGACCAACCCGGTGACCGTCACTCTCGACGGCAACCAGGTGGCCACCGCCGTTACGTACAACGTGGCGCAGCAGATGGCGAACAACGGGGCGGCCGCGGGTCCGGCACCGGCCCCGTCGCCGACGGCGAGCGTGCCCGCCGGACGGCGGCACCATCGCCAGGACCCGTCTGGTATGTAACAACACATGATCTGACGCTCGTAAAGCGATCAGTCAGCGCTCCATGGTGGTGCGGCCCCGGGGACTCCCCGGGGCCGCACTGCCATTTCCGCAGGACTTGCTACGGTGAAGGACAGCTGGCTGAGGAGGTCGTGGTGAGCTCAGTGTTCGTGGTGGACGCCTGCCGGACGCCGATCGGGAAGGTCAAGGGCGCGCTGGCGCAGGTCCGGCCCGACCACCTGGCGGCGGACGTGATCAAGGCGCTGATCGCGCGAAACCCGGCGCTGGACGTGGCCGCGATCGACGACGTGTACTGGGGCGCGGCCAACCAGGCCGGTGAGGACAACAGGAACGTGGCCAGGATGGCCGTCCTGCTGGCCGGGCTCCCGGTGGATGTGCCCGGTGCCACCGTGAACCGGCTGTGCGGGTCCGGCATGGAGGCGGTCGCGGACGCCGCGCGCCTGATCGCGGCGGGGGAAGCCGATATCTGCCTCGCGGGCGGGTCGGAGTCGATGACCCGCGCTCCGTTCGTGGTCGGCCGGACCGCGGACCCGTTCCCGCGGGCGCTTGACCTGGCCGATACCCGGCTGGGCTGGCGGCTGGTGAGCCCGCGGATGCAGGAGATGTACCCCCCGATCACGCTCGGCGAGACCGCGGAGAACGTGGCGGACAGGTACGGCATCACCCGCGCCCGGCAGGACGAGTGGGCGCTGCGCAGCCATCAGCTGGCGGCGGCGGCCCGCGACGCCGGGCGGTTCGACGCGGAAATCGTCCCGGTCACGGTGCCAGGAAGCGAGGGCGACGAGGTGAGCGGGGATGAGGGGATCAAGGCCGGCCTCACCATCGAAGAGCTGGCCGGCCAGCCCGCGGCGTTCCGCAAGGGCGGCACGGTGACCGGCGGCAATTCCTCACCGCTGAACGACGGCGCCGCCGCGCTGCTGCTCATGTCCGACGCCGCCGTGCGGCGCTCAGGCGTGACCCCGCTCGCCAGGTACGCGGGCTCGGCCGCGGCGGGCGTGCATCCCGACTACATGGGCATCGGCCCGGTCCCGGCGATGACCCGGGCCCTGCGCCGGGCCGGATGGCAGCTCGGCGACCTGGACCTGGTCGAGGTCAACGAGGCGTTCGCGGCGCAGTCGGTGGCCGTGGTCGACGAGCTCAAGCTCGACGCGGACCGGGTGAACGTGAACGGCGGCGCGATCGCCATCGGGCATCCGCTGGGCTGTTCCGGCGCCCGGATCGTGACCACGCTGCTGCACGAGATGCGCAGGCGCGGCGCGGCACGCGGTGCGGCCACGATGTGCATCGGCGTGGGGCAGGGCATCGCGTCGCTGTGGGAAGCAGCCTAAGAGGCGGCCTGAGAAGCAGCCTGACTCGCAGGTAAGCAATGTCTTACCTGAGGGTCTGCTCCATATCTCCTGCGCCTCACCTGTGACGTTATACTTTGGAAAGATCTCAGATTCGCCTACAAACCCGCGTTATCCTCCTGAAATAGGACAAAAGAATTTTCCGGTTTTTGCCGGTAATCGCACCGTTGCAGGGCTAACGTCACCCTCCAGGATCGTAAGGATTACGACGGAGGTGGACGAGATGATCTCCGGGAGCGGGAACGGCATGCGACGTAACACGCGCGGCCGCGGCAGGCGACGCGGCCGGTCGTACGGGCGGGGGATGAACCCGCGGCTCATCGTGCCGCTGGCGATACCCATGGCGCTGGGCCTGGCGCTCGGCATGGTGCTCGCGCTGTCCGGCGGCCCGGCGGCCACCAGACTCAGCCAGTCGGCGCTGGGGGCGAGCGCGGACCCGAGCGCGACGCCCAGCCCGGACGCCACGCAGTCATCGGCGGCCGCGGCCGCGGCCGCGAACACGGACTGCTCGCTGATCGTGCCGCAGAACGCGCTCACCGCGGCGGGCCTGGCCACCCCGTGGCAGCTCACCGGGCCAGCCGGACAGGACCCCGCGGCATCGGGCTGCCAGCAGTCCAACCCGAACCTCAGCGCATTCGTCCAGGCGACGATCCTGAACCCGCGCACAGGAAAGCTGTCGGTGTACGAACCGCTGGTGATCACCCAGGGCACGACTCCCGCGGCCGTGCCGGTGACGCCGAAGCTGCCCCGCGGCGCCGTGGTCGACATCATGGTCGGCTTCAACGGGAACAACCTTCAGCTGACCGGTGCCCAGCCCGGCACGCTCGCTCAGGCGCACTGCGTGACCGGCCTCGGTGACTCGCTGTTCGGCCAGGTTTCCTACTGCAACAGCGCGGCGTTCTTCCGTACGGTGCAGTTCGACGAAGGCTTGCGCCTGCTGCGGATCCCGGCGAACGGGAGCTCGCCGGTGACGGGGCAGGCCTGCCCGACCACGCGCAGCTTCCAGGTGGTCGACCAGGACCCGAGCGACAACGTGACCACGCAGTACCTGCTCACCGCGGACGGCGCGACGGCGCAGGACAACGCCGCCAACCGGGCCGCGCTACAGGGCGCCACCCCGATCGCCAACGGCAGTGACAACGCGCTCCTGGACAACTTCCTGCTGCCCGCCTTGCAATGCACGCCGTTCACCGCGCCGGACCTGTCCGCCGGCGGTGCGCTGGGTACCTCGCAGACGCTCGATGAGCTGTCCGCGGCGCGCAACCAGCGCGCCCCCATCGCCCTGGTGCCGGAGAACGACCCGATGGCGATGGTCAACGGCCAGATCAGCGCGCAGAAGACCAACATGTACCGGGCCGGGGTCGGCCAGCCGTCAGTCCGCGGCGGCGCGAGCGTCCGCACGCTGTTCGGATCGTCAGGCTCCGGCAGGCAGCAGGCCGACACTCCCGCGAACTACTGCGCGAACATGCTCAACATCCAGACCGCCTTCATCTCCGCGAACGCGGACCGGTTCGCGGGCGTCGCCTCACCGGTGCCCGGCACGGGGAACAACCTGTTCACGTTCCTCGCGGCCCGGCTGAGCGCGTCGTTCGCGAACCTGAACTGCGCGAACTTCGGGCTGAAGGACACGGTGAACGTGACCACCGACGCGAACGGCGTGGCCACCGCCGCCACGTTCAGCCTGGCTAAGCAGTCTCCCGGCGCCGCGTCGGCGTCCGCGAGCGCGAGCCCGACGGCGACCGCGAGCCCGGCCCCGTCGCGCACCCAGCCGTCCGGCCTGTTCGGCGGCGGGCCGTGGCCGAGTGACGACTGGTGGCAGCAGTCCCCCTGACGCCCAGCCAGTAATCAACCGCGCCGGCGCAGCGGCTATGCTGCGCCGGCGTAGTAGTTTCCGGCGGCCGAGGTGCCCAGCGGAGCGGTCGCGGCCGAGGCGGCGAGCGAGGAGGGGCTGACGAACGTGCTGCCCTGCGGCCCGGCCTGGACCGCCTGGTGCAGCGCACTGCCGCGCAGGTACTGCGACCAGGTGAGGAACCACGGGGTCCAGCCGTCGTCCCACCGGCCGGCCGCGGTGCTGTTGGTGATCGTGATCGGATCGCCGGGGATTGACATGTTGTAGTAGGTAATGGCGGCCTGGGGCGGCAGGTTCACGCAGCCGTGGCTCACGTTCGTGGTGCCCTGGTCGACGACCGACCACGGCGCGGAATGGTAGTAGTCACCGCTGAACGTGAACCGGACCGCGTAGTTCACGAGCTCGTTGTAGTAACCGGGGCTGCCCGCCGGCCCGCCGCCGATCATCCGGACCGGGTTGGCCTTCTCCACGCTGAGGTAGGTCCCGTCGGGCGTCGGCTTGCTGGCCCGGCCGGTGCTGACCGGCCAGGTGTAGGCGCGCCTGCCGTTCAGGTAGATCTCGGTGCGGTGCGTGGTCGTGCTGGCCACCGCGATGAACGACCGGCCGATCTGGAACGTCTGGGTCAGGTCGTGGTCTCCGTACGCGCCGCTGGCGCCCTCGACGCCGTCCAGGTGACCGGTGAAGGTGACGGTGGTAAACGCGGGCCAGTAGTCCCGGGGCCGGAAGTACAGCTTCTCGTTCCCGTCCCAGTACCAGGCGCCGACCACGGGCTTGGACGTGGTGACCTCGAGCGCCCGCTCCACCGCGGCCTTGTCGGTGATCGGCTGGCTGAACGTCAGCATGATCGGCATGCCCACGCCGTAGGTGTTGTGGTAGCCCTCGAAGATCTGGGTCTGAAAGGTCTGGGCCGGGGTCAGCGTGCGGAACGTGCTCGTGCTGGTGACCTGCTGACCGCTCACGGAGCGGTGGCGGTCACCGTGTAGCTCTGCGAGACGCCGAGCGTCCAGCCGGCGCTGTGCCAGCTCGTGCCGTCCGGGCTGAGGGCGCCGGACACGGTGTCGCCGCCCGAGGACTTGACTGTGACGTTGGTCACCTTGCCGTGGACCGCGCGGACCGTGATGCCGTCGGCGGGGTTGACCCGTTTGCTGTCATTCGACGGGGTGATCCGCAGTTCGGCGGCGAGGTGCGATGCTCGTGCCTTCGCGGATGCCTTGACCTGAGCTGGCGTCGGTGCTGGTGGGCCGCTGCACGCCGTCCCGAGCAGGGCGAGCGCCGTCACCGCCGCGGCTCCCGCCAGGGGACGCCGCAAGACCCTATTGCCGCGCACGGTCAGCCTCCTTTTCCAGCAGGTTCCGCAGCGAACTCCACCGCATGCTACCCGCGGGAAAGAAGCCGAAGCCGATCGTCGTGACAAGCGTAAGCGCGGTGAGAGCGATGATCACGTACTCCGGCCAGGATCCGGCCCGGTCCGCCAGCGTACGGTAGCTGACGAGCGGAACCCGTGCCTGCAAGATGGCCTGCTGCCACAGGCCGCTGCGGGTGATCACCTGGCCGTCCGGAGCGATGATCGCGCTCTCGCCGGTGGAAGAGACGTAGACCACGGCACGGTCGCTCTCGATCGCCCGCAGGCGGGCCATCGCCACCTGCTGCTCGCTCTCGCCGGTCTGGCCGTCTATCTCGAAGTCCGCGTCGTTGGACTGCACGGTCAGCAGGTTCGCGCCGGCCGTGACTTCGGACCTGACCAGGTCATCGAAACCCACCTCGTAGCAGATCACGTCGCCCAGCCTGATCTGCCCGACCTTGAAAACAACGGCAGAACGGCCAGGGGTGAAGTTGATGGGCACCAGCGACGGCAGCGAGGTGAACGCCGAGATGAAGCCGCGCAGCGGGATGTATTCCCCGAACGGGACGAGCCGGCGCTTGATGTACATGCCGCCGGGACCGCCCGCGGGCGTCCACAGCTGGCCGACGTTGCGGCGCGGATTCTCCCGGACCTCTCCGACCAGGACCGGCCGCCCGATCTGGCTGACCGCGGCGGAGATCTCCGCGTGAATACCGGGATCGGTCAGCGGGTCGATGTCGGTGGCGTTCTCCGGCCACAGCACGATGTCAGGCGCGGGCCTTCGCCCGGCCTTCACGCCGGCCGCCAGCTTGGCCGTGGTGGCGGCGTGATTGGCGGTGACCTGAATCTCGCTCAGTTGCTGTGGCAGGTTGCGCGCCCGCGGCACATCGCCCTGGATGGCCGCGACCTGCGCGGTGGGGGCGTGACCGACCGGGTCAAGCGGCACCAGCGCGATGGCCAGGACGGCGCCCGCCCCGGCCGCCGGCCACAGCCAGGCCGCGACCCGGCGCCGGGCCGCGGCGGTGGTGCCGCCGGTGCCCGCCATCCGCAGCACGGCCCACGCGATGAGCGCGCCGATGAGGGCGATCAGGAAGGTCAGCCACGGAGCGCCGCCGATGGCCATCCAGCGAGCGGTCGGCGCACCGGCCTGGCTCATCGCGAGCCGCCCCCAGGGGAAGGCCCACGGCCACCGGTCCCTGACCCCTTCCGTCGCCACCCACCAGCCGGCCACCGCGGCCGGCCAGAACCGCAGCCGCAGCAGCAGCCGCTGTCCGACCGTGAGCAGTGCGAAGATAACCGTTTCCGCGGCGGCCAGCACGGCCCAGGCGTACCAGGCGACGTTCAGCAGCCAGGACAGCAGCGGGAGGAAGAACGCCGTGCCGAACACGAGCCCGCAGAGCAGTGATCCGCGCAGGCTCCGCCCGGCCAGGGCCACGGCCAGGGCCGCCGGCCCGGCCACGGCGAGCGGCCAGGCTCCGGCCGGCGGGAACGCGGCGGCCAGGGCGGCGCCGCCGGCCAGCGACAGGAGCAGCGCCCAGCGGGTCCGCAGCACGGCCCGCGCGGCACCAGGTGCGGCGCCGGGGGGCGCGGGATCGGTGGCTGCCTGGGCGGATATCACCCTGGCAGCCTATTCGGCGGTCCGGGGCAGCGTCATCTGACCGCACCACAGGCCACAGGACCGCAGCATCAGTCACAGAGCGCGCAACTTACTGCGTTTCGGGTGAACGCGACTATCCGCGCGGCTACTGTAAGCACCACGTCACGATTGGCAACATGTTGCGGCCCGCAACGTGTAGCGTACGGGGCGTGAATGCTTCAGCGGGGGGAGAGGCTGGCCGTGATCAGAATCCGCTATTGCAGTGAACTCCAGCCCGGTTTAAACGGGCAGGCGGAACGCCTGGGCCGGATCACTGTCGTCTACCTGCTTCCCGGACTCAGCTCAGCCCAGCGCGCGGCGGCCCTGCGCCGGCTGCGCCAGCACGGCCGGATGGGGATAAGCCCCCGGCTGCCGCTGCCGCAACTGCTGGCCGCGTTGCTCGCCGACCGGATCAAGACGGCCTTCGGTCAGGCCGGGGCCATCGTCCGGATCCATCCGGCGGGCAGCACGCTGCCGGTGATGGCGGTGTCCGCGGCGGTGGCCGGTTTCCTGCTGCTGTCGGCGCTTTCGATCCGGATCGCGCATACGCCGCTGGCCGGCGGCCCGCCCGCGATTCGCGGCCCGGTCCCGGCCGCGAGCGGTCAGCACGGCCGGGGCAACGGCTCCGAGCCGGGACAGCCGGGCGGCCGCCCGGTGCGCGGTGCCGGTGCCCACGCCCCTGGCGGGGCGACGCCAGGCGCCGGCTGGGCGTCCACGGGACCAGGCACGACCCTGTCCAGCACCGCCCCCTCGGCCCCCTCGGTCCCGTCGCCCGGCGCGGCCAGCTCGCCCAGTCCGCCGGTCCCGGCGAGTGTTACCCCGCCCGGCGAGACAGGTCCCCCCGGGTCAGTCTGCGTGAACCTCGGTTCGTTCGGCATCTGCCTGGGACTGTAAGGCAGCGCTGCACATTGAGGTGATTCCGCCCCCGCACCGAGCGGGTTCCCGGCATTACGCCGGGAACCCGCGATCAGTGGCAGGGCATGGTCAGCTGATGGTCCACTGCTGCCCGGAGTTGCATTCCTGGGTGGCCACGAACCCGTCATCGAAGACTTGCAGGCACCGGCCGGTCACGAGGTTCCGCAGGCCGTCACCGGAGGCGCGCCACTGCTGGAACGGGTTGGCGTCGTCGCACATCGAGGTGACCACGGGCCCGTCCCAGCGGGCCTCCAGGCAACCGCCGTTGCCTACGTTCATCACGGTACCGGGCAGGCTTACGGTCCAGCTCTGGCCGGCCGCGCCATTGCAGCCGCGAGCGAAGACCGCGTTGACGTCGAACGGGCTGTTGTCGGCTTCTAGGCACAGGCCGGTCGCCGGATTCTTGATGGTCATGCCGGTCTGGGCCGATGCCGAGGTTGCCGTCGTGGCCAGCATGCCGACCGGGAGGGCTACCGCGATGGCGCCCGTGGCGGCGAACCGCTTGATCCTGCTATTCATATATGATCCCCCGATGGTTTGGCCGGGAGCCCCCCAGGGCTCTTCCGGATCTGTTCAGGCGACATGCGGCCGCCTTCACAGTCGTTACCCAAAGTATTCAAGCAGAAACTCTGAGTAACTAACACATCGGCCCAGGGAGCACCCGCGGAGGGGTGCCCCAGGCCCGCGATGGCCGCCAGCCCCGCCAGGCCGGCCGCGGCTCACCGTGCCGCTGCCCAGCGGGGCTCCCGGCCTGCGGGCGCATAAGCCGCGAACCGGGCGCCAGCTTTCATTCCGCGATGATCGTGGATCGAAAGGCTCGGATTTCCGAGCCCAACGATCCACAATCATTCCCGCCGCCATTCCCGCCGCGCCTCGCGGGCCCGGCGGACGCCCGGTGGCGGTTTCCGCAGACGCGGGCCGAGGCCGACGTCGGTCAATTCGCCAACAATATTGAAATGGTTCCGCTAGTCGCGACATACCTGGACAAATATTGAACCACTTGGGCGGCACCGTGGGAATTGGGTAGCAAAGAGGCCGGTCGGCAGTCGTCGACCAGTCGGACCGGGCGGGCGGAGTGTCGGACCACTAGTTCCCGTCGCGGGGCAGATCCCCGCGTCGTGTCGAACGGGAGGCGCGATCACCAGCTCATGAGCGTACGGTTGATGAAGTGACGGGGTGGCAGCTGACCGGGAGGAGCGGGCGGTGAGCAGGCGCGGCTGGATGCTGTTCGTCGCCATGGGCGTGATCTGGGGCGTGCCGTACCTGCTCATCAAGGTGGCCGACGGGGGCGTGTCCGTTCCGGTGCTGGTGGGCACGAGGGTCGCGCTCGGCTTCCTGCTCCTGCTGCCCGCCGCGATCAGGGGCGGCAAGCTCCGGCAGCTCGGCGGCCATGTCCACTGGCTGGTGGCGTT
>Ga0126381_100011364_pt1 | contig 10059 bp, 12 predicted proteins | sample PanSoiMetPlot_28_FD_96465 | JGI IMG/M metagenome (GOLD analysis project Ga0126381, IMG submission 96465) | Tropical forest soil microbial communities from Panama - MetaG Plot_28 | ecosystem: Environmental > Terrestrial > Soil > Tropical forest > Bulk soil | place: Panama | collected 2016-02-17 | reverse complement strand
TGGTACTGCTAAGGTATCTTAGCGGCAGTATCTCTGCTCAAGGATGAGATATAAAGCGAAATATTCACTATTACACCTCATGCCTATGTCCTAATTTTGCATGTATCTCGGCGCTAGGTCAATGGGAAAAGGGGATATCTCTGCTGAGTATACCCCCTGTTTCGCGGCTCTCTATGAAGAGAAGAACAGAATGCTGTGTGGTGAAATCGAAGTTTGCCTTTGCTATGATGAATTATGCAGTGGCGTACAGGCGAGGTTGTGGAAGAGGCAAGCCTAGTGCTTTGTAGCTCTCTACTAACAATTCAAGAGCTTCTTGTGCGTTTTGCAATGCCTCCTGATAGGTTTTGCCATCTGTATGGCAATTCTGGAATTCAGGTAAAGTAACGATATACTTGTTATCTTCTGAACTCCATTCAATAATAATAGAATACGGTTGCATTACCTTTTTCCCTTTTCCTTCTTTTTGAGTGCATCACTTACGTCTTTTATTTTATACTTATCAGCATCGTCACCATCGTGACCTGCAAGTAGAAGGTGATTTGCAGGGTTAGACGGATCATACCAAAATGTATGGCTTCCCTTTGCAGGACGCTCCACAAAGCCAGCTTTGCGTAACTTCGCCTTCAGTTTCCTAATTTTTTCAGGCATTGAGTCCTTTCCTCTCTCAATGTTACCACAAGTGACTAATCAACTCGTGTTCTCATTGCTTCCCACCTCTCAATATGCTCAACGAGCATCGCTCTTTGCTCCTCAGACAGCTCAGCGAGTCGCTGTTCCCATCTTGCCTTGCCATAGTACATGCAAAAGTCATGTCCTACATCAACATGGGCATAGTAAGCGTTTCTAGCCCAGGTTAAAACTTCTTCATTGGTCATATAATGCTTCCTTTCCTGTCGAAGATCCAGCACAATAACCAAGAAAATGTTCATTTTTTTCCTACTGCCCAAAGCGTATGAGAACTGGATCTTTCTTTTTTATTTTGTATCTGCTTCTTCTTCTTTCAAGCTACTCTTTCTCGCTTGATTTTTGATAGTTTGGTTCCTGCTCTGTTCTCACTTTCTTGCTGCTTGAGTTCTTAGCGTATCGTTCCAATCCTTACCAGTGGGTGGAACAGCGCGAATTGTGTCTGGTCGAATTGAACAGATCATGTCAGCAAATTTCTCTCCCTGCTCGTCCTGGTCGGTTGCTGCTATGACTCGGGCGACTGGATAGCGGTTGAGAGCATACTTCAAGAGATTGTGTTGCTCTGCTGATAAGCTCCCGGCAAAGGAGAAGTAGAAACCTGGCCTTGGGTTTAATTGATAGTAAGACATTACATCTACCGCACTTTCAGTAATCACTAGGAGAGGAGAAGTATCCCTCTGGGGAGAGCCGACCTTACAGCCGAATAAGGCCTTTCTCCCGCCTCTTGAGAAGCCCGTAAAGCCGATGTTTTTTACCTCCCACCCGGTCACACTGCGCAAGTTGTCATGTCTAAACGTAATGTTGCCGTGGAAATCAATTCGTATCCGCTCGGAAAATAGGCTGATTGTGTCTGCAGTTAAACCGCGTTTCTCCAGATATCCTTGGCCATAAGCACGGTTATAAGGTCTCATTCTTAGCCATTGGGCATAGGTAACAGCGCAATTATGCGTAGCAGGCTCGGGTCGTAAAGGCTGGTATTTTTGGGCAGTAGGAAAGAAGGAGGTAGGGTTAGCTATCCATCGTCGTAGGATCTGGCGAGCTTGTCCTAGATTTGCTCCGTTTTTCCACCTCACAAAGTCGATAACGCTGCCGTGTTGTCTATCGTCCTGCACGCTGAAAAAGATACTATGTCCATCCGTATCGGCGGCAATAACGATTTTATCGCCATCCTGGTGACGCATGACAAAGCTGGCTCGGCTTGACTCTTTCCTATCCAGTTCGTACCCGTAGGAGCCGGCGAGTTCAGCCAGATTAATTTCTCTTTTGAATTTCTCTAACTCGGTATCACTCATGTTTTTGTACGATGTTTATTACTTTCAACTCGGCGGAGCGATAGCGAAGCCATTCCGCTACCTGGACAGAGAGTTTAGATACGAATCTTGGGAGGCGAAGATGGACCGAGTTTCATTACTCTTCGAGTTCCTGTTGTTCTAATTTTCGGCTCTTTTTGTTACCTTCAAACATAGACATAATGCGGCGCTGAACATCACCATCATAGTTTGCAAGGGTCTTGGAATTAAATACAGCATATTCCTTGCCAGTGTTATAGCCTTTCCAAACCTCATAAGGATTGAGAGCATAAGCGTATACTTTGCCAGCTACAGGGATGCGTACAAGTGCTCTTTCCTTCTCCAAGAACTGCGACCATCGGGCTATAGTCTTTGTAGTAACTTTCAGTCTTTCTGCTAGGAATTGCTGGCTTGCAACGACTGCTCCACAAGCTGGATCAAGATGGTCAGCTAGGAAAATGTAAAGTTGCAGAGCCTGTGCATTATTTCTTGCAAGCTCTGCCATACGCTTCCAACCTAGAGGGTAGGTTTGGGTAAACCCGTGATTTTTGCGCTCCTCCTCTTGTTTTGCCTCCATCTGTTTTTTTTCTTCGTCAATATCCAACTGTCTGACCTTCCTTTGAGTCTCAGTGACAACTTCAAGCATATAATTCCCTTTCGTGATATGCAGACATTATTTTCCTATATGAGGACTTTGCATGTCTATAATATCACTTACAAAGTCCCTTGTCAATATTATAAATATCCTATGATAGGACATTTTTGCCCATAAGAAATGTCCGAACGTTCGGACACATAGAGTGTCCGCATACAATCTTATGGAACGGCTTGAATCCTTGTTTTCTCGTCGCGGCCTATTCTCCTCTATGAGCGACGTGAGTGAGTGAGTCCGGGATAGTGGGTTTGGTGTTTCTCTGGAATGGAAGTTGAGTGCAACAGTTCGCAGCTGATTAAAAGTTTCGTTCGTTAAGAGCTACGAAACAGACAAGCTACCTTTTTTGGGCAGTAGGAAAAAAAAAGTGGGGGCTTTGTTTTTTTGCTTATGAGGAACAAACGTTCTAATATTCTTTCACGTTCGTCACGAGGTATTTTGGAACGAGGGTTAGTTTGCCTCACATATTTCCCCGGGCAGTCCGTTGGAGCTTGGCTGTGTAGCAGGGGTAACCTTCCTAGAACGGGTCGAAATGGGTCTGTACGACGTAGGAAAGGGTCTGAAAGAGGGCGATAGGGTGACAACGCCGCTAGGAATGGCAACGGTGTCACAGATGCGCTACTGCAAGATTGTGAGCCGTCTGCGAGTAGCCGTCTATCTGGATGTTCCGCAAACAAATGGAGCTCAGCTGGCGGCATTCGATGTCTGGCAGGTCAAGACGCTGGGCAATGTAGAGCAAGCATCTCTCTGGTAGTACGAAGCTTGGATGCACAATGGCTACACAATAAGTGTTGTCTGTGGTATCCGGCAATATCCGTATATTGACTACCGCATACTGTCGGATGAATGTAGTATAAGAGCAGATGATACAATGGTTTATAGCTTAGTGTTTGCTGATGGACATATACGGATAAAGAGGGGTGCACAATGCCGAAATATATCACTGCTGTGGCTGCTGCTCGTATACTTGGCGTTAATGAGAAGACAGTACGCTCCTGGGTGAGGTCTGGGAAATTGGATGCTCACAAGGGTGCAAAGAATCGGCTTGATATCCTGGCTGCTGATGTGGAAGCATTGCGACGCAGAAGGGAGGGTTATCAAGATGAGACGCCTGATATCTCGCACCTGGTCGCAAGGATTACAGAATTAGAACGCAAGTATACCGATCTAGAGAGAAAGTATGCAGAATTGACTGCTGCTGTGGCTGGGAAGGTCGAGAAACAGGATATCAGTAAACTTGTCATGGTTGAGACTGCGGTCTCTCAAAAAGGCTCTACAGACGAAAATAAGGCTGTTCCTGTCAGCGCTCCTGTCGGGTTGTCTGATGGCACACTTACAGCGGTCGATTTTGCGAAAGAGCTTGGTATAGAGCACTCGGTCCTAGAAGGTATTATCAGGCATGGTATATCACACGGTAGGGGAAAGGGAAAAGACTATCTTGAGGTGACGAAGATACCATCAGCACGGGTGGGCTACGCTGCCAAGTACTTTACGCCTGCACAACAGGAGATGGCTCGCGCTCTGCTGCGGAAACATAAGAGGCTGCCACAGATTGAAGAATAACAGCTATGCATCTTGATGTGGTATAAGCTTCGCAATATATCAAACGCTTCCATATGGAGATATTAGATAAGGTATAGCACACACTTGTGTTTACTTTGTGTCTGGACAATGTGTCCATGTGGGGAGAATGCACACACATTCGGGCTGCTCTGCTGGGTAAATGATGAAACGTGAGCCTATCACGAAACAAAACGAGGCTGGCAGAGGGAGAAGAGGGCTAGATCTTGAGGCATAGAACGCTCGGGATCTGTACAATGCTAGCGTTTGAGGGCGCTCTGTATAGCCTTGGAGTCGTAGGTTAAGCTTGGAACAGAGAAAGACTCACCCTCTGTTGAGTACTGGCGTCGGTCGTGTCGGGTGAGTCTTTCGGCGTGGAATGCAGAACCGGAGACGGAAAGGCCGCCCTCAGAACGCGGGTACGAAGTCCACTAATCTTGGGGACTCCGCTAGGCTATTACGAGCTGTTCTGGTCTACAACTAATCGGCATTAGTCCTGGTAGACCTAATTGGAACTTGTTCGGGTATGTTGGATTGCCGCTTTGTACTTTCCATGCTTCTGTCTGGTCTAAGGTTCTATCTATCTGGGGTGAATTTCCATTCGCAGTCAATTACGCTTTGTGCTAGTTATCGGCTGGGTCGGTTGAAGATTTTCAGCTCATTTTCTAGACGAAAAAGAGGTCAAAGGCCCAGTGATTGGTCTCACAAGAGGTTCTCATGAGTATCATTTGTTCTGAGAATGGGCTCCTTGTCTGCTTTCATAGTCTTCTGGAACTAGCACAAAGTGTACAGAAGCCTGGGCGTTTGAGAAGAAGGGAGATGAATGAGCAAAGGAGTAGGAGTCATGAATGTCAAAGAGCTAGAGAATGCGGAGAACTGGGCAGTGGAGACCTTCGGAGCGGCAGACTTGGGAGGGATCGACTGGTCAAGGTGGCAACGGTACTGGGAGAAAACCCCTCGGTCTCCTTGCCCAGAAGTATGCGCAACTGGGTAGAGACGCAGGGGCCTACCGATTTCTGGGCAACGAGGCGGTCACCCATGAGCAAATCATGATGCTGCACTGGAGCCAAACGCGCTCTGAGGCCGAGCGACGGAGCTAAGTGCTCTTGATAGGAGACACCACCGATGTCAATTTGTCCTCGCACAAGACCACGGAAGGTCTGGGTCCAGTCGGACGTGGGAACAAGGCGCAGGGCTTCTTTGTGCGCAGTGTGCTTGCCGTGGATGCCAAAGACAAGCCCATTCAAAGGTAAGCGAGTTCGGTCTTTTTGCTTTTATGTTCCATTTTGAAGTTCCCATATAATAATTCTGTTTGTCAGGACATTTTTCTGAATGTTTTTATTAATCTTGTTTTCTGATATGCGAACCTTCTGGTCGTGTGGCCCTTTGGATAATCGTGTAAGATTTCCTACATGATCTATGTTTTCACTCATCAGATTCTGATAACTGGCGAGGCTAACACTAATATCTTTTCTATCTTTAAAATTCTTATCAAAGTAATCTTTAGCATCCTTTTGTGCAATAGTATGATAACCATTTCCTTCAGTACCTACTTCATTAGGGGTTTGAACCTTTATATCAGGTTTATCAAAAAAATCGATTAATGTAAAACCATGACTAATGGAGCCAATTTTGCCATTAAAGAACGTATTGCTCATAGTGCGTACTTGTGTATTCGAAAGGTTATAGTGCTGAGCAAATGCATCCGTTGTACCTCTGCCTCGTACAGGGATACACACATATTCTTTTTTCTCCTTATGGTATAGATACATTGCTGGTATTTCTAGTCTTCGCATCTTATTAAACTCCACTGGCTCTGTTCCATCCCATTTCTTTACTACTTTTTTAATTTCTGTCAAATTTTGAGTATTAGCTTCTGTCCATTTTTCATTTTCATTTTGAAAAAACTTTTGCGTTGTTGGCCATTTCTCTTCATCAAGTATGCTATCCCATGTGCCTTTCTTTTGATATTTTTTGCTAGAATGCTTAGTCTTAGAGTCGGAATCTTTTTGTTCATGAGCTTGTTCAGTATCTGACGCATATTCATCGCTGCTTACGTATGGTGTCTGTATGTCCTTTATTTGTGCAAGTTGCCTTATGCCCCACTCTATATAATCGTTTATAAGCATATTTGCACCTAAAGCATTCCAAGATGTTTTTATCTCTCGGTAGCGGGTCTGTTCAGGAAGCTCCACAGCGTTCATGCTCTGATCTGGCGTCTCTTGTTTATGCTCGTCAGGATCATCCTCCGAGTCTAACTCACTACCTATTTTACTCAGGCGAGTAGCTAGCTTGTTAAAGAATTTTAGTGCTTCGCGTCTCTGATCACATTCTGGCCACGTCAGTAGTCCTTTCGTCACTTCATCAACATCAGCAGATGTTGGAAACTTGTCTTCTCCTTGTTTGAATAGCTTTCGTGTAGCTTCTTGAAAGAGATCGGATCTTTTTGCTGACAGTCGCGCTTGCTCCTTACTAAATTTGCGACCTGGCGAGTAGTTGTCAAAAGCTGTAGTTTTCACAAAGTCCATCTTCTCTATTTTTGCCATGATTTATGTAGTTCCTTTCTTTTATTATATTAATATACTTTTTCCTGTTTTTTCTAGAGCAGTCTATCATTTTACTCAAATCGCGTGACTACATCAAACATACTAGATACAACCACGATGTTGGTAATCTATACATCGTGGGCCTGCTCTGGGGAAGAAGTCTAATGTAGTTTGTAAATTATAAGGGCGAGTACAGTATTTTTATTTAATTATACTTATCTTAGTTTGTGGAAGCAAGATGACATTATTGCCTATTTATGACATCTAGTGGTGTTTAATAGTATGTTATGTGTCAGGGTAGTGATTGTAGTGATATTGAAATTTTTGCCGAGAACGCGTTTCCGGTGAAACTTATAGTGGGCTTGGTCGACACTTCATCGGAATGAGCGATAGTATAGAGCGTACTCTCTGATTGCACAGCGATATACAGTAGCAATAGCTTCTCTGATTAGCTGTAGTGTATAAGCGTGGAGTGATATATCCTGGTGGGACCTTGAACGCGATCTGTCAATAGCCATCTATCACGAATAGCTTGTAGCGACCTACCCGGCTTGCTCCTGCCAATAGCCCCGCGCACGTGCAATGAAATGCTCAGCCTGTGATGGGCTCTCAAAGGCACTTTTGGGAATCAGGATTGACATGGAAATGGGGCCCAGTCGGTCTATTACAAAATAGATATTGTGCTTATCCTCCTCGATGGCTTTGTAGGCCTGCCAGGATGATGTGCCATTGCTTATCTCGTTGCTGTGTTGTACGCCCTGTTCGCTGATCGTGAGGGCGTGAACGCCCGCTTTTTTCGCCCTCTTATGACATAAGGATGCCACAAGTCGCATCAGAAGGAATGATAGGCCAAGGAAGAGAAGAACAATGAACAGGGCCACGAACAGGGCCACAAACAGGGAAAAGGTTGAGAGGATGTAATTGCCAGAGAAATGGTGGTCCAGAAAGATGAATAGACAGATGAGCATAACGCTGAGAAGAATAAGCCGGAGGCGAACTGTCCGTCGCTGCCGACGCAAAAATGTGTTGAGCTGGAGGTGCCAGAAATCGTCCTGGGTCAGGGTATATTGTACCTCATCCATTAAAAGGACCCTCGCTTCTTGTTCTATTGCAGAGTAGTGATCTGGATTATCTCGTCAATTGTGGGTCTGATGCATATTATGACTGTTGTTTTGATTTTGTAACGGTTTTGGATAGGCTCGTACTGCAAAGATTGCAATTAATTCCGCAGTAGGGACTAGTCTTGGGAGCGCTCTTTTGGAAATAGCTGCAGGACGACCAAGTTATACCAAATATACTCAAAGCTGAGTAGGGTGTCTAGTCAGATACAGGGACAGCTTCTTGCACGCCAGCACGCCCGAACGCCTGTACTAGCACGCCTTTTGAGGAACTTCTCCTTACCGATTTGAGGCCCCTCTTTGGGAAAAGGAATCTAGAAGCTTCTGGCGGGTAAGGGTATCTTGTGATACAATTATTTCAGGGATAGAACGAGAAGGAAAAAGGAGGATTTCTTGGCTTGGATGAACCTTTCTTCTGCCTCATTTGCCGGTGCAAAAATAGGGTTCTTTCAAACCTATGGCACGGTCTAGTAACACGTGCCCCTCTAAATACTAAGCAAGGGGATCTCGTCCCGCTTCTCGTGTGGCTAGAGTGCCTCTCAGAGTCGACACGTTGATTTCTTTTGCATTAGAGTACTTTTCTATACATTTCGTTTTTATTTTTGATTAAAGCTAGTATTTGTTACCTCTATCTATTTTTGAGAGAAACTAGTATCTTTTGGGGATTTCTGATTTTTTATGAGAAAAGGAGGATTTCCTCAAGCGGTGGCGCAAGTGAACCCCACCGCTTAAAATACATTGTTGTTGGGTCTCGCATTTCAGTAGCTCCCTCGTTTTCAGCTTCATATACGCTGTTTCTTCTGCATAAAGCCGCTTGTGGACTGCTTTCAGTTGCTCTTTCTGTTCTGTAGCTGTAGCTACTGAGATCGCTTTCTTCAGCAGCTATCTCGTCCTTCGGCTGCTGAAATCTCTTTGATCTGCTGTTTTCAGCAGCTGCTCGGCGCTTTGGCTACTGAGTTCTCTCTGCTCCCTCCTCTTTTCAGTAGCTACCCGGCCCCTCAGCTACTGAGATCTTTTTGGTCCTCCGTTTTCAGCAGCTGTGCAGCTCCACTACAGCCGCACTTTCTAACCACAGCTTTTCAGCTGGAGCCCGACCAGGTCAGAAACTCTGCTTCCCTTCCACATGGGTTGTTTGGCTCTCAGAGGCCAAAATACTGGCATGGCCTTGCCGAGAGGTCCCCTTTTACCATCTCATCATTGCAGGCCCTTTCTTGGCCTTCTGGATCAGTTTTGAGGCCGATGGGTTTACAGTTATCTCATCGAGAGAGGCAAGATAGCGACTCTCTCGGAAAAGATCAGCTTCTAAACTGCGGCTGTAGTGCAGCTCTTTGGCTGCGTATGCCTACTGAGACAGAATCTCAGCTGTATTTTGCCAGGGATGGTTTTTAGATTGTCTTGCATGGTGCGTGGCACACTTTACTCTCAGGTGCCACGCATTTTACATGGTGCAGTTTCCCTGCTTTCAACTGTATCCTCTTCCCCTTCTGGTCATTTCATTGCTGGGAGAGAGCTTCTCACTCATCTGATGCCTCTTTCTCTTCTCAAGAACTTGGGACATTGGGAATGGTTCTCGCTATTTGGAGGCTGTTTGTGACTAATTGTAGGAAGCGGCTCTATTGTCGTTGTGTACGGCTTTCCAGTTGGGGGCCAGAAATATTGCATGTAGGGGGTCAGGAGAAAAGATGAGTGAGGGAAACGTATTGGCAAAGAAAAGTGTTGATGCTACGCATGAGTGGCGTAAATCACAGGATTTTGCAGAAGGTGATTACATCACTGGTCTTGGTCAGGACATGCTTGTGACAGAGGTAGAGGTGAGTGAAAGGATTGTCCGAATTTTTTATGTGCATAATGATAAAGTAAGAATAAAGATTGGTGCCGTTGGAGATGATTATATAGCAAAAAAACGGGAATAAGAGAAAGGGAGCAAAAGGAGGATGTGCTCATGCTTGCAGGGTATGAACAGATGAAGCGCTTGTGCATCACACCTCGCTACGCCATTTCAACGTTTACAGCCCAGAGCTGGGCTTGCCCCTTGGATGCCTCTCTTTCGCATTGAGAGGCCCGAGAAGGCCCTTGTCTGGATGAGAATGACCCAAGACCGAGATACGTGCAAAACTAGGACATAGGGGAAACAGGCAAAAAGAGTATTATCCAATATTTCCCCTTCCTACTCGATGTCTGTTTGAACGCTGGAACCTTAGCAGACATTG
>Ga0126381_100011363_pt1 | contig 10060 bp, 8 predicted proteins | sample PanSoiMetPlot_28_FD_96465 | JGI IMG/M metagenome (GOLD analysis project Ga0126381, IMG submission 96465) | Tropical forest soil microbial communities from Panama - MetaG Plot_28 | ecosystem: Environmental > Terrestrial > Soil > Tropical forest > Bulk soil | place: Panama | collected 2016-02-17 | reverse complement strand
TTCTCTCCACCCGGGTTGTGATGACACGACACAAAGGCTCGTGTCCAGCCACCGTGGCACTCCATAAGAGACCAGCTCTAGGAAAACGCGCGACGTTCAGGCGGGCATGCAGCCAGGCGGCTGCGGTGTGATTCCGAATGGCAAAAAAAGAGGCGGCGGCGAAGTCTGAAGAAATAACGATCGAACAGATCTTTGGATCCGGAGGGCTGCTCGAAAAGCGGCATCCGGGGTATGAGTTTCGCGCGTCGCAGCTGGAGATGGCGCGGATTGCCGACGACGCGTTTCAGAAACACCAGCATGTGGTGATCGAAGCGGGCACGGGGACGGGCAAGACGCTGGCGTATCTGATCCCGGCGATCCGCAGCGGCCGGCGCGTGGTGATTTCAACCGCGACGAAGTCGCTTCAAGAGCAGCTCTTCCAGAAGGACATTCCTTTCCTACAGAGACATTTCGCACCGAATTTGAAAGCGGCGTTGATGAAAGGACGGTCGAATTTCCTTTGCCGGGAGAAAGTGCAGCAGATGGCGGGGCAGCCGGTGTTGAAGGGAATCGACGAGGTGGACTGGTTTTCGCAAATCAAGGACTGGGAGAAGTTGACGGAGACGGGCGATCGGAGCGAGCTGACTTTCCTGCCGGACGACGCCGAGCTTTGGCACCGGATTGACGCGCGGAGCGATCTTTGCACGGGCAAGAAATGCGCGGAATTCCAGAACTGCTTCATCACGGCTATGCACCAGCGGGCGCAGGAAGCCGATTTGATTATCGTGAATCACGCGCTTTTCTTCGCCGACCTGGCGATCCGGAAAGATGATTTCGGGTCGATACTTCCGGAATACTCGGCAGTGGTGTTTGACGAAGCGCACGAAATCGAGGATGTGGCGAGCGATTATTTCGGGCGCCAGGTTTCGAGTTACCGTTTCGATGAGCTGGCGCGCGACGCGGAAAACACGTTGCGGGTGTTGCAGATTTCCGCGCCGCAACTCCGGCGGAATCTGAGCCGGATGCGCGAGCGAGGGCACAGTTTCTTTGAAACTTTTCCGGAACGGGAAGGGCGCTTTCCGTTTGAGCAGGCCGAGCGCGGCGCGTTTCTCCAGCGGAATCTGGAACGGTACGAGGAGCTGGCGAGTGCGGCGAAGCGAGTTGAGACGGAACTTTCGGCGCTTTCACCGAAGCCAGAAGAGGTGGTGACGCTGGCGCGGCGGGCGTCGGAAATCCGGCGCGAGCTGGAATTTCTGCTGGAGAGCGAAGAGAAAAGCTACGTTTACTGGTACGAGCGGCGAGGCAAAGGCGTGTTTCTGGCGGCTACGCCGATCGACGTGAGCCAGATTTTGCACGAGCGGTTGTTCGAGCAGTTCGATACGGTGGTGCTGACGTCGGCGACACTCGCGGTGGGCGGGCGATTCGACTACCTGAAGCAGAGGCTTGGAATTCAGCCCGCCAATGAAAAAGTGCTGCCGCAGGAATTTGATTTTCAGGAGCAGGCGCTGCTGTACATTCCGCCCACGATGCCGGATGTGCGGGACGCGAAGTTCTCGGCGAGCGCGGCAGATGAAATCACCCGGATGCTAGAAATTTCCGAGGGCCGCGCGTTTTGTCTGTTCACCAGCTACGCGCAGATGAAAGATGTGCACCAGCGGGTATCCGCGCGAGTTGTGTTTCCATTGTTATTGCAGGGGACCGCGCCGCGGACGGTGCTGCTCGACCGTTTCAAATCAACACCCAATGCGGTGCTTTTCGCGACGACGAGTTTCTGGCAGGGCGTGGATGTGCCGGGAGCGCAGCTTTCTTGCGTGATTATCGATAAGCTGCCGTTCGCTGTGCCGAGCGATCCGGTTGTGGCGGCGAGGGTGAAAGCGCTGCAGGAGGATGGGCGGAATCCGTTTGCGGAGTATCAGGTGCCGGAGGCGGTGCTCGCGCTGAAGCAGGGATTCGGCAGGCTAATCCGGTCGAAGACGGATCGCGGGATTCTGGCGATTTTGGACAACCGCATCCGGCGAATGCAATATGGTAGAATTTTTCTCGAGTCGCTGCCTCCCTACAAGACCACGCAGGACCTGGCCGAAGTGGCGCGCTTCATGGAAAATCATCCGAAGTAGGCGAGCGCACGGGCGGTGCTCGGCGAGTTACTGTCAATGTTTTTCGAGAAAGGAATTCATGTACGAAGTTTATGTGGATGAAACTTTTGCAGCGGCACACAAGCTGCGCGGGTACAAGGGGAAGTGCGAGGATCTGCACGGGCACAACTACAAGGTGCGCGTGACGCTGGAAGGCAAAGAAGTGGATTCGGTGGGGCTGCTCTATGACTTCGTGCATTTGAAGCAGGTGATTCAGAGCGTGATCAAGGCGCTCGATCACAAGTATTTGAACGAGCTGAAGCCGTTTGATGTGGTGAATCCTTCGGCTGAAAATATCGCGCGGCATATTTGTGAAGAGACGGCGAAGCAATTGAAGCAGACGGCGAATGGCGCGGCGGTGTCGAGTATTACGGTGTGGGAAACGGACGTGACGGCGGCGACGTACCGGCCGTGAGATAGTCGCGATTGCCGTGCGGTTAAATCGGGAAATGCAATTTGAAATTTAAAATTTCAGATTTGAAATAACGGCAGCAGTGGGATCAAGCTTCGTAAGAAGCTTCTCCGATGAATCGGGCTTTTTACATTATTGCGGTGCCGGCGCTGTTCACGACGTTTGGGTGGGTTACGTTTGGCTGGAACTGGCGGCTGGCGGCTGTGATAACTGCGGCGGAAGCGGTTGTGATGGTAGCGGCTGTCGCTTTTCTCGCGAGGCAGCAGAAGGCGCTGAAGAAAGCTCCTTAGTTTTTTGGGCTGAACGTATACGCATGGCGATGGTCATCACCGAGATTTTCAAATCCATTCAGGGCGAAGGGACGCGAGCGGGATTGCCTTGCATATTCGTGCGGCTGACGGGGTGCAATCTTCGCTGCACGTGGTGCGATACGGCGTATGCGTTTTATGGAGGCGCGAAGGTTGTGCTGGATGAAGTGATCGAGAAGGTGCGCGAGCTTTCGGGCGGCGAAGCGAGACGGCGCGTTTCGCTAGTGGAGATTACGGGAGGTGAACCGCTTCTGCAGGCGGAAATGCCGGAGCTGGCGAAGCGGCTTCTCGCCGAAGGCTATACGACGATGATCGAGACGAGTGGGGAGCGCTTCGTGGGAACGCTGCCGCGCGAGGTGATCAAGATTGTGGACGTGAAGTGCCCGGATTCGGGAGAGGCGGATACGTTTGATTTCGCGAATCTGGGGGCGATTGACGAGAAGGATGAAATCAAGTTTGTGATTTCCACGCGGCGGGACTATGAATTTGCGCGCGATTTTAGTTGCGAGCACGGGCTTGCGGGGCGGGTGCGCGAGGTGCTGTTCTCGCCGGTGTTTCCCGACCCGGCGGGGAAATGGACGGGGCTTGAGGCACGCGAGCTGGTGGAATGGATCCTAGCGGATGGTTTGCAGGTCCGGCTGGGGCTGCAGCTGCATAAGTTCGTCTGGGATCCGGCGATGAAGGGAGTCTGAGGAAGAAGTGATGAGCGGAGAGTGATGAGCGAGAAACCGAAGGCGGTGGTGCTGTTGAGCGGCGGGATGGACTCGTGCGTGACGACGGCGATTGCAAATCAAACGCACCTCCTGGCGCTATTGCATGCGAGCTATGGGCAGCGGACTGAGAAGCGCGAGCGGTGGGCGTTTGATGAGATCGCGGATTTTTACGGAGTGCGCGAACGGCTCGCGGTGCGGTTCGACGTGTTCAGGCAGATCGGCGGGTCGGCGCTGACGGAAGCGGGAATGGCAGTGCCTGAATCGGAAAAGGTGATCGAGGCAGCGGGTGCGGCGATTCCGGTGACGTACGTGCCGTTTCGCAACGCGCATTTTCTCGCCGCGGCGGTGAGCTGGGCGGAAGTGATTGGGGCGAGCGCGATTTTCATCGGGGCGGTGGCAGAGGACAGTTCGGGTTATCCCGATTGCCGGCCGGAGTATTACCGGGCGTTTGAAAATTTGATTCGGGAAGGGACACGGCCGGAGACGCGCATCGAGATTGCGACGCCGGTGATCGCGATGCGCAAAAGCGAAATCGTGCGGCGGGGGGTGGAGCTGGGTGCGCCGCTCGAGCGCACATGGTCATGCTATCAATTTGAGGACGAGGCGTGCGGAGTATGCGATAGTTGCCGGTTGCGGCTACGGGCTTTTGCGGGGGCGGGCGCAGCTGATCCGATAGCATACCGGGATCGGCTCGCGGGGCGGGCCCGAGTTGCGCGATAATTGAATTGCGCCAGGGCGTGGCGGCTTGGTAGATTGCGGCGTTAACCCGACGGCAGGAGGACATCTCATGCGGCGAATGATTCCAGCCTGGATAGCACTGATTCTCGCGCTTTCCTTTGCGACGATCGCGCAAGCGCAGGGGACGGGGCGCGTTGCGGGTGAAATTCTTGACCGGGACGGCAAGCCGTATCCGGACGTCAATGTGGAGATCAAGAATCCGGACACCGGCCAGACCTATACGACCAAGACGGACAAGAACGGGCGATTCACGCAACTGGGATTGCTGAGTGGCATCTACCTATTCACGCTGACAAACGAGAAGGACCACCTGGATTTCAAGCTGCAGTTCCGCGTGGTGCAGGATCAGGAAAATCTGTTCAAGCTGAATTTCAAGGAAGTGATGGCGCAGCAGGGGCCGAGCGCGGAAGAAGTGAAGAAGCGGGAAGAGGAAGAGAATAAGTTCAAGAGTATGAAGACCCATTTCGACGCCGGAATGGCTGCGATGAATGATTCCTCGGCGCTTCGCACACAACTGAAGACTGCACCCGCCGACCAGCAAAGCGGAATCAAAGACAAGCTGAGCGCAGACTACCAGACAGCTATTACCGAGTTGCAGACGGCCGAGCAGGGAGTGCAGCCGAAAGACACAAAGACCCATGCCATCGTCTGGTCAAACCTTGGCCAAGCCTACGAATTCGCAGGCCGCTATGATGAGGCAGCCGCAGCCTTCACAAAAGCGGCGGAGCTTCAACCACAGGCGGCGTTCTACGAGCACCTGAGCACAAGCCTTGCGAATGCCGCAGCCGCTCAGCCGACTCTGGACAAGACAAAACTGGCGACTGCCACTGCCGCCTGCGACAAGGCCGCCGCCGCCGATCCTGCATCGGCGGCCCGCTGCTGGAAGAACATTGGAATTATTTTGAGCAACAAAAATCATCAGCCGGACGCGGTGGCGCCTCTACAAAAGGCGACGCAATTGGATCCGAAAGACGCGCAGTCTTGGTTCCTGTTGGGCGGAGCGCTTTCAGCGGAGATCACCCCGAAACAGGAAGGCGACAAGATGACGTACGAAATTCCGCCGGGCACAGCTGAAGCGTATCAGAAGGCGATTGACACAGCGCCGGCCGGGTCTCCGATTGCAGAGCAGGCGAAGCAGATGCTAGACGGACTCGCGGCGATGGGCAGCGGCGAGGCCACGTCACTATCGTCCAAGAAAACCAAGAAAAAATCATAGTCGGGCGATTTCGGGCTTGCGGCCGCGGGAGTGGTTAGATGAGTCCTAGTGCGGCGCGGTAAACTCATAGAACCATAGATTTCAACACGAAGCAGTAGTTCTCCGCCCTCGACCCAGTCACCTGAGAGTGTTATGCTCGCATCTTCAAGGCTCCAGGAAACGGTGCCGTCAGTGGGATCGACGCAGCAATCCAGCACAGAACGACGACGCAGCGCTCGTGTGTCGGAACCACTTCCTCTTGTGATACGGGGAAGTGATCTGCTGGGGCAGCCGTTTGAAGAACGCACGTCGACGCTGAATTTCAATCTCCACGGCTGCCGGTACTCATCGAAACATCATCTGCCCAAGAACACGTGGCTCACGATCGAGACGCCGAAAGACTCCGCGCATCGCAACGTGCGGGCGCGAGTGGCTTGGATCCAGCGGCCTCACTCTGTTCGCGAATTCTTCCAGATTGCCGTGGAGCTTGAAAGCCCGGAAAACATCTGGGGACTGGAATCGCCGCCGGCGGACTGGTCCTTGGAGGTGCCGTCATACCAGCGGACGGCGGAAACATCGGCCCAGCAGACAGAAATCCGCGCCGTGGAGGAAACAAACTCCGGCGCCATTCCGGCGAGGCCCGCCTCGTACATGGGAAAACCAATGACAGATGTTAAGGACAACTCGATTCAGGGCAGTTCGCTGGCTGGGTCAGATGCTGGTGCTGATTTCATTCCCGCGCCGGACAGTCCGTTTCTGAGAGAGTTGCGCGCGGAACTCAATCGTCACGCGGAGAAAGCCGTGGAGAGCGCGGCCGCCAGCGCGCAGGAAAGAATCCGGCAGAACGCAGATGAATTGGAGCAACAGCGGCGGACGGCGAGCGATGAATCGTTCCAAAAGTGGAAGGAAGAATTTGCGAAGACAACGGACGGGGCGATCGAAAGCGAATTGGATGCCTGGCGCAGCCGTTTGCGATCGGAAATGAATCTCGCTCAAGCGGAATGGAGCGAACTGCTGCAATCATCGCTCGATGGCAGCTTGCAACGGCTGGTGGAGCAATTGTCGCAGCGCTCGCAGGAAGTGCAACGGAGAGAAGAGTCCCAAATGAGCGAACGGTTTGCCGAATTGATTCATCCGGTGAACAACGCGGCAGCAAAGGCCGGCCAAACTCTGGCTGAAATTCGTTTTGGCCTGGAAACGCAAGTAGCCGCGGCGCGTTCTTCCCTCGAAGAAATGGAGCGGTCCGCGACGCGCATCCGAGAAAACTCGGCGCAATTTGAAGCCGCGGGGCACGACAGTCTGAACGAACTGCACCGGCGGCTCGAAAACGTGCTGGACGCACAGACGGCCGAGATGTCGCGGCGGGTGGAAGCCATGACTTCGGCAATGTCGCAGAGAATCTCGCCGGCGATTGAAGCGATGGGCAACCAGCAGGTGGAGCGAGCCGTAGCGCAGATGGAAGCGAAGTTCGCGCCCCATCTCGAGCGGGTTCCGGCGCTGCTGCGCGAACTCGACGCGCGCGAATTGCAGACGGAAGAAGGATTGCGGCTGCATCGCGAGAGGCTGCGGCAGATGTCGGAGAATAATCAGCGCGATGTGGCATCGCGGATGGTCTTCACGCTTGCCGAAATCCAACGCGATTTTGAAGCCGCGCGTACGCAAGCTTTAACGAAATGGAATGAAGAGCTGGATGCAAGCGGTGTGCGAGCTTCGCACTCGGCGACGGAAGCATTGAGCCAGGCCTCAGAGTGGTTTCAGCAGGAGACGCGCTCCCGCCTGCAGGTGCTTGTGGAACAAGCGCTCGCGAATGCGAATGCAGGGTTAGAGACCAAAGTTGACGACGCAGCTCAAAAATTCGAGGCTCGGCTCACAGAGCAAGCGAATGCGCGTGTCGCGAAGGTGAGCGAAAACATAGAATGGCTCGGCGACGAAGTGGCGGCCCGGACGAAAACCCGGCTGGAAGCCGCAGCGGAGACGGCAGCTGCATCATTTGGCGAAATCGTGCGCGGAATTTCCAACCAGGAAATGGATATCCTCGGCCAGAAAACCCGTGCCGCCGTGCAGGAACGAGCGCAGGAATTCGAGAAAACTTCGGCCGATCTTCTGCGGAATCTGGAAGCAAACGCAAACTCTTCACTTGACCAGTTTTACGCGCAGTTCGGCTCGCATTTTGAAAGCCGGATCGCGCAAGGACGAAGCGCGCTTGCCAGCGAGTTTAGCGCAGCAATGGACGGGTACCGCGCAGAGCGGGATGCACACGAGCAGGACTGGAGCACAAAACTGAATCAGTTAAGCGAGGAGGCAGAAGGTAGATACCAGGAACGATTGAATAACGCCTCCGATTCCTGGAGCGTATCATCCGTTCGCCGGCTCAACGAGCATGGCCAGAACGTCATCGAATCGATGATGCGCTCGGCTGATCAGACGTTGCGGGATTCCTTCGCGAAAATTTTTGATGGAATGTCCGAGATGCTTCGCGAGCGCACATCGGCAAGCGCGTCCGGCGCCGGGTTTCCTCCCACACCCAAACGCGAAACGGGTGAGCAAGCGTCCCCGCATCAATGATGCGAGCGGGCGCATAGTTTATCGCTACGAGGCGGCGGTTATGTTCGTTCTAGCCGCTACTTCGTTCCCACTACTTCCACAACTGAGTTTGCGACGTGCGCTACCTGATCGGGCGTCATGCCGGGATAAATCGGCAGGCTCAAGACGTGGTCGCAGGCACGTTCGGACAGCGGAAACGAACAGGGTGGGTAAGCGAGCGAGGAGTAGGCCGGCTGAAGGTGAAGAGGCCTGGGATAATGGATGGCGCTTTCAATTCCTCGAGCGGCGAGTTGCGACATGACTGAATTCCGGTTATTCACAAAGACTACGAACTGGTGATAAACGGACTCGTCCTGCGGCGAGTCGTTGGGCACTCCCAGCTTTGCACTGGCAAAGACACGGCGATACTCGCGCGCAATTTCCTGCCGGCGCGCGGTCCAATGATCAAGATAGCGCAGCTTGATGCGAAGCACGGCGCCCTGAAATCCCTGCATGCGATAGTTGTAACCGACAAATTCGTGTTCGTAGCGCGCGGTCTGGCCGTGGGAACGGGCGGCGCGAGCATATTTCGCAATCGAATCGTCGTTCGTCGTGAGAGCCCCGCCTTCCCCATAGGCGCCGAGGTTCTTGCTGGGATAAAAACTGAACGCGGCGGCTTGGCCCAGGCCGCCGACGCGGCGCCCGCGATATCTGGCGCCGTGCGCTTGGGCCGCGTCTTCCAGAACAAGAAGCTTGAGATTTTCAGCGATGGAACGGATGGCATCCATATCCGCGGGGCGGCCGTAGAGATGGATGGGAATGATGGCGCGGGTACGCGGCGTGACAGCGCGCGCGATTCGCACGGGATCGAGATTGGCGGTTGACGGATCGATGTCCACGAACACTGGACGAGCGCCGCAGTAGGTGATCGCCTCGGCGGTGGCGAGAAATGTATTCGGACAGGTGATTACTTCGTCGCCCGGTTGAACGCCGAGGGCGAGCAAGCCGAGGTGAAGAGCCGCAGTACCCGAGCTCAAGGCCACGCAGTGCTTCACGTCGCAGTAGTTAGCAAACTCGTGTTCGAACAGTTCCACCTCCTCGCCCAGCACAAAGGCGGAGTTTTCGCAGACGCGATCGAGCGCAGGAAGAATTTGGTCGCGCAGCTCGTGGTATTCAGCTTTCAGATCGAGAAGCGGAACCTTCATCGGTGACCTTTCAACCGCGACAAACTGTACTCGAGGCGGTGATGAATCACAAGAAGCGACACTCGAAACCGCCGAAGGTGTCGAACTCTAAATATGGGTGAGAGTGCCGGTGACCCTGGTTCGATTGAGCGCCCAAGCAAAAACCAAGAAGGAAAGCGGCAAGAGGATCGCGGCGAAGACGAGTAGAGCCAAAATGGAAAGACCAAATTGACTCCATCCTGCGCCATCGAGCAAAGCAGCCCGCATCCCTTCGAGCGAATATGTGACGGGGATCAAGCGCGCTACCAACTGCAAAGGTTTGGGCAGAACCGAGACGGGATACATCATCCCGCCGAGTAATCCCGAAACTCCTAGTACAATCCACTTCGCCGGATTCCCGCGCTTGAACAGGATCTGGTAACTCGCGGAAAGGATTCCGAGCCCTGCGAAAGCGAGAACGGAAGCCAGCAGGACCGCCGCAGCTCCGGGCCAGTTGGCCGCACGCGGCGCGAAGCCAAAAAGCAAAGCAGCCCACGCGAGGTACACGCAAGTTCGCAGCGCGAGGGTCACGAACGGATAGATAGCCGAGCCGGCGAGAATCAGAACCAACGGAGTCTGGGTGACCAGCAGAGCTTCGAGCGTGCGATTCTGCATGGCTTCGTTGAGGCTGGTATCAAATGCGTCGATCGAGACATTCAAATAATCGAAAAACGCAAAGCCCACCAGGGCAAAAGCGAAATAGTTGGTACCGGCAGGCAGGGCGCGTGCGAGGTCCGGGGATTGCACGAAACGCGAGAGGTAGTAGTAGGTGGCGACGCCAAACAGCGCTTCGAACGTCTCGAGGACTAATGCGCCGCGGTATCCCCGGGCAAT
>Ga0126381_100011361_pt1 | contig 10060 bp, 18 predicted proteins | sample PanSoiMetPlot_28_FD_96465 | JGI IMG/M metagenome (GOLD analysis project Ga0126381, IMG submission 96465) | Tropical forest soil microbial communities from Panama - MetaG Plot_28 | ecosystem: Environmental > Terrestrial > Soil > Tropical forest > Bulk soil | place: Panama | collected 2016-02-17 | reverse complement strand
TCATTCGGCTCCCCACTGGGAACCCAAACGGGACCGTCTCTCAAAATTCGTAGCGCGACTCAGAATCGCAAGATGGGTCAAGCGACCTTGTGCATCGTAGCTGCGCTGCGGTGCGCATGTAAGCACTTGTGTGCCGCAAAACGAACTCTAATTTCGGCTTCTGCGGCGACGGTTCCAGTGAAGATCGATTTGAATTGGGCGAGGCATCCTTCGCAGATTCCAACAATCGGCCGGTCGCGCTTGAGTACCCTTAATTTCCTTTTCGCCATGATATGAACCCCTCCACGGCCAGAGGATTCGTGATGGCTGGTTTGCGTGAGCGGATTATATCCCCGAATCGACGTCGTCCAAGCTCTTTTGTCTTAGGGCGAATGGATAGCGAAATAAATATTGCGTTATACGACATATCGCTTGACGACATGACATCCCGCGCACTATAGTTAACATCTAAGCGAATGGAAGGCGAATCTATGAGTCGAGAAGTTGTCACTGTCACGATCCCTTCGGAAGTGGTGGAGAAGTTGGACGCAGTTGCCGAGTCCGAATATCGGAGCCGCTCAAGTCTGGTAACGCAGCTGATTGCCAAGGGCCTGGCTTCTCGTAATCCCGAATCACAAGAACCCGTACTGGCACAGGAGTCGCGGTGAGCACCGTCAACCATCAGCAGTTGCGTGCCGTTGCCGTCGCGCTTAAGGAAATCGCCCCGTCTCTCGGCAAGGATGCGGATGTTCAGGGCTTGTATGACGCGGCAAAGCTCTTAGATCAGTCTGCGCAGGAAGCAGAACGGGTGACTGCCTAAATGAAGCTCACGGAATTTGCCGAACGGTTTCGCGTCAAGACTAAGGTCGATAGTTGCGGCGAACAAATCATTCCCGGCAAGCCGTACAAGACGCGCCGACCGGAAGACAGAAACCAGATATTCGACTATGGGGATGACGAGCACTTTGGTGTCTCTCTTCTGCTCACGACCGCAAGGCAATGGGGCAACGCCGCGAAGCGACTCCTGGCTGTAGGAATGACCGTGCTGCAGGAAGGCGATACGGAGGGCACTCTACTTTTTGATCCCGCCAATGCAAGTCAGGTAAGGGCCGCGCCAAAAGAAGCAGGGATAAAACGGCGCAGGGTTCTCTCTCTGGACGACCGACTCGCACGAGCAGCTCACTTAAAACGAGCGCGAGCCTGTCAAGCCGAGGGGTTTCGGGCCTCCAAAACGACGAGAATGCCGGAGGTGACGGTATGACCGTTGAAGAACAAGCAAACGTTGACGCGCTGCAGGAACTTCCCGGGTGGATTCTTGCGCAAGCTCTCCGAAAAAAGGTTTTGAGTTGCCCATTGCATGGGGCTGCGGGGCAGATGGTCAATCTGGTCGATGCGTTGATTGTCGCGGGGAATCTGTGGCTAGTGCGGGAGGGCCGAACACATGTCTGACTGGCAATCTTCCTTTGACGATGAGCTAGTGCAGATGTATGCCGGCTCAGATGGCGGGGAGAATTTTGCGAAGGTCGTAGCACTTGGAGAGCTGGAGCCGTATTTCCTGCGGCAAGCGGTGGAGATGACGAAGGGATTAAACGACGGCAGCGAATCGTTAGACGTATTCTTGGAGCGATTGAAACAGCCCACGCCCGAGAGCGGAGCCGAGGGATACGACAGGGAAATAGAAAGGTGTTAGCGATGGCAGATGCGACAAAGAAACAGAAGCTCATGAGCAAGCGCAAATATCTGATGCTTTTGTTCCAGCGCATCGAAGATCCAAAGACATCGACCGATGAGTTTATACGCTTGGCGCTAATCGCAGAACGACACTCTCGGCCTCGATGGAATCGTAAGAAGCGCCGTAGCAGCCAGGAAGTCGCATTCGAAAAAGTTCTTGCATTTAAACGCCAGCAGAGAGCGAAAGGAACACAATAATGGGAAAAGAAATCACACTCGACGTAGACAAGCTTCAGCAGATTATCGCTGGCACGGTTGCCGCGACTGTTGCGGAGATGCGGAAGCCCGAACCGATGACGGCGCAACAGAAAGCCGACATCGAACAAAAGCAGGCCGAAAGATTGGAGACCGGGCGGGGTATCACGGAAAAGAAGCGCAACGAGCGGTTTGTTCAGGAGCACATCTGTACTCATGAGCACCAAAAATCCGCAGGCGGCGGCTCTCACTGTGTGTGGGTTCGAGATAACGATATCCCGACATCTGCCGGATTTATTTTATGCATGAGGTGTCAGGGGAGATTCCGACCGGATACCCCTTTAATGCGCCGTTTAGATCCCAACGCTATCTTCGATGATGCCAAGTTCAACACGCTAATGCAGGATTGCGTTACGACCGGCGCAGAGATGTTTGGTTAATTTGAGAAGGAGCAGACTAAATGCGCGATGTCATAGTCAGTGGCCCACGTCCATGGGGCGGCGGAACTCGTGAAGTTACAGACGATTTTAATCAGGGAATCAAGGACAAGTTGGACGGCAAACCGAATTGGGCGGATGAAGTGGCCGACAACCTTTCTCCCGAGAAGTACCGCGAGTTGGCTACTGTCGCGGTCAGGGATCAGCAGAGAGCGGCTGCGCAAGCCGACCTCGGCAAGCAAATAGAAAAGTTCTTTCAAATGCATCCTGAGTATTCGGATTGTGACCACAATTCTGCAGCTATGAACGTGGGATTGAGGGCTCTCGGTATCGATCCGACAACTGCCACTGCCGAAGATTTCGATCTCGTCTTTGGCAGGGTGCGGGATTCCTTGAGTCTCAAGAAAGACGTTTTGGAGAAGCAGGCAAAGGCACAGGTTAGTGAAGAAATCGAAGCCGAGCGTAGAGCTGCATCTTTTAACGAAGAAGAAGCGTGGTCGATGCCAATGGATAAGTTGAGACAGAGGGCCGGAGGGATTTTCTAAACGTCAGGAAAGTTATGGTTTCTCTTTTTCTAGCATCACCGTCAACCTTGTCCCATCAGGCCACACAATGGAAATAACCTCATCAAGGTGTGCCAACGCCAATACCTCTTTGAAGCCAGGAGGGAGTCCACGCTCGTCTACGAAGGCGAATCTTGCCCCAACAAGCGAAACCTTTAAGTTTTCTTCCTTGGAGGCACCATGTGCCCAAATGGATTCGGCCGTCACGTTTGCCAATGTACCGTGGAGCGTCATTTGCACGTGGTCGCTGCCAAAAACCATGCGCAGCATCGATGAATTATCCTTCCATTTTTTCAATACGAGAATTGCGTCTTCCGCTGATGATTCCACTTTTATGGCCTTTCTAAAGTGGTATGGATTACCGACTGCGGTGATGCTGTCAGAGTCCCTCGGCCTCGACTACGAACGAGCTTTGCAACATCTCTTGTCGCTGGAGTAGCGCCGCGAATTATACCCGAGTGACACTCCCTCTCGAAATCGCATGTCATTCCTTGACGCGGTGTTATTACGTTGCCGTGTGGTGTCCAAACTGCGGCAGCCTGAGGGCAGCACTGCCAGAGAATCTAACTAGCGGGATCCTTCCATGTCCATCATGTCGGGAAGAAGCTGAGATACTAAAACCTTTAGGCGAGGGCGGTACTACTCGAACCCTGCCATTCTGGGAATAAGAAAAACCGCCCAAAGTTCTGGGCGGCTTCCATAGGCGTTTCAAGTTCAAATCGTCCTGATATTCCTATAAACCCTTGCTAGCCGCCAACTGTCATAACGGCCAGTCGTCAGAAAACGAAAAACGGCCCAACGATCAAGGCTCTGCGCTGGGCCATTTTGCAATTTGGAATGTTCTTTGCGATTATCGCCCTAAGCCCGAGAGGCGCAATCGGGTATGTGCTGTAGACAAAATCGCAGCCCTTATTGAATCTGCGGGCAAATATTCGACGCTCTTAACGGCGGTGGCGCGGTTGGCCCATGTTCGCTCTCGTTCGGGTTTCCTGGTTGAACCGTCGCCCGCAGAACTTATACCCCGTTCGCGTGCGGATGGGCTTTCCGGTACACGTCCAGCATTCGAACCGGAGACACCCGCGTATAGATCTTGAAAACGATATGCCACAGTCTTGCTGACTGCGTGCGGGGCTTAAGAGGAAGCCCGCGGCCCGTGCTATCGGGCCGCGTGATTGTGAGATTGGAAATACTGTGTGAACTTATGAATTCACAACTTTTTGAAGCGCCGGGTGAGCGCGATGATCCCTAGCAAGCCAGTGCCGAGCAGCTCCAGACTAGCCGACTCCGGCACCGCCGTTGGGTTTTTCCCCAGCCCATTTAGGGTCGTCACGCCGCGCGTGGTCGATCCATTGAAGAACCCTTTGCCTGTGTTGACGGTCAGCTGGATCGTTGCACCCGCAACTGAAGCCCCTGTGGACCATGTGCCTGTGATCGTCCCTGTTAGCGTGTACTGATGCGAGCCATTCGCCAGCGTAATCAGTGTCCATGCGACGGGACTGTTGAACGCGCCGGAGAAGATGACGCCGTTTTTGATCGCATCGGTGCCGTTCCCGGTGATGACGAACGAGCCGCCAGCTGCGAACGTTCCGCCCATCTGCAGGCTGCCCGAGACAGACGCGCCCGTAGAGAATGCTAGAGTTCCCAAGGCTTTCGAACTGTTGATGTTGACCAGAGTGGACCCGGTGAGGCTCAGACCTGCTGCTGAGCCAGTAAGCGGCCCACCGTGACTGGTGAAATCGAAGGAGTTGGCGAGTGATAGCGCTGGTGAGAACAACACCAGTGCTAGAATGCCGGACAGCGCAAATCTCATTTTGACCCTCCTATCCTAGCGTGCGCAAAGGACCTGAGGAGAAATACACGATGCGGGAAGTTCTCGCGGTCCCGCATTTTAGGTCTTAGGCCAAGAGAGCGCAATTGGGTAAATGCCTTAGACAAAATCACAACCCTAACGGATTGGCATCAGGTACTCGCTTCCTCTAAGGCTTAACGATTGAGTCGCAGTGCGGACATTTGATTTCTTGAAAATTGATGCGCAGGATCTGCGATGGTTCTATCTCGGCCTGACACGTAGGGCAAACGAGGTTCAGGCTGGCGAGGACCGCTTCTAGGTTGATCTTCCTGCGTGATGGCATAAAGGCGAGAGAAAAAAGGCCCAACGCCCCGGTTAACAGCGCCGAACTGAGTGGAGTTGAGAGTCGAAACAGTCTACTCCAGAACGAAAGGAATGCAATTCCTTACCACCATTCCCGAAAACCTTTTTTGGGCGCGAGATAAACGGAATAAGGCACCAGGTCGGCGGGTGTGTAAGTGTGAACCTTACCGCATTTCTGGCATTGGTGGTAGAACACTTCCGGCAAGTTGCCCTGGAGTTGGAACACCGTCCCTGTGTCTTCGCCGATGAATTTTGCGAAGTGGCGAGTAGAGCATCCCGCAGTCGTGCAGACTACCGTCCAGTACGCATACTTCATGACGGCCCTAAAGAGAGCCGAACCCTGTTTGATCGGCTCCCCTCTTCTCAGTTTTAGGAACGCGGCGATCCAGGAGGAGACGCCGCTAATCAATACTAGGAAGGAAATGGGAAAGCATCAATGGCACTGAGGTAACGAGGGCCCAAGGATATGCGGATGACATCTCCGGTACACGACCAACATGCGAACTAGTTCGGACTCCTTACGACCCGCGAATGCATTAGCTGATGACAATCGCAAGTGCAGCGCAAGCTTGTGCAGTGGTTGTGGTCATCCTTCCGACAAGCGGAGCTTTTTCCGTCCAACTGAAGCGCCTGGCCAGAATTCCTACGCACGTCTCGATTTGGAAGTTGAGCGCCTAGAGTTTTCCTCATGCCGTGAAGAGTACCACCTCCGGACATCGCCGCCATGCATAGCCTGTCAACTTTGACAGTTTGCGCCTTGATGTAAACGTGCAAGGCTAGTCGCCGTTCGACTTTCTTGAATATGCTCCGAGGGTCGCTGCTTCCATCTCCAGGAAGAAACCACTCGACAAGGTTCCGACTGGCGACCCTCTTCACTTCCCCGATTACGCCTCTACCGCGGCTATTGTCGGATTTTGGTTAAATATCGAACGAGAAAAAGCCGCCCGAGGTCACCGGATTGGGCGGCTTTCGACTGGGTCTTTAACTGCGTCTTGATAGTCGTACAAACCGTCGCTAGAGCCAACTGTCATAACAGCTAGCAACCCAAATCAGTTCGGGCCGAAAACTACCAACAATCGTAGATGCAGAAATCGTCGTTTCCGAAATAAGCTACTTTTACAAATCGCATCAACGGCCCGGCGAAATCTTCAGGCTTCTCTCCTTTTCGTTGGGCCGTTTTTTCGTTCTGAATAAAAGCGGGAATGGCCCGATGGAGACCTTCCAAGGTACTCATCGAGCCATATATGGGTGTACGGGTTAATGACGATCTTGTGCTGATAGGTGGGGCGATGCAAGGTTACGAAAGAAACAAGCAAAACGAAAAGAGCCGAACCCCTGCGTTCGGCTCTCAGTTCGGAACTCGGGCCGCATCCAGCGGCGCATCCGGAGTGGACACCGGGTAGGGGGAATCTCCAGTTGCAAACGATACTAAGCCCGCGCAGTGGACGAGTCAATGATGTTGTGGGCGTATCGTTTCCGAAATAAGCTACCTGTGACAAATCGCATCGACGGCCCAGCGAAACATCTTAAGCTTCTCTCCTATTCGCCGGGTCGTTTGTTCGGTCTGACTACTTCCTCGGCGACTATTGCCGATTGATCCTAGACAGAAACATTAGCCAGATGGTGAACGCGAGTAGAACCACGATAGAAAGACTCCCGACCCAGGTTTTCATGGCGCTCCCCTAAGAAAAAGGCCCAGCAACGTCTCTTTACTGCTGGGCCAGTTGAACTGATCCTGTGAGTCAGAGGAGTTTACGCTGTCGTGTCGGGACGGACAGAGCGCCAAAGTGCGCCAGTTGCTAATCTTGCAAAACCCCTGCCCGCTCCTTCCGCATCCCAACTGCACTCAATTTTTTGGCGTGAAGGTATTCATATGCACAGCTATTCGATCTCTGCTTACGTTGAAACGATCCGCGAGGAAATAAAGCGCATTCAGGACCAAGAACTCTTTTACCGCAAGCGCATACGTCCGACATTCGTGGAGACGGCGGCGCACGACAGGCGCGAGTCGAGGATGCTCGAAATACGGGCGACGCTACAAAGACTGCGAACGGTGAAGCTCTTAAGCAGGCAAGATGCGCAACGACTGACGCTATAGGCACTTCCTACAGCGACGCTGTTTCGTTGGCGGATTCCCATCAAAGTCCTGGTGCACATGGCCACATTCCAACTCTTCGTTGTGGTACAGAATGCGCCCATCTTTCGTTACTGGCTCCCGACTGATGACTGATCGAAATGGACCTAGACGCCGAACCGCCGGCCATACTTCAGGTGCAACAGGAGCCGCCCAGCGACGACGATAACGGGCGAGTGTCGGGTCATAGTCGGGGATGTCTAGCCTCTGCGGAATCAGGTTCCCATTCTCATCGTAAAAATCGGAATACTCATCGCCCAGTTTGGCCTTGCGTATCGATTGAATCGCGGTCCAAACCAAGTCAGGATGCACGCCGTACATGAGATAGCTCGAGCTGACCAATGGCTCAGGATTGCCCGCACGACAAAGGGCGACGATGATTCGTGCCTGTCGGATGTCAGCTCTCCAGTGGGGATTGAGCTCGCCCCCCTCCGCACTGAGAAGCTGGTCAATGATTCGCTCAAACCATGCTTCCCGCAGAGCGTCGGCTAAGCGATCCACCAGAGGCGCCGTTGCGACAGGCAACGGTTCGTCCTGCGGAAAATGCAGGACTCTCGCGGTCATGACTCCCACTCATCCGCCTGAGCCGCGGACCGCTTGTAGTATTCGGCCATCAAGAGAACGCACTGCATCTCCACAATGGTCAGGTCGGAGAACTCGCCAAAGTGTCCCAACTCTTTCATCGCTTGATGAACGAATCGTGAATCGTCTGAGATGTTGAGGAAAACAGGAAAAGCGTTAGTATCTGAAACAGCCATCGTTGCCTCCTGAGCAGGTAATGGTGGTTAGGGTCGAGCAGGTGCTTCGAACACCTACTCGGCCCGTTGTGCGTTATGGGGGAAACGCTATTGAAAATCTTGCGGGCGGGATGGGAAGTCTGGGACACCCCGCCTTGTCTGTGTCGCTAGCGACCTGTTTTGGTGCGCAGCACAGACGGCTAGCATAGTGCCACCCCAACGGTTGGGGTGTAAAGAGTACTGACATGTAGACTTTCGCCGACGAATGAACGGCGAACCAAGCGACGAGCAGCTTTCGCGGTACTTCTCCCGACTGGGCAAGAAGGGGATAAGGAACAGGTACGCCAAGATGACGCCAGACGAGCGGAAAGAACTAGCTACTAAGGCATCAAAGGCAGCGGCGAAGGTGCGCAGCAAGAAGGCGGCTGAACGCAGGAAGCGCAAAAGCTCGTAACTCAGTCAAAAAGATACGATAGCGTTGTGGAAGAGGAGCGACTGATCATGCTGAGCTGCACGTGGACGACTAGGAATGTGTCGTTTGGGTTTACATTCCGCTCCTTCGGCAAAACCAGCAAGTCATCACACGTGACGCTAAGGCTTGAGATCAATTTATCGTCAGACAGCAGACAGAAAAACGGCGTCTCATCTTCTTGAGGGTCGCTGGCCCCCGTCTCGTCTAGGTTCGCGGGGATTCGAAGTGCGTCGAAGATTGTTTTGACTCGGGCATCGAGATCTCCGCCCTTCATCACGTACTGCGGACTTTCCGGGCGCAAGAAGAGGATGTCGAGGCGACATCGCAGTCCGAGCTCTTCCGTTACGAGAGGCACGAAATTATATTTTCCGCGCTGCCAATTCTCGGAGATACAGCCGATGCCGATTTGTCGCCACTGCTCATTGGTAAATGTTGCTTGAGCGATGCCCACCTGGTCGGGGTTCTTAATCATCCAAGGCCGCGTGTGATGGCGGGCGTACTGGTCAAGGTTCCTATTGCTTCCCCAAAGCTGTCGCAACTGCGGATGAAATTCCCGTCGGAGAGCATGCTTCATTTCCGCCCTGGTGTCATTCTTGCTGGCACCTAACACGCGTCCGCTGTAAAGAAGCCGAAATTCCAATAGATTTTCTCCGTCAAAACGATCACCAGTGTATCCCACCGTGGCTTCGAGGTCGGTGATGTGGGTGTTTGAGGCGAACACCGCAGCAAGCTCTGAAATTTCAAAACTGAGTGTGACAACAGTGTGACAAGCCCAGGATGGGCGCTTTGCAAATGATTGGAATTGGTGGAGCTAGTCGGGATCGAACCGACGACCTCATCGTTGCGAACGATGGCGTCCACCAATTCAGGGCTTTTGCTTGCCTACACTTAACTGCCGATCGCGTTCCAAAACGTTCCAATTCAGGCTTGCCGGAAGAGTTGCCTCACAATTTTCCCGGCTTGAAGTCGCATGCTTGCGGGCGAGGACCTCGCTCGCAAATGTGCGACCCGCTCAATACACATTTGTTCTCAGCCGTGCACGGCTAAGGAGACCAGTATGAAAGATCGTGAGACTCAACCGTGTTTTCGCTGCGGACGTGGCTTGAAAGCGCCTGGCGGAATCACAGTTACTGGCGATCGAGCGATCGCGGTTTACCAAGAAGTCGTGACGGTTGGCATTCGACCACGGTTAAGATCGAAAAAACGTCGGAATGTTTTCTGCGTTCCTTGCGGAGTCTCGATCGCTCTTGGGCCGCGACCCGAGAGCGGAGCATTCGCTTCCGAGATTTATGAAATGCTGCGGGATATCGTGAGGCAGGATCCTTCGCTTGTGGAAGCCGCCTACGAGTACCTGCTCGATCCCCGCGCGCCTAGACGAAGGCTGGCCGGTTCGGATGTGGATAGGATTCTTGAAATTCCTGTCCTGAAAGCCCTGGCGCTTCAGGAAGTGAGTTAGCCGTGCACGGCTACCGCGCGCCGGCACTTTTGTTACACCAATGACGAACGGTGGCTTTCGACGCGTCCAATCTGCCACTCCCGGTGAGCCATAGGGGATGTTCTGGTGATGATGAGTGTAATTGATGATGAGTGTAATTGATTCCATGACAACGCCGGCTCCTACACCCGACTAAACTTTGGTGGTGCTAACCAACCAAAAAGG
>Ga0126381_100011359_pt1 | contig 10061 bp, 12 predicted proteins | sample PanSoiMetPlot_28_FD_96465 | JGI IMG/M metagenome (GOLD analysis project Ga0126381, IMG submission 96465) | Tropical forest soil microbial communities from Panama - MetaG Plot_28 | ecosystem: Environmental > Terrestrial > Soil > Tropical forest > Bulk soil | place: Panama | collected 2016-02-17 | reverse complement strand
CCCTGATCGGGCTTGGCGTTTATGCCATCACGACCTTCAATTTCATAACCCAGATCGTGGGCGTAGGCGGTTTCGCGTTAGGCATATTCTTCTTCCGTCCCGGACGATTCCGCACGCAAGAACAAATCGCTCTCGCGGAGTGAAGGAACCCCCCAGTTGGGAAATGTCCTGAGCTAGCCGTGGCCGCCGCCCTACTTCAGCTCCACCACTGCGGCGCGGACTTTTCCTTCGGCCGCTTGGATGATGCGCACATGGCCGCCCTGAAGGAACGCCACCTGGCCGCCTGCTAAAGGCAAAGTTTTGGCCGCGTCATCAGGTGACGTGACGGAAAGAGTGCCTGCGTCGATCGGCACCAGGAACAAGTCGTGCGATTGGAAAAATGCCTTGCCGGGCTCGCCGGAAGCCCGATGCGCATCCCACAGGATCACGCGCGGATTATCGGCCACCTGCTTTTGTCCCAGTGCGCCGAATCCCGAAGGCGCTTGGCCATGATTGTCGTATGAAAGTGGTCCTGCATCCTTGAGTTCGATCAAGATGGAATTGCGCTGAAGACGGCCGATCACGTTCTCTTCGATATGGGTGAGGCCTTTGGGGAGCATATAGATCTGACCGCGGTGGATGGGATTCACGCGCTCGACCCCATCGGGCGTAGTGACTTTGAGCAGCGTGTCCACCAGTTCGATGCCCACAAAAGCGGTAGGATGGCGGTGCATGCCGGTGGACATGCCGGGCGGATCTTTGGGACCGAAAGCTTAACCGGGATCGCAGGGATAGGCGACGCGCGCCACGAGGCGCGAGGAAAGCGGCCAGTCTCAACGATTTGGCGGTGGCGGACTTTTTCTGGGCTCTCCGGTCTGCTCTGCGGCCGGAGGACATCCGCCTGCTTAAGCGGCATCTGCTCGCGTTACGCTTTGCGGATAAAAGGGGCGCGGCGGACGGACTCCGCCTGTGTCCAGCGGAGCCGCGAAAGCGAGGAACGCCCGGAGCGCCACCGAAGGGCCAGGAGCACATTTATGAACAATTGCGATTGGTCGGAGAGAGAGGATTCGAACCTCCGGCCCCTACGTCCCGAACGTAGTGCTCTACCAGGCTGAGCTACTCTCCGATGCCGGACGGCTGATTTGGCCTGTCTCGCGGGATGGCCCTTATAGCCATGCCCTTCCTCCCCCGCAACCGACCAAAAGCGCTGGAATTTCCGAACCTTCCGGGTCGCTTTTTGCATTTTCGCCGCGTTGAAAGCCTTTGGGCCCCTCTATATGGTCCGCCGCCTAACCACGGATTGGGGCGTCGCCAAGTGGTAAGGCACTGGATTTTGATTCCAGCATCCGAAGGTTCGATCCCTTCCGCCCCAGCCATCCTCGAGCGTAGCACGTGGATGGCTGCTTACACGGGCGGACGACCCAGAAATGTTCGCCATTCCGACACACGCATTAACGTGAGCGGCTGTTTCCCGGCTTGTCCGGGACCGAGAAAAAAGTCGGCCACCGTAGCCCCTGGGCTTACCCTCGGTGGGGGCGCCGCGGTCTGATCCATTTGACGTGGCGCGGTTCTGGTAAGCACTGGAAGCTTGAGGTTGCCGGCTCCTTCGTGAAGTGTGGCGCTGAGATAGGCTTTGTGATGCCCACGCCGGATTTGAAACTTCACATTCCCAAGGGCGCGCGGATCATCCTGGTGCGGCATGGGCGCCCAGCGCTTCCGTTGCGCCCGCGCACCAGCCATCATGAGTTCCGCGCCTATATCGATGCCTATGAAGCTGCAGGGCTGGACCCCGACAGCCTGCCCCCACAGGAACTTGCCGATCTGGTGAAGGAACTGGACCAAGTCTTCAGCTCAGGCCGGCCACGCGCCCATCAAAGCGCCCAAGCGTTGGCGCCTCATGCGGAGATCACGGCGGATGCTTTGTTCGCCGAAGCGCCCTTGGCCTCGCCCAGGATTCCATTGTTGAAGATGACAGTGCCCAAATGGGCGATCGTAGCAAGGGTGTTGTGGCATGCGGGCTATCATCCGGAAATTGAAAATTATCGCAAAGCCAAGCACCGCGCCGCCCAGGCGGCCGACATCCTGATCAATAAGGTGCGTGAATCGGGAAAACGGGACAAAACCGCTGCCGCAGTCCTTGTTGCACATGGCTATTTCAACGCCATGATTGGGCGCATCTTACGGCAGCGCGGTTTCACCCGTACGGGTGCGCATCGCGTGCACTATTGGAATGCCGTGATCTATCAGTGGGAGCATGCATGATCGAGAAGAAATTGGAGATTGCTGCCGCGGACGGCACCGCCGAAGCCATCCTGTATGCGCCCGATTCTGGCAAGCAACCCGGCATGTTGTTTTACACCGATATTTTCGGCATCCGCCCCGCCAACCGGGGCATGGCTCGACGCGTGGCTGAGAAAGGTTATGCCGTGCTGATGCCCAACGTGTTCTACCGCTATGGCACGCCGCCGTTTGATGCCAATTTCAAATGGGGCGAACCTGAGTCCATGAAAAGGATCGACGCTCTATTCTCTTCACTGACCGGTGCGATGATGGAGGAGGACGCGCCTCACTACGTGAGAGCGCTTCTGGATCAGCCCAATACCTCAGGCGAGACAATCGCGGTGGTAGGTTATTGCTACACTGGCGCTTTTGCCCTTCGCACCGCCGCGGTGTGTGCAGACCAGGTCGCGGCTGCAGCGTCTTTCCACGGCGGTCATCTGGTCACGGAAGCACCGGACAGTCCGCACAGCCGCATTCCGCACGTGAAGGGCGAGCTCTACTTTGGCCACGCGATCGAGGACCAATCCATGCCTCCGGACGCGATCGAGAAGCTCAGTGCGACGCTGAAGGCATGGGGCGGCGCATATCAGAGCGAAGTCTATGAAGGCGCCAAGCATGGCTGGACCGTGCCGGGCCGCGATGTCTACAACGAGAAGCAGGCAGAGCTGCACCACGAGAAACTGTTCGACCTGATGCAACGCACGCTCGGATGATTGCCGCATTGCTGTTTGCGGCTTTCCTGGCCCAGGAGCCGCAGTTCTCCCCACATTATGTGAGCCAGCGCGCAAGCGAAGCCTATCTGCGCGAAGGTCCCGGTTACGCTTATCGCGTTCTTTGGGTTTATCGCCACAAGGGCATGCCATTCCTCGAAAATGCCGGTTATGACATATGGCGGCGGGTGACTGCGCCGGACGGCGCGGTGGGCTGGATGAGCGTCGAGATGCTCTCCGACAATCGGACCATCTTGGTTACCGGCACGGGCCGGGCCGATATTCATGAGGATGAGGCTCCTGACTCGAAAGTGGTGGGTCGGGCCGATCCCGGTGCGGTCCTCAAATTGAAAGCTTGCGCGGAAAATGCCTGCCGCGTCGCCAGCGGCGATGTGGATGGCTGGATCCTGAAGAGCCGGATCTGGGGCGTGGATGCGAACGAAATTCTCAAGTGAAGCGCGAAGGTTTTTGCGGCCTGAGTATGGCGAGGAGTGTCCATTCGCTGCCTACTGGTGATAAGTCACGCGCGCGTCAGTATGGCCCAGGAACTGGCCGATCTTGTTGTAGACCGGCTCTGTGATCTCAGATGTATGTGTAGAACAATGTCCGAATGCAGCAGGCCGCAGGCGTGAATCGAACTCGCGACCTTTCCGTTAGTGCCGGAAGTGGCGCATGCCGGTGAATACCATCGCGAGCCCGGCCTCGTCGGCGGCGTCGATGACCTTCTGATCGTTCAATGAGCCGCCCGGCTGGATCACGGCTGTGGCGCCGGCTTCCGCTACTGCCATTAGTCCATCGGGGAAGGGGAAAAAGGCTTCCGACGCGGCCGACGAGCCGATGGTACGCGGCTGGCTCCAGCCCGCCGCCTTGGCGGCGTCCTTCGCCTTAATGGCTGCGATGCGCGCGGAATCCACACGGCTCATCTGGCCCGCGCCGATGCCGGAAGTCGAGCCATCCTTGGCATAAATGATGGCGTTGGATTTAACATGCTTGCCCACCGTGAAGGCGAACAGCATATCCATGATTTCCTGCTCGCTTGGTTGGCGCTTGGTCACCACTTTGAGCTTCTCACGGGTGATGCGGCCATTGTCGCGCGTCTGCACTAGGAAACCGCCCGCGACCGAGCGATAGGTGAGGGTGGGCGCCAGCGGATCGGGTAGTCCTCCGGCCACAAGCAGACGCAAATTCTTCTTGGCGGCCAGGATCTTCTTGGCGTCCTCGTCGGCATCGGGCGCGATGATCACTTCGGTGAAGATTTTGGAAATTTCTGCTGCCGTGACACCGTCGATCTTGGTGTTGAAAGCGATCACGCCGCCAAAGGCGCTTTGCGGATCGCATACAAGCGCCGCCAGATAGGCCTCCTTCAGCGTCTTGGCCACGGCCACACCGCAGGGATTGGCATGCTTGATGATGGCGCAGGCCAGCGCCGCCTTGGGATCGAATTCCGCCACCAATTCGTATGCCGCGTCGGTGTCGTTTATATTGTTGTAGGACAGCTCCTTTCCCTGAAGCTGGCGCGCGCTGGCGACCCCCGGCCGCGTGGTGCCATCCGCGTAAAACGCCGCCTGCTGATGTGGATTCTCGCCGTAGCGCAGGGGCTGACGCAAAAGCCCGCCAAAAGCGCGACGGCGCGGCGGCATTGTTTCGCCGTCTTTCTCCAGCTCGCCAGCAAACCAGTTTGACACCGCAGCGTCGTAAGCGGCAGTGCGGGCGAAGGCGCGCTGGGCCAGCGTCCGGCGCAGCTTGAGCGTGGTGGCTCCGCCATGTGCCGCCATCTCGTCCAGCACGGATTGATAGTCTTCGACATCCACCACGACAGTCACCCAGTCGTGATTCTTCGCGGCGGAACGCGTCATCGCCGGGCCGCCAATGTCGATATTTTCTATGGTGGTCTCAAAATCGGCGCCGCGCGCCACCGTGGCCTCAAAGGGATAAAGATTGCAGACCAACAGGTCGATGCCTTCAATTCCATGTGTCTTCATCGCCGCGGCATGGTCGTGCTTGTCGCGCAATGCGAGCAGGCCGCCATGTACATTGGGATGTAAAGTTTTGACGCGACCATCCATCATCTCGGGAAAATTGGTGATGTCGGAGACGTCTTGAACGTTGAGGCCGGCGTCACGAAGCGCATTGGCCGTACCACCGGTCGAGATCAACGCCACGCCATGCGCGGCAAGACCCTTCGCAAACTCGATCAGGCCGGTCTTGTCGGAAACGGAAAGAAGGGCGCGGGAAATCTTGCGTTTGGTCATGAGCGGTCGGCCTGGGGTTGCCGCCGCTCTTATCCCTTCATCGCGTAATATAAAAGGGTCAGCCCCACGCTTGCGCACAGCGAATAGGTCAAGGGAAAGGCGACATGGGAATGGCCCAGCCGAAGGGCGATATCACCGGGCACAGGGTCCAGTCCCAAAGCCCCAACTACCGGACTGAGCACTGCCGCGCCCACCAGGAGAAATCCAACACTCAACGCTAACCGCCGCATGCCTCAACTCCGAAGGCAGGTGGCGGGCATTTCAGCAAAAGTGGGTTAAGGCCTTGTTAGGAATTAGGAAAGTTTTTCTCCTAATTCCTAGCCAAAGTTAGGCAGGCTAAGCCAGGCTGGACACCGATTATTCGGCGGCCCTTGACGCCTGTTGCACCATCGCCCCGCCCTTCTTGCCGAGCTCTTCCATGCTCTTTTTGGCCCCGGCCCCGAATTCCGACGCCGCATGCTCGGCCTGGTGCTGGACACCTTGCGCCAGACTGTGGAACATTTCGGTGTAATGCAGGCTCTGGGCGGCACATTCCTGCATCATTTCCTTGATCCATTCCTGCTGGGCCCCGATCAGGCCGGCCAGATCGCGATGGTCGCCGAAATGGGCGAAGGCGTGATTGGCATGCTCTAGGTTGAGTTGGGCCAAGCGCATGGATTCATTCTGGGTGAAGCGGGCAATTTCGGAGAATAGCACCCGGTTCTGGTCCAACGTTTTTTCGAGGGATTGACGGAGCATTTGGATCGCGTCGTGCGGTGAGGATCCATTGGTGGATTGAGATGTCTGCATGGGAAAACTCCTTGTGCGGTAAACCCAGCCCTTCATCAGTGTCGTGGAGACGGGAAAAGTTTATGTGACAAGAGGAGCGATTTTCCAGGACAATTTCGATGTCCCGCGGGGCTGGACCCTGGACCGTTCCCTGTGGCAAAACCGTCCCGATGCGGGCGTGGTGGAACTGGTAGACGCGCCAGACTCAAAATCTGGTACCGAAAGGTGTGTCGGTTCGATTCCGACCGCCCGCACCATTCATATATGCAGGCTTCTGGCTGCGAGATGAATGTCCAGCTATTCCACTGAAAACACGGATTTGTGGCGGTCAGATTAGTTTCATTGCCCGCTTCGCTGGCGCTCAGCGGGGACTGTCTTCCTCGCGCTAGGCGTCCCAATCAACGCGCCACGCACATGGAAAAAGCCCACGGCGCGTCTTAGAGCGCATTGCCGAATTGCGGGGAGCGTGAATTGCGCAGAGCGGGATACCGTGCTTGGCTTGTCGCTGGAGGGTCAAGTCATGCTGGAACTCCGCCCCAACTGCGAGTGCTGCAACCGCGACCTGCCGCCGGAAAGCTCCGAGGCCCGAATCTGCAGTTTTGAGTGCACCTTTTGTGCGACCTGCGCGAGCGAGAGACTCGATGGTATCTGCCCCAATTGTGGCGGCGAGCTGGTGGCGCGCCCAATCCGTCCCGGCGCAAAGCTCGCGAACAATCCTCCATCCACGCGCCGCGTCTGGAAGCCCGCAGGATGTGGTGCGGCTAAGTCATAGCCAGGCACTATCAGTAGCTTAGCGTGATATTGATAAAATCAATTTTTTCAGGTTGATAAATTGATTTTCTTGTGTATGGTCGCCAGCGCAATAAATTTTCCGTATGTCGATGAAAGATTGGCAGGATCTGGCAGGGCTTGTCCAAGACGCTTCCCTAGTAGTGGAGCGGGTCCGATTGCCGGGCCGCGACATTACTATCGAAGGGGAATTCACACTGCCGCAGCTGGCGCGGCTGAGCGCCGAGGACCAGGTCTTCGTGGCAGCCTTCCTGCGAAGCCACGGCTCGATCAAGGACATGGAGCAGGTATTCGGCATTTCGTATCCCACGGTGAAAACGCGACTAAACCGCATCGCTGCGCAACTGGAATTCGTGGAGGTTGATCCCAAGCCGTCGCGTAACGAAATTCTCGACCGGTTGGAACGGGGTGAAATCAGTCCTGCCGACGCTATCCGGCAATTGGAGGGCAAATGAAACCCGAGATCCTACCGCCCCTGACCGCTACGGTGCGCGTGAGGCGCGCCGGCTGGCGCCACGGTGTCCGCCTCTGGCTGCCATTATTTCTCATTTGGTTGCTGCTCGTGCCGTTGCTGATTCTGCTTCTGCCACTGCTGTTCGTGGGCGCGCTGATCTTCGGCATCAATCTGTGGCGTTCGCTGAAAGCCCTGAACGGCGTTCTGGCCGCCACCCACGGCACGCATGTCGAAGTCGACAGAGGCGATACCAAATTCTTCATACGGCTTCATTGAAAGGAAATCGCTTATGAACGACAGCCGCCGTCAGATATTGGACATGCTGGCACAGGGAAAAATCACCGCCGATGAAGCGGAGCGGCTGCTTGCTGCGGTGGAGCGTTCACCCGCCCAGGAAGGTGAGACGGTCAAATATCTCAGGGTGCTGGTGGACGCCAATGACGAACATGAAGGTCCCACCAAAGTAAATGTGCGCGTGCCCATGCAGCTTTTGCGCGCCGGCGTCCGGCTCACCGGCATCATCCCCGCCCGCGCCCGCGACCAGGTCAATGACGCTTTGCGGAAAGAAGGTATCCCCTTTGATATCAACAATCTTACCCCGCAAAATCTTGAAGAGATGGTCGAGCATCTGCGTGATCTGACTGTGGACGTAGATAATGAGCACGCGAAAGTGCGTGTTTTCTGCGAATAACCTGTCGGTGCGTCTTGGCGGAACCCCCTCACCCTGGCGGGTGAGGTGCTCCTAGCACGCTCTCGAGCGCGCGAAGGGCGGAGGGGGTAATGAACTATCGTCATTCATACCATGCCGGAAATTTCGCCGATGTGGTCAAGCATGTGGCTGAGGTGGCAATCCTCGCCCACTTGGCGAAAAAGGATGCGCCATTCGTGGTGATCGACAGCCATGCCGGGCGCGGGAGCTATGATCTCCAATCTCAGGAAGCATTGAAGACAGGTGAGGCGGCATCCGGCATTCAGGCCCTCGATGGGCTTTCCGGTTCGCCGCTGCTTGATCATTATCTCGGCCTGGTGAACGAAGGCGGAAACTCGACTTATCCTGGTTCGCCCCTCATCGCCGCCAAGATGCTGCGCTCCCAAGACCGCCTGGTGGCGATCGAAAAGCATCCCGAGGAAGCCCTGGCGCTGAAAAAGCTTTTGTCGCCCTGGCGCAAGGCCCGAATCGAGGAAGCGGACGGCTATGCCCAGTTGGCTGCGCTGTTGCCGCCACCGGAGCGGCGCGGGCTGGTATTGATCGATCCGCCATTCGAGGCGCCCGACGAATTCGAACGCCTGGGGCGGGCTGTGCGGGCCGCCTTGCGTCGCTTCGCCACAGGCATATATCTCATATGGTATCCCATAAAATCCGAGGCTACGGCCCGAGCCCTGGAGGGCGAGGTTCTGATTGACGCCGGCAACGCACTCAAGATCGAGGCGACAATAGAGGCGCCCGAAGGCAAGCTCGCCCGTGCCGGTCTCCTGGTGCTCAATCCGCCCTTCGGCTTTGCCACCCAGATGGAAGAGGCGCTAGCAAAAGTCGCGCCCCGGCTGAAAGCCAAAACGCGTCTCGAGTGGCTGGCAGGCCAGGAGTAGCTTGATCTATTCCGCGGCGTGATTGGGGATTTCGGGCGCGGTCACACCGCCCCAGCGCTTGGCGATCAGGGAGACCACCCACAACGCCGCGGCCATAACCACCAGCGCGATCAGCCATGGGATTGTGCTGATGATGCCCTCGGGCGTGATGCTGGGCATGGGGAATTGCGAGAGCGCGTCCCAACGATCCTCCATCCAGTGCCAGGCTTGATGGGCGACAATCGCCGACAGGATAATCGATCCCACCCGGTAACCGACAACATGGCGGAAGAGGAGGTTAAGCGCCGGTACGAACAGCGCCAGCATGAACAATTGTCCCAACTCCACGCCCACATTGAAGGAAAGGAGTGAGAGAAGCACATGGGACCCCGCGAATTGCAACGTGTCGCGCAAGACCCATGAGAAGCCGAAGCCATGTACCAAGCCGAAGAAGAAGGTGATGACCCAGCGGTGCTGGGGTTGCAGCACAACGATATTCTCGAGCGCCATATAGACGATCGAGACCGCGATCAGCATCTCGATCAGCGGCGGGAACCACTGCGCATCGGGCGCATAGCCATAGGCTGAGGCGATCAAGGTGATCGAATGCGCGATCGTGAAGGCGGTAATCACCGGAATCAGCGGACGTATGCGGCGGAAGGGGATCACCAGGCAGAACAGGAAGAGAAGATGGTCGATCCCTTCCAGAATGTGGTGGAAACCCATCGATACAAAGCGAGCGGCGGCATTGTCCCAGCCGGGGTCCATACTTACCAGTCCGGCATCGCCGGCCAAATCATAGGCTCGGGTGATGCCATTGGGCGATATGAACTGCAGGGCGGTGGTCTCATGCAGCGCCAGTCGGTCGAAAGCGGCATGGATTGTGAAATTGGATTGGTCGGACTGGATTGGATATTCGAACCACACGTCCAGTTTGGCCTGGTCCCAGAAAACGTCACCGCTGGCTGGTAGAGGCGCGGCCTTCATATGCGCCATCGCCTGAACATAGGTGGCGAAGGAACGGTCGGAATCCAGCGCCATGCGCACCGCAACAATGTGCGGTTCGGGCAGCTGCCGGCCGTTTTCGAAAATCTTAAGATTTTCGAACAGCGCCACACCGGCTGCCGTGCGTAAGGGCCCGTCCACGCGCGTCAGATCCACGGAGCCGTTGGCGCGCTGGTAGTAGTCGGCGTCGGAATAGGATTTGAGCGGCATTCGCATCAGGACCTGAAGCACATGGCCCTGAGGCTTCATGTAGGCCTG
>Ga0126381_100011358_pt1 | contig 10061 bp, 7 predicted proteins | sample PanSoiMetPlot_28_FD_96465 | JGI IMG/M metagenome (GOLD analysis project Ga0126381, IMG submission 96465) | Tropical forest soil microbial communities from Panama - MetaG Plot_28 | ecosystem: Environmental > Terrestrial > Soil > Tropical forest > Bulk soil | place: Panama | collected 2016-02-17 | reverse complement strand
CCGCCGGGCATCTTGATCCAGCGCTTCGCGCCGAGGTAGCGCTGGCCGAAGATCATGACCGACATCAGCGAGGCGATGGCGGCGATGTACATCCAGTGAACCTGTTCGAGCAGCGTCTGGTAGTTGAGAAGGCTGATCAGGAACATGCCCACCAGGCCGCCGGCGATCCAGTAGATCTGCTTGATGTGCGCGCCGGCAAACTTGGTGTGAACCGTAGCGCTATGAATCTCCATGACGCCCAGCGCACAGATGAGCAGGACGAAGCCGATCAGCAGCCAGTCAAAATCGCGGTATGAGACGTATCTTGACATCAGTTCCCAGTTCTCAGTTCCCAGTTCTCAGTTGCAAATCGGTCTCGCCAAAATCGTCGTTGGTCCTTGGTCGTTGGCAAGAACCATTTGTCAGTCGTCGGTCAGTCGACGCTTGTTGCTAACCAACATCCCGTTGTTACCAGCTACAAGCGCTTGGCTACTAGCCATCGGCTAATTCATTCCCGGAGCCGCGGCGGCTACCGGCGGTTTTCTTTTCGAAACTTCCACTCCGAAGTGACCAGCTTGCAAACGGTCGTGTTGGCCCTCGTCGTCAGGCGTGCTCCAGACGGCCCCGATGTCGACCTTGCCACCGTCCTGCGCCATCTTCGTCGGCTGACGGTGCTGCTTCTCGACGTAAGCCTTGATTACCTGCGCCGCGGTGCGGGCAGCGAGGTAGCCGTGCTCGCCCTCTTCGAGGAGCGCACAAACCACGATCTCCGGATTTCGTCGAGGCTCAACACCGACGAACCAGCCGTTGTCTTTGAAACTCTTTCCCGCAGCGCCTAGCTTGGCCTTCAGCGCATTGCTGATGGTCTGCGCGCTTCCGGTTTTGCCGGCGAAGTCAATTCCCTGCAGATGCGCGCTCGGGGCGGTCCCGCCGGGGTTCACAACGTCGGCCATCGCGTCGGTAATGATCTCCCAGTTTTTTGGGTCGAGGGGAATATGTGCTGGCTCGAGGCTCGCGCCCGCCGGAACGACATTCGGCGGAAAATCTGTGGGATTAACCACGTGCGGGCGAACCAAGAGGCCGCCGCTGGCGATGGCTCCGATCGCGCGCGCCATCTGAATCGGCGTCGCCGCGACCGCGCCCTGGCCGATGCCAACCGAGATGGTTTCACCGGCAAACCATTTCTGCTTGAAGTTGCGGATCTTCCATTCTTCCGAGGGCATGACGCCGGAGACTTCCTGAGGAAGATCGATGCCGGTCTTCTGGCCGAGGCCGAATTCCATGGCGTACTTGGCGATACGGTCGATGCCGAGCTTCTCCGCGAGCGTGTAGAAGAAGACGTCGCATGACTGGTAGATGGCCTTGCTGATATCAACCACACCGTGCGTGCGATGCTCGGCGACAACCCAGCATTTGAAATAGCGCCCATAGAAGGAAGCGCCGCCATTGCAGATGACGTGCATATCGTTGGCGACGCCTTCCTGCATTCCGGCCGTCGCCATGATGATCTTGAAGGTGGACCCGGGCGCGAGTTGCGCCTGGATCGCTTTGTTTAACAGCGGGTGATCGTCGTCGCTGACCAGTTTGCTCCACTCGTCGCGCTTGATGCGAACCGCAAAGTCGTTTGGATCGAAGGTTGGGCGGCTGACCATCGCGAGGATCTCACCGGAGCGGGGATCCATGGCGACAACCGCGCCGTTCTTCTCGCCAAGGGCTTGTTCGGCGGCGATCTGGAGATCGACATCGACGGTGAGCTTGAGTTGCTTGCCGGGAACGGCGGGCGTTTCGTCGAGACGGCCCACTTCCCTGCCTCGACTGTTGACCAGGGCGCGCCGCGATCCGTTCTTGCCCATCAAGACCTGGTTGTATTGCTTCTCGACGCCCGAGACACCGACGACGTCGCCAGGGTTGTAGAACTCGAATTGCGGCTGGTTGAGCATGTCCTCGGTGACTTCACCGACGTAACCAACGAGGTGGGCGATGAAACCGTTACGGGGATAGAGGCGCCGATGCGCCATGATGGTGTCGAGTTCGGGAAGTTCGTTCTTGTGCGCTTCGATGAAGGCCAGCTCGTCAGGGGTGATGTCGTCTTTGAGAAAGATGGGCTGGTACTGCGGCATCGACATGAACCGGCGGACGCGCTCGCGAACTTCCTTCGGATCGAGATGCAGACCCTGGGCAATGGTGTCGGAGTCGGCAATCAGGTCGCGGGTCGAGTCGCGGAGCAGAAGGGCAGAGAACGAAGGATAATTGTCGACGATGGTGCGGCCTTCGCGGTCGAGAATCTTGCCGCGGGGCGCGAGGATCGGAACATTGCGGATGCGGTTCTTTTCGGCGAGCTGGGCGTAGAGATCGCTCTGCATCACCTGCAGCCGCCAGAGTCCGTAGGCGAGGATCAGGAAGATGACGAGGATGATGTACTGCACCGCCGTCAGGCGTATCGCCGATACTTTTTCGTCACGACCGAACATAGAAAACCAGCGGGCAGCTATTAGCTCCTAGCTCTTGGCTTCGCCGTGTTGGAATCGGCGGACCAATTCGAATCAAGCCGGAAATTAGGACGCACGCTAACGCCAGGCTCAGGTACACAAACAATTATCGCGCTTTCCGGCCGCCGCCACCCTTCGTCCCAGACGCGATGAGCCACAAGCCATTGGCCATCAGCCAAATCACGTTCTTTGCTTGAAGCGGTCCAGCGCAAAGAACAGGAGCACACCGACGAGCGCGTTTGCGAGAGCTGAGCCTAGCTCGTGCTTCCAACTCCATTGCAGGCTCAACGCGATCATCCCGCGCGCGACCATGAAATAAACGATCTCGTGGATGACGTAAAAAACCAGCGTCACCAACAGCCGGGAGCCGGCATTTTCGACACCCAGGCGCACGCCCAGTGATGAGGCCAGGTAGCCAACAAAGGTCTTCGCCACGCCGTTAACGCCAATCGGCAACCCCGTGAGCGCGTCTTGAAATAAACCGATCGCCGCGCCTGTCAGCAGTCCGGAAATCGGATTCCGCCGCGAAACCGCAAAAAAGATCGTAACCAGCAGGGGCAGATCGAACATCGAGAAAAACGGAAACTGGCGGGGCAGCCACGCCTGAAGAAACAGCGCGGTCACCGGGACGATTACAGTTACCGGAATACTGAACCGGTAAACCTCAACTTGCTCGCTGGATGTGTAAGTAATGGGCACGTTATTGCGGCTGGTCCTGGGGCGGAGTCGGCTGCGATTGATCGGGTGTTGGTTTCACCGGCTTTGGCTTGGCGGCGGCTGAGTCGGTGGCAGAAGGCTGCGCAGAGGGAACCTTCGGCTGCGTAGCCTTGGGTGCGCTCGGCGATCCGGCCTTTGGAACTGTGCCCGGTGCGGTACTCGCTGTCGGGACGCCAGTCTTTGCGGCCTCCGCTCCCTGAGTGGGCTTGGCTGCCTGTACCGGCTTCGCAGTGGTGGTCGCGCTGCCAATGGCCGGACCGGTTGCGGCACCCTGAGTAGCTTTGGGCTTGTTCGGATCCTCCGCGGGCTTGTCGGGCACTGAGGGCAAGCGTTGCGCCAGGATGTCGGACGCACGAACAGAGGTGTTCTCGCTCGGCGACGGCTCTTTGTCGACGACCTGCGTGACCACCAGAACCTCTTCAAGTTTGTGCAGATTGGCGGATGGACGCACATGGATGTTCAAAAACAGGTCGGGATTGTTGCCGACGCGCGTCACCACGCCGATTGGCAGTCCCTTGGGAAAAATCCGGTCGCCGCCGCTGGTACGTACTTCCTCGCCCGGCTGCACACCTTCGTCGCTCATGATCTTTTCAAGAACGACTTCGCCTGCCGGAGTGCCCCGCACGATTCCCTGCAAGCGCGATTTCTCAAGAATCGCGCCGACACCGCTTGACTGGTCGTCGATCAGCAATACCTGCGCAGAGGAACGAAAAACTTTCAGAACTTTGCCGACAATGCCCTGGACAGTAATGACGGCCATGTCCTGCCGGATCCCGTCGGATTCACCCTTGTCGATATAGACGACTCGCGACTGCTCGCTGCCGCCAGATCCGATCACCTGGGCGGCGACAGTCTTCGAGACATACTGTTCTTTGAAATTGAAGAGGGCCTGCAGACGACGCGCCTGCTGCGCGTCTTCATGGAGACGAACCTGCTCGAGTCGGAGCTGTTCGATCTGCGCTTTCAGGTCGCGGTTTTCCTGGCGGACGCCGCGCAGATAGAAGTAGTTGTGCCAGAGGTTGCCGCTGCTGTGCTCGATCCAGTTCAGCGCTTTCTCGAATGGAGTCACGGCGCTGACGGCCCAAATGCGGATGAGGCGCGAGGATTCCGTGTCGGTGGTGCGCTTGACCTGTACAGCAAGTCCTAGGACCTGTGCAAAGAGCACAACCACCAGAACGATCAGATTCTTATAGCGCCCGAGGACGGATTCCATGACTGCAGTTCCCAGTTCCCAGTTGTCAGTTCCCAGTTAGTCGACAGTAGGCTATCGTCAGACCAACCGTTGGCGGAAATCAATCCCGACCGCTAGAACCAGCCGCAGGAAGGAATTCTGCTTTCGCCCGCTCGAAGCGCGCAGCTCGTAGCCCACAGCTCTACTCAATCGAGATTTTGCGAAGCAGCTTGAAGTCGCTGAGCATCTTGCCCGTACCCAGCACCACGCTGCACAGAGGATCGTCGGCGATCGAAACCGGTAGACCCGTTTCTTCGCGGATACGCTTGTCCAGATTCTTCAGCAACGCACCACCGCCGGTCAGGACGATGCCGCGGTCGCTGATATCGGCAGAAAGCTCGGGCGGCGTTCGCTCGAGCGCGACGCGAATGGCGTTCATGATGGTCGAGACACACTCGCTCAAAGCTTCGCGTATTTCGCTGTCGTCCACGGTGATGGTCTTGGGCACGCCTTCTATGAGGTTGCGGCCCTTGATCTCCATGGTGAGCGGCTTGTCGAGCGGGTAAGCGGAGCCGATTTCGATCTTGATCTGCTCTGCGGTGCGCTCGCCGATCAGCAGGTTATATTTCCGCTTCAGGTAATTCATGATGGCTTCGTCCATCTGATTGCCGGCCATGCGGACCGACCGCGAATAGACGATGCCGCTGAGAGAGATGACCGCGATGTCAGTGGTACCACCGCCGATATCGACGACCATGTTGCCGCTGGGTTCGGTAATCGGGAGTCCGGCTCCGATCGCCGCCACCATCGCCTGCTCGACCAGATGTACTTCGCTGGCTTTGGCACGATAAGCCGAATCCATGACGGCGCGCTTTTCCACCTGCGTGATTTCTGACGGCACACCGATCACGATGCGTGGATGCACCAGCATCTTGCGGTTGTGCGCTTTCTGAATGAAGTAGTTCAACATCTTCTCGGTGACTTTGAAGTCAGCGATGACGCCATCTTTCATCGGCTTGATCGCAACGATGTTGCCCGGGGTGCGGCCTAGCATTTCCTTGGCTTCTTTGCCGACCGCTTCGACCTCGGCGCTGTTCTTGTTGATGGCGACGATGGAGGGCTCGTTGACCACGATCCCTTTGCCACGCGCATATACAAGGGTATTGGCCGTACCGAGATCGATGGCAAGGTCACTGGAGAAAATGCTGAACAGCGACCTCAGATTGTGAAAGCGTCCCGAGTTCGTGTGAAACCCATTCGATGACATACGTTGACTTCTCTCGCTTCTGTCGGACCCCGGCCCGGTTGGTTTTTCTACCCTGTTGTGCCGGCTGTGCCAGGTGTCCTTCGCTTAATTCTATGAGATATTCCGGTCAGATGCCGGGCACTAAAGTTCTTGACCCGCCGGGAAATGCCTGCCGGCGTCTTGCTCTCCTCACTGAATCACGACGGTCTGCTGTTTCGTGTTCACGCCGCCCTGTGAATTCTGCGCGGTGACGGTGATTGTGTTCTCACCGGCCGGTAACGGAGGAGTGAAATAGTGAAAACTGCCATCGTTGGTAACCAGCGGCACTTCGCGGCCATTTACCATGACTCGCGCACCCGTCTCGGTCTTGCCAGTGACCTCGATCACATGTCCGTGCTGAACGAGGGGATCAATTTCGAGGTCGATCGCGACCGCGTCCTTGCCCTTGGGAATAATCGTGAAACGGTTCTTCTCACTCTCGACCGATTCTTTTCCATTCGCATCGAGTGTCTGGACCATCCAGTAATACGCTCCCAGACCTAGGCTCGTCACGGTTACGTCCGGGGTAGTGACCGCCTTGTCAACAATGGTGGAAGAAAAATACGGATTGCGCGAGATGCGCAGCCGGTATCCGGCAGCATTCGCCGTCGGACTCCAGGAAAACTGAACGTCCTTTGTCTTGGCGCCGCCAGTGGTGAACAGCGGCATCATGTTCGCGGGAGAAATCGGAGTCGGAGGTCCGATTTCCTTGATCTTGGATATCTTCTCAGACTGCGCACGAAAGGTCGCGCGCTCCCAATCGGACAGACGAACGGTCTCGCCGTTACGCGCGACTTCGCCACTGCCCTTCTTGACCAAAATTTCGTGCTGATCGCTCTTGGGGTCGTTGTGCACCATGGCGGCGCTCTCGGGTCCCAAGGATGCAGTTGCACCGGCGACGATAACCTGGGATTTGGACCCCTGGGAGTACGACGCGGTCGAAAGGTCGACGGTTCCGGTGCTTACCGCGACGGCAACGCTCGTCTGCTGTTGATCGTTGGCAGAGTTCTCTTGGATGACGATGAGCGAATCCTGCTTGATGGTGTAGTTTGTACCGTCGTTGAATACGACCTTGGCCATGCCTTCCGAGCCGGTCTGGACGACATCCCCTTTTTCGAGCGGGATGTCATAGGCCGCAGTTACCCAGCTGTTGCTGCTAGATTTCTTAATCTTGACCGTGCCATCGAGGGCGGTGAAACGCGCCTGCTTCTCGGCGGTGGGCCCGGACTTGTCAGCGGGCGGCGCCAAGCCGGCGACACGTTCCAGGAGATTGGTGGTCAACGTGCCCGCTGCGCGAACCGTACTGTCGGTGAATTGTGGGAAAGCGAAGTGCATTCCCGCCCCAAAAGCAAGTATCACCACCAACAGCGCCAGCATCACGCTGCGGTAGGTGACCGTCTTCCATGCGATATAAACACCCGGCTTACGCTTTGCCGACACGGAGGCCACTGAAATCAGCCAAACCTTAGAGAATATGCGGTAATTCCAACACTATCACAAGCATTCGGCCGCTGGAACAGGGTAACGAGTTGGATTCATGTCCGTTAGAACATGACCGTTTGGGGGGCGGGAACCTCGCGCCGCACGGACCGTTCTAACATCTCCCGCGACCACGGAAGTCGCTCTAGAATCTCGCGCCCTGGGTGGTTTGATTCAGCGTGCTGGAGAATGAGAAATGGAAGATTTGACCGAACGCGCAAGGTTCGATGCGGAGTGGGGCACACAGCAAGCGCGGAGCATCGTGAGCGCGCGCTTGGACCCAGCTGAAAGCTCACGGTATCTCCATCCGTCTCGCACAATGCCTTATCCCCTGGAATACGCTTTCGATCTGCTCGGCGAGGTTGCGGGAAAGCACGTCCTCGAACTGGGTTGCGGTTCAGGCGAGAACACGGTCCCGCTTTGTCAACGCGGAGCACATGTCCTCGGCATTGACGTGTCATCGGAACTTATCGCGTTGGCCAAACAACGGTTGAGACAAGCCGGACTTGCAGCCGAGTTGAAAGCTGGGTCGGAGTACGCACTCGAGATTGCCGACCAATCCGTGGACGTGATTTTCTGCGCAAGTGTGATGCATCATCTAAACATCGCTGCGGCCGCGAGTGAGATGTGCCGAGTTTTAAAGCCGGGTGGTGCGGTTGTGTTGAAAGAGCCGATTCGCTTTTCGGAGGCATACGCGGCGCTGAGGAACCTGCTTCCTGCACGCCCCGCTGTGTCGAAGTACGAGCATCCGCTTACGCGCCCAGAGTTCGAGTCCATTGCCGGAATGTTTGCGTGTGATGGCCTCCGCTATTTCCGGTTGCCGTGGGTTGGCGTCGCACGCCGCACATCACCATCACTACCGAGACCTGCCTCTAGAACTGACGACAGGATTCTGGGAGCATTCCCCTTCCTCTCGCACTTCGCTCCGGTCGCCGTCGTGCGGCTCACCCAAAAGTAGGGATCCTCTCGGGGTTGTGCCCTCACCGACCGTCGCGCCTTGCTGACCTGCGATTGCGGGCTGTAGCATAGAGGGTTTGGGATTCATACGGAGGACATTATGGCGACCGAAACCGTGGCCCATCCGGCCATCACAAGCACCGGCAATACTCGCGTTTTCAAAAACTTCATCGATGGGGAATGGGTAGCTTCGACAACGGGAGAAACTTTCGAAGACCGCAATCCCGCGGATGCGCGCGATGTCGTGGCGATCTTCCAGAAATCCGGAAAAGACGACGTGGATGCGGCCGTGGATGCCGCAAAGCGCGCGTTCGAGCGGTGGCGATTGGTACCGGCGCCGCGGCGGGCGGAGATCGTGTTTCGTGCGGCCGAAATGCTCGCGGAACGGAAAGAGCAGTACTCGCGCGACATGACTCGCGAGATGGGAAAGGTCATCAAGGAAACACGCGGCGACACACAGGAAGCGATCGATACGGCCTATTACATGGCGGGCGAGGGGCGCCGACTCTTCGGGCCGACAACGCCTTCGGAGCTTCCCAACAAGTTTGCGATGGCGATCCGCCAACCGCTTGGCGTGTGCGGGATGATTACGCCGTGGAACTTCCCCATGGCGATTCCGTCGTGGAAGCTGTTGCCGGCGATTGTGTGTGGTAACACCTGCGTGATCAAGCCGGCGCAGGATACGCCGCTGTCGACGTTCAATCTGGTGCAGACGCTGACGGATGCGGGCGTGCCGAAGGGCGTGATCAACATCGTGAGTGGGTTTGGCTCGAGCGTGGGCGCGCCCTTGACCGAGCACGCTGACGTCCGGGCGATCTCCCTGACCGGGTCAACGGCGGTGGGACGAACGGTGGGCACAACCGCGGCGAAGAGCTTCAAACATTGCTCGCTCGAGTTGGGCGGCAAGAATCCAATGATCGTTCTGGACGACGCGAACCTTGATTTGGCAATCGAGGGTGGGCTGTGGGGAGGTTTCGGAACTACGGGACAGCGCTGCACGGCGACGAGCCGCATCATCGTACAAAAGGGCGTGTATCGGAAGTTTGTGGATCGTTACGTGTCGCGGGCCAAGGCGTTGAAGGTTGGCAACGGACTCGATGAGTCGATCGATATGGGGCCGGCCGTGAACGAAGCGCAGCTGAAAACTGATCTGAGCTATGTCGACATCGGCAAAGATGAAGGCGCGAAGCTGGTCTGTGGCGGGAATCGGCTCGACAAGGGTGCGTATCAGTACGGCTACTTCATGGAGCCGACGGTATTCATCGATGTGGATGCGAAGATGCGGATCGCACAAGAAGAAATCTTCGGGCCTGTGGTGTCGATCATCGCTTGCGACAATCTTGAACATGCAATCGAGATCGCGAACGGGATAGAGTACGGATTGTCGTCGGCGCTGTACACGAAGGATGTGAACAAGGCGTTCGTTGCGATGCGCGATCTATATGCCGGGATCACATACATTAATGCGCCAACGATTGGAGCCGAAGTCCACCTGCCGTTTGGTGGAACGAAAGCGACGGGCAACGGGCATCGCGAAGGCGGGATCGGGGCGATCGACTTCTATACAGAGTGGAAGTCCGTGTACGTCGATTACTCCGACAAGCTGCAGAAGGCGCAAATCGACCGGGTGGAGTAAACAACGGTCTTCGGCGAAACAGTTGAGCAGACTTCGAGGTTCTGGCTCGCTTTTGGAGCGTGGGAAAAAAGCTTTAACCCGCAAAGAACGCAAAGCTTTCGCGAAGCGCGCAAAGGCAAACCTCTTAACCGCAGAGTTCGCGGAGACTTCCGCAGAAAACGCAGAAAAGAGTTTTTCGAGAAGGTTAGTGTTTTCGCGAGCCCGTACCGAGGCGTTTTCGCAAAGCGACAGACTTCCGTGTTTTCTCGTTCTGATCTTTGCGGTAGTGCTTTGCGGATTTTGCGGTTAAGCTTCTTAGTTTCCGAGGGCGCGAATCGAGCGCCGTACATTCTCTCCGGAGTCTGAATG
>Ga0126381_100011357_pt1 | contig 10061 bp, 6 predicted proteins | sample PanSoiMetPlot_28_FD_96465 | JGI IMG/M metagenome (GOLD analysis project Ga0126381, IMG submission 96465) | Tropical forest soil microbial communities from Panama - MetaG Plot_28 | ecosystem: Environmental > Terrestrial > Soil > Tropical forest > Bulk soil | place: Panama | collected 2016-02-17 | reverse complement strand
CCAATACCATGCCTATCAATCCCATACATGTGGCCCTGCTGAGTAATGGCAAGTTGCTGGTGATTGCCGGCTCAGGAAACTGTGGACCCGCGCAGCCCGGATGTCCAACGGGTCCGCCCTATGGCCCAGCGAATGGGTCCGGTGCATTGTTGCTGGATCCGGTAAGCGGGCAGACCATTAGCCAGTTTTCCCTGGCCTGGGACATGTTCTGTAACGGCATGGTGCTCCTGCCGGATGGGCGCCCGTTTATAGCCGGCGGAAACCTGCAGTACTATCCTGCTTTCACAGGAGAGCCGCAGGCAGCGATTTTCGATCCGCTGACAAACACGTTCAGCAATACACCGAACATGGCGCACGGGCGCTGGTATCCGACGGTGGTAACGCTGGGCGACGGAAGAATCATGACGTTTTCCGGGCTGAATGAAACCGGCAGCACCAATCTCGCTGTCGAATTCTACTCGGCGGACTCAGGCTGGAGTCCGGAGTACATCGCGTCCTGGACCCCGGATCTCTATCCTCGCTTACACCTCTTGCCAAATGGCAAGATCTTCTATTCCGGTAAACAACCCATTTCGAAGCTCTTTGACCCGTCTACGAACACCTGGAACACGAACGTTGCCACCACGAATTACAGTGGATCGCGCACTTATGGGTCATCTGTTCTGCTCCAACTAACCCCGAACAACAACTACGATCCCAAAGTGATGATCATGGGTGGTGGAAATCCTGCTACCAACACCACTGAGATCATCGACATGGGCGCGCCGGTTCCGGCTTGGCATTATGGGCCAAACATGAGTCAGGCACGGATTGAGATGAATGCGGTGGTTTTGCCCAATGGCAAAGTTCTCGCACTCGGTGGCTCTGTGAATGATGAAGACACAAGCACCGCCAGCCTGAATGCGGACCTCTATGATCCCGTAAGCAACACCTTCTCTTCAGCCGGGGTAAACGCTTATCCGCGTTTGTATCACTCGGTGGCGCTGCTCCTTCCTGATGCGACCGTATGGTTGGCCGGCGGCAATCCTACGCACGGCAACTATGTACAGCAGATGGAGATTTATAAGCCAGCCTACTTGTTCAATCCGGACGGCACACCAGCCGGCCGGCCTTCGATCATCAGCGCCCCCGCCGCCGTCGGCTATGGCGAAGCCTTCAATGTGTTAACGCCGGCTGCTGCGAACATTTCTTCCGTCGTTCTGGTACGCAATGGAGCCGTAACGCATTCCTTTGGAATGGATCAACGTGTGGTGAGCCTCTCCTTCACGACTGGGGGTGGAATCCTGACAGCTCTTTCGCCTCCGAATGGCAACGTCGCCCCTCCGGGTTACTACATGCTATTTCTCATGAATCAATCCGGTGTACCTTCGGTGGCGAGTTTTGTTCAGCTGACGCCTACAGCGCCAGACTTTTCAGTCGCGGCCACACCCACTTCACGAACCGTGTTTCGGCAAAAGGCCACGAATTATACCGTGAGTGTAATGCCGTCGAATGGTTTCAATGGAAATGTTAGCTTTAGCGTGACTGGATTGCCTTCTGGCGCAACTGCGAGTTTCGCTCCTGGCGCGGTTTCGGGTTCGGGATCTACCACGTTGACGGTGAATACTTCGAGTTCGACTCCAACTGGCACCTACACCCTTATGATAGTGGCAACCGGCGGCAATCTAACTCACACGACTAAGGTGACGATCTCTGTAGCCGATTTCTCGATTACGGCTTCTCCAGGTAGCCGGACTGTGAACAGGTTTTCAACAACGACATATACCGTGACCGCATCGGCTCTGGGGCCGTTCACCGCTACCGTGACGTTCAGCGTAAGCGGGTTGCCGCCACACACAAGCGCGTCATTTAGTCCTGGTAGTGTTCCGGGTTCAGGCACTTCAACGCTGACAATAGTACCCGGGGCGAGAGCGCCAAATGGCACTTATCCGCTAACACTCAGAGCGAATGGTGGAGGCCTGACCCACTCCACGAACCTGAATCTGGTAGTTCAATAGTTTTTTTAGAAAGCCAGTCAAGGGAGGTTCACGATGAACAGCACAAGATTCCTGTTTCGTGCGATGCTTCTCTCATTCTTATCCTTGATGACCATGCGAGCAGCCTCTCTTTACGCCGCCAGCCCCATCGACGGCCAGGACAATCAAATGCCATCTGCGGCCGGAGCACCTGCCATCGATGTCAGAGGAACATGGTCCGGAACTTTCTATTCGAACCATTCAGGTGTCGCTCCCTCCACAATGACAGTGGTGATTAACACAAACTCGCGCGGACGCATCGTCGCTAGCTCGGCTCTCACTTCGCATTGTTTGAAGAGCGCGCGCCTGGAGATCACAGTCACGGGGTCTGAGGTTGTCCTCGCCGGCAGCGACAAAGACGGAAACAACATGACGCTGCGGGGTTCGCTTGATAACACAGGCACACAGTTGAAGTCTACTTACATCCTGAATGGCAGTGCTACCGGTGGGTGCGAAACGGATGAAGGAACGGTGACTCTGTCGAGACGATAGGCGGTTTACAGATGGACTGTTCCTTTCAGCTTTAGAACGGCCGTCGGTTGCACTTAATTTCGATCTGCTGTTGACGTCCGCTTCTCTTGCAAGGAAACACTATGATTACTTCTCGCAGGGGATTTCTTCGCTCTGTCGGTGCTGGCGCTGCATTTGGCGTGGCCGCACAACGACCACTCATAAGCCTTCCAAGGACTGCCACATTCGAGCCTGCGCACGTCACCCAAGAAGACGGCTTGGTTCGCTTAGACAACAACGAAAATGCGTATGGTCCTTCTAAGAAGGTAGCGGATACCATACGGTCTTCTATCGGGAGCGTGAACCGTTACCCACCCTTGGAAACTAACTCCTTGGCGGAGCGAATCTCTGATGCACACAGTGTCAAGCTAGAACAGATCCTCCTCGGCTGCGGCTCTACCGACCTCCTCCGCATGGCGGCTTTCGCGTTCCTCGGCAGTGGAAAGCAACTGATCCAGGCTTCACCGACTTTCGAAGCAATCGAAAACTACGCGCGCGCGGCGTCCTCGGAAGTTATATCAGTACCTCTGACCCCGAGTTTCGCTCACGATCTTGGCGGCATGCACAAGCGGGTCACTGCATCGACGACACTGATATACATATGCAATCCGAACAATCCCACCGCTACCCTCACTCCTCGTAAAGAATTGGAAGATTTCATCGCCAAACTTCCGCCCTCCACCTTCGTCATTATCGACGAGGCGTACCACGAGTACGCGGGCCAGTCCGGAATGTACGCCTCTTTTATCGATCGCCCGCTCGACAATGAACGAATCATCGTCACGCGTACTTTTTCCAAAGTTTACGGCCTGGCGGGCTTGAGACTAGGCTACGCGGTGGCATCGCCGAGTGTCCTTCAGAGAATGCGGCAGTTCGCCAGTCAAGACAATATTAATACGATTGCTGCTCAAACTGCTTCGGCGGCGCTGGACGACACCGACGGAGTGAACGACTTTGTTCGGCGTAATATGGACGACCGTCAGGAATTCTTCAATCAGGCCATGGGTCGCGCCATTAAACCGATCGATTCGCACGCCAACTTTGTAATGATGAACACCTATCACCCGGCGGAAGAGGTGATTCAGCACTTCCGCGAGTGCAATGTTTTGATCGGACGGAATTTCCCCCCAATGAGCACATACATCCGAGTCTCTCTGGGGCGACCGGAAGAAATGCGGCGATTCTGGCAGACATGGGACATGCTGCCATATCCGAAACTTACACACCACTAACCGGGAGCCGTTCGCGAGACGTGTATGTTCATTCGTGAAGCGGGTCACGCCGGACATCTGCAAATTCTTCGTCCGCGCCGTGCGGCGTCAACTCTGCCCATGATGATACCGGTTTCAAGGACAGGGTCATTCGCCATGCCCAACACTCATGGACCGATGGCCGTCTTGCGTCTCGATGAACTGTATAAATAAAATGCGTCCGCAGCTTGTGTTTCCGTAGAACGGCATCATCATGATCGAGGGAGATTTGGATGGGATGGCGAAGGAGCTCTTACATTTTCTTCTTAGTGATGGTCTCTATTGCGAGCGCATGCGAGTTAGGAATGAGGAATATGGCCGCAGGTATGACTGATAGCGAAATTCTGAATTCAAGCCCGATCAATGTAGATCGCCTCGATGCATCGGCCGATCGAATCATTCCAAAAGATGCAAAGCTCGAAAAAATTGCCACTGGATTCACCTGGGTGGAAGGCCCGGTATGGATGAGCGACAGTCTTTTCTTCGCGGATATACCCAGCAATACCATCCGCAAATGGATTCCAGGTAAGGGCGTGAGCATCTTTCTTCAGCCCAGTGGATACAAAGGCGCAGCGCCTTACAACGGTCCGGAACCAGGCTCGAATGGTATGACACTGGATGCACGTGGTCGCCTCACTGTGGCAGGGCACGCGCAGCGCAATGTCTTCAGATTGGAATCGCCGGATCCGAAAGGACAGATCACCGTCCTTGCGGATTCATACCAGGGGAAGAAGCTCAACAGCCCTAATGATCTGGTCTACCGGTCGGACGGTTCGCTGTATTTCACCGATCCGCCTTACGGGCTGCAAACGCAGAAAGATAATGATTCTGAAAAGAAATTGAGCGTGAACGGTGTTTATCGGATTCCACACGCACTGGAGCGGAAGCCCGGTGCCGAGCCTGCGCGCGGTGAACTGCAGCTTCTCATCAGCGATCTCACCCGGCCAAACGGGCTTGCGTTTTCACCGGATGAGAAGTATCTCTACGTGGCCAACTCAGAGCCGAAGAAGATATGGATGAGATATAGCGTGCAGCCGGATGGCACACTTACCGAACCCAAGCTGCTCTATAATGCAACGGCGGACAAGCGTCCGGGGTCTCCGGATGGGATGAAAGTCGATGAGGAGGGCAACATCTATAGTGCGGGTCCAGGTGGTGTGTGGATCTTCTCCCCTGATGGCAAGCCGCTTGCCACGATCGTTATGCCGGAGAAGACTGCGAACCTCGCCTGGGCCGGGCCTGATCGCAAGACGCTCTATATCACCGCGAGCAGCAGCGTCTATCGTGTGCGCCTGAACATTCCGGGTGCGCCGCTAACACGCGGTCACTGACGGTCATTGCTTAACTGGTCCGCTTCATTCTGTTCGCGACAATATCGCGGGATCAACAACGACATGGCTAGCCACACAACGTTCTACTGACCAGCAGTGTGGCCGATGAAACCGTCTGCCCATTCAATGAAATACTTCATGTTCGGCGCATCCGTGTGCCCGCCGTCGTGTTGTCGCCAGGCAAGCTGTCCACCCAGTAGCCCTTCGTTCACGGGAGGCATCTTTGCTGTGTGGTAGTCTCCCTGCACCGCGAGCCCTTTCGCGCCCAGTAGTTCAAACACTCGACTTGCATCCACCGTAGCCATAAAGCTGCCTCGTTGATCGAGCCAGCGCGCATCGCCTTTTTCAGGAATGCCGTAGCTGATGAAGGTAAGGCGCGGAACGCAGAGCGCGATCAGTTCATTAGAATCGACGGGAATGTCGCCGGGGTTCATGCTTCCGAAGGTTGCCTCAGAAGCGCCGTACTTCATGAAGTTTCCCGCCATCCAGTAGTATTCGCCACCAGTCAGGCTCTCGACAGCTTCCCCGAAGTTGCGGCGCAATGGGGTCGCTCCGCCTTTACCTGACGAGCCAACCAGCACCATGGCGAAGCGCTGATCGAAAGCCATCGTGATCAACGCCGCTTTGCCGTAACGCGAGACACCCTCGATGCCGACGTGCTTCGCATCCACTGCCGGATCGGTCTCAAGATAATCGAGTCCGCGCCCTGCTCCCCATGCCCACGCGCGCAGCGCTCCCCAGTCTTCGGGATGGCGCGGCTGGCCTTTGTTCACCAGGCCGATGATGCCTCGCGTAATGCCGGCTCCGTCGTCAGCCTGTACACTGGCCGGATCGAAGAGGGCGAAACCCCACCCGTCGGCGATCAGTTGCCACGTGTTGGGAGGTCCGCCGTCCGCGTTCAGCTGCGGGGGCTGGAAGGGCGTGTTTCTGAATGGCTCCCAGGCCGGATGCTTCTCGAACACCTCTTTGAGTGACGGGTCCTGTTGGATCAGCAGCGCCTTCATTGCATTGTTCAGGCGATCCATGTCTTCCCCGACAGGTTCATTGGGCGCGGGGAATCCGGCATGACTGAACATCATGAGGACGGGAACCGGTCCCTTCGCGTTCGCGGGCGTTACCAGCGTCATTTGAATATTAACGGGATAGGAAGAATTATCAATGTGCCCGATCAGGTCCTTCGCAATCACAGGGCGAAATCCGATCATTTCATGATCAATGGCAGTTACAGTCCATGTGACGTGAGGGACATTGGACGGGACGCGGCCGTAGACATACTTCTCGTACATCTGCACGATCTCAGGACGGCGCTTGTCCCACCACATCGCGGGTGTGGTGACCTTCTGCCCATCGTTCAGTGTGAGAGGATCGGGAAGATTCGGGTACGGGTTCGCCTTAGACTCATCGATATTGGCGTGATTAGGAGCCTTTTCATCACCGCTGGGACCCGGGCGCAGGGCCTTGATGCCCAGCTGATCCATCATGTTCTGATGATCCTGATCGGCGGTGAAAGTTACTGGCGGAGGCGTCGCAGCCTGGCCAAACGCTGTTCCTGCGCCACTAACAGATACCCCCACGACAAGCAGGCCAACAATAGAATTGATGAAACAATGCACGCGTCCTCCGCGATCAACTGTGAGACGGTAGAATGATTTACTTCGGCACTCATACTAAATCGATGAAGGCAAAACGCGCAGTTAAAAAGTGCAAGCCTCTGATCCTTCTTGCGGCGCTTCTCTCGGCTGCTCTGCACATGCGGGCTCAGGCAAACGCCAGGTGGGTTGCCACTTGGGGATCATCGCAGCAGATCCCCGAACCAGAGAACTCCTTGCCTGCAGCCGACCTCACCGACGTCACCGTTCGGCAGATCTTTCATCTTTCCATTGGTGGTCCCGCGCTCAGAGTTCACCTGTCGAATGCCTTCGGAACCGAACCGCTCCACTTTACGTCAGTCCATATTGCTCGGCCCCTGTCATCTCGTTCACCAGCGATCGATCCCGCGAGCGACAAGCAGTTGACCTTTGCCGGGCTGAGTGATGTCACTGTGCCGCCCGGCGCCGAGTTCCTTTCGGATCCGACCCCTAATCCGGTCGAGGCGCTTTCAGATTTGGCCATCACATATCATCTCGATGCTCCTCCATCCGGCGAAACCGGGCATCCAGGTTCACGCGCCACTTCGTACTACGTGCATGGAAACGCCGTAACGTCGCCGACGTTGACCGATCCCGGTAGATCCGACCTTGGAAAAGTGGACCACTGGTATCAGGTTTCAGAAATCGATGTGCAGGCGCCGGGTTCGGCTTCTGTCGTAGCTCTGGGTGATTCGATCACCGATGGTCACGGAGCCTCCACTAACGGCAATGACCGCTGGACCGACGTCCTCGCTTCTCGACTGCAACAATCTGCAGCAACCCGCAACATCGGCGTCGTGAACGCGGGGATTGGTGGCAACCATCTGCTGATCGACGGCTTGGGCCCGAATGCCCTGGCTCGTTTCGATCGCGATGTGCTCGCACCAGCCGGTGTTCGCTGGCTCATTGTGTTTGAGGGCGTCAACGATCTCGGAGGGCTGACGCGAACCGGCGAAGTTTCACCTGCGGAACATGCGGCATTCGTCCAGCGGGTGATCGCCGCGTATCAGCAGATCGTTATGCGGGCGCACGCGCACGCATTCCGGGTTATCGGAGCCACCATCACACCATATGCAGGCTCGGACTACTATCATCCGGGTCCGCTCAACGAGAAGGACCGGCAGGCCGTGAACGAATGGATCCGTGCAGCCGGTCATTTTGACGCTGTGGTCGATTTCGATGCCGTAGTTCGCGATCCGCTTCATCCCGATCGCCTGCTTCCAGCCTATGATTGCGGCGACCACCTGCATCCGTCTCCGGCAGGCTATCGGGCGATGGGAGAGGCTATTCCGTTGTCGCTTTTTGCGCGCTGAAGCCGATTTATATTGTGTGCGGCTTCTCCAGTTTCGGATTAGGCCAAAGCGGTAGTTAGGCTTTCGGTGGCTTGCTTCGACTTTGCGAAACAACCGTTTGTCCCTCTTCTTGTTCCTTTCATCACATGTTTACCAATTTATAACATTCGCCATTGCAAAGTAGAAGTGTTGTGCCTCCGCTCTTTGGGACTGTGCCTCAGCACGGGAACCCTTCTCCTTTCGACAATTAACCCCCATTTCCGAAAGAGGATTCAGGCTAATGACGCGTGCACCACTACGACAACTGTTTGTGTTTCTCTTGCTCTTCGCAGCAGGACTGGTTCTCCAGGCGCAAATCAATACTGCAAATTTATCCGGACTCGTTACCGACCCTACCGGTGCGGTCCTCGCAAATGTAACTGTAAGTGTTTCGAATTCAGCAACTGGATACAGCCGCACCGTCCGCACTGACGGAGCCGGTCTCTATTCCTTCCAGGAACTGCCGATTGGGCAGTATTCACTCAGTGTGAAACAGTCCGGGTTCGACACCGTCAATAAGAGTGTCGTTCTCACCGTTGGCCAGAGGGCCCGCGAGGACTTTCAATTAGAGGTTGGATCGGAACAGCAGACCGTTAAAGTGGAGTCGGCTGCGCCGCTGCTCTCGCCTGACGACGCCTCAATCAGTACGGTAATTGGATCTGTCACCATTGAGCAGACTCCGCTGTATCTTCGCAATTGGGACGATCTGCTGCGCACAGTTCCCGGCGTGCAGATTGCCCGTTATACCCAGCAGAGCGGCGCAACATCGGCTGGCCGCGTCGGCGATTTTAACGTCAACGGTATCCACTCGCTTCAGAACAATTTCATTCTCGACGGCATTGATAACAATACTTTTTCTGAGAACGTGCAGGAGCTGAGTACCGAATCGTCGCACCCCTCTGTCGATACCATCGCAGAATTCAACGTCATTACCAATCCCTACTCGGCCGAGTATGGCCGCAGTCCTGGGGGTGTCGTTTCAGTAAACACCAAGAGTGGCACGAACCAGTTCCACGGTCTTGCCTACGAGTACGTCCGCAACCAGTACTTCGACGCGAACGACTTCTTCTCTGATCGCCACGGCCTTCGCAAGCCGGAGAATAACCAGAACCAGTTCGGCGCCAATCTCGGCGGTCCGATCATCAAGAACAAGCTGTTCTTCTTCTTCAATTACGAAGGAACACGCATCAAGCAGGGCGTCTCGCGTACAGCAACCGTGCCGCTGCCCAATGAGCGTATCGGAGACTTCAGTGCTGCGACCGGCGCGGCCGTTGGAGTGACATATCCCACCATCTACGATCCCACAACTTGCGCGCCGGCTTATTCGGGCTCGAATTGCCAGCCCTTCGAGAACAACACCATTCCTTCAGGAAGAATTGATTCGTCGGTTGCGGCTTTGATGACGCTCTTCCCGCTGCCGAACGCGACCACTCCCGGCAGCCCGCCGAACGTCAACAACTTTGTCCGTAACGCGCTCGCCATCGACAACAACGACAGCTACGACGGACGCGTCGACTGGACGCCTTCTCCGAACGACACCGTCTTCGGCCGCTACAACTACTCCAATCGCTTCCGCTCCATCCCTGGCTATCTCGGCGGATTGGCTGACGGCACGTCGACCTCGGCATGGGGCGACCAGACTCTTCTTGCGCACAGTGCAGTACTGGGTTGGACGCACATCTTCAACCAGAGCATGGTCAACGAGTTTCGTTTTGGCTGGACGCGCAACTTCTCTTATGCCCAGCAGCAGCCTTTTGCTCTGACCCAGTTTGCGGGCGACTTCGTTCCCGGGATTCCGAAGAATCCGGCCACCGGCGGCGGTGTTCCCCTCACCCAGTTCTCGAACTTCGCCTTCGAAGGCTCGCCGGACTTTCTGCCGAAACAGCAGGTCCCGATGCACTACCAGTACAACGACACCCACTCGCTGATCAGGGGACGGCACTCGCTGAAATTCGGTGTCCGCATCTACGCACCGATGCGAAATCTCTTCCAGGCT
>Ga0126381_100011356_pt1 | contig 10061 bp, 8 predicted proteins | sample PanSoiMetPlot_28_FD_96465 | JGI IMG/M metagenome (GOLD analysis project Ga0126381, IMG submission 96465) | Tropical forest soil microbial communities from Panama - MetaG Plot_28 | ecosystem: Environmental > Terrestrial > Soil > Tropical forest > Bulk soil | place: Panama | collected 2016-02-17 | reverse complement strand
TCGGCAAGCGCCAGTGCGCGTTGGCACACCGGCTCGGCCTCGGCGAAACGGCCTTGCATAAGATAAATTTCGGTGAGCGGATTCAGTACGCCGACGAGGTGCGGGTCATTCGGGCCGAATTGGCGCTCGGCTATAGCCAGTGCGCGGGTCGCCGCGTCGGCGGCCTCGGGATATTTGCCGGCTTGTTGCAGCCGGGCCGCATCTTGCTCCAGCGTCTCGAATTCGTCAGTCCGAGGTTGCTCTGCGGCCGGCAATCCCGGCTCCATTGCGAATATGACGAAAAAAACCAGCACAGCCGTGCGAGCCAAAGTTCGGGCCGACATCTTGTCCCTCGTGATCGACGATGGCGCCTCAATAAGCTTCGCAATGTGACCGGCGCGTCATCCGTTCGGAGGACCCGTCCGCCGAGAGGGTTCGCTTCGGCAACAGCTGTAAGAGTCCGATTTATCCGGGGCTTGGCGGGCCAAACGCACCCTCGAAAGGCCAATCCGGCGCGTGTCTTTGGAAAAAATTTAGAAATTCTTTTGCGCCGATTTGCGACTCCTGAGCGCACCCCACGCAAGGTGCGCAAGCCGATTGCAACACTTGTCTCGACGCAATGGGCCCAACGCTGAAGGGGAAGATCATGTCAGCGGTCACGTACAACCACGATGCCGACGCGGAATTCACCAGTGGCAATCCCGCCGAGGAGAAGCACGGGGTGTTTTCGCAGATCATGGCGGCGCTTCATCGTTCACGGCGGCTGCAGGCGGAACGCGAGCTAACGCGGCATCGCCACCTCATCGAGGAGGCGCGGGCGTACGAAGCGCGTAACCGCAAGCGATGAAGCGATCTCGCAATCGGTAACAGTGAGTCCTTGGCAAATTCGGAGGGGAAAATGTCGCTACTCAATCTGCGTTACGACGCCGCCGGTCCGTCTTTCAATACCGGCCTTGTGATCGATGTCATGACCGCGCTGCTGATGACTGTTGCGGCAACAATCGTGTTGGTCCGTTTGGCGGCGTTGGTCGTAGCGCCGGCGACCGACCTGGACTTTCTCGCTATCGCGTACAGCTGATCTGCGGCGGTCGTTACAGTTTCGCAATCCTCGGCATCACCTCGGCGCTGAACAGGTGCAGCGAGCGCATTGCCTCGGTGAGCGCCATGGTGCCGAGGAAGAGGTAAGTCAGCAGATAGTTGATGCCGAGCTCGGAGGTCTGGCGCTCGATCTCCGCGTACACGGTTTGCGGGGTGCCGGCGATGACCGAGCCATCCGCGACGCCCTCCTCGAAGGTGGCGCCGCGCGGCACGTTGAAGCGGGCCTCGGCGGCGCCGACGCCGTGCTTTTCGCGCAGCCAGTTGAGATGGGCGAGATGGCGCTCCATCGCCGGCTTGGCGAAGGCCTTCGCCTCCGCGTCGGTGTCGGCGACGAAGATGTGGCGCAGCACGCCGATGGCGGCGCCGCCGGAAAACTCGGCCTTCGGGTTCGCCGCGCCGCCGCGCTTGGCCAGCGTCTCGCGGAACACGTCGATGTTCTTCTTGGCAAAGCCGGTCGGTCCAAGGCTGACAAAATGCATGCCGCGTTCGCCGGCCCAGGTCGCCCCGGTCGTGTTGGAGGAGCCGTACCAGAACGGAGGATGCGGCTGCTGCAACGGCCGCAGCGCGATCGGGACTTCCGAATAGGAATAGTGCTTGCCCGCATAGGTGAGCTTGTCCGTCACGAGGCCCGCGCTGATGCATTCGAAGGCGTCGATGAAAATGTCGCGCGACTGGTCGTGATCGATCTTGTGGTACTTGAGCTCGAACGGCGAGACGCCGCGTCCGACCCCGACGTCGAGGCGGCCATAGCTCAAGTGGTCGAGCATGCAGATCTCTTCGATCAGCCGCAGCGGCGAATAGAGCGGTAGCAAATAAACCAGCGGACCGAGCCGCATGCGCTTGGTCGCGCGCGCAAGTGCAGCGAGATAGACGCCCGGCACCGGCACCATGTTGAGCGGCGTCGCGTGGTGCTCGGCGACATGCAGACAATAGATGCCGGCCTCGTCAGCGGCGGCGGCGAATTGGAGCCGCTCGTCGAAAAGTGTCGCGAGTGGGCGGTCGCCCCACTCGACGTGGTCAAAGAGCCCGACTTTCATGGATCACCGATGCTTGATGCAGATTGGCGGAACGGCAGGGCAGCGGCCGCATCGTAGCAGGGTTCGCCGTCATTGCGAGCGAGGGGGATCGCGAGAGTTTCACCGGCGCGCCAGGCAAACGACTGTCATTGCCAGGCGCGTCAGTCTTCAATCGACGCCCACGCCGGACCCGCGCGTCACTTCGTCGGCACACCGATCGATACGGGGCGAACCGGTGATCCCGCTCCGCCCTGAGAGCGCAGCGGCAGGATGATGGTGCACGACAACCAGACCTTGTCTTTGGCGAGCTCGCCGAGATTCGCATTTTGGATCTGGTGAATGCCGGCGACCACCAGGTCGTGGTGATGGATTGCGAAGGGCATCGCGGGCGGCGTGCCGGGCGCAGGTCCGGCTTTGCCCTGCAACATTCCGTCGGGCACCGGATCGGTGAACGGGTTGTCGAGTGCAACCAACACCACTTGCTTTTGCTCGATATATTCCGCCGCGTCGTAGCCGAGGCCCGGGCCCTTGGTGTAGTAGGTCTTCGCGGTGTCGGGATCGATCCAGCCGTCGCCCCAGCCCGTGTAGATGTAGAGAACATCTCCGGGCATCAATCCGCGCTCGCCAAGCCCCTGCGCCTTGAGCATCGCCTCGATGTCTGCCGCGGTGACCACCGCGCCCGGGGCCATTGCCTGGCCCTTGCCGAGATACGTCTTGGCGTCGAGCAGGATGGCGGTCGTGACAATGGGAGGCACTTTTTCGACGCCGAGTTTCTGCAGCGGCACGTCGGGCGATGGCTTCACCTGCTGTTGCGTGTAGCCGCCGTAATAGACGGCCCGGTCGGACGGAAACTCGCTCTTGCCGTCCCACGGCTCCGGCAGCACGGCGAAGTGCCCGAGCGCATCGAACTGCGTCCCCTGCGCGCCGGGTTCCCCGCTCACCGTTTCCTCGCCGTTGAAAGCGTGGCGGGTGCCCGGAATACCCACGGTTGCGCGATATTTATCGACCAGCAGCTTGCCGAACGGCGATTGCGGCATCGTGTTCGAGCGGATGAAAGAGATCTCGTATGACTTCGCTTGCGGATTGGCGAGCAGCGGCGCGCAACGCTGCCAGGTGGTCGTTCCGAGATTGTTGGCCATGCCGATCTCGTCGCCGGCTCCCCAGCGCGACTGCGCCCCTGCGCTGATGGGCATGAAAGCAACAGCGGCATTCGCGACAAGCGTTATGACAATTGCGGTTCTGGACATGATCGCTGCTCCTGGCGTGTTGCAGACGCGCGAAAACGCGCTTTTGTCTGACAGGCCGCCTTGCAGCAAAGCCCGACTTTGCGGCGACGCAATGGTCCAAAGGGAGACATGCACCGGAATGTCGGCGCATTTGGTGCAGCGCAATCCGCCGCTTGGCGAACGGCCGGTACGCCGCAGATGTCAGCTCACCTGAACACGACGTCGGCGCCGGGTCGCGCCGGCCAATCAGAACGGCCAGTTGACGCGTGCGCTCGCCGACCAGATGTCGTAGCCCGCACCAAGCCCGCCAAGCTCTCCACCGATGGACACGCTCGGACCGCTGCGTCCCGCCGCCAATGTGACGCCGGTGATCGCGCGTCCCGACCAGCCGTCTTTGATGCCGACGAAAGGTACACCGACAGGCAGCGCGTTGTCGGTCGAGAAGCGATAGTCGCCGTAGAGACCGAGGTAGGGCAAAATCTGTACGCCCGTCGCCTGCCAAGGATAGATCACCTTTCCGCCGGTGCTGACGCGACTTTCCGAAAAGCTGCGGGAGGGCTGCACGGCACCGAGGCTGTCGGTCCAGGCGTTCTCACGTTCCCACAGCGAATAGATGCGCGTCGACGGTTCGAGCAGGAGCGCCGCCAACCGGTAGTCGCCGGTCAGTCCGCCCGAGGCGAGCCAGCGCGAGCCGGTGAATGATCCGGACGCGGTGCCTGCCGTTCCCGCGTACCAGACATCGGACCATCCGATCATGCCATCGGCGCGCCAGCGCGGGTCGAAACGGTAGGCCGCGTACGCTCCCACCGTGCCGCCGTTCCCCGACATCTTGCCGTTGAGGGCTTCGACGTTGAAATTGAAGCGCTCGTAGCCGGTGAACAGGCCAACCAATGTATCCGGCGTCATCCTGCGCGCGACGCCGGCCGTGACGTTAAGCTGCGTACCGTGGGCGTCCGAGGGCGCATCGTTCTGATCGAAACCGGTTCCGCGGACGTCCGCCCAGGCGCTCCAGACGCGGTCGTACACGCGCGGCGGAGCCTTGGTGTAAAGATTGCCTGCATACCCGAGCGCGGAGAGCGCTTCGTTGGTCCGCGTCGCGATTTGCGACTGCGAGTCCGGCGCGAAGTTGTAGATGTTGCCCGCGAGGCCGAGAGCAGAGAACGCGTCATCCGTCCTGCGCGCCACGTCCGACTGTGGCTCAGCGGCGAAGTTCATGGTGAAGCCATTCGGGCCAACCGTGGTCGGTGGTCCACCGGTTGTCGAGAACGCATCGCCGATCGCGCTGTCCACCGCCCCGCTGATGGCCGCGCCCGAAGTGGATGCTACCGTCTTGGTCACGCCCACCTGCAATGCGCGGAGATTCTGGCTGTCGGAGTTGCCCGTGGCGGGTGCTGGAGTACAGGTTGCCGTCAGCCTGCCAGTCCCTTCCCCGCTATAGACAATCTGAGCGGCAAAGGAGTGAGCAGTTTGCGCCTGCGATACCGTGAAGCTGCCTGACGTCCCAGCTGCAACAAAGACGTTTGCGGTCAAGTCTTCGATGCCGGTGGCCCCGGCCACGACATAGTCAGAGTTGGAAACCGCAAAGCGGATGGTTTCTCCCGCGGCAAACCCGGTCAGCGCTGTCGATCTTCCGCTGCCGACATTGAACGATCCTGAGTTGACGAGGTCGCATGACGTTGACGCGGCATTGCCCGTCGCGGGGACAACGCTAGCCAGCACCAATCCCGCGATGCCATTGAGCAATAGCTTTTTCAAAGCAGCCCCACACTACTTCTAAGGCGAGGCTATCTCGATACCACCTTCGGCCGGCGATAACTGTAGCGGGCTGGTCACAATCTGTAATTTGTTACCATAGCATTTCCGTCACCAAGGTGGCAGTCGCCGGACGCCGGCCTGCCTCAATGGTGGCCGGCCCGTAGTCTGCGTCTGACCGCGAACATAGCGATGATGGCTTTTGCTGGTGGCCTTGACTCTAACATTCGCAAATGTCGCAAAGGGATACGGATGTTGGAATCTGACCACGAGACCCAAATGAACAAAGCCGACAACCGGAGAGTCGAATCTTTGCAAATGGCGAAATCAGCGGGCCGTCTTTTGGATGTTGCCCGATTTTGCCTCACAAGCGCCCCGATGATCCGGGATATGCGGAACTGCGTATTCTGGTGGACGGTCGCCGGAATCGCTGGCGAATAGTGAGTGCGTTTCTTTCTTAGTGGTTGCGAGTTTAGTGGTTACGTCGAGGTCACCCTGAACAGGGTCGGCAAAGTCATCTGAATTGGCACACGTTCTTGACCCTGATCAGGTTCCACTGATTGGGGGGTGCGGAATATTGCGAGCGTACGAGCATGCGCAATCCCTACGAGTCCTTGGCGGTGTCGCGGACAGCGACCGCAGACGACATTAAGAAATCCTTTCGACAGCTGGCGAAGAAGCTGCATCCGGATGCCAACAAGAACGATCCGGATGCGGCGGTGCATTTCGCCGAGCTCAATGCTGCCCATAAAATCCTCAGCGACAAAAAGAAGCGCCGCGCTTTCGACCGCGGCGAAATTGATGCCGAAGGCAAGCCGATCCGCCGAGCGGCTGCGACGCGATCTCGCCGCTACAGCGAGGGGCAGGTCGCGGCGCGTGTCATGATTGTTGCGCTGATGCTCGCCACGGGCTCGGCGCTGATCGTTCATCGCCTGACAGCGCCAAGCGAGGTTGCTGCGAGCAGCGACCGCGGGCAAACCGGCATGGCGCAAACCGAGCGACCGGTCGCGCCGCAAAGCGATTCGGTCGCTCTTGTCAGCAGGGTGGTGACGACATCAGCGCCGGCGAACCAGGAGGCGATTGATCCGGCGGCAGAGTCGCAGCATGATCGTGAACGCATCGAGCTTCTGATTGCGCACAGCCGCAGGCTCATATCCGAGGGCGATGTTGAGTCGGCGCGTGCTCTGCTGGAGCACGCGGCCGCCTCGGGTGACCCGCGCGCCGCGCTTGATCTTGGCTCCACCTACGACCCATTCATGTTGGCAATACTTCAACTGCGCGGCGTCGCCGCCGACACCCTTCTGGCTCGCATTTGGTACCGAAGGGCCATCGAGTACGGATCGGAAGAAGCGCGCAAACGGCTGGAGCTGCTGGCCGAACCGAAGGTCCGTGATGCAGAACCCATTGTCGTCGCCCGAAGGGAGATTCCTCCGAGCATTGAGCGGGGGACCGCCGCCACGGCCGCCGTGATGGCAATCGCCCCCGCAAAGCCGAAAAGCCACATCCTCCGACTGCCGAACGAAGTTCGCACGTCACGCGACGAGCGAGATCAGCGTTGTTCCGTTCACTGCCAGCTCGACGCGACGCCGCCATGGCTGAATTGACCGGGTCGCTTCTAGCTCCGTGAGTTTGAAGAGCGCGACTTCGGAGAACACCGAGTTTGCCGCCGCCCCTCTCCCTGTCCCTCCCCCGCCTAACGCCCGTTCACGCGCGTCTTCGACGCGCTATGGGGGGGAACGCTCAAGATCTGTGCCTGCGCTAGCGGGGCGCGCGTCCGCACGTAAGTTCACGCCGCCGCTTTCTTCCGGTTGGCCTCCAGCCGTGCATCGACCAGCGCGACGATGGCGTCGATCGCCGGAAGGCTCATGCCCTTCTGCTTGGCAATGAGCTGCACCAGCTTGTCCGCGCGTTCGATATTGGGTGCGCCGTTGTTGAGCGCGCGGGCGGCGGACGCTGGGCGCGAGAGGCTTTGCGCTGCGGCCGCATATTTCTCGAACGGCACCAGATCGTTCGGGGAGGCGCCGAGCTTCACGCAGAGATCGAATACGAAATTGTAGACCGACTTGGCCTCGTTGAGGTCGGAGTGCACGGCCTCCTGTGCGGTGCGCATGCTGTCCTTGGTGATGCAGCGATAGTTGCCGGCGAGCAGCATCGACCACTTCGCAAGCGGTACGAAGAGCGAGTCATGCACGCGCAGCTTGACCGGCAGCTCGATTTTGCCTTCCGGCGCGTCGAAGCGCACGGCGTCGATGTCCGCCTCCAGTTGACGCAGGATCGCGGTGTGCTTGTCGTCGTCGAATTTCGCGACCTTGAAGTTGGTCGGCAGCGTCACCTGCAGCACGTTGACCTTTTCCTCCGGCGGGCGGATCGCCTGCGGGTCGGGGCTGCACAGCGTCAGCGTGCCGGGATCGAAGCTGTCCCATACGGTCGGATCGGTGTACGCGGGCTTGAGCGCGTCGTAGTCGAGGCCGGGGATCCGCTTCACGTAGGGCAATGGCGGCATGTTCATGATCGACATGCAAGGCACCCGCGATTTGCCGACGGCATTGAGCAGCTCACGCACGCCCGGTGAGCGATATTGCGGCTCCTGCATCGCGAGCCCGATAAGGTCGAAGTCTTTTGGATTGAAATCGCCGGCGCCGCCGGCAGCCACCTTGCCCGGCAGCTTGCGCGAGTCGATTTCGACCGGATCCTTGCGGCCCTTGACGGGCAGGCGCACGCGGAAGCCCTCCGCGTTGATCAGATCCGCTTCCGCAGGCAGACAGACGAGCTTTACGGTGTGACCGCCGAACAGGATTTTGGACGCCAGCAGCGACCCGTAGGACGCGCCGAGGATCAGGATATTGTATTTGGGCATGGGGTCTCCTCCAGAGATCTCTCGCTTTCGATTATGGGACTGCTTTCGCCGCTCGTGGGCCAAGTCTGGTGCGCAAGCCTCGTGGGGATGTACGTATACACTCCAAGGACTTGGGTCTCAACGGCGGAGCCGGGAGTAGCCCAGGACACCCGCTCCCGGGTTACGCTCCGCTTCCGCCATAGCGCGTTGAAGACGCGCGTGAACGCGCTTTTGCCACCCGGGCTCCAAAGTCCTTGTTACTACTCCCCGACCAGCTCTCTTCGCCGCAACTCCAGTTGCTCCGAATATCGCCGCAGCGCGTAAGCTTCGGACAACAGCCCGATCACGCGGCGACTTTCGCTTGAGTGGACTACGGCAAGAGCCTCCGCCTCGGCTTTGTCGAAGACCACCAAGGCTTCCTTCACGGTCATGGTGGGAAGCAGCATCGCGTCGGACTGATGCAGAATGTCGCGCAGCGGCGTGTTCTCGTCGAGCTCCGATGCGTGCGCCTCGGCGACGATGACCATGCCTGCATAGTCCTTATCCTCGTCCATGGCGACGACGTGCGCCGTCGATCCCAGGGGATAGACCATGCGAAAGCGTCCGACGGTTGTGTGCGCGGGCACGGTCCGCATGTCGGGGCGCATCATGCGCCGGACTGTGAGCTCGCGGATCCAGCCGACATCGGTTGCGCTGCGGATGCTCTCGCCCCTCAGATGGAAGCGCCAGGTCGCGAAGGAATAGCCGAATGTTTCGCGCGTCACCTGGGCCGATACGACGACGGCGACCAGCACCGCGGTGGTGAGCCAGAGGTCGCCGGTGGTCTCCAGGACGATGAACGTCATCGTCAGCGGGCCGCCAATCACGGAAACCGAGAGTGCGCCCATGCCGATGATGGCGTAGACCTGCGGATCGAGGGAGAGCGCAGGCAGGAGCGCCGACAGCACGTCGGCAAACAAGCGCCCCCCGAGTGTGCCGAGGAGGAGCGAGGCGAAAAACAGGCCGCCGCGAAATCCGGCACCGAGCGAAACCACCGAAGCCAACGCCTTCAATGCAAACAAGACGGCGACATCGCGCAACGGGCTGTTCAGCATCGCCGCCATGTGAATCGCGCCGTGACCGGAGGAGAGAACCTGCGGCGTGACCAGCGCCAGCAGCCCGACGATGAGACCGCCAAGAGCCGGTCGTGCGTATGACGGCATTGGCAGCCAGGTAAACAATGTCTCCGTCAACGCGACGGAGCGCATGATGGCGATGCCTGCGCCGGCGGCTGCGATGCCGATCGCGCTCGCCATCACCAGATCGCGGGCGGTGACGTGCGAGACGTAAAGCGTTCCTACTCCGAGCGAGACCGGATCGAACGCATTGGCGACGAGATAGCCGACAAGCGCCGAAACCGCGACTGGCGCGAGGCTCATCACGGAATAGCTCCCGATGACGAGCTCGAACGCATAAAATGCGCCAGCAAGCGGTGCGCCGAATGCGCCTGCGATGGCGCCCGCGGCCCCGCATCCCACCAGAATGCGCAGATCACGGCGCCGCAGCCGAAACGCGCGCCCGAATCTCGCGGCGACCCCGCTCGCAAGCTGCGTGTAGCCGGCTTCAAGTCCGACGGAGGCGCCGACGCCGGTCGACCAAACGGTCTGCAGGGCCACGCTGAGGCTTCCCGTCAGCGACATGCGACCGCCATGCAATGCATTGGCTTCGATCGGGTCGATTTCGCGCAAGGGCCGGCGTCGCGTCAGGGCAAGCGTGGCAAGGCCGAAGGCCAGGCCACCGATAGTCGGGACAGCCACCGCCGCGACCGGGTTGAGGGCGGCGAGTGTGGACAATTGCTCCCCCGCCGGCACGGCAAAAAATAACGCATGCAGCGCGCCGACGCAGGAGCTCATGGCGGCAACCACGAGGCCCGCGGCCGCCCCGATGACGGCGGCGAGCAGAGCGAGGCTCGATTCCCGCGCCCGGACTTGCGCGCGAAGGAATTGCGGGACCTCGAAATCAGCTAAAGCGCGCCAGGGAGAGCGTACGTTTTTCAGCGAATTCAACATCAATCGATGCGGCTTAAAAGCATCCCCACGCGACCTGTATGCCATGTATGCGTGGTCCGTATAGGCTTTTTTACGGATTCGTAGCCCGGGTTGCGCTCCGCTTCGC
>Ga0126381_100011355_pt1 | contig 10061 bp, 9 predicted proteins | sample PanSoiMetPlot_28_FD_96465 | JGI IMG/M metagenome (GOLD analysis project Ga0126381, IMG submission 96465) | Tropical forest soil microbial communities from Panama - MetaG Plot_28 | ecosystem: Environmental > Terrestrial > Soil > Tropical forest > Bulk soil | place: Panama | collected 2016-02-17 | reverse complement strand
CTGCTCGACGACCTCCGGTCACCTACGCCATGGCCCGCGGTATTAGCCCGGGGGGCCGAGCCCCCCGGAACCCCCGCGATCCCCGGTTACCGTCGGCCGTCCGAGCTTCCGAGTTCCGCGTCAGCATTGCTTTCAGTCCTTCGCATTGGCACGGGTGGGTGGCCTGGCAGCAGGCGTTTGGCCAGCTGCCAGGCTGCCGGTACGCGCTCCCTCAGGCCCGGTAGGCACCGACGAGGCGGACGACGTCAACGCCCGAGGTGACCTGGCCCGCGCGCCAGGCTGGGATCCCGCGCGCGGTCAGCAGGTCCAGGGCACGGTCGGCGTCTGCCGCGCTGACTACGGCGGCCATGCCGACGCCCATGTTGAACACGCGCTCCATTTCGTCCTGCCCGATCCCCCCGTGCTCCGCTATGAAGGCAAAGACCGCACCCGGCCGCCAGGTCCCTCGGTCCACGGTGGCACCCGTTCCCTGCGGCAGCACCCGGGCCAGGTTGGCGGCCAGCCCGCCGCCGGTCACGTGCGCGAACGCGTGCACGTCACACGCTGCGGCCAGGGCCAGGCAGTCCCGCGCGTAGATCGTGGTCGGCGTCAGCAGCTCCTCGCCCAGCGTCCGGCCAAGCCCGGCCGGCTCGGCGTCCAGCGCCAGGCCCGCCTCGGCGATCACCCGCCGGACCAGTGAGTACCCGTTGGCGTGCAGTCCCGACGAGGCGAGCGCGAGCACCGCGTCCCCGGGTTGTACCCGGTCCGGGCCGAGCAGGGCGTCCGCCTCCACGACGCCGGTCGCGGCGCCCGCCAGGTCGAAGTCATCGGGACCCAGGTGCCCCGGGTGCTCGGCGGTCTCGCCGCCGAGCAGCGCGCACCCCGCCAGCTCGCAGCCCTTTGCCACGCCCCGGACGACCTCGGCGGCGCGATCGGCCGACAGCTTGCCGAACACCACGTAGTCGGTCATGAAAAGCGGCTCGGCGCCGCAGGTGACCAGGTCGTCCACCACCATCGCAACCAGGTCGAGGCCGACCGTGCCGTACCGGCCGAGGCGCTGGGCGATCACCACCTTGGTGCCTACCCCGTCGGTGGCGGTAGCCAGCAGCGGGCGCCGGTAGGTGGTCAGCCGGGAGGCGTCGAACAGGCCGGCGAAGCCGCCGATCCCCCCGATCACCTCGGGCCCCGCCGTCCGCGCCACCGCATCCCGCATCAGTTCTACCGCGCGGTCCCCCGCCGCAATGTTCACCCCCGCAGCCTGGTAGTCCAGCGCAGCCCTCCCGGAGGGTCGCTCCTCCGGGCTAGCGGCCCGGGCCCCCGTGACGGAGTCACTGGGGCCCGTAGGCCCTCGGGGGGTTCCGGGGGGTCGCTCCCCCGGGCTAGCGGCCCGGGCCCCCGTGACGGAGTCACTGGGGCCCGTAGGCCCTCGGGGGGTTCCGGGGGGTCGCTCCCCCGGGCTAGCAGAGGTCATCGGCGCGCTCCGACGGCGGCTGCCCCTTCCCGCACGTGCTTGCCACGTTCGGCCTCGGCGACCGGGACCGGGTAGTCGCCGTCGAAGCACGCCCGGCACAACCGGTCCGCGGGCACCGTGGTCGCCTCGATCAGCGCCGCCAACGAGATGAACCCGAGCGAGTCGGCCCCGATGGACTCGCGGATCTCCTCGACCGCGAGGCTGCCCGCGATCAGCTCGGCCCGGGTGGCGAAGTCGATCCCGTAGAAGCAGGGCCACTGCACCGGCGGGCTGGAGATCCGCACGTGCACGCTGGCGGCCCCCGCCTCGCGCAGCATCGCGACGATGGCGCGCTGGGTGTTGCCGCGCACGATCGAATCGTCCACCACGACGATCCGCTTGCCGGCGATCACGTCCCGCAGCGGGTTCAGCTTCAGCCGGATGCCGCGCTCGCGGATCGTCTGGCTCGGCTGGATGAACGTGCGCCCCACGTAGGAGTTCTTGACCAGCCCCTGCCCGTAGGGGATGCCGCTGGCCTGCGCGTACCCGATCGCGGGCGGGGTGCCCGACTCCGGCACCGGGATGACCAGGTCGGCCTCGGCCGGGTGCTCGGCGGCCAGGCGCCGGCCCACCTCGACCCGCGCCGCCTGCACGCTCCGCCCGGCGATGGTGGTGTCGGGCCGGGCCAGGTAGACATACTCGAACAGGCAGCCCCGCGGGCGCGCGGGCGCGAAGGTCGCGGAGGTGACCCCGCGCTCGTCGATCGAGATCAGCTCACCCGGCTCCACCTCGCGGACGAACCGGGCGCCGACGATGTCCAGGGCCGCCGTCTCGCTGGCGACCACCCAGCCCTGGGTGAGCCTGCCGAGCACCAGCGGGCGGAAGCCCTGCGGGTCCCGCGCCGCGTACAGGGTCCGCTCGTCGGCGAACACCAGCGAGTACGCCCCCCGGACCAGGGGCAGCGCGGCCAGCACGGCCTCGATGAGGCTCGCGTGGGCCGGGTCGGCGAACAGCGCGGTGAGCACGTCGGTATCGGACGTGCTGGCCAGCCCCGGGAGACCGCCGGCCGGGGCTGCCAGGGCAGCGAGTTCCAGCGTATTGATCAAATTCCCGTTGTGGCCGAGCGCGACGCCCCCGGCCGGCGTGGGCCGGAACGTCGGCTGGGCGTTCTCCCACACCGACGAGCCGCTGGTGGAGTAGCGGCAGTGCCCGACCGCGATGTGCCCGTGCAGGCTGCTCAGCACCCGCTCGTCGAAGACCTGGGCGACCAGGCCCATGTCCTTGTAGACGACGATCCGCGAGCCATCGCTGACAGCGATGCCGGCCGACTCCTGCCCGCGGTGCTGCAGCGCGTAGAGGCCGTAGTAGGCGAGCTTGGCGACGTCCTCGCCGGGGGACCAGACGCCGAATACGCCACACGCGTCCCGAGGAGGCCGATCCCCCGGGTCCAAGTCGCCGGTCAGTCGGCCATCGGGCTTGACCACCCGGTCAGTCTAATGTTCCGGGCCGGCTTCTCCCCGCATCTCCAGCACGGGCAGGTAGGGGGACAGGTCGGCGCGGACCCCGCTGGCCCGCACGGCACCGCTGGCCAGCGCGTCGGACCAGGGCAGCAAACCGGCCGCCAGCCGGATCCAGGTGACCGGGTCCATCTCGACCACGTTGGCCGGGGTGCCGCGGGTGTGCCTGGGGCCCTCGATGCACTGAGCGGCCGCGTACGGCGGCACCCGGACCTCCACCGCCCGGCCGGGCGCCCGCGCGGCGAGCAGCCCGGCCAGGTACCTGGCCGCGGCGCGCAGCGCGCCCGGACCCGGCGTCAGCCCCGCACGCAGGGCCGCGGCGACCGCGAGCGCGCAGGCCCGGCCGAGCGCTTCCGGATCACCTGACCCGGCCCAGGCCGGTTCGCCCAGCGCGGCCCGCTGCTCGTCCAGGGCGGCACGCAGCCGCTGCGCGGCCTGGAGCCGCTGGGCGGCTCTCCCGGTGGCGGCCATCGTCGCCCCTCTCAACCGAACAGGGCAGGCAGCACCCGGGCGCGCGTGGCCGCCAATTCGTCCCGGGCCACGCTGAAGCAGCCGGCCACCTCCAGCCGGTCCCCGCCGACCGTGCCCAGGTCCGCGAGCGGTACCGCGTGCCGCGCGCACAGCGCGGCGAGCGCCGCCTCCGCGCCGGGGGCGACCTCGGCCACCACGCGTGCGGGTGACTCGCTGAACAGCAGCGTGAACGGGTCACCGGGCAGGCTCACCCGGCAGCCTGCCGCGCCGCCCACGCAGCACTCGGCCAGCGCCACGGCCAGGCCGCCGTCGGACAGGTCGTGCGCCGCGGCGAGCAGGCCCTCGGCCCCGGCCGCCGCGAGGACGCTGGCCAGCGCCTGCTCCCCCGCCAGGTCCACCGCGGGCGGCCGGCCGCCGAGGTGGCCGTGCATTACCCAGGCCCATGCCGACCCGCCGAAGTCGAAGCCGGTCCGGCCGAGCAGCACCACGGTGGCCCCCGGCCTGCGGAAGCCGAGCGACACCCGGCGCCGCACGTCGGGGAGGACCCCGAGCACGCCGACCACCGGCGTCGGGTGGACTGGTTCATCCCCGGTCTGGTTGTAGAAGCTCACGTTGCCGCCGGTCACCGGGGTGCCGAGGAACGCGCAGCCGTCGGCGAGGCCGCGCACGGACTCGGCGAACTGCCACATGACACCGGGATCCTCCGGCGAGCCGAAGTTGAGGCAGTTGGTCACCGCGGCCGGGCGCGCCCCGGTGGCCGCCACGTTCCGGTACGCCTCGGCCAGCGCAAGCTGGGCGCCGGCGTACGGGTCGAGCCGGGAGTACCGCCCGTTGCCGTCGGTGGCGAGCGCCAGGCCCAGCCCGGTCTGCGCGTCGACCCGGATCACCCCGGCGTTCTCCGGCGCGGCGAGCACCGTGTCCCCGAGCACGTGCCGGTCGTACTGCTCGGTCACCCAGGTCTTGTCCGCCAGGTCCGGCCAGGACAGCAGGGTGAGGAGGGTGTCCAGCAAGCCGCCCGCGTCCGGCCGGGGCAACGCCGCCGGGTCATCGGCGGCCAGCGCGTCCTGGCCGGCCGGGCGGACGGCCGGCCGGTCGTAGACCGGTCCCTGGCTGGCCGCGGTCTCCGGCGCGATGTCCACCACCACCTCGCCGCGCCAGGTCATCTCCAGCCGCCCGGTCCCGGTCACCTCGCCGATCACCGTGGCAGGCACGTCCCAGCGCGCGCAGATGCCGGTAAACCGCTCGACGTGCCGCGGCTCGACGATGGCCATCATGCGCTCCTGCGACTCGCTCATGAGGATCTCGGCGGGGCCGAGTGAGGAGTCCCGCAGCGGCACCAGGTCCAGGTTCACCGCCATGCCGGACCCGCCGCCCGCGGCGAGTTCGGCGGTCGCGCAGGAAACGCCGGCCGCGCCCAGGTCCTGGATGCCGGCCAGCAGCCCCGCCGCGCTCAGCTCCAGGCAGCACTCCACCAGCAGCTTCTCCATGAACGGGTCGCCGACCTGGACGCTCGGCCGTTTCGCCGCCTCACCGCCACCGAACGACGCGCTGGCCAGGACCGACGCCCCGCCGATCCCGTCCGGCCCGGTGCGGGCGCCGAACAGGATCACCTTGTTGCCGGCGCCCCGCGCAGCGGCGAACCGCAGGTCCTCGTGCCGCATGACGCCCACGCAGAGGGCGTTCACCAGCGGGTTGCCCGCGTAGCAGGGGTCGAAGGCCAGTTCCCCCCCGATGTTGGGCAGGCCGAGGCAGTTGCCGTAGAACGAGATCCCGCCGACCACGCCGGGCAGCACCCGGGCGGTGTCCGGGGCGTCCGCGGGGCCGAACCGCAGCGAGTCCATCACCGCCACCGGGCGGGCGCCCATGGCCAGGATGTCGCGAACGATGCCGCCGACCCCGGTCGCCGCGCCCTGGAAGGGCTCGACGTACGACGGGTGGTTGTGTGACTCGATCTTGAAGGTGACCGCGTACCCCTGGCCGATGTCCACGACGCCGGCGTTGTGCCCGATGCCGGCCAGCAGGGCGGCGGTGCGCGGGGCCTTGTCGGCGAACTGGCGCAGGTGCCGCCGCGACGACTTGTAGGAGCAGTGCTCGCTCCACATCACCGAGTACAGGGCGAGTTCCGGGTCGGTCGGCCGGCGCCCGAGCAGGTCGCGGATCCGCTGGTACTCCTCGGCGGTCAGCCCCAGTTCCCGGTATGGCTGGAGGCGGTCCGGGGTGGCCGCGGCGAGCGCCACACTCATGTTCATGGCCTCCCTCGCGGGCGCTTCGCTGGCTTCGGGAGGCGTGTCCTCGCCGCCGGGACACCGCAACGGCGCCTGGGGCGCCTTATGCGGCGTTCGGCCCGGCGGCTGCGGCGTGACACTCTCCGAAGCTGACAGTGGGAGCCTCCCCGGAACGCGGGCGTTCACCGGGCCACCATGGCGCGGACGACCGAGGTGAAGAAGCCGAGCCCGTCGCTTCCCGGCCCGGTCAGCGGGTCGATCGCGTGCTCGGGATGCGGCATGATTCCGACCACGTTCCCGCCGGGGCTCGCCACGGCGGCGATGTCCCGCGCAGACCCGTTCGGGCTGCCATCGCAGTACCGGGCGACCACCTGCCCGCCGGATTCGAGCCGGTCCAGGGTGGCGGCGTCGGCCAGGTAGGAGCCCTGGCCGCTCTTGAGCACCACGGTGATCTCCTGGTCCCGCTGGTAGCCGCTGGTCCACGGGGTTGCGTCGTGCTCGATGCGGACCCGGACCTCCCGGTCGATGAACCGGAGCCCGGCGTTGTGGGTCAGCGCGCCGGGCAGCAGGTGCGCCTCGCACAGGATCTGGAACCCGTTGCAGATGCCGAGCACCGGCAGGCCGGCCCGCGCGGCGGGCACCAGGTCCGCCATCACCGGCGCGAACCGCGCGATCGCCCCGCAGCGCAGGTAGTCACCGTAGGAGAAGCCGCCGGGCAGGACCACCGCATCGACCCCGCGCAGGCCACGGTCGCCGTGCCAGAGCGGGACCGCCTCGGCCCCGGCCCGCCGGACCGCCCGCGCGGCGTCGCGGTCGTCGAGCGATCCCGGAAAGGTCACGACCCCCACGCGGGCCGTCACGCGCGTCCTCCCACGGGACGCAGGCTACCGGGTCAGCGGCACCGGAGCGGCTCAGCCGGCGTCGGCGAGTTCGCCGCCTTCGAGTTCGCCGTCGGGCGCGTGCGCGAACGGCGCGCCGGGGCGCCAGGCCAGGCGCTTTTGCAGGGACACCACGGTCCGGTGCTCGGGGCCGCTGGTCGTCATGCTCACGTCATCGACGCAGGCCCGCATGATGTCGATCCCGCGCCCAGACTCCGGCAGCGCGGCGATCTCCTCCTCCTCCTCCGTGAGCGCCGCCTCACCGGCATGGGCCGCCGGGCCCGTCCCGGCGCGGCCGACGCCGAGCAGCGAGCGGCCGAGCGTGGCGGGGCGCCCGCCGCGGCGCCGGGGACGCACCACCGAGGCCGACCCGGGCCAGGGGCGGCGCCGCAGCCCGGGAAGGCGGCCGCCGGCGAACCCCTGCCAGGTGTTCTGTACTTCGATACGGCAGCCGCGCTGGCCCAGGCTGGCCACGACCTCGTACCTGCGGCCCGGGCCGCCGTGCCGCACCACGTTGGTACAAGCCTCGGTCACTGCGAGTAGCAATTCTGCGAGTTCATCGTCATCGGCGCCGAGCCCCCGCAAGGCATCGCCGAGCATATGGCGCATCACCGGCACGCTCAGTGCCTCGCGGGGAAACACCAGGCAGAGCTTCACATCCACGCTAGGCTCCCCGGCGCTGCTCACCGAAGTATGCATCCGGCCCCCGGTTCCCGCTTCCACGGTCGATCTTGGTCACTTGAAGTGCTTTCCCCGCCAGGGCCGGGGTAACCGTCAACTTGAGTGACACCATGGTTAACGCGGGCCGCGTCAACGCCGCCTAAGCAGCAGCGCACCCGCGCGCGAGACATCTCCTCACTCGGCGCGCAGCACGAATTCCTCAATCACCGGGTTCGCAAGCAATTCTCCGGCAAGTGCCTTTACCCTGGTCAGGGCGCTGTCATCGGCCTCTCCGCGCAGTTCTACCTCGAACCGCTTACCTTGGCGTACGCCCACCACATCGTCGTATCCAAGCCGCTGACAGGCGCGTGAGATCGCCTCTCCCTGCGGGTCGTGAATCTCGCGCTTCAGCATCACGTCAACAATGATTTTGGTCACTTTTCCTGGACCTTTCCTCGCGCCTTGCCCTACCGGCCACGCAGCGTACGCGACCGCCGGCCAGACGGTGAGTGTTCATCTGGGGTTAGCCGCACCCCGCGACGTCTGTCACGATGGCACTAGCGGTCCAGGCCCACCAGAGCCGTCATGGACCCCCGCTGGCCGGTCACGGCGATCCCGCAGCCGGCCCCGATCACAAGGAGTGGCACGTGGCCGTCGATGCAGACGGTGCGGTCACCGCCGCACCGGGATCCGCCAGCCTGGACGGGCAGGCCGGGTCGCGCGTGGAAACCGTCCAACTGCTCACGCCCGAGGGGGAGCGGCTTGAGCACCCCGATTATCCCCTGGAACTGTCCGCCGACGAGGTGAAGGGGCTCTACCGCGACCTCGTCCTGGTCCGCCGGATCGATACCGAGGCGATCGCGCTGCAACGCCAGGGCGAGCTGGGCATCTGGGCCTCGCTGCTCGGCCAGGAGGCCGCACAGGTCGGCTCCGGGCGGGCGCTCGGCCCGCGCGACATGGCGTTCCCCACCTACCGCGAGCACGGGGTGGCCTGGTGCCGCGGGCTGGACCCGATGAAGCTCTTCGAGTTGTTCCGCGGTGTCAGCCATGGCGGCTGGGACCCGGCCGAGCACAACTTCCACGTGTACACGATCGTGATCGGCGCCCAGGCACTGCACGCCACCGGGTACGCGATGGGAATCCAGCGCGACGGGCTGGTGGGCGAGGACGGCGAGGCGGCCATCGTCTACTTTGGCGACGGCGCCACCAGCCAGGGCGACGTGAACGAGGCGTTCGTTTTCGCTTCGGTGTTCAACGCGCCCGTGGTGTTCTTCTGCCAGAACAACCAGTGGGCCATCTCCGAGCCGCTGGAACGGCAAAGCCGCGTGCCGCTGTACCAGCGGGCGAGCGGCTTCGGTTTCCCCGGCGTCCAGGTGGACGGCAACGACGTGTTCGCCTGCCTTGCCGTCACCCGCAAGGCCATGCAGGCCGCCCGGGAGGGACAGGGCCCCACGTTCATCGAGGCGTTCACCTACCGGATGGGGGCGCACACCACCACCGACGACCCGACCCGGTACCGGCTGGCCGCGGAACTGGAGGCGTGGAAGCTCAAGGACCCGGTGGAGCGGGTGAAGGCCTACCTGGTCCGCACCGGCGGCGCCGACCAGGCCTTCTTCGAGGCCATTGAGGCCGAGGCGGCGGATGTCGGCCGCAGCGTCCGGCAGGCCTGCCTGGCCATGCCCGACCCGGAACCGCTGGCGATCTTCGAGAACGTGTACAGCGAGCCGAACGCGCTGCTGGCTGCCGAGCGCGAGCAGTTCGCCGCTTATCTGGACTCGTTCGAGCCGGAGGAGGTGGCGCGATGACCGTGCTGACGCTGTCGAAGGCGATCAACCATGGCCTCCGCAAGTCCATGGAGGCCGATCCCAAGGTGCTCATCATGGGCGAGGACGTGGGCAAGCTGGGCGGGGTGTTCCGCGTCACCGACGGGCTCCAGAAGGACTTCGGCGAGGCGCGCGTGGTGGACACGCCGCTCGCGGAATCCGGGATCGTCGGCACCGCGATCGGGCTGGCGCTGCGCGGCTACCGGCCGGTCTGCGAGATCCAGTTCGACGGCTTCGTCTTCCCCGCGTTCGACCAGATCGTGAGCCAGCTTGCCAAGCAACGGCTGCGCTCGCTCGGCCGGGTCGCCATGCCCGTGGTGATCAGGATCCCGTGCGGTGGCGGGATCGGCGCGGTGGAGCATCACAGCGAGTCGCCGGAGGTCTACTTCGTCCACGCGGCTGGGCTGCGGGTGGTCGCCTGCTCCGGCCCCGCCGACGCCTACACCATGATCCAGCAGTCGATCGCCTGCGACGACCCGGTGATCTTCTTCGAGCCTAAGCGCCGGTACTGGGACAAGGCCGAGGTGGACACGGCCGCCGCCCTGGACGGCGCGCTGCCGCTGACCTCGGCGCGGATCGTGACCGAAGGCAGCGACGCGACCGTGATCGCCTACGGGCCCATGGTGCGGACGTGCGTGGAAGCCGCCGTCGCGGCGCGCGAGGACGGGCGCGCGCTGGAGGTGATCGACCTCCGCTCGCTGTCCCCGCTGGACATCGCGACCGTCATCGCGTCGGTGCGCAAGACCGGCAGGTGCGTGGTGGTGCACGAAGCCCCGGTCACCGCCGGGCTCGGTGCCGAGATCGCCGCCCGGGTCACGCAGGAGTGCTTCTACCACCTGGAGGCCCCGGTGCTGCGGGTCGGCGGGTTCTCCACGCCCTATCCACCGTCGCGGCTGGAGGAGCACTTCCTGCCCGACCTGGACCGGGTGCTCGATGCCGTCGACCGCGCGTTCGCGTTCTGAGAGCGGGACTCCATGGCTGACGTGAAGCAGTTCAAGCTCCCGGACGTAGGCGAGGGGCTGACCGAGGCGGACATCGTCACCTGGCGGGTCAAGCCG
>Ga0126381_100011354_pt1 | contig 10061 bp, 10 predicted proteins | sample PanSoiMetPlot_28_FD_96465 | JGI IMG/M metagenome (GOLD analysis project Ga0126381, IMG submission 96465) | Tropical forest soil microbial communities from Panama - MetaG Plot_28 | ecosystem: Environmental > Terrestrial > Soil > Tropical forest > Bulk soil | place: Panama | collected 2016-02-17 | reverse complement strand
TTTGGCGTCATCGAACTTCACCGAGTCCGGAGCATATCGTCGCAAGGCCGTTTCCTTTGCCACATGTACGGTCACATTTTTCGATCCGGCAAACGATTGCGTTGAAATCGTGATGGTACCCGCGGTCGGGTCAACGGCAGTAACCAAACCGCCCACGCCCCGCCGCTGCCAATCCTGACGCTCGCGCTCCTGCTTCGAACTTACGTCGGCCTTTTTCATCACCACAACGGAGGTTGCGGCTACGGTGCGGCCATCGCCCGAAACCGTTCCGAGCACCAGGATTCGGTCTCCCACCTGCAAATCCGCGAACTGCAGCGGCTCAGCGTTTTTCAGATCCTTGACCCCGGGCTCGATACGCAGAATTTTCACACTGCTCTCGACCGGAACGGTGAAAAGCGGCCCTGAGTCGGAAGCGAGCGTGATGGTGTTTCCGGCAAGGGCTTTGATGGTGCCAATCGGCCTAGTGTTCTGTGCGGGCTGACTCTGAGCCGGCCGGGCGGGTGCCGGACCCGCAAAGTCAGTTAGCCAAAGCACCGCCAGAGTTCCCAGAGCAAGCCATCTCATGCGGCGTGTCTTCATGGCAGCTGACCTCTTAGACGCACCCAACCAAGGCCCGTTTCAAAGCAGGCAGGCGCGGTGTGTCAAACCGTGACGCCAATCGAATATGTATTGATGTCGAATTCCGTGCTGGCTGTGTTTTACCATGATTTTTGCACTTACAAATCATTTATGCCCAAGCGTTACACTATTTCGCAGTTTGGATGCTTACCTCTAAGGCGGGGTTTGTGAGCCCTTTGACGATTTTCGGCCTGTTCGCGGTCAGTTGCATGCTCTTCTGCTACGCGTACGAGAATCGCCATCCGGTGTTCATATTATTATTTGCGTTCTCGTGCGCTCTGGGTTCCCTATACGGATTTCTGCAAGGCGCGTGGCCTTTCGGGATCGTCGAGGCGGTCTGGGCGGGTGTCGCGGTGCGCCGCTGGCAGGCCGCGCGATGGGGTGCCGGCAAGCCAGCTCGCGAAACCTGCCCGCACTGCGGTCGCTAAGCAAGCGGCTGCACGGCTTACTCGGGAAAAGTTTCCGGGCCACGACTCGCCGGCTATGGAAAGTCATCGCAAGCGCGCCGAGGCGCGAGAGCGTGATATAAAGGCGTCCGGAGGCCCGCGATGCGCCTAGGTCCATTTCTCTTCGTGGGAATTTTGTTGCTGCTGATCTGGCTCGCAGGCTTCGTGATTTTTCATATCGCCGGGGCGCTGATCCATCTCTTCATTTTGTTCGCCGTGGTCTCCTTCGTTATGCATCTATTCTGGGCGCGCGGGTAAATTCGATAAAGTTAGTGAGCTTCCCGTGCCTGCGGCGCGGCGATGCTGGCGAGTTCGCCGGGGTAGCGAGCCAGCAGCGGAGGCGGAACAGGCACCCTGACTCCGCGCAGTATATTAACCAGTTCCAAAGCATTCACAGCGGCCTTGCCTAGATTGTGGTTGTTGGCAACAACGAACGTGGTGGCCGTCTGTTCGGCGATTTCCTCGACGCGTTCCTTCCAGTGATCGAGCTCCTCTTCGGAGTATAAATAGTCGTAGCGGTCGCGCACGCTCGATTCGGCGAACCAATTCTTATAGTTCCGGCCGTGCAGGCGAACGTAGCCGATGGCCGAAGTCGCTCGCGCCGAAGGACGAATGGCGCGGCCCAGCAGCGGCTGGTCGATATTGCATAACCCCACTCCGGCGGAAGCAAGCCAATTCAGAACCTCGGGCTGATTCCAACTGGCGTGACGAACTTCCAGAACGAGGGGGTACTCGCTGAAGCGTGAAAGCAGACGGTCCACGTATGAGCGATTTTCGCCGCTGTATTTGAAGGAAATGGGGAATTGCGCCAGCACGGCGCCCAGGCGGCCTTGCGAAGCGAGGGCGTCAAAGCCGCGCTTCACCTCCGCCTCGTCGCCCTGTTCCGGGCGAATGGTGGCCGCCGATGTCGGCTCGACCGCCGCGGCGGGCGAATGCGTGAAGGCGCGATATAGCTTGGCGGTAAAAAGAAAGTTCGAATTTTCCGCGGCAGCCATACGGCACCATTGAATTCCAACCTCCGGCTTGATGGGGCCGTAGAACGAAGTGTTGATCTCAACCAGGTCGAAATAGCGGGCCACGTAAGCGAGTTTGCCAGCGCTCTTCAATGACGACGGGTAGACGATGCCTTCCCAATCCCGATAGGACCACCCTGCGACGCCAATTTTTACGTTGTTTGGCACTAAAATTCAGGTGAGATAGAAAAATCAGAAGCGGGTGACGCCGTTTCCGCCTTTAGGATAAAGCTCCGTGCCATCTGGAAGCGATACTTTCTCGACGCGAATGACCTTGAGGCCATTCTTTGCGCGATGCCCCTCGACGATAATCTCGTTCCCGTTTTTCAAAGTGTTCCTGTTCCAGCCCGAGGCGCGAGAAAGGATGTTGGGACTGTTCAGTTCGGCCTGCCAACTCTCCACCGCGCCGTTCTCGTTTTTCACGTCCAGGGAAATTTCCACGTGGGGATTGATGAACTGGTAGTCCGTCACGGTGCCCTTCACGGTGACCATTTTACCGGTATCGTATCCGGCGTCGCCATGATGCGCCATCAGGGGAATCGCGGCGGGCAAAATGACCGCTGCGGTGAATAAAAGTACAGCGAGCTGCCGCGGTTTTAGCGCCGACCACATAATTTCTGTTTTGATCTTACGTTCCTGTTTCAAGTTGTCACCCTGAACGACCCAAGCGAGCAGAAAACTGCTCTTAGCGTTTCATTTCGTCAACCCGTCAGCGTGTGCAAGAAACGCCCCCACCTGGGCCGCGTCGGAGATTGTACCCTGAGCGAAATCCTTCGCGCCGCCGCCTTTGCCGGGAAAGCGCTGGATCGACTGGCGAAGAAGAACGCCCATATCGCTCTGCAAACCTTTGGACTGCGCGAAGGCAACGTGACCGGTCGAGCGGCTGGCAAGCAGCGCAACCGCGCGTGCTTCGCTCACGATCTTCGCAGCAAGCAGCCGCAGATAGTCTGGGGTGGCATCTTCGAGAGCTGCGATGATCCGGTGGGGAGCGTCGGGCGCCGAAGGAGGGTTCGCGGCCAGCAGCGCGCGCGCTTCGTGTTCGGCAAGGCGTTCTTCGAGGCGCTTCACTGTAGAGTGCTGCGACCGGCGCTCGTCCGTCAGTTTTTCGAGCATTTGCGGGACTTCCGGCAAGCCGCAACTCAGCAACGACGCCGCCTGATTCAGCGTGCAGTAATCGGCCCGTGCGGTCGCCAGGGCGCGCAAGCCGCACACGAATTCGAGCCGCCAGGAATCCCGGCGCCGTTCGAGCTTGCGAGTGAGCAGCAGGCCTGCCTGTCCGGTGCGGGCCAGGTGCGTGCCGCCGCAGGGTTGGCGATCGAAACCTTCCACTTCGATGGCCCGCAAAATTCCCTGGCGATCAACTTTCTTGCGGACGCCCTCGCGCTCGAGCTCCTCGGCCGTGCCGAAGCGCACGGCGACCACGCGATCCTCGAAGATTATTTCATTGGTGCGGCGCTCGGCCTGCTCGATATGGCGCGGTACGATAGACGCCGCCTGAAGGTCGATGGTCGAGGTTTCCCGGCCCAGATGAAAAGAAACAGTGGGGAAATCGAAAAGCTCCAGGAACCCGGCGGACAGCAGGTGCTGCCCGGTGTGCTGCTGCATGTGATCGATGCGGCGCGACCAGTCGATCTGGCCGTGAACGGGGCCGATCTCCACGGCGGCGGAAGTGTAGTGGACGATTTTTTCATCCGCGTCGGCTACTTCGATCACCGGCGCACCCCCGAGCAGGCCCAGGTCGTGGGGCTGGCCGCCCGAGGTGGGGTAAAAGGCGGTGCGATCGAGCAGCACTTTCCAGCGGTCGCCTTCAGGCTCGCAGGAGAGCGCCCGCGCGTCGAACTCGCGCAGAAACGAATCGCGATAGTAGAGGCGTTCGGTCATTCGAACCGGCCGGCTTGTTCGAGAATAGCCCTTCGGCCTTTTTCAAGATAGTGCCGGGACCATCATTCCCGTGCGTTGTGAGCCGGGAAACGAGACGATGCAACTGCAGAGATTAACCGGCCAATCGAAAGCTCGACCGGCAAGCAGCCTCCTTTTCTAACGAGAGAATGCTTAAGCAACACGATACCGGGCGACCGCATCGGCGTTCCAGTTGATGCCGGTGCCAGGTCGCGCCGACGCTGTGACGGTGCCATCGACCACCTCGAGCGGTTCCTGCAAAATGGGTGAGGCCCAATCGACATATTCCAGCCAGTGTTGGGTCGGCGTCACAGCCAGCAGATGCGCGCTGACTTCGGGAAAAAGATGCGAGGAAAGCTTGACGCCTCGCGACGCCGCAACAGCCACCGCCTGCATCCAGCCGGTTACCCCGCCGATGCGGATGAGGTCGGCCATCACCAAATCGGCGGCATGGGCGCTCAGCGCCGCTTCCATGGCTTGCGACCCAATGAAATTTTCGCCAATCTGCACCGGAGTTTTAAGTTCTTGGGCGAGTTTTGCGCAACTCGCATAGTCGTCGTGACAAAGGGGTTCCTCGATCCAGGCCAGGCCTTCGGAATCGAGCGCTCGGCCACGTTCCAGGCCTTCCTCAAGAGAGAGTGCCTGGTTGTAATCGCACATAACGGCGACGTCATCGGGAAGCCGCTTCCGAACAGCTCGAACCGCGGCCAGGTCCGCCGCCAATGTGGGGTAACCCAGACGCAACTTGACCGCGCGAAATCCTCCTTCGAGCAAATGTTCTGCTTCCGCGCAGAGGTCCGCCGACATGATTCCCAGCCCGTTGCTGTTATAAGCGGACAAGGGTCGCGGGGTGCCCCCGAGAAAGGAAACCAGCGGCAGACCAGCCGCCTGCGCCACCGCGTCCCAGCAGGCCACATCAAGACCGGCGAGGGCCATCCAGATGACTCCCTGCGCGCCTATGAGCCGAACCCGGCGCATGAGTTTCGTGGCGATTTCCGACGGTTCCACGCGGTCGCCCTCAATGGTCGGGAATAGCTCTGAAAGAACTTGAGCAATCAACTTGGCACCGAGCGGCATGTAGCAAAACAGATAAGTGCGTCCCGTGATGCCCTGTCCTGTTTCGAGGTCGATCAACAGCAGTGGAGCGGAACGGACCGTCGCGGCGCTGGTGCCGAGGGGGAGCTTCATGGGCACGGAAACGGCCACGGTGCGCAGCGAGCGAATGGTGAGATGGGGCAGTTCAGGCACGCGCTGCCTGCTTTCCTGGCGCGTAAAGAGAAAGAATGTCGCGAATGGCCCGGTTCATCGGCGTAGGCACATTCACCGTTTGCCCCAATTCGACTACGGCGCCGCTGAGCCAGTCCAGTTCGAGGCGATTCCCGTTATCCAGGTCTGCGTGCATCGAGGAATCCATCTCGAACGGCAGGGAGTCGCAGAACGCCAGCCGAGCGTCGGCAAAGTCTTCGGGAAGGTGGACACCGTTGGCCCGGCCTACGGCCACCACTTCGCGCATGATGGCCAGAAGAAATGCGCGGGTGCGCTGATCGCGAACGATAGGGCCCAGGTTGCTGCGCATCGACGTGGTTGTGGAAGACAGACCCACCAGAAAGACAAATTTTTCCCAGATGGAGCGGCGAATGTCAACGCTGATTTCCGCCTGGATGCCGCCGCGAAGGCAGGCCTGATGGAGGGCCACCACGCGCGGGGACTGACTGCCATCGTATTCGCCGAAAACCAGGCGCTGCATCGTGCCGGTGTGGGAGATCACGCCGGGGCAGCCGATTTTAGAGCCGATATAGCCGACGCCGCCAATCACGCGCTCCTTGCCGAAAACGCGGCAAAGCAGGTCGTCTTTCTGCACGCCGTTTTGAAACGAAATGACTGTTGTTTCGGGACCTACAATCGGAGCGGCGGCGCGCAGTGCAGCCTCGGTGTCCCATAACTTCACGCAGATGAAAACGTACTCTGCAGGACCGAGCTCGGCCGGATCGTCTGCCACACGGATTTTCGGCAGGTGAATATTGCCAAGCTGGCTCTCGACGCGCAAGCCGTGCTCGCGAAGAGCGGCGAGGTGCACGCCTCGCGCCACGAAGCCGACGTCGCATCCGCCCTGCGCCAGCCGCGCGCCAAAGTAGCCGCCCACACCGCCCGTACCGACAATGGTGATCCGCATCCAGTCTCCTTGAAACCGTGCATGAAACTAACCTGTTGAGAGCCACGCAGCCGGAGCTTTGAACCGATCAGCCGCCGTTTTCTGGAGTGGCGTCGCTCACCACGGTGACCGGATTCTTCGGCCGCTCGTCGACGTGCAGCTCGAAAATATCGGGCCGGGCATAGTGGCCCACCACGTCGAGGTCAAACTTACCACGGATAATCTGCGAGCGGTCGAGTTCGGCCACCAGCACAGCTTCGCCCTTGGTATCGGGGCCAGCGAGGAAATTCCCAAAAGGGTCGACGATACAGCTTCCGCCGCAATTCACCACCGCTCCGGGATCATCGCCCAGGGCGCGATAATCGACGGGAAAATCGCCACGGCGGTTGAACTGGTTACTCGACAGCACGAAACAGCGCCCCTCGACGGCGATGTGGCGCATGGAAGCAAGCCAGGAGTCTCGCTGGTCGGCGGTGGGCGCGCAATAGATCTCGACGCCTTTGGCGTACATGGAGGCGCGCATCAGCGGCAGATAATTTTCCCAGCAAATGACTGCGCCAAGTTTGCCGAGCGGCGTGTCGAATACAGGCATAGTCGATCCATCGCCGAAGCCCCAAACGAGCCGTTCGGAAGCTGTAGGCATAATCTTGCGGTGCTTGCCAAGGAAGCGTGCGTCCGGGGCGAAAAACAAAACGGTGCAATAGAGCGTTCCGGCATCGCGCTCGATTACGCCGATCACAAGATAGAGGCTATGGTTCCGCGCGGTGGCGGCGAGAGTGTCCACGGCGGGACCTGGAACATCTACGCTGCTTTGCCAGTAGCGCTGAAACTGGTCGCGACCCTGCTCGGTGCGCGAGCCCACCACCGCGCCAAAATCCAAGCCCCGCGGATAGGCGGAGACGAAGGCCTCAGGGAACACCACCAGCCGCGCCCCGCTGCGTGCGGCGTCGGCCGCGAGGGCGTCAACCTTGGCGAGGGTGCGCTCGCGGTCGAAAACCACCGGTGAGGCCTGCACCACTGCGACCTTGAACCGGTCGGAGCGGGTGGAATTGTTCTCCGGCAAAATGTTCCTTTCGTTAGCCCATACCAAAGGCGCGCTGTTTTTGCAAAACGCGAGGATACCACTTTCCAGAAGCGGGAGGCTCCAAACGAGACTGGCAAGAGTAACGATCATGCCGACCGAGAGCTCGGCCGGATTTCGGAGGGTCGAGATAAAATAGGCTTGCGTTTTTGGGAGGACGAAGTGAGGCAAACCCGGGCGGCTACTCTTGTTCTGGCTTTACTGTTTGCGGCCGTCGCCGGACTCGCCGCGGAGAAGGGGAAGCAACCACCCGCCACACCCGTTGATTTGAACAGCGCGACAGTCGACCAGTTGGAGCAGCTGCCCGGGATCGGGGCGAGCACGGCGGCAGCCATCCTAAAATTCCGCGAAAAGAGCGGTGCGTTCCAGCGCGTGGAAGATTTACTGGCGATTCGCGGTATTTCGAAGAACAAGTTCGAGAAGTTGCGGCCCTACGTGACGGTCAGCGGACCAGCAAAACAGAAGCGCTGAGCCCGGTAGTGCGTTCGCGCTCCCCGGCGCAGGGCGCGACCAAGGGAAAGCCTGCACGGCACGGTGTCAAACTGTATGTGCGCGCTGCGCGGAGTCGGCGTCACAATACTTGGTGATCTTTCTTCGCGCCGCTCAGCGAAAGCGGCATCTGGTCGGCGATTTCCAGGCCGTAGCCCTCAAGCGCCACCACCTTTCGCGGGTGATTGGTGAGCACGCGAATGCGCCGCAAACCAAGGTCGGTCAGTATTTGCGCTCCGATGCCGCTTTCGTGCTGCACCAGGCGCTGGCGGCCGAGGTCATCGTCGAGTTGGCCGCGTGTGTGGTAGAGGATGCGCGGGAGCGCCGGGTCTTCCTGAGAGCGCGCGTCAATCTGAAAGCCGCGGCCGGTATGATGCAGGTAGACGAACACGCCGCGTCCTGCTTGGGCGATGGCTTCCATCGCGCGCTCGACCATTTCACGGCAATCGCAGGCTGTCGAGCCCAGCACGTCGCCGGTAAGACAATGCGAGTGCACGCGCACAAGCGGTAGAAAGTCGAGGCTGCCGACGGTGGCTGACGAATGCCCGCCGCTGCTTCCGTCTTGGTGCAGATCGCCGCGGACTAGGGCCACATGGATTTCGTGGTCCACGTCACTTGAATACGCGATCATACGGAAATTTCCATAGCGCGTGGGCAGCACGGATTCGGCGATGCGGCGGACGTAGCGCTCGTGTTGCATGCGGTAACGAATCAGGTCGGCCACGGTGACCAGCTTCAGTCCATGGTCGCAACAAAATTCGGTTAGCTGGGGGATACGCGCCATGGTGCCGTCATCGTTCATGACTTCACAGATAACGCCGGAGGGGTCAAGCCCGGAGATGCGGGCGAGATCGACCGAAGCTTCGGTCTGCCCGGCGCGGACCATCACGCCGCCGTTGCGCGCGCGCAGCGTGTAGACGTGGCCAGGGCGCGCCAGGTCCTCAGGGCGCGTTTTGGGGTCCGTGGCGGCAAGAATAGTGGTGGCACGGTCGGAGGCGCTCGTGCCGGTGGTAGTTCCGCGGCGCGCGTCGATGGGCTCACAAAAGGGCGTGCCAAATGCGGACGTGTTACGCGGGGAAATCGGCGCGAGACCTAGCAGTTCGCAGCGCTGTTCGGTAAGCGTTAGGCAGATGAGTCCGCGGCCGTATTTAGCCATAAAATTAATGGCGTCAGGCGTCACTTTTTCCGCGGCCATGGTAAGGTCGCCTTCGTTTTCGCGGTCTTCATCGTCCACCAGGACTATCATGCGCCCCTGGCGGATTTCCTGGATGGCTTCGTCGATAGAGGCGAATGGCGGCTTGTGTTCGCTCATGAAAGTCCTGATTAACGCGGATCGGTACTTCCATTCTTTGCTGTTGTGCTTCCTTAAATCATAGCGCATTCGCGTCTATTCTTCCTCCCCGACTGCACGCGAGAACACGGATCCGGACGGGTTCCCTCTCCACGTTCGGGGCCGAGGCAAAACGCACATACGAAGAGAGGTTTTCGATACACGCCGCCGTGCGCGCTAGGTTCGGAATGACAGCCCCGTTCGTATCCACTACTATGCGCTGATGACGTTTCTGGATTGGCTGGCGGCGTGCGTACTGTTTCTGCAACTGCCGATTCCGATTTACTGGTCCGTGCTGCATCCACTTGTGGACTTCTGGCGGAAGCGGCCCGGCGCGAGCTACATCGTGGCGCTGCTGGTTTCGTGGCCTCCGGTTTGCGCGTGCGTGGTTGTTTTCCGTCGGGAGCTATTCAGCCCGGAGCAGCCGCCGGTGTGGCGAATCGTGGCGGGCCTGGCTCTGATCGTATTTGAGATATGGCTTTTTGGGCGGCTTACCCGTGACCTGGGGGCGGCGCGACTGGTCGGGAAAACAGAAATGATTGGGGGAGGGTCCATCGCGCGCAACGGAATTTACGCGCGCCTGCGGCATCCGCGGTATCTGGGATCATTCCTTGCGATGCTGGGTGCATGCCTGCTCGCCGCGAGTGCGGCCATGTGGATGCTGACGGTGGTGTGGACAGCGTTGATGCTGCTGGCGATTTTGCTCGAAGAACGGGAACTCAACCGCCGATTCGGCGCGGACTATGAGGCTTACGCGCGGCAGGTGCCGCGCTTCGTGCCGGCGCGGAAAACTGCACCGCGCTAGCCGCGCGTGCGACGGGCGGACGCGTTGCGGTGAGTCTGCGACTTCGGCAGTTTGCTCTCGGAAGGGAAGAAAGCGTCCAGCGTTTCGGGAGTCAGCCGGTTCAGATCGAGAACCATCTTCCGGGGTGTGGCTGGGTCGTCGTGTTCCTCATACTCCGCCAAGTTTGCGCCAAAGCTTGATGGAGCGTTCTCGGCAGGCTTCTGAAACGTCTGTCTTGCGGGCTTTTCG
>Ga0126381_100011353_pt1 | contig 10061 bp, 11 predicted proteins | sample PanSoiMetPlot_28_FD_96465 | JGI IMG/M metagenome (GOLD analysis project Ga0126381, IMG submission 96465) | Tropical forest soil microbial communities from Panama - MetaG Plot_28 | ecosystem: Environmental > Terrestrial > Soil > Tropical forest > Bulk soil | place: Panama | collected 2016-02-17 | reverse complement strand
GCCGAAGAGACGCTGGAAATCTACGCCCCCATCGCGCATCGCCTGGGGATGGGAAAGATTCGCGGCGAGTTGGAGGATCTGGGGTTTCGCTTTCTTGATCCCCTTGGCTACGAGCAGGTGGGGAAAGCTGTTACCGCGCGGCGCAAGCAGGGCGAAGCATTCCTGGCCAAGATGCAGGGGATCATCACCGACAAGCTGAAAGAGGCCGGGATCCAGGCGCGGGTCGAAAGCCGCATCAAGCGGCTGTTCAGCATTCACAAGAAGCTGCAGCGGCAACGAATCTCGGTGGACCAGGTCTATGACTTGTACGCCATGCGGGTGATTACCCGCTCGCTGCAGGATTGCTACGCGGTGCTCGGAATCATTCACAACTTGTGGCGCCCGCTGCCCGGGCGAATCAAGGATTTCATCGCCATGCCGCGGCCCAACTTCTATCAGTCGCTCCACACTTCGGTGATCACCGAAGACGGCACGCCCTTCGAGATCCAGATCCGCACCGAAGAGATGCACAAGATGGCCGAGGAAGGCATCGCGGCGCACTGGAAATATAAGGATGGGCCGGTTTCGGCACAGGACGAGCAGCGCCTGGCATGGTTACGGCAGGTGGTCGAGTGGCAGCGGGATGTCAGTGATCCCAACGAATTCCTTTCGACCCTGAAAGTCGATTTATATCCCGAAGAGGTTTATACCTTCACTCCCAAGGGCAAAGTCGTCGTCCTGCCGCGGGATGCCACGCCCATCGATTTTGCTTACTCAGTCCATACCGAGGTCGGTCACACCTGCATCGGCGCCAAAGTCAACGGACGCATGGTGCCGTTGCGCTACAAACTGCGTTCTGGAGATATCGTCGAGATCCTGACCCAACCCGGCCACAAGCCGAGCCGCGACTGGCTCGGCCTGGTGAAGTCTTCGCGATCGCGCAACAAGATCAAGCACTGGCTCAACGTGCATCAGCGGGAGCGCGCGATTGAAATCGGGCGCAAACTGATCGAGAAAGAAGCGCGGAAATACCGCATCGCGCTCAAAGAGATCAAAGATGAGGACCTGCTGAAAGTAGCGTCAGGCTACGGGCTCGGCAAGGCCGACGACTTGATGGCGGGCATCGGCTACGGAAAATACTCCGCCAGGCAGGTGCTGGCCCGGCTGCTGCCGGCCGGCGCCACGCCTTCGATCGTGGGAGACATCGAGTCGGAGGGCTTGACCTCGCAGCCGGGCGCGATCAGCAGCGTTGTGCGGCGCGTTTTTGGCGACCACAATGCCATTACCGTGCGCGGCCAGGGCGACATGCTGGTCTATCGCGCGCGCTGCTGTAATCCGATTCGCGGCGAAAGCATTGTCGGTTACATCACGCGAGGCAAGGGAGTGGCCGTGCATTCGGTGAGCTGCCCCAATGTAACCAATCTTCTTTACGAACCGGAGCGCAAGATTGACGTGGAGTGGGCCCGGGATGACTCGACTCCGACCGCTTATCCGGTGAAGCTGACCGTGTTCTGCGACGATAAGTTCGGAATGCTCAAAAACATCACGGGCGTGATCGGGGACGCGAAAAGCAACATTCGCAACATCGCTGCGCATACCGCCAATAGCCAGGCAAGTGTGGAAGTCGTGCTCGACATCGCAGATGTGAAGCACCTCGAACAAATCATCGTCGGTTTGCGCAAAATCCCCGGCGTGCACGAAGTGCAGCGCCTGCAGAAGATCTGACAGCTGCCGGTTCTCCGATGAAACCACGACAACTTTCAGTGGTCGTCTGTGGTACTCTGTGCGCTTCGCGGTTCTGGCGTGCCGGGAACCGGCAGCCGAGAACCGAGAACGGCTTCTCCATGCGCGAAATTATCTCGACCAAAGATGCTCCTCAGGCGATTGGACCTTATTCCCAGGCCATCAAAGCCAACGGTTTCATTTTCGTCTCCGGACAGGTAGCCATCGATCCCGGGACGCAGCAGGTCATCCCCGGTGATGTCGCGGCACAAACCGATCGCGTTCTGCGCAACCTTTCCGAGATTCTCAAGGCGGGCGGGAGCGGTCTCGGCAAGGTTGTCCGCTGCGGAGTGTTCCTGAAGAGCATGAACGATTTCGCTCGAATGAACGAAGTCTACGGCAAGTACTTCAGCTCCGGGCCGCCGGCCCGGTCGACCGTCGAGGTCTCCCGGCTGCCCAAAGATGTACTGGTCGAAATTGACGTGATCGCCCTGGAGTAAAAGCATGAAAGCCATGAAGCTTTTGGGAATCGTGCTGTCGTCCGCCTTGGCCCTTCCGGCACAAACTTCCAATCACAGAACGACTCGAGTTCGCGTTCCGCCTACGAATGCCCCCACCAAGGTCACCGGGGAGGGCGTGAAAACCGAGTCGGGCCTGCAATATTGGGAGATTAAAGTCGGCGTTGGTCCGCAAGCCGGCAGCGAGGACAAAGTCAAAGTCCACTACACAGGATGGTTCACGGACGGGAAGAAATTCGACAGCTCGGTAGACGCTCACCAGCCCTATGGCTTCACGCTCGGGCAAGGCAATGTCATCAAGGGCTGGGATGAAGGTGTGGCCGGTATGAAGGTGGGCGGCAAGCGGCAGCTCCGCATCCCGCCGGAACTCGCCTACGGAGATCAGGGGTTCAAGAAGATCATTCCGCCGAAAGCGACACTGATCTTCGACGTCGAGTTGCTCAGCATAGAAAAGTAGAGAAATAAGCCCACACCACCCGGGCAGACACGAACGCCACCCCAGAAGTCCAGCGCCTATGGAGAAGTCTGTTTCGTGTGGGGTGAAGGATTGAGTTAGGCTTTTACGACCTTACCGCTGCGCAGGCAGGACGTGCAGACGCGGATGCGCTTTCCCTGGCCATTGACCTTGGCATGCACCGGACGCAGGTTGATGTTCCAGCGCCGCTTGGTGACGTTATGGGCATGGCTGATGCGGTTACCCGCTTGCGGCTTCTTGCCGCAGATATCACATTGTTGTGCCATTGGACTGCTGCTCCCAGATAATTCAGATCTTGTAGGGCAAACCTTGATTTTACAGGAAGATGAACGGATTCGGCAACGTGCGCATTAGGGGCGCGACATAAAAGTTGAAGGCCGTCGAATATCGGCAGAAAGGCTCGCGCAGAATCTGAGAGTAACTTCTACCCACGACAGGTTGCGCCCTGTACGGGGGGGGCGACGCGACCAGTATCGCGACATCGTGAGTTGAAAAACAGCTCACCCATTCGGGCAGCAACTTGGTGCTGGTACTCACCCGCTTCCGGACCTTCTCGGCCAAGCTCGGCATACTCGAACATTGCGCAAAGACTATTTTTGTTAGGTTCGTAAAATGGTCTGGACTATTTACGATATACGAGATAAAGCTTCTTCAGGTGGTTGTAAGTCTTCCCTACGAGCCTGCAGACTGCTTCGGTGTCCACCGACCCCTGGTTGTTCCAGCTCGGACTTTCCTCAGCTAACTGCTGTGACGGCGCAGCGCTCACACGATACGAAATCGTCGTGACCGACCGATCTGCATCCCTAGCCCAAGTCTGACCGAGGACGTGCCGATCAGGGTGCGGGACACAAATCTTGGCAAGCTACCGAGCGCGCAGGCGGCGTTTCCGCGCGAATGCGGAGCTGTCTCTGGAGCAGTGACACGCGGGCGACCCGGTGGAGACGCCAAGTGTAGGAAGCACAAAGCGTCCGCAATAATAGTACTCTCAGATTCTCGGTCCTTTCGCCAATTTTCGGACCAGTCCTCAACTTTTATGTGGCACACCCATTTATGTGGCGCACCCATTCGCGACACAAGTGGGCTGGAAGCAGCTAAATCCGCTACCGGCGTCCTATGCGATACTTATTCCATGCAGTCCCCGCTACAAACGCCTACGGCGGCAACTGATCCCAAGTCGGTCAAGGTGCATCTCACTACCGGGGCCGGGATGGACATCGAGTGGGGGGACGGGCACGTGTCGCATTATGGCTTTGTTTATTTGCGGGATGCTTGTCCTTGCGCCATGTGCGAAGATGAGCGCGGCAAGACCGGGCGTCGACCGGGCGATCCGGCGATTGCCGCTCCCGGAACTTTGCTGATCTTCAAGCCCACGGCCAAGCCGCTCTCGGCGGAGGGTGTGGGCAAGTATGCCATCAAATTCTCCTGGAACGACAACCACGACCTGGGGATCTACTCGTGGAAGTTTCTGCGTGAAGTCTGCCCATGCGAAGAGTGCAAGAAATCGCAGGCCGAGCTTTAGTCAGGGTACCCAGTCGGACACTGGCAGGGTAGGTGTCTAAGTCTTTAGTTACGCCATGAGTTCGTTGAAACCCAACTCGGCTGTGCAGTCCGTTGTGAACGAGATGTTGGCGGAACTGCATGCCAAGGCGGGCTGCGAACGGCTCGGCCTTTCCCGCGTGTCCTTCTCGACGATTCTGTGTGAGGTCGGGGCCAAGTGCGGCGCTTCATCGGAAACTGAACTGCGCAGCTTCTTTCTGTACCTCCGGGTCGATGAACTCGCCCTGGCCCGGGCTTGTGCGGCGGGCGAGAACTCCGCTTGGGAACTGTTCCTCACGAAATATAGAGAAAGGCTTTATCTCTCTGCTCTCCGCATTGCACGGGAAGACTCGGCGGCGCGCGAATTGGCTGACAGCCTTTATGCCGATCTGTATGGCACCGCGACTCGCGACGGACAACGCGTTTCAAAACTTGCTTCCTACACGGGCCGCGGATCGCTGGAGGGATGGCTTCGCACCGTTCTGGCACAGGAGTACGTCAATCGATACCGGCGGACCAAACGGCTGGTGAGCCTTGAAGAGGAATCCGAGGAGGGAGCACAGTTCCGTGCGCCTGATCCGGAACCGGTGAATGCAGCGGATAACCGGCTCAACCGCGCTACCGACCAGGTATTGGCGGAACTCCCGCCGGAAGACCGCATGGTCCTCAGCGCATATTATCTCGATGGCCGGACCCTGGCCGAGATTGCCCGCATGCTGGGAGTCCATGAGTCGACGATTAGCCGCAAGCTGGACAAGCTGGCCAAATCCTTGCGGAAGCAGATTGTTGCGGCTTTAACCAAGGGTGGCATGTCGCGCCGGCAAGCAGAAGAAGCTTTGGAAGTCGACGTTCGTGACCTCAAGGTCGATATTCGGCGCAGTTTGGCGCAAGAAACGACTCCCGTACCGTTCCCAGAGAAGAGAGTGGAGGCACGGGTTCCGGAGGGTGAAGGTTAGGTGAAACTGCCTTGGCTGAGTAGCCGGGTGGAAGCTGGTTGCCCCCGCCAGACGGCGTCAAGTCGTTAACTGAGTGCAAATGGAAACGGTACCCAAAATCGTGTACGAGCGGCTGAAGGCTCGAGCCCTGACGGTCGATCATCCTGATCCGGATCTGCTGACGGCATTTTCCGAGCGCTCCTTACCCCGGCAGGAGCGAGACGGGGTCCTGGAGCATCTGGCACGGTGTGGCGAATGCCGGCAGGTTGTGGCCCTTGCCCTGCCGGCTGAAGAATCCTCACGGCTCGTGGTTCGTCCCCTGCCGGGCAAATGGCTCACCTGGCCCCGGCTTCGCTGGGGCATGATTGCGGCGGGCGTGATCGTCGTCGGATCGTTTGGAGCGCTGAGGTACCGAGCGATCTCGCATCCTGGATTGGCCGGGTTTGAGAAATCCTCCCAAGCCGCCCCCATGGCTAAGGAAGCGAAAATTCAACCCGAACCGCTGGCAGCGCCGCCGGCTAGGTCTCAAAGAAAGGCGGAAGCCATCCCCACCCCACTGGGGGAAGCGGCGGGGCTTGTGGCGCGCTCGGGAAAGGAATCTGACAGTCTCGAGGAACTCGCCAAACTACAGGCCGCTCCCGGGGACAAAAACCGATGGGTCGGGCGAGCTGTTGGCGGGCCGCTCCATCCGCGGACACTGTCGCACGGACCCAAGCCGCCAGTCCAGCCATGGCAGCAAAAGATGATGGCGAATTCCGACAACAATTCGGGTGCGTTGCCATCGCCGGCGTCTCCTCCCGCCGCTCCTCCGCCGTTCGCGCGTGAGGCTAACAACATCTCGATTGTGACCGCGCCAGCCCCCGCATCTGGGATAGGCAATTCTGGTGGAGCACAGGTCAGCCTCGATCAGAAGACCCTGAACAAGGCGCAGAGCCAGGATACTCTCGCTCTGAACGGGCGTTCCATGACCTCCCTGGTGCCATCCAACGACAACCCCGGGGGAGAGGTAGCCAGGGCCAAACCAGCGGAGACAACCGCAAATGCTCCGCAGTCACAAACCGCACAGGCTTATGCCGTGGCCTCGGCCGAAGGCAGCAACTTTTCGCCATCCGGCTCCCTGGTAGCAGAATCATCGCACTGGGCGATCACCCCCCTGGGCGGTCTTGAGCGATCGCTCGATCAGGGCAAGACCTGGCAAGAGGTGGACGTGAACGGCGGCGCGGAAATGCCTGGAGCGGTGAACCGGCAGTCGGCATTGAAGGATTCCCAGGCCCGGGTCGCGGCCAAGCAGAGAACGGATCGAAAGCCGAAGCCGATTGTTTTCCGAGCGGTTGCGGCGAATGGACCCGACGTTTGGGCTGGAGGATCGGAGGCGAATCTCTATCACTCGACCGATTCCGGCCAACACTGGGTCAAAGTGGTGCCCTCATGGCGGGGCATTGAGCTGAGCGGCGATATTGTAAGCCTGCAATTCGCGGACGTCAGGAATGGCCGCATCGTCACCTCGAGTGCGGAAATTTGGACTACGCCGGATAATGGACAAACCTGGGCCAAACAGTAGAGAGACTTCCGCTGTCATGGCTCAGGCCGGTTATTTTATCGAGTTCTCGATTAGCTTTCCGCTATTCATTTCCCAAAGGGATGGACCCAGGAAAGCCCTGCGCCCTGCGATCCAAATCGCCAGTCTGGGATTTCTGGGGGAGGGCTGACAGGGGCGTCCCGGACGGAAACGTCTGCGGGCGCTTTTCCTTTTCCGGCTGAAGGTTAGATCTCCCGTCTAACAGGCAGGACCATGTATTCCTCGTCGATATAGCGGTCGCCGATTCGTAAGGCTCTAGGCTCTCGGCCAAAAGACTGGAATCCAACCGAACGATAGAGCCGAATCGCCGGCTCCTGCGTGGTGGCAACGGAAAGTAATACCTGCTCCACCCCCTCGATCCTCATCGCGCGCTCGAGAAGGGCCTGCATCATTTTGTAGCCAATGCGAGCACCTCGGGCGCCAGCCGTCACGTATACGCCCCAGACACGTCCCTTGTGGCGAGACTTCGGCCCTTTCTCGCGGTAAAAACCTGCCATCCCGCGCAAGCATCCCTCCTTGAAAGCACCCACCACGAAGGCATCCCCATCCGACCACAATCGTTTCTTCACTTCTTCGAGGCTCAGCGAGCGGTACTCGTCTAGCGAAGCGCTAAACGCCTCAGGGTCGCCCTCGAGGGCCTCGACCCGCAGCCGGAGCCACTCGCCGGCGTCGTCGGGAATCAGGAAGCGAATCTCCATCAATCTTCATCCCCGGCAGGCTGCGCAATAACCGCCGATTTCCAGTCTGGAAATCAGCACGCGAAAGCCACAATCTTTCTCCACCTGTTTCTTGAGTTTCTCGAACTCGTCGCTCACGAATTCCATGATCTTTCCGCAGCGCAGGCAGGCCATGTGGATGTGATCGCGATCCAGTTTGCGCTCGTAATAGTGGCCTTCACCGTTGACGTGCATCAGGTCCAATTCGTCGATCAGTCCATGCCGTTTCAACAAACGCAGCGTACGGTACACCGTGCTGCGGTCCACGCTCGCATCGATTTTCTGCGCCTTGCGCAGGATCTGGCTCGCGTCAAGATGCTTGCTCGCCGTCTCCATCACGCTCAGGATCGCACGGCGTTGCTCGGTCATGCGGATTCCGCGTTCGGCAAAGTGGGCCTGCAGGCGGCCGGGCATTTCCGTTTGGGGCAGTGGCATTTTTCCAGAACCCTCCACCTGTCGCAACTGGTCGCAATCAGAGTGCGACAGAATTTTGCGCAGAAGCCTTGACGCTGCGCAGGCCTTTCGGCAGTATGTCACTGTAGCTTAGATGCGACTGAGTTGCAACTAATGCATTGGGAATCCATGGCTTCAAATCGGCATTCCCGGTAGAAAATGCGACTGGATCGCAATTAAATTTCCCCGAAAGGATCTGCCTCTCCGCTTGCCCGCACACCCGTCAGACCCATTTCCGCGCTTCCAGTGTCAAAGCCGCTCGGGCCGCCGCCTGAGACGCTGGGGTTGCTATGCATTTCTCTTGCTACTTCTTCCCCTCAGCTTGGTCGTGACCACCGATGCGCAAGAGAGCCCGTACTTTGTGACCTACGACCACTATCTTGAGGAACCCGGCAGCCTGGAGGTCGGATCCTTCTCCAATTTCTCGACACAACGCCGCGGCGGGGACTTCGTGGCTTATTGGCTCGAGTTGGAATATGGAGCAACGGCCTGGTGGACGACTGAGCTCTACCTGGACGGACAAAGCACGTTCCCGGACAGCACCATCTTCACCGGATTCCGGCTGGAAAATCGCTTCCGCCTGCTGCAGAGCGAGCACCTGATCAATCCTGTGCTCTACCTGGAGTACGAGCAGATCAGCGAAGCCGACAAGATCATGAAGGAAGTCGAAGGCCACGACGTCGAAGCCGATCACGCCACCCCAAATGCCGTTTTGCGCCAGGGTCACAACCACGAACTGGAGTTCAAGCTGCTGCTGTCGACAACCCGGAATGGATGGAATTTCGCGCTCAATCCCCTGGCCACCAAGCCGCTGACCGGTGGCGATCCCTGGGAGTTTGGCTACGCTGCCGGGGTCAGCCGCCCGCTGGCTCTCAAAGCTTCCCCCAGGCGTTGCCGTCTCTGTCGCGAAAATTTCATCGCCGGTGTCGAGATCTATGGAGGGCTGGGTGATCGTCATAGCTTCGGTTTCGATGAAACCTCGCATTATCTTGCGCCCGTCATCGGCTGGAACCTGCCTTCCAGCTGGACGTTGCGACTGTCCCCCGGTATCGGGTTGAATGACAACAGCCATCAATTCCTGTTGCGCTGGGGGGTTTCGCGTGAGTTTTCCGGGTTCGGCTCGACCGTATCCAGTTGGTTCCGAGGGCGTCGATGATTCGATCCGCGACCACCCAAGCAGCCGCACTGCTGGGGGCGGCAGTGCTCGTCATCGGAATTGCCATGGCGCAGTCCTCTGACTCCACACAGGCGAAATTCGACAAGGCAGCCTATGCGGAACTCAGCAAGGTCCCGGCCAAGGCGGCCGTTCGGCTGAATCCTCTCGAATCCGACTCCGAAGCCGTTGCCGCAGGGGCCAAGCTGTTTCGCCGGCATTGCGCTGAGTGCCACGGAGCCGACGCCGAGGGCGGGAAGAAAGCTCCCAGCCTGCGAGCCGAAGAGGTACAACAAGCAACGCCCGGCACCCTGTTCTGGTTAATCACCAATGGCGTGGTCCGTAAAGGAATGCCGGTATGGTCCCGGCTGCCCGAGCCCGAACGTTGGCAGCTGGTCAGTTACGTGAAGTCCTTGCGATCATCGGCAAGGCAGCCAAATCAGTAAGCACAAAGGCGTCCTCTGATGGTACGCGCCTGGTCGCTAGTCCTTGGATAGATTTTGGGGGGCTCGGCGCCGCGCAACCGCAGTTCAGGCGGGAAGCCAGATCACGCGCGTGAACTTCCACGAACCATCGGGTTGCCGCTTCATGACACGCATGAACTTGGCACGCAGGCTTTGGGTCGCCTGCTGCTCCACACTTTCCTGCACCGCGTCAAAGTATCCCCACTCGTAGGCTACGTTGCCAGCAACCTGGATGTCGCGGATGTCAGGAGTATATTTCACCACTTTGACGGAGGAAGATTTGGCGATGACGTTCTTCATGAAGTCGCGGAAGGCCGCCTTGCCGACGATCGCCGGGGTTCCAGGTTGCAAGAGAACGACGTCGTCGTCCAACAGCGCCGTGAGCGCATCCGCGTCGCGGGCAATCGTGGCGGTCAGGTCGTCCTGATGCAACTTTTCGATACCGGCGGGAATGGCGTCGGAATCTTGTCCATGAGCGGACCCGACAAATGCAGTGGAGAAAAAAGATCCAGCGAGAATAGAAATCATCTT
>Ga0126381_100011352_pt1 | contig 10061 bp, 13 predicted proteins | sample PanSoiMetPlot_28_FD_96465 | JGI IMG/M metagenome (GOLD analysis project Ga0126381, IMG submission 96465) | Tropical forest soil microbial communities from Panama - MetaG Plot_28 | ecosystem: Environmental > Terrestrial > Soil > Tropical forest > Bulk soil | place: Panama | collected 2016-02-17 | reverse complement strand
CTACTCCGCAAAGTTCGGCTTTGCCTTTATCAATGCCGTGATACTCGCGAAATTCATGTGGTTGGGAGAAATACTACATGCCGGAAAAAAGGCAGCGGGCAAACCCCTGCTGTATTCGACGCTCTGGAACTCTGCCCTTTTTACTGTCATTTTAATGGTCTGCCATCTTTTGGAGGAGACTTTGCTCAAGGTGTGGCACGGGCAATCTATCGCGGATAGCTTTTTCGCAAGTGTCGCAGCCCCACGCGATATATTTGCGACCGCACTCCTTGTGTTTGTGGTGTTAATCCCCTTCTTCTTTGCTAAAGGGCTGATTGAGATTTTGGGGATGGATGAAATAAAAAGACTCTTGCTGAGAAATCGCCCGAAGGACGACGCATTGCCAGCAATGAATTAGCTCAACACAAGATGGACGCGCATAGAACCACCGGCTGTCTGAATTGACAGTTCCTGACGGCCGCATATCAATGCAAGGTAGGCCGTGAAGATGAGTTCCATTGCAATCAGTGCAGGTACTTTTGCATTGGTCTTCGGCGGAGCGTTGCTAGGAACGTTCATTGGTGCCAGATTACCCAAACACCACCTCAGCGCGGATAACAAGGATGTAGTGAGGCTTGCCATGGCCTTAGTGGGAACGCTAACGGGGATGGTGCTGGGGGTATTGATCGGTTCGGCGAAGACCTACTACGACACTCAGAACAACGAACTCACGCAGGTGTCAGCGAACGTGGCCCTTTTGGGCGGTCTCCTTCACTACTACGGGCCAGAAGCGAACGGTGCCCACGAATCATTGCGATTGGCCGTCGAGCGGGTTTTGGTGGAAAACTGGCCGAACGAGCAAGTAGAGAATTGGAAGCTCTCGCCGAAATCAGGCCGCATCCAAGAGGTTTATGACCAGCTTCGAGCTCTCGCACCCAAGGACGAGGAGCATCGGATGATGCAGTCCGAGGCAGTAGGTCTGCTTCGGAATCTAGCGCAGTTACGCTGGCTGATTATTGCTCAGACCGGTGCAACTATATTGCGGCCGCTGCTATTCGTGATGGTTTTTTGGATGACTAGTATTTTCCTCAGTTGGGGAATATTTTCACGCGCGAACGCGATGTCAGTAACGACCTTTTTTGTAGCTGCGCTGTGCGTGTCTGCTGCAATTTTTTTGATTCTTGAACTATATACGCCTTATAAAGGATTGCTGCGAATCTCAAGCGATCCGCTCCGTGTCGCCTACGATTCTCTTCTGCGATAGACCGCTCAGCGGGGTGGCTTGCTGTGAAAGGTGGTGGCGCAACCACGAAACAATATGCAATGAAATCCATCAGCGATCCTGGAAAGCAAAACGGAGTGTATTGGCAGTCGGCAGAAGGTCAGCCCCAGAGTCCTCTCGGGCCTTTGGCAGCTTATGCAACTTCGGAAGGCTATACGGCAAAGCCCGACGCGCACGTCCCATTTCACGGCTATTATTTTCATATGCTGAACGGGAAAAGTGCCAAAGCGCGCGGCGGGACGAAGAAGTATGTCGTCGATGGAAAATGATCGGGGGCTTTGCTTTTGTTGCCTATCCGGCCGAATACGGCAACTCGGGGATCATGACTTTCATGATTGACCAGGATGGAGTGCTGTTGGAGCAGGATCTGGGGAAGACGACGGCACAAATGGCGACTTCAATGACTGAATTCGACCCCGATGAGGGGTGGGGCGTCGTGCAACAATGACGAGTTCTTTCCTACCAGCGCGAATTGAAGAGAGCTTTAAGAAGGAGGGCTTATGAAGGTTCGATTCCTCATTTTCTGGGCGCTCTGTTGTTTGATTACCGCAGCAGCACAAGCGCAAGACGTAACCTACAACTTTATGCCGGGCACGGACTTCTCCAAATATCACACCTACAAGTGGGTCAACATCGAAGGAGGCGCGCATCCTAATCAGATCGTGGATGCAGAAATCAAGCAGTCCGTGGATTCGCAACTTGCGGCAAAAGGCATGACCAAGACCGACAGCGACAAGGCTGATGTTTATGTCGGTTACCAGATCGCTGTGGACAAGGAAAAGCAGTGGAACGGCTACGGAATGGGTGGCGGGCTACGTTGGGGCGGTATGGCCTCAGCGTCAAGCTCGACCATCAACATTGGAACACTGGTTCTGGATCTCTACGATCCTGCTGTTAAACAACTTGTCTGGACGGGACGGGCAACCAAGGCGGTCGAGCCCAGCAAAAACCAGGAGAAAAACCAAAAGAACCTCGACAAGGCTATGGCAAAACTCCTGAAGAATTATCCGCCCAACGCCAAGAGGTAAGAGTTGCGCGAGCGCATGACAAGTAGACCTTTGATGAGTGCCCCAGGTTGGACAAACTCAGTGCTTCACTGAGGACTCATTGCATCTCGGTACACGCGCGGCGGTGGACCAGGCTTTCTAGCGTTCGGCAACGCCTCGAGGCTTACGTGAGAGGGATAGAGAACGCGGCTTCTCCATTTCACGCTGAGCTAGAACAGATTGACAACAGCTTTTCTAAGCTCTAGCCGTCCGCGCTATTCGTTACCCCTGAGTTGAGCCGTAGCACTTTGCCGATAGGACGAACTCCTCGATAGTTTGACTCCGCGAATCCCGTAGGAATCCGCAGAGGAGGATGAGGCTACCTTGCAGTATCAAATGCTCAGAGCTCTTTCTTATTGGACTCGCGGAGCGGAAGCAGAACTTAATACCAGATCGTAGGAGAGATCGGGTGATACCACCCGATCTAACACCGGACGGTAGGAAACGGCAATATCAAAAATCTAAGGCCCCTTGGAAATCCGGCGAGAGCCGTGAACGCGAAATTTAGGGTGACGATCGACCGCCCAAGTCAAATGGTCGGGGTGCGGTGGATAAGCGAGATAGTTCGTTAGGCCGCTCTCACATCCTGCGATGCGGAGCCGCCGGCTTGTTTGAGCGCATAAAATCGGGTTTCGCAATCAAGGCAGCGGAAGGGACGGACTCCGATTGCGCGGAGGAGATACTTCTCCACGAGCCCGCGGCGATGTGATCGAAATACCTCGGAACCACCGCAGTTTGGACAAGGCCGTCCGGACTCTGAATTCATATCAGTCGCTCACAAGTTGACAGCGATTCGCGCAGCTATAAAGGCTCCTCGCGAACCACCTGAAGCGCAATACAGTGTTTAATGTATCCAGATCTCTTGTAAAGCCTTGCTACACCGTCATTTACCTCGGTCTGAATCAGTGCATAGTGTGATGAAATTTTCTTGTGCGTCGTCAACGGCACTCACCGAAGGCGGCAGCAGGCTTCGGGCGCGTGATCAAGAGTGGGGCGGAAGCGGAAGTCATGGATCGATCAGCCGAAAGGACGTCAATGCGTTTAGAAGACGAACCCCCTGTTCCGAAAGTCCGGCGCTTCAGTAATTTCCCCTTCAGCCTGCACACCCGAGCGGTGAGACTTCGCTTAGGAGGGGACAAGAGGATTTTGAATTCCCGGCCATCGTTACCCGCCGCACCTGGGACGATGCGCGTCACTTAGCGGAACTACAGATATTCAAGAGCCGCAGGCGTTAGGGATCGGCGCTTGCAGTTTTCAAGGCTGTACGCACCGCCTCAATGTCATCTTCAGACCACATCCGACCAGTAGAACTAGCTTTGGGATCAAAAACAATCGGTGGCGCTGCGATCTTCCCTTGCCGCATCATCCGGCGAAGGTCGGAGATGTGGATGCCTAGAATGTCCGCTACCTCTTGAGTTGTTACTTTCGAGTTAGACACTTCGTTCACCCTTCTTTACTATAGCGTTATCGCCCGAATTGCGCGGCCAGAAATAAACAGCCAGACCCGCGGAAGGCAACAGATAGTCAACTCGCCGCCCCGCATATTCTGTGCTTTCGACGCGACGCCTCCACGATCGCTTTCGTATTCGCCTCCGTCAAGCAAGCGAGCGCAGCTTCGCAAAAATAGGAGTGCGCTCAAGAACAGAAAAAAACAGAAGAAGAAACATTCTTGACGGGGGCCGACTTCGTTAGAGATGTTATCAACATCTATCTCTAGAATTGACTCCAGGTGGCCCGTTGTTCAACATCAGAAGCAGCAGGTAAGGCAACGAGACTCTCAAACGTTGTGGGGTCGAATTCCTCCGGGGTCAACTTGCTTTGTGATGCTCGGGGTGGACATCCAATGGACTCCGACCGTCCTTGGTATAGCTTGCTGGCGAACCCATTTGAGCTATCCTTTGGGGAGTGACATGCTGGAATCTGTACAAATTTTGATGAGGCACAACATTTGCGACAAAAAGACATTCTGCTACCCACGAGGTTCCGTCTAGCCGCCTGATCTGGCATTTACGCTGCCTTTCTTCTGGTCTTATGGACGGCGAGCGATTCCGGTCGAACTCTAGAATTTGACCATGCGAAAGAAAGGTGCCCATGGTGAACTAACTCATGTTCAACTTGGAGACTCCGAATAAATCCAAGCCTTGCGAATTCGCAGCAACTAAACAGCGGTTACTGTTCGTCACAATAACGGGATCGGGTGAGCTTGCTAATAACGTCCACAAATCATTTTGCCTGGCGAGACGTGCCTCCCGTAATCTTCGAGGAGTGCCGGCGATTCTACTTCCAAGTCTCATGGGCGCGCTCAAGACTCTCTGAACATGTACCGCGACTTGCCGCAGTACGCTGAAAAGTTGCGATCCAAACTTTTTGATTTTTCCGTTAGCGACAACGACAGCATTGTGAAAACTCACCTGCAGCTTGCGCAGATCAGTCTTCCCTGTGCAACACGCCTCGTGTAGCTTCTCGGCAGCACTCCTTCCTAGCCTGGCAATCGTGCACCAGACTCCTTGGAGATGTACGGCCACCCGTTCCAGCACGATGGAAAGTTGCAATCTAAGTTTGGCGATTTCCATAGCACGGATCCTGACGACTTTCGACCTCAATCTCCTTCGCGGAGCCACTTGAAGCTATTGCGCGCAACTGCGATGCTAGCCTTAGATGTGAATCAGAGATGGAGTGTAAGGCGGGATCGGGCTTAAGGACGTGTTACCCATCTCAAAGACTCTCAGTAGGCATCCAAGGATAGGATGGGGACGAATTCGCGACAACCTTGACGCTACGCCCGCGCTTTCGCGGTGTCAACTGCTGATCGCTCCGCGGGTGTGGTGAGAAATTTTCTAACGGTCAGTCCCATGGACCCCAAATACGCACTCGCAAATAATCAGACGCCACTTTGTCAGGTACCGGAAGTATTCTGTCGTGCCGAGAACACGCAGAAACTTAACCGCCAGAGAAATCCCGCAAAAGGGGAATGTCCGCACTGTAGGAGTGGTCTAGACTAATTCACGACCCGAGGCCGGGATGCCTACCTTGCCTTCCCTGACAATGTCCTTAGCGCCGATGTCGCGGCCATTAGCGAGCCTGCCCGTTCAGTGTACCGACGCGACCGATAAGCGCGAGCGTACGCCTCCGGCTGGCCTGCCGCATTGCGTCGGCGGCGGAGAACGTGGGACACTCTGCGGTAGAAACGGTTGGCGGGCACTGGTGAAGGAGGCGCGAAGATGAGGGCAGGCAAATTAGCGCGGGCATTTCGAGTGGGCATCGCCGGGCCGGTTGGATCGGGAAAGACGGCGCTGGTCGACCGACTGAGCCGGGAGCTGTGGCCGAAGTACAATCTGGCCGTGGTGACCAACGACATTTATACGAAGGAAGATGCGGAATTTTTGCTGCGCCAGGGCGTCCTGCCAGCCGAGCGCGTGCGTGGAGTGGAGACCGGCGCGTGTCCTCATGCGGCGATTCGCGAGGATGCGTCGATGAATTTGCAGGCGATTGCAGAGCTAGAAGACTTGCTTCTTGGGCTCGAGCTGATTTTCGTCGAAAGCGGCGGAGACAATTTGGCCGCGGCGTTCAGCCCGGAGCTGGTAGACATTTGGATTTACGTAATCGACGTGGCAGAAGGCGACAAAATACCGCGCAAGGGCGGGCCCGGCATCACGCGGTCCGATTTGCTGGTCATTAACAAGATCGATCTCGCGCCACATGTGGGAGCGTCGCTGGAGGTGATGGACCGCGATTCGCGCAAAATGCGCGGCGAGCGGCCTTTTCTGTTTACGAATTTGCGAGAGGGCGTGGGAGTGGATCGCGTGATCGTGTGGCTGGAAGAAAAAATGAATGCGCCCGAGGAATCGCGGCACACGGTGCTAGATGCACATGGCCCGTATAGAGGCACGTCGCACAGCCACGATCATGAACACGGCCGCGAGGACAATCACGAACACGGGCACTCGCACGAACACGAGCATCGTTCCCACGCCGCGAGCGGCCACGGTTGAGCACGGCAAAGTTCACCCACATGAGCGATTCAAGGGAAGAATTAGAGCATCTGCAGTTGTTGCATTTGGCCGATAGCGCGCTACCCATCGGTGCGTTGGCGCACTCGTTCGGACTGGAATCACTGGTCGCGCAAGGATTTTCCACTCGCGAACTGCCAGAATTTCTTCGCGGCTACCTCGAAGAAGCGGGAATCACGGAGGCGACACTTTGCCGCGAGGGTTTACGGCTGACTGCTGACGGTCCGCGAGGATTTCATGCCGAACGGTGGGTTGACATCAACAACTACTTGAGCGCGCTCAAGCCTGCGCGGGAAAGTCGTGCAGCGAGCGCTTCGCTGGGAAAAAATTTTCTGACCACGGTCGCAGGCTTGGGTGATTTTCCTGTTTTGACTGAAGCGTTGCGCGCGGCAAAGAGCGCTGGCTGCGCATGCCATTACAGTCCTTCGTTCGGACTGGCTGCAGGCGCGCTCGGTTTGGATGAGGATCGTGCCGCGGCCGCTTGCTTGCACCAATTGACCATCGGCATCGTATCGGCCTGCCAGCGCCTGCTGCCCTTGGGCCAGAGCGCGGCGACAAAAATATTGTGGGATGTAAAGCCGCTGATAGTCGAGGCGGCTAAGTGCAGCGTCCACCTTGCGCCGGAGAACGCGTGTTGCTTCATGCCGCTGCTCGATTGGGGCGCCATGGAGCATCCGGTGCTCACGACCAGGTTATTCGTGAGCTAAAAGTCTTCCGCATCCAAAGGGAACCACTTGTGACAACAACGGCAGCCATTGCGAAGCATACCGACTGCGAGCAGAATTCGACCGCGGTTGGAGCGCGTGCCGGAGTGCGAGCTACATTGCGCTTGGAATTTGCGGGGGACGCTGCAACAAATCACACGAGACTGACGGCGAGCCTTCAGGAGCCGCCGCTGCGGGTGGTGCGCGCATTTGCGATCGAGAACGGCACGGCGCTCGCTCATCTTCACAATGTTTCGGGCGGCTTGCTCGGGGGAGACCACCTGACGCTGAACGTCACGGCTGCGGCCAACAGCCGGGCGCAAATTACGACAACCGGCGCGACGCGCGTTTACCGCACGCGCGAAGATGCCACCGCCACGCATGTCGTGAACAAAATTGATGTTGGAGACAATGCGCTGCTCGAATGGGTGCCTGACGCAGTGATTCCGTTTGCGGGTGCGCGGTTTGTGCAGCGCACGATGATTCACCTAGCGGAGGGAGCAGGTATTTTTTGGTGGGAAGTCCTCGCACCGGGACGAGAAGCACGCGGTGAGATTTTCGAATACGCTAGCGTGGAATTGAGGACGGATATTCTGGCGCTCGGACGCCCGATCATAGTCGAGCGCGCTCGCTTGGAACCAAAACGTAGCGAACTTTCTTCCGTGGCGCGGCTCGGGAGTTATCGCACATGGGCAACCTTCTATATATGCCGAGTCGGTCTGGCGCCGAGCGCGTGGCTTGATTTGGAGCAAGAAGTTCGCGAGGTGAGCATGCCATTCGCGGCCCCGGGCGAAACACTGTGGGGAATCAGCACGGTTGCGGCGCACGGATTGATGGTTCGTTGTCTGGCACGGCAAGGACGCAACGTGCTGCCGGGATTGCACGCGATCTGGAACGCAGCGAAGTTGCTACTGTATGGTGAGAGCGCCGCTCCGCCACGAAAAGTGAATTGAACGTTCTCTGCGAGGTAATGAGTTGCGCCTAACGCCGCGTGAACAGGAAAAACTTCTCATCACGGTGGCGGCGGATCTGGCCCGACGCAGGCAGCGGCGCGGGCTGAAGCTCAATTACGTGGAAGCAATGGCCGTGCTGAGCGCCGAAATTCTGGAAGCCGCACGGGACGGGAAGAGCGTCGCTGAAATAATGAGTTTTGGGGGAACGATTCTGACGCGCGCGGACGTCATGGAAGGCGTCGCCGAAATGATCCACGAAGTGCAGGTGGAAGCGACGTTTCCCGACGGGACGAAGCTGGTGACCGTCCACGACCCTATCAAGTGACGGAAGCAACTTGCACGAGTGGAAGGAGTCTCAGTGATACCCGGCGAATATTTTTTGGATGAAGGCGCGGGACCGATCGAGGCAAACGCCGGCCGCAAGACCGCGCGTGTACTGGTGAAAAATACTGGCGACCGGCCGATGCAGGTTGGCAGCCACTATCATTTTTTCGAAGTGAATCGCGAGCTGGAATTCGATCGCGGAGCGTGCTTTGGCATGCGGCTGAATATTCCTGCCGGGACAGCCGTGCGCGTTGAACCGGGCGAGGCAAAAGAAGTTGAACTGACGGAGTTCGGTGGCCGGCGTGTGATTCACGGATTCAACGCGCTCGCGGAAGGAGAAATTGCGGCCCTCGGCGCACGCGACGCCGCGATCGTCCAAGCGAGGAAACGAGGCTTTCGCCTGACGAAGTAAATTTCGAAAACGCTTCAGCATTTGAGGGAAAAATTGACCCTAAGAATCCCGCGGCGAACCTATGCGGACCTTTACGGCCCTACCAAGGGCGACCGCATCCGCCTAGCCGATACTGAGCTCGTGATTGAAGTCGAGCGCGATTTCACCATCTATGGCGATGAAATCACGTTTGGCGGCGGAAAAGTGATCCGCGACGGGATGGGCCAGAGCGCCACTGCGCTCCGAGAGGGTGCGCACGGCGCGCTCGACCTCGTTATCACGAATGCCGTGATCCTCGATCACTGGGGAATCGTCAAAGCTGACATCGGCATCAAGAACGGGCGCATCGTGAAAGTTGGGAAAGCGGGAAATCCCGACACGATGGACGGCGTGGACCTGGAGCTCGTCGTCGGCGCTGCCACCGAAGTAATCGCTGGAGAAAATCTGATTGCGACAGCCGGAGGTGTCGACAGCCACATCCATTTCATTTCGCCCCAGCAAGTCTACGAAGCGATTTCGAACGGCATCACCACAATGATTGGCGGCGGCACCGGTCCTGCGACGGGGACGGCCGCAACTACGTGCACTCCAGGAGCCTGGAATTTGGCGCGCATGTTGCAAGCGGCCGACGCATGGCCGCTGAATTTCGGATTCTTGGGAAAAGGAAACGCGGCATCGGGCCCGCCGCTGGGGGAGCAGATTGAAGCGGGCGCATGTGGTCTGAAGCTGCATGAGGATTGGGGCACGACGCCCGCCGCGATCGATGCGTGCTTGCGAGTGGCAGACGAATTCGACGTGCAGGTGGCAATTCACACGGACACAATCAATGAAGCCGGCTTCCTGGAAGCCACCGTCGCTGCGATCGCCGGCCGCGCGATTCACACGTATCACACCGAAGGGGCCGGCGGGGGGCACGCGCCCGACATCATCGCCATCGCCTCGCACGAAAATGTGCTGCCGTCGTCAACGAACCCGACGCGACCCTACACGGTGAACACAATTGCGGAACATCTCGACATGCTGATGGTGTGCCATCACTTGAATCCGCAAGTGCCCGAAGATGTCGCATTCGCCGAAAGCCGCATCCGGCCGGAAACGATCGCAGCGGAAGACATCCTGCACGACATGGGCGTACTCAGCATGCTTTCTAGCGATTCGCAGGCGATGGGGCGAATTGGAGAAGTCGTCCTGCGCACCTGGCAGACGGCGCACAAAATGAAGGTGCAGCGTGGACCGCTCGCGGAAGACTCCGACCGCAGCGACAACTTCCGCGCCAAGCGCTACGTTGCGAAGTACACCATCAACCCAGCGATCACTCACGGAGTGGCGACCGAGATCGGGTCGCTCGAACCGGGGAAGCTGGCGGACATCG
>Ga0126381_100011351_pt1 | contig 10062 bp, 8 predicted proteins | sample PanSoiMetPlot_28_FD_96465 | JGI IMG/M metagenome (GOLD analysis project Ga0126381, IMG submission 96465) | Tropical forest soil microbial communities from Panama - MetaG Plot_28 | ecosystem: Environmental > Terrestrial > Soil > Tropical forest > Bulk soil | place: Panama | collected 2016-02-17 | reverse complement strand
GCCGCGATGATCTGCGAAGTGGAGGGCGCATCCGCCAGTCGCGTGGCGTGCTCCTGAAGCTGCTGGTCTACCTGTTCAAAGTGGGTTGCGGTGGCACTCTCGTGCGCCGCCACGCGGGTTTCCAACTCGCCCAGTGACTTTTTCAGCGCGTCCACTGCAGCCGGATCAGCTCCGCCTTGTCCGCGTCCGCGGCGCGAACCGCCCGTCAACGCCCCGGCAGCAATACCCGCCAGGAAAATGGCGACTCTTGGGATGTACTTGAGACCTTGTGACACGGTTGATCTCCTTATAATACGTTTCCGATGCGCCGTGCAACCCCCTTATGCAGTTATGAAAGTACCAAGTACGTACCGCGATTGAACGCACCGCTCCTTACTGTCATCCTCTATTGGTTAGGGGTATTTCTTGCGCCAGGAGAGTTCTGCGTGAAGCCACGCTCGACGAACGGTCCCGGATCAGGCGTCGACAGTCTTCCGATACTCATCGAATGCGACCAGGAAGGCCATGTCATATGGCTCAGCGAACGGGCTCGTTCGATTGTAGGCGCACCTGCGAACCTCACCGAAATCCTGGAGGCACGGTCCGGTAATACGGGAATTCCCCTTCGCGTCTACCGCGTGCTTCGCGCACCCGACGGTCTGCTTTGGGCGGCCGAAGCCGAAATGCCGGTCTCAGCCTATGGCTTCCGCCACGGGGCGACGCTGCATCAGCTCGAGTTGAGGCTTCTCAGCAACTACTTCCGGCTGCTCCGCATCGAGCGCCGGCTTGCTCGGAAGGCCGCTCGCAAAAAGCGCGGCAAAGGCGGAGCCGCCATCCGGCAGATCGAGCTGGAACGGCGCCGCATCTCCAGCGAACTGCACACCGGCGTGGGCCAGATGCTGGCTGCTATACGGTTGCAGCTCGAGGTAGTTGCCTCAAATCTCAAGGATCCACCCGTAGTAGTGCGGCAGGCGCTGACCAATCTGGCGGCTCTCGCGGCCGGCGCACTCGACCAGGTGCGGTCCGTCTCGCGCCGGCTTCATCCTCCCGATTGGCAGCGGTTGACGATCGAGGAGGCCCTGCGCCAGCTTTGGGAAATCAGCGGAATTCCCCTGAGTTACGACGCTCATATCGATCTGGTTTCGCTCAGCCGCGAACCGGACCTGGAGATCAAGGCATTGATTTACCGCACGGCGCAGGAGGCGCTCTCGAACATCAGCGGCCACTCCAACGCACGTAAGGTCGCGATGTCGCTCGAATCGCATGGCGACAGATTGATCCTCACGCTCCTCGATGATGGCGTCGGATTTGACACCGCACTGTTGACAAATCCAGCAGCAAATCCCCCTGCGGGCATCGGCTTACGGTCTTTAGAAGAACAGGCTTCCGCGGCCGGTGCAAAAATCGACGTTGAAAGCGGACCGAATGGCACTAGACTGAAACTGATAACGCAATATAAAGTAGAATCCTGATCATCGGCCGCATGGAGCAAACCAGACAAACCACAGTAGTTCTCGCGGATGACCATGCCATCGTTCGCGAAGGCATCGCTGCCTTATGCGCTAGTCATGCGCTCGAAATCCTGGAGCAATGCTCTGACGGGCATACCGCGTTTCAGGCTATCATGCGCTTGAAACCCGATCTCGCCATCCTCGATCTCCACATGCCCGGAATCACCGGCGCAGAGGTAATCCGCAGGCTGCGCGCTGCGGGATGCACCAGCAAACTCCTCATCCTCTCCATCAGCCGCGATGAGCACACCGTGATGGAAGCGCTGCGCAACGGGGCGGATGCGTATCTATTAAAGGACGGGCCCTCGCGTCATCTGCTGGATGCCATCAGCTTCGTGCGCGAAGGGGGGGTGTACGTTTCGCCGCTGCTGCGCGGCGCCGGCCTTTTTGCCCGTGCCGACGCTGCTGCTCCCACCGACGATCCGCTCGCACTCCTCAGCCCGCGCGAGATGGAGGTGTTTTCCTACCTCGTCAACGGTATGCGCGCGCGCGATATCGCCGAGCGCCTCGAAATCAGCCCCAAAACCGTGGACACCTACCGCGCGAGCCTTATGCGCAAGCTGAAGGTCCACGACTTGGTCGGGCTCGTAAAATTCGCTATCGAGCGAAACGTTACGAGCACTTCCGACCGGCCTTGAATTCCAGGCACTCTTCTTCGTCGCTGTTGTGCGATTGATAGTTTTCCAGTGACCGTATCAGGTCATCGACGGCTTCCCGTCGAGCATACAGGCGCTCCAGGGCGCGTTCGCGTATGTGATTGACCGACAGCAATCGGCTGCGCTCCGCGGAGTTGGGGGGAGGAAGAAGGACTAGCGGCATCATGATCGCGTCTATCCGTTAGGTTCTATACGTTACCGAGGTCTGACGATGTAAGCATACAGTCGATTCTGGTTTGAATCAAGCTATTTCCTATAGTTCCTAAGAAAAATCCTTAAACCAAACAATGTAGGTACTAGGAAGACACGCGGACAAATAAGGTCCGGATGGGGGCATTGTCGTAGATCCAGCATCATATCGTGGTACGATATTTTCAGGAGAACACAGCGACTGACCCGCGAAGAATACCGCGCTCTCGCCGACTTTCGTTTTCAAATCCGCCGTTTTCTTCACTTTAGCGAGGAGGCGGCGCGCAGCGAAGGCCTGGAACCGCAGCAGCATCAGATGATGCTCGCTATTCGCGGTCTGGAATCGGAGGAGGGTCCGGATATTGCCGCCCTCGCAGCGCATCTGCTGATCCGCCATCATAGCGCCGTCGGACTCATCGACCGGCTGGAGAGGCGCGGGCTGGCGGCGCGCACCCGGCGTCCGGGCGACCGTCGCCACGCCACCGTGCGACTTACCGCCGAGGGCATAGCCATTCTCGAGCGCCTCTCCAGCGCTCACCGCGCGGAGCTGGCCAACTCGGCTCCGCATCTGATTAGCGCGCTCGAACAAGCGCTGGCGCGATGCGCCGTCTGACGGAGGGGAATTGTTTCACCAATTGAGAGAAGCTGTTTATAACATGGTGCACCCGGCTGAAGCCGCCGGCGCGGAAAAGCTTGGCGACTTCACCATGACGCCACGCAGCCTGTTCATCTCGGCGCTGGCGCTGCTCATCGGCTTCGTGAGCGCCTGGGTAGCGCTGGTGCTGTTGCGCCTCATCGGCATCTTCACCAACCTCTTCTTCTTCCAGCGATGGGGAACCGCGCTGGTATCGCCTGCTTCCAACCAGCTCGGCGTCTGGGTAGTGCTGGTACCCATGGTGGGCGCGCTGATCATCGGTCTGATGGCGCGCTACGGGTCGGAACGCATTCGCGGGCACGGCATCCCCGAGGCCATTGAAGCCATCCTCATCAACGGCAGCAAAGTGGAGCCGAAGGTCGCGATTCTCAAGCCTCTCTCGAGCGCGATTTCCATTGGCTCCGGCGGGCCGTTCGGCGCCGAAGGGCCTATCATCATGACGGGCGGCGCGTTCGGCTCGATGATCGCGCAGTTGTTCCACCTCTCCAGCGCAGAACGCAAGACGCTGCTGGTGGCGGGCGCGGCGGCCGGCATGTCGGCCACGTTCGCCAGCCCGGTTTCCGCGGTCCTTCTGGCCGTGGAGCTTCTCCTGTTCGAGTGGAAGCCGCGCAGTCTCATCCCCGTCGCGCTCGCCAGCGTGACCGCGGGCGCGGCCCGCCGATACCTGCTTGGCGTAGGTCCGCTTTTCCCTGTCCCCGCTCACCCGGTCTTCATCGGGCCGAGCGGCCTGGCCGGATGCATCGCAGTGGGACTGCTCGCAGGCGTGCTCTCGGCACTTCTCACCGCGGCCGTTTATGCGGCCGAAGATCTCTTCCGCCTGCTGCCCATCCACTGGATGTGGTGGCCGGTGCTCGGCGGCCTCGTGATCGGGCTCGGCGGCCTGATCTTTCCGCAGGCGCTCGGCGTCGGCTATGACACCATCGGCGGGCTGTTGCAGGGCGACGTTCCGCGCAATATGATCCTCGGCATCCTGCTGGTAAAGTCCGTTATCTGGGCCGTGTCACTGGGATCGGGAACCTCCGGCGGCGTGCTGGCGCCGCTGCTCATGATGGGCGGCGCGCTCGGCGGACTGGAGGCCATGTTCGTGCCCCATGAGGGCGCCGGCTTCTGGCCTCTGGTCAGCATGGGTGCGATTCTCGGCGGAACCATGCGCTCGCCGTTCACCGGCGTCATATTCGCGCTCGAGCTCACGCACGACGTCAACATGCTTTTGCCGCTGCTGCTCGCCGTCACCATGGCGCACGCTTTCACTGTCCTTACGCTGCGCCGCTCCATCCTCACCGAGAAGGTGGCGCGCCGCGGCTATCACCTCAGCCGCGAGTACGCCATCGATCCAATGGAGATTCTGTTCGTGCGCGAAGTGATGCGCAGCAACATCGCCGCGCTTCCCGCCGCCGCCACGCAGCGCGACCTGGCGCAGTCGCTCACTACCGACGGGCAACGCCGCCGGCAGCTTCTTTACCCGGTTGTCGATCGCGAGGGCGCACTGGCCGGCGTCATTACGCGCCGCAAGCTGCAGGAAGTTGTCGACCAGGGAGCTTCACATGCGCACGGCTCCGTCGCCGAGCTGGCGATCCCGAACCCCGTGGTCGCCTATGCCGACGAGCCGCTCCGCATGGTGGTCTACCGCATGGCTGAGACCGGCTTCACGCGCCTACCTGTGGTCGAACGGGAGGACTCGCGCAAACTCGCCGGCATGATTTCGCTCGACGATCTGCTGCGTGCGCGCAGCCGGTCGCTGGAGGAGGAGCGCCGCCGCGAGCGCGTGTTGCGCATCCATATTCCCTTCGTGCGCGCGCGCGAGGCCGCCGCTATGAGCCGTACACTGGAAGCGAGCGATGCTGTTCACGATCGGCCACTCGAACCGAAGCCTTGAAGATTTCGCCTCCATTCTCAAAGCCCACGGAATCGAGCTGCTGGCCGATATCCGCACCGTTCCCAAGTCGCGCCACAACCCGCAATTCAATCGCGAAGCGCTGGCTGCCGCCCTCCCGCGCGAAGGCATCGCATACATCCACGTACCGGCGCTCGGCGGTCTGCGCCATCCGCGCAAGGATTCTACCAACGACGCCTGGCGCAATGCCAGCTTCCGCGGGTACGCCGATTACATGCAGACGCCAGAATTCACCGCCGCGCTCGACGCACTGCTGCGCGAGTCGTCCGCCCGCCGCACCGTTATCATGTGCGCGGAATCCGTCCCGTGGCGCTGCCACCGCTCGCTGGTGGCCGACGCGGCTGTGGCCCGCGGCATAGACGTGCGCCACATCATGAGCGAAACCGTGGCAAATCCGCATAAGCTGACTCCGTTCGCTCGGGTGGAGGGAGTGCAGGTGACTTACCCTGGGATCTTTCCGGTCGATTAATCAGGCCGACGGCTTCGCGTTCCCGATAACGGTCAGTTCGCCGCCTGCGTGGCCTTTCCACTCGCCATCTCCGCGCCAGCGAGCGAATGTATTGCCGACAGCGCGCGAGCCCGCGAAGATCGTCGCCAGCGGCACCAGCCCCCCTAGCCTGTAGCTGCCCACCGCCGCCAGGCCGCTCGAAGCGATGCATCCGCACTCTTCGCACACCGGATTGCCGCCGAACTGGCACGGCTCGACTCGCGTCTTCAGGTCGGCGGAGATGCACGTCGTCGCCATGGCAAAGATGCACTGGTCCGGCGACGCAGGCGGCCGCCGGAATCCGTTCAGAGTGTGGTCGGGGGCGTAGATTTTGGGAAAGGTCTCCCGCAGCAGCGCGATCTCGCGGATGGCTCGTTCGCGGTCGGCAGGTGAGAGCCGCTCCTCGTCCTCATGGCCGCGCTGAGGCGTGAACATACTGAACCAGATTTTGCGGACCTCGGAGCGCTCGGACCAGAACGCGGCAAAGTCCTGAAGATATCCTCCGCGGCCCATCATCTGGCGCGTGAGCGTGCAGTGGACAATGATCGAGTGTCCGGCGATGTGCTTGAGGATGCGATCGTAAGTTGCCGGCGCCCTTCGCCGGTCGTGTTCGGGCTGAAGCCCGTCCACCGAAACAGATACGTGGAGGCAATCGAGCGACGCCCAGTGCGGCGGAATCGGCCTCACCGCGCTGGTCACGACCTGAACCTCTACCCCCATTGTGTTCAGCCTTGGCAGTAGCGCATCGAGTTCGCGATAACGCACCAGAGGTTCGCCGCCAACGATCGACACGTGCAGCGGCCGGTGGCGCCGCACCAGTTCGATCACGCTGTTGACCAGATCGTCGCCCCTGAGATCGCTAAGCTGCCGAAGTTCGTACTCTCCGCCCAGATGCTCCGGTTCATAGGCATAGCACCCAGGGCAGCGGAGGGGACATTCTTTGGTGATCTCGATCGACAAGAACGGCTTGTAGCCGGTCAGAATTCGTCCCCAGGCCGGAATGATATCGCTCGTCTTCATCTTCCCACCCCTCCGTAGATCGTTGTCCTACACATGCCAACTGAGCCTCCCACTGGTGTGTTGGACTCGTCCGGAAGGCGCTCGGTCACAGCATCGCCGTGCGCAATCTCGCGCCCGGCCGCCCTCTTGAAGTGGATTCGTTTTGTAATGCACAAACGGGCGCCCTGCTCTTTGGATCATCGTGCAGTAACCGACTCAGCCCGCCCGGTAAGCACCCGTGGTGCAGGAGGGAAACCGTCGAGATGAGAGTCCTAAGCCGGCCAACTCACCGGCACGTCGTAGCGGAATTTCACCCACCAATCTCTTGAATCTCCCCCGATTCCCCACCCCATTGCGCCTTTTCCCATTACTGTCGGATTTTTCAGCGTACAGAAAATAAACGAGTTCGACGTCTGATTATCCGGCAGCCCGTTTGGCCGGGTAGCTGCTTTGTACGAACTGCTCGGTTGGTGTAGCGCGATCGCTTTCAGGGGGCGGGTTGTCTCCCGATCCCTTTCGCGATCAGGGAAAGCAGGTCCGAAATTGGAGAAAAGTATGCGGGTATTTGCAACCGTTAGTGCTGTGGGCCGTTACGCCGCGGCCGTGGCACTCGTCGCCGGTTCCGTCGCCATGTTCGGCGCGGCCAAAAAGAGCAATTTTTCAACTCACGATAAAGCTTATTACGCCGACCCCAAGGTCATCGAGTACGTCCAGCCGGGGCTGACCTTCACCATCGTCTCAGCCAAGATCGCCTCCGACGGCACCATCAGCGTCGACTACAAGATCGCCGATGCCTCCGGTCAGCCACTCGATATCGCCGGCGTCAACACTCCCGGCGCTGTGTCCCCGCGCTACGTCATTACTTATATCCCAAACGGGAAGACGCAGTTCACCAGCTACTTCTTCAGCACGTCGACTAACTCCAGCACTGGCCTCGTTTACACCCACCCCAGCGGCGATACCGGCGGCACGACCCAGACCGTCGCCCTGGGCGAATATATCTACACCTTCGGCGGCAAAGCGCCGTCAGGCTTTGACCCAACCGTCACAAATCGAGTCGGCATCTACGGATCGCGCAATCTCACTCAGTGGGATCTCGGCACCAGCTACGGCGACGCCACCTTCGACTTCGTGCCCAACGGCTCGAAAGTCACCGTCACGCGCGACGTCGTCCGCACGCAGGCCTGCGCCAAATGCCATGACCAGCTTTCGTTCCATGGCGGTTCGCGCCGCAGCGTGCAGCTTTGCGTCATGTGCCACCAGCCGCAGAACCAGGATGCGAACGGGAACTCGGCGGACTTCCCGGTCTTGATCCACCAGATCCACATTGGCTCCTCTTTCCCGAACATTCAGTCGAAGACGCCCTACGCCCTCGGTTCCAGCAGTTGGGCCGATGTCGTGATGCCGTCCGACGCGCATCGCTGCACCGAGTGCCACGATTCGTCTTTCGGGGCCGCGCAAGCAAATAACTGGTATGCCACGCCGACACGCGCGGCCTGCGGCGCCTGCCACAGCAACGTCAACTTCGCCACTGGCCAGAATCACGTCAACCTGGTGCAGTTGGATGACAACCAGTGCTCCAACTGCCACATCCAGAAAGGCGAGCTTCCGTTCGACGCCTCCGTCGTCGGCGCGCACATGATGCCCGCCGAGGCTACAGGCGTTCCTGGAATCAACTTCACGCTCGTCAAGGTCGTAAACGGCGGCGCCGGCCAGAAGCCCACCGTCACGTTCACCGTCAAGGACAACGCCGGCAATCCAATCCCGATGAGCACTTTCAGCGCGAACGCGGGCTCCATCTCGCTCGTCATGGCCGGCCCGACCAGCGACTACGGCTATACCGATTTTGGTGTTTCCACCACACCCGGCTACGTGAGCGAGAGCGTGGTTTCATCCGCGCAGTGCGGCAGCGACGGAAACTGCACCTACACCTTCACGCACGCTGTTCCCGCCAAGGCCGCCGGCACGTATGCGATCGGTATCGAGGGACGCATGACCATGACGCTTCTGCCCGGCACCGTGCAGCAGACTTCCGCGCAGTATAGCGGCAAGAACCAGGTGATCTACTTCTCCACCGATGGATCGAAGGTCCAGCCGCGGCGCACCGTGGTCGCGCTGGCCAACTGCAACAAGTGCCACGTCGATCTGGAAATGCACGGCAGCTTGCGCAACAACACCGAATATTGCGTGCTCTGCCACAACCCCAGCAACACCGATTTCACCATGCGCCCCAGCGCTACAGTAGCTGCCGACAAATCGGCTCAGCCCCAGGCGATCAATCTCGCGCTAATGATCCACAAGATCCACACAGGCGTGAATCTGGCGACGGATTACACCATCGTGGGCTACGGCGGCAGCCACAACAACTTCAATGACGTGTTGTTCCCGGCGATGAACCCCACCGGCAACCCGACCGACGTGACGAACTGCGCCATGTGCCACGTCAACGGCTCGGAAGCCACCTTCCCCATCGGCAAGAACCAGGTCACCGACCCGCAGGGCCTGCTCAACCCGGCGCCGGCGACCACTTCCGCCTGCACGGCCTGCCACCAGAAGACGTCGGCGTACGCTCACGCGGTATCGCAGACCGATTCGAAGTTCGGCGAGAGCTGCGACGTCTGCCACGGCTCCGGCGCGCAATTCGACGTGGACCAGGTACACGCCGGTAAGTAACCAGTTGATTCGGGGGGGCCGGAGCGCCGGCCCGCCCAAGGTTTCAGGGGAGAATTAGAATGCGAACCCGTTCGCTGACAAAAATCGGCCGGTACGCGATGGCCTTAGCCACCATCGTAGGCTCCTTCGTTCTGTTTGGAGCGCCCAGGCTGAGTAACTTCACGCGGCACGATAAGGCGTACTATGCCAGCCCGTCGCTGGTTGCATATGTGCAGCCCGGCCTGGTGTTCAAAATCGTTTCGGCCAAGATCGCATCCGACGGCACCATCACTGTCGATTTCAAAACCACGGACCCGAACGGAGCTGCTCTCGACCGCACCGGCGTGATCACGCCCGGCACGATCTCTTCCAGTTTTCTTATCGCTTATATTCCCAAAGGGCAGACCCAGTTTACTTCGTACATTTCGCGCAATGTCGCCTCGACGAACAGCAACGGCAAGAGCGCCATTCAGGCTACGGCCGATTCCGGCGGCACCTACCAGACCGTAGCTACCGGCGAGTACATCTACACATTCAGCACGAAGGTTCCGTCCGGTTACGACCCCACCGCCACACACCGCGTGGGAATCTACGGCTCCCGCAACCTTACGCAGTTCGATCTCGGGACGAACTATGCCGATATCACGTTCGATTGGGTGCCGGCAGGCAACGGGCTGAACCCCCAGCCGCGCGACATCGTGCGTACCGCCGATTGCAACCGCTGCCACGATTCGCTCGCCGCGCACGGCGGTTCCCGCAAAAGCGTGGACCTGTGCATCATGTGCCACACGCCCCAGACCACCGATCCGGAGACCGGCAACACGGTTGATTTCAAGGTCTTCATCCACAAGCTGCATGCCGGCAGTTCCCTTCCCAGCGTGCAGGCCGGGACGCCGTACCAGATCATCGGATTCAACAACGCGGTGAACGACTGGTCCACCGTCGTTTTTCCCGCCGACATCCGCAACTGCACCGTGTGCCACAACCCGAAGAACGGGGCCGCGCAGACGTCGCACTATATGACGGCGCCGAACATGGCT
>Ga0126381_100011350_pt1 | contig 10063 bp, 9 predicted proteins | sample PanSoiMetPlot_28_FD_96465 | JGI IMG/M metagenome (GOLD analysis project Ga0126381, IMG submission 96465) | Tropical forest soil microbial communities from Panama - MetaG Plot_28 | ecosystem: Environmental > Terrestrial > Soil > Tropical forest > Bulk soil | place: Panama | collected 2016-02-17 | reverse complement strand
CTTCCTCATCCTGGGTTACCGCATATATTTCGTATGCGTCCCCATAGTTGCGGGCGGTAAAAGTTCGGAAAAGCGGATGCCCGAACTCTGGTACGCTTGCGTCGACGAGGTTGGCCGTCAAAATTAAAACAAGGAATCCGAAAAACTCGATCATTCTTCGATAGCTTCTCGTTAAGAGAAGCCTACGCAGACGAGGCGCTATGCCATCGGCTAACCTTCCCTGTTTCGCTTGCGTTTTGAGCTGAACCAACCACGAAATTGAGCTAATATGGCTGTTTTTGTATTAAACAGTCGTAATCGTTGCTTGAATCTTGCACGATATTGAGTTTCGGCGACCGCATTCTTTGCGGGACCCGCCAGCCAACGCTAACCCGACAGGTAGGGCGAAAAACTCGGCGCGCCCAGGACGTTATTCTGGTTCAAAGCAGCTACGCGCCGGTTTTGAGCGGTTTCGTGCGTGTGCCATGACATAGGGGCGCTTCAATCCAGACCTCTGCATTCTATCCGGCCCTGATTCCACAGAAGGCGACATTGGTAAAATACCGTTCGCGATCTACCACGCGGCTCAAAACCGGCGCGCTGAAGTCGAAGATGTTAGCCCATCATCGGCGCGCCGAGTTTTTCGCCCTACCGTCTGCGTTTCAAAATCGCGCTTGATCTGAGAGTTTCTTCGAGCGGAGATCAGATCGATCCGCTGAGATGTCTGACCTTGGTGCAGAGAGGTGCGTCCTTGATCGACAGGGGAACATGCTCCCAGATCGCCCGATGCTCTAAGCCACCCTCCAACATCGCCAGGTATCGAAGGGAACCGACTACATCGCTGCGCAAAAGAGCGCCGCGTTCCGTCAGGGCGAAACCGCCCTCCGTGGTCTCTTTCAAGAGACCAAGTGATGTAAGCGCCCGCAGCAGCCGGCTGAGTAGCCCCGGGTCCAACTCGATCTCCGCTGCCAACTCCTCGGCGGTGCGAGCTTTGCCCTGACTCAAATGGTCGAACACGCCGAGCTCCGCGCCCGCACAAAGCGTTTGACCACTCGATTCGCTTAAGAAAATCAAGTCCAACACTTCTTCAGATTCTGTTTTCATCGATTCCCACTTGGCCAATTTGCAGAGGTGAACGGAGGACTTATCACTCGGCCGGCGGGAGCGATGGTGGTCTTGCTTCGATGGTCGGAACTATTGTCTGAATCGCGACATAGCCACCACTCATCCGACGGCTCCTTTTTCAACCGATCGCGATAGTTCCAAGTTGGCATGGCAGACGCCAAGCCGCCGAGATTCTGACTGCCGTCCGGATTGGCCAGTTAACCCTATGACCATAACTAATATTCCAACGTTCAGAAGCAGAAGACGGCAGTTCGGACAAGCGGTGCGAGTTTGCAGGAGACTGAGTTTAATAGGGAAAGACGAAACCAGTCTCCGGGGCATCGGATTTGTGATTGGGTAAACTAACCAACGGCGGCGATCAAATATGAAAACGGCATCTGAAGAAGTCACGGATATGATCTTCATGCACAAATGGAGCAGTCAGATCCTTTGTGCCGGGGCTGAACTGGGCGTGTTCGATCTTTTGAGCCACATCAATGCCCGCACCACTAACGATGTGGCCGCCGATCTCCGAGTTGATCCTAAGCTGCTCTACCGTTTGCTGCGAGCACTCGCATCGCTTGGCCTTTTGAATGAGACAGCAGGAGAGAAATTTACTTTGAGTGAAAAGGGTACGGTTTTACGTAGCGATGCATCGGGCTCGCTACGCTACATGGCAATGCTCGAGGGTGGCGAAGAGCACTGGGCGATCTGGAAGTATGTGCCGTCGATGATCAAGGACGGTCGCCAGAACGCATTCTTACGCGAATACGGCCAGATGGCGTTCGACCGCGCACGTTCGAATGCGGATGGGTATGGCGCGGTTTTCGGCAAAGCGATGTCGGGATTTTCGACGATCCAATCTGCCTGGGCGCTTGAAGCTTTGAGGGATTATGATTTCTCGTCGATCTCGACATGGTGTGACGTGGGCGGCGGCCATGGGCACATGATGTGCGCCTTTCTAGATGTTAATGCAGGTCTATCAGGCACGGTACTGGATTTGCCTGAAGTGATCGCCGAAAAGAGCCAGTTGTGGGCGACGAGGCTCGGTCTTGAAGAGCGCTGCCGTTACCTGCCAGGGGACATGTTCAAGCAAGTGCCGATCAAAGCCGATGTCTATAGCTTGAAAATGATTCTTCACGACTGGAATGACAGCGAATGCGCGCAAATTTTGCAGAATATTCGGCGCACGGCTAAGCCAGGTGGCCGCGTCTTCATCATCGAGCATGTCGTACCGGGACCGCATCAGTCGCATTTCTCAAAATTGTTTGATATCCACATGATGTGCTGGGGCAGCGGACGCGAGCGTACGGAAGAGGAATATGCTTCACTACTCAAGGCATCCGGTTGGCACTTCGTAACCTGCCATTATCCATCGCACAGCAGCATGGGCGTGATCGAAGGCATTGCGAACCGCGCCTAACGCTTGGTCGCGAGACGTGAGAAGTGAGAGGTAGTAGCGCTGGAGCTAAGCGCGCGTCACCAATCACCTCTCACTAATCACTACTCACTTCTCACGAAGGAAGTCAGTCCCCCGTAGGCACGATCCCGGCATTCTCGACCATCAGGATAACGGTGCGTTCTAGTGCACGGGTACGATGTAACACGCCTTTGGGGACGACAAAACCCTGTCTCGGCCCAAGGCCGACCGTTTTGCCTTCCAGGTCAATGGTTAGCTGGCCTTCGACCACGTAAAAGAATTCATCGTCATTATCGTGTTTGTGCCAGTGGTATTCTCCTTGGATCACACCGACACGAACAACCGATGCGTTGACTTGACAAAGGGTTTGATTGAACCAAGGCGTCTGAGCATCTGAGAATGTTTTCTCATCGATGACCTCAAGGGCGCTGTGCAAGACATTGAGTCGCGTATCGTAGGGAAAATCTTTGACCTCGCTCATCGAGCGAAGGCTAGCTGAAAACCGAATCTTGTGCAAAAGGGAGGGAGCCCGTCCCACCAATCACAAATCACTTCTCACTTCTCCATGATCCGTCCTCGGCTTCTAACAATCCTCTGCTACGGCGCAATGATGAGCTTGGCGATCGGCGTCAATCTGTTGCCGATCTTTCTGACCAGCTTCAGTACGAGCTTTGGCGGCGCCGACGGTCTGAGCCAAGAACAACTGGGGCGGTTGGGCGCATTTTCGTTTGCCGGTCTAGTGTTTGGTATCTTGCTGGCTGGGCCGCTGGCAGACCGATGGGGCGCTAAGATCTTTGCCATCGCCGGCAACGCCGTCATGGCCGCAAGTCTCGTCGGCATGTCGATGGCGCCCGACTACTGGGCACTAAGCATTGACGTGTTTTGGCTCGGTTGCGGCGCGGGCATTCTCGATATGGTTCTCAGCCCGGTGGTCTCTGTGCTTAATCCAGAAAGAAGATCGGCTGCTATGAATTGGCTACACTCATTCTATTGCGTTGGGGCCGTGGTAACCATTCTGGCGGGCACTGTGGCGTTACAAGCGGGAGTGGGATGGAGAAATGCCTCTCTTGTGCTACTGCCTCTGCCAATCGTTCTACTCGTCACTTTTGGATTTCTTCATTTTCCCGAACTGGTCCATGAATCTGAGCAGGCTGGACGCTCCCCAATGAGGGAGCTGCTAAGAGAACCGTGGCTGTGGGGTTGCTTAATCGCAATTTTCTTGGGCGGCGCTACCGAACTCGGAATGGCCCAATGGCTACCTGCTTATGCCGAAACGTCGCTCGGTTTTCCAAAATGGATCGGCGGCGCAGCTCTCCTCGCTTTTTCGGTCTTGATGGCGGCCGGCCGGATGGTGGTAGGTTCAATCGGAACACGGGTTAACCCTTTCGTGGTGCTGGCCTGGTGCTGCGGCTCATCCGTGCTCCTCTTTCTCCTAGGATCCTTCTTAATGGTTCCAGGTTGGGCCTTGGCCGCCTGCATCGTTGTCGGTTTCACTGGGAGTGCGCTCTGGCCTACGGTGCTCGCTGTTTCTGCGGATCGCTATCCCGCCGGAGGAGCCACTATGTTCGCGGCGTTAGCAGCGATGGGAAATGCAGGGGGCATCCTTATGCCTTGGATTGTCGGCTGGATCGGTGACCTGGTTAACTTGCACTGGGGGTTAGCGGTATCGACATTGGCGCCGCTCTTGATGTTACCGCTCGTCCTGATCTTAAAAAGGACACAAGGAACAAGTGCGCCATCATTCGCCGAGGTGGCCCGTGAGTGATCAGTGATCAGTAACCAGTACGACAGTAAACAGCACAAAAGCCAGCCGAGCGGCGCGAAAATCAGTACTGATTAGTGACACACTGATTACTGATTACTCGCGGGCCACCTCCTGGATGATTGTTGCCTGTCACGCCTCAACCACCGCCCGCGTGGCCTCTATGATACGCGCGACGCTTGGCCGATACGCGTTCTCGAGGATCGGTGAAAAAGGAACCGGGACATCTGGAGAAGCTATTCTGACCACCGGTGCTTTGAGATAGGCGCTGAATCGTTCCTGAATCCCTGCCGCAATTTCTGCGCTCACGCCGCCGGTTTTGGGACCTTCCTCAACAATCACAACCCGGCCGGTTTTCCGAATCGACTCTCCGACGGTTTCAAAGTCGATCGGCGAAAGACTACGCAGATCGATCACCTCGGCATCTACGCCCTCGCCCGAAAGCCTATTAGCTGCATCCAGACTGAAATGCAGCATCAATAGCCAAGATAAAATTGTGACCTGAGAGCCGGTCCGGCGGACGGCAGCTCGATCAAGTGGCACCAGATAGTCGTCATCCGGAATTTCGCTAGTAGCATCGACAGCGCCTGATTCAGTGCGGGCCCCTTTTGAGCCGTAGAGGAGCTTATGTTCGAAAATCAAGACCGGGTCATTATCCCGGACCGCCGATTTTAAGATTCCTTTGGCGTCATAAGCATTCGAGACAGCGACAACTTTCAACCCGGGAACTCCGGTAAAATAACGCTCCATGCTTTGGGCGTGCTGGGAACCGCGCCCGGTTGCCCCGACCGGGGCTCGCATGACTAAAGGAACCTGGCAAGCCCCGCCGGACATGTACCGCATTTTCGCGGCATTGTTGATGATCTGATCGCTCGCTAGAAAGAGGAAATCACCATATTGAACGTCGGCAATAGGTCTCATGCCCATCATAGCGGCGCCAACGGCAATTCCGAAGAACCCGAGCTCGGCGATCGGAGTGTTAATCATCCGGTCGGGAAATCTTTTTTCGAGGCCAAGAGTAACCGTAAACGCGCCACCCCAGCCGCCTGGTACGGCGATATCTTCGCCGATACAGAAGACCGTTTCATCGCGTTCCATTTCCTCCGCAATAGCATCCCGCAAAGCTTCAGCGATCGCCTGTCGTTTCATGTGTGGGGATTCGGGATCGAAGCCATTCGTTCTCGTACTCGTCGTCGTCCTCGTCCTCGAACCGGAGCGAGTGTAGTGTCGGAGTAACGGAGTGCTAGAGTTTTGATGTGTTTGCCCATATCGGATTCTCGACCGCCGGCCGCGATTCTGACAAGACACTTCAGACCGAGCTCTAAAGCAAATCCGCGCGGAGACCATGCTCGAGGACGAGGACGACGACGAGTAACCTCAACTTGCATACATATCAGTCAGGAGATCATCAACGGTTGGCTTCGGCGCCGTCTTGGCTTTCTCAACGGCGCGCTCAATCTCATCGTCGATTTCCGTCTGGATACGATCGAGATCGTCCAGGTCCGCATTACCTCCCACTAACAGGGCTTGAGCAAATCGGGTAATTGGATCATTCGCTGACCAGACAACTCGCTCTTCTTTGGGTTGATAATGACAGGGATCCCGTCGGGAATGCCCGGTGCGGCGATAGGTTTGGAGCTCAAGTAAAACCGGACCTCGCCCAGACCGACAATCCTCCGCGGCCTGACTAGCTGCTTCGTAGACCGCCAGCACATCGTTGCCATCGACGGTCTCACCGCGAAAACCGTAGCTGATCGCTCGATCGGAAACTCTGGTATTCATCATAACCTGATCGATGCGGGTGGAAGCTCCGTACAAGTTGTTCTCGCAAACGAACAACACCGGCAAATTCCATAGCGCTGCCATGTTTACCGCCTCATGGAATGCACCCTCAGCCACCGCACCGTCGCCAAAGAAGCAAGCGACGATCTGTTTGGTTTTTCGGAGCTTAAATGCCAGAGCCATTCCCGTAGCCAAGGGAATCCCTCCCGCCACGATGGCGATTCCGGGTATCATTCCTTTTTCCAGATTGCCCATATGCATCGAACCTCCCTTCCCTCTGCAACAACCGGTAACCGCGCCAAAAAGCTCATCTAACATTTCCTGGACGGTCAACCCTTTAGCCAGCGCGTGCCCATGCCCGCGAAAGGTAGAGGTAATAAAATCATCTGATCTAAGCGCCGCGCAGACTCCTACCGCGGTCGCTTCCTGGCCCTGGCACTGGTGAATTGTTCCCGGCATGATGCCTTCTAGAAAGAGTGCCTTAACCCGGTCTTCGAACTGGCGAACCAATACCATCCGCTCGTATAAAGTGAGCAAGAAATCACGATGGTAATCAATATCGCCGCTGCCACGCCCGTTGGCACCAACAGACGTATCGGAGGCCTCCTGGACGTCGCCGATTACCGCAAGCACGTCGCCGGCCAAGGCTTCACCGCCGACCGGTACCAACTGTTGGAGCAAAGTCCCAAAACCAAGCGCCTCCACCTCCATCGTCGCTTTGTCAGTCTCAACTTCGACGACGGCTTGGCCGCGCTCAACAAAGTCCCCCACTTCAACCAACCATCGGGTTACTTTGATCGGCGAACCGGTGGTCGACAGGTCCGGCATTTTAAGATTCATGCCGGGCTCGGATTAGCTAAATGCTCAGGACTCATAGCAAGCGGCTGTCGCTGAATCAGCCGACGAGCTTCCGCCGCAGGCAACACGCCGTCGGTGGTACCGATCGCCCGAGTAGCTGACGCTCCCAGGGCACTCGCGTACATGAGACTCTCAGGAAAATCCCAGCCGTTAACAATTCCGGTGATTAGACCGCTGGCAAACGCATCACCGGCCCCAGAAGGATCAACGGTCTGCCACGGATAAGAGCCACAACGCCAGCACTCATCGCCGCGAACGCCAAGTGATCCCAGCTCGCCCAGCGTTATTACTACCCCGTTAGCCCCCCAGCTTCTTAAAACTTGCATCGCCTCCCACGGGTCGCTCCGGCCGGTCAAAACGGCTGCCTCCGTGTCATTCGGTAGAAACCAATCGATGTAGGGCAACAGACTTTGCACTTCCGGCGCGTAGACAAATCCCTTGGGTAGAACCACGTCGACAACGGTAACCACTTCGTGTTCGCGACAGAAATGCAGCAGGGTTAGCAGTTCATCCAGTTGGATACCAGGCATGGCAAATAACCCACCTAAATAGAATAGATCCAACTGAGCTAACCAATCACCATCAATGTGGTAGACCGAAAATGCCTGATTAGCACCAAAGGTGTGGATATAGCGACGGTCCTCCCCTTCAACTAACAAAATGATCGTTTCGCTAGTTGGATAACACGGGGTCTGGACTAGGCGATCACAATTTAGTCCGGCGGTTTGCAAAGCCCTTACCAAGGTCTCACCGGCCGCATCCCGGCCAACGCATCCCACTAAATCAACGGACAGATCTTGTTTACGGAGATCGATGGCAACATTAGCCGCGCACCCTCCTGCCTTGGTCTTTATACTATCGACCGCTACTAATTCTCCTGCCCGCGGTAAGGCTGGAAACGGACCGCAAAACGTGTCTTTTACCAGAATTCCTCCGCAACCGATCCTTTTCATAACTAGTTCGCCTTTCCACAACATCCGAGTAACTCGATGCGTTCCAAAACCGCGTCGCGTACCGCCATCCGGCACGCAATCATCACGTCGTGTTCGCCCCCCATGCCCAATAGTTCATGAGGGTTGTCCACTTCGGTTGCGATACTCGAACGGAGCACTTCAAGATATCGTTGCTTCAAGTAGGTACCGTAGTTAACCTTCGTAACTCCTAACCTGATCGCCTCGCGAATCGAACTCCCAGGGATGCCGGTGCCACCATGTAGGACCATTGGTTTGTTAGCACGCTCAGCGATCTGAGACAGGCGTTTAAGATCAAGTTCTCTTTGACCCTTCGTCAAAACATGGACATTGCCAACGCTGACGGCCAAAAGATCGACCTTGGTATCCTCAACGAATCGGCCAGCCAGCTCCGGATCGGTTAGGAAGTTTCCGTTGGTAAGTTCCGAGTTCCCAAACGGCAAGTGTCCAACCTCAGCTTCTACCGCGGCCCCGTGGCGATGAGCAAACTCAGTGAGGATTGCGACTCTTCCCTGGTAGTCTTGATAGGTCGCGCTGGAATCTGCCGGCATAACCAGATTGAACCCGGCGAGGACCGCGTTGCGCACCCAGTCGTCATTCGGGCATTCATTGAAGATGAGTCCACACGGGACGCTCGCGTCAGCAGCCCCCGCTTTTCCTAACTCCGCGTAACAGCGGATACGCTCCATTAGCTTGCGACCAGGACGGCTCAAGAACTCACCATTGAATCCAATAATGATCGGTGAGCCGGTCATTTCCGCGGCGTCGAGCACACCCTGTAGCGATTCCAGATTCCAGCTTTCGAAATATCCCAACGCGTATTGATTCTTACGCGCGTGCTGGATGAGCTCGCTAATGGGCCAAAGCGACATAATCCACCTCCAAATTGGTGACCGCGGCCACATGAGTCGTGATTCCGGCACGCTGTAGCGCTGCGAGATCAGACTTTTTTGCCCATTCATCGGTTACGACGTGATGAATTTGCGAGATATCCAGTACTTTACTGAGGGCGCGCACCCCGAACTTCGTGTGATCGACAACCAGAACTGTCTGCGCGGCCCGCCCGGCCATAACCTGTTTGACGCGGGAGGTCGCAACCGCAGATTCGAAAGTCCCGTCCTCGGGCAGAAAACCTTTTGTACTAAGAAAGGCTTGATCGATCAGAAAAGACTTCGCCATTTCATCTGCTTGCGGGCCGGCAAACGACAGAGTGATCGGATCGTATTCACCACCGATCCCGATAATCGTGTTGTTGCCCTTACTGAGCTCCAAACAGGTCAAGGCTGAGTTTGTCAGGATAGTTAGCCCGGTTCGTTGAACAGCGATAAGCCTTGCCAGGGTCAGGCTGGTGGTGCCGCCATCAATGAAAATGGTCTGATGGTTTCTAATCAGCTCGAGCGCTTTCGCAGCAATGGCACGTTTTTCCGATTGGTTGCTGGCGATTCGTTCTCGAACGCTATTCTCGTAAAGATAGGGCGCAGCGCTGGCTTGTTGTATTCCGCCGACGGTCTTAATAACTCTTCCCAGCCGCACCAACTCATCGCAATCTCGCCGAACCGTCATCGTAGAGACTTGGAGCACCTCTGCCAGAGCGACGTAGGTGGCGCTTCCTTGGCGATCAACCAGGTCAAGGATCAAGGACGCTCGGTTTTCCAGACGTTTAGGAGAGGACAAGGCTCGATGGTTACTGTGATTTATTCACAAACGCAACAGGATATATGTGATATTTTGACACCAGTGCCGTCGTGATGACGAGCCTCAGCAAGCCCGTGTCTCGGAGGGGATGGATTATCGTAGCCAGCCAATGCATTGCCTGGAACATCCGCCAGAGAAGATCCGTCCTTTTGGGTACGGTGTGATTTTATCACAGGAATAGTGCAACCCGAGGGATCGGGAATACGTCTAGCGAACCGAAGCAGATCGTCCGTCTGGAGCCTGTCGGACTTTTGCCGCGAAGCGGCTATACAGAACAGCCCAGGGCTTCAGCCTATAGGCGTTAACTTAAGCGTTTGGTGTAGAAGTTTGGTGGGGCGAGGCTCCCGATCGTGCTGTCTGTGGCTGCGGAGAATTGAGCCCCGTAGAGTTACCTGGTCCCATAAGCCCGCTGGACGCGCCGAGCCGCGTGGCAGCGTTTTGCAGTGACCTTGGCCGGGGAGTGGAGAAATGGTGACGTCCAGTAGTCCACCG
>Ga0126381_100011349_pt1 | contig 10063 bp, 11 predicted proteins | sample PanSoiMetPlot_28_FD_96465 | JGI IMG/M metagenome (GOLD analysis project Ga0126381, IMG submission 96465) | Tropical forest soil microbial communities from Panama - MetaG Plot_28 | ecosystem: Environmental > Terrestrial > Soil > Tropical forest > Bulk soil | place: Panama | collected 2016-02-17 | reverse complement strand
GCTGAAAACGGTGGAGCGGGCAACCGGGATCGAACCGGCGACATCCAGCTTGGGAAGCTGGCGTTCTACCGCTGAACTATGCCCGCACCGCGGGCGATCTTAACGAACCGCCGGAGACGGGACAAGCGCCGCGCCGGCCGGGAGCGGCGCCTTCCGTAGAGCCTCGATCTCGGCGACGGTGCGGTCGACCAGCGCCTCGGTCACGATCTTCCCCTTCTCCCTCGTCGCGAGCGTGGCGTCTCCATACACACCCGACGCGGAGTAGGCCAGGTCCTTCCTGGCCGGATCGCGGGTCAGTCCTTTTCCCGGATGATAGTCCTTGACCGCCTTGCTCATGTCGACGTCTTCGGGACTCATGTAGAGCATCATCGAGGTCTCGATCTCGTCGGCGTGGGTACCGCCCTCCTGCTGCGAGACCTGCTTCTCGACGTCTTCGGTGATGGTCAAGACGTCGGTGTAGCGCATGAGGATGCCTTCGGCGGCGAGAGCCGCCGCCGCCGGCTTGAGGGCGGCCACGGTGGAGACGCCCGTGTTCAACACGTAGAAGCGCTTCGGCCCGAAGCGCGCGAGGCCCCGGCAGATCTCTTCGATCATGTCGCGCGAGGTCGCGAGGGACAGGCTCGCCGAGCCCGGGTACTCGACAAAGGCCGGGTAGTAGCCGTAGTTGATCGTGGGTGCGATGACGACCCGGGAGCGCTCGCGGACGCGCCCGGCGAGGTACTCCGCCATGACGAAGTCGTTTTTCAGTCGGAGGTGCGGTCCGTGCTCCTTCGACTCGGCGCCGAGCGGTATGACCACGACCGTGTCGGGCGTCAGGACTTTCTCGGCCTCCACCCACGTGAGGTCCTCGAGCAGGATCCCCGGCGCCGCCGCGCTCGGGGGAGCTCCGGCGGCGGCCAGGGCGGCGGACAGAATCGCCGTCGCGAAGATCACCGCGAGCCTCCTTCCTCGCCGACGGCCGCGCGCAGCAGGCGCAGACGGGTCGCGAGTTTGGGCAGACGCACCTTGGCGAACAAGCGGCCGTTGACGAAGAGGACGGGGATGGAGTCCGACCAGCGCCGCGCGAGCTCATCGTCCGAGTCCACGTCGACTTCCTCCCACGCGTGCGGCTCTCCCGCGAGGATCCGGTCCACGTCGGCGCGCATCTGGCGGCAGAGGTGGCAGTCCGGCCGCGTGAGCAGCTTGAGGGAGATCATGAGGGGGCGGTGACCGGCTCCTCCGGGTTGCGCGCCACGCGGTGCAGGTAGTCGAAGCCCGAGATCACGGTCACGCTGGCCGTGGCGCCGAAGGCGACGAGGAGCAGCTCCCTGGGCCAGGGCCAGAGGTTCGCGCACAGGACGAAGAGCACCGTGACGATCTGGACGACGGTCGTGACCTTGCCCGCCCAGCTCGGCGGGAACCGCTTCTTCCCCGACGTCAGGATCAGGAGCAGTCCGACGAGCATGACGAGGAAGTCGCGTGACAGGACCATCATCGCGAGCCAGACGGGAACCTTCACACGAGCGGGATACGACGGGATCGCGAGGAACAGGTAGGACGACATCAGCAGCAGCTTGTCGGCGATGGGATCCAGGTAGGCGCCGAGGGCCGACTTCATGTCGAGGCGGCGCGCGAGGAAACCGTCGACGCCGTCCGAAATGCCCGCGGCGACGAAGATCGCCAGAGCGATGTCGAAGCGGCCGTTCGAGATGCAGACCAGGAAGAACGGGAGAGCGGCGAGGCGGACGAGGGTGATGAAGTTCGGGAGGGTCCAGGGTCCCGTCAACGTCGTCTCCACTCGTTTTCTCGAGCGCCGGGGGGCACGTCGGCCGGGACCCAGACCGTGGATCCCTTGATCCGGATGAGCTTGCGGTCCTCGAACTGCTTCAGCATGCGCGTGACCGTCTCGCGGGTGGCCCCGATCGAATTGGCGATCTCCTGGTGCGTCGGACGGTGCACGGCGTAGTAGCCGTCGACGGGCTGCTGACCCGAGGCATCGGCGAGGCGAACGAGGTACCGCGCGAGTCGGCCCCCGACGTCCTGGAGCGCCAGAGACTCGATGACCTCGTTCGACCGGCGCAGGCGGGCCGACAGGGTCTGGAGGATGCGGCGCGTCAGACCGAAGTCGGCGGCGAGCGCCGCGAGAAAGTCGTCGCGCGAGATCACGACCAGCTCCGAGTCCGCGAGCGCGGTGACGGAGGCGCTTCGCGTGTCGCCGTCGAAAAGGGCCATCTCTCCGAAGAACTCCCCCGCCTGCAGGTGGGTCAGCACGACCTCTCGCCCGTCGGGCGAGTCGACGAACACCTTGACCTCGCCCCGCGCGATGACGAAGAACTGGTCCCCGGGCTCGGACTCCCGAAGGATCGGCTCCCCGGCCTTGAAGTGCCGGACGCTCGCGACCTTCGAGAGGCCTTGAAGCTGCACGGGATCGAGGTTCGCAAACAGGGCGACGCGGCGAAACACGGCTGAATCGATCACGGTTCGTGGTCCTCCCCCGCCGGCAACAGCGAGCGCAATCGGTCGAGACCCCGGGTGAATTCGGGTCCGCCCACCGCGGACCCCCCCGATTCTGACAGCAGGCCGCACCGCGCCGCCAGCCGGATCGCATCGGAGGCGCCCCGCCAGGGTCCCGGAGCGCCTTTCAGGCACTCGAGGCCGCCGCCCGGGCCCGATAGCAGGCTGGCGAGGCGGAGCATCAGGGTCGCGGCGGCGGCGCGCGAGAGCGCCGCGTCGGGCCGGGCCCTGTGCGTGTCCGGGTCCACGTCGAGGAGCCCCAGCGAGACGGATCGGATCATCGGCCGGCTGTCGCGCCTCTCGAGGACGTCGGTCGCGACCACGCCGCCCGTGACGTGGGCCTCACGCACCTCGGGAAACATCCACCAGACGAGCCCGGCGGCGCCCGCACGCGTCAGGCGTCGGGCCCGGGCGGCCTGGCGCTCGGCGTCGGGCCAGTTGGCGATGCGGAAGGCGAGGCGCGCCTCGGCCGCCTCCTCGGAAAACCGCGCGTCTTCCGCCGCGAGGGCGTCGAACACGGAGACGGCCAGCGCGTCGTCGCCGACCTCGAGCGCCAGGCGCCCGGCCTCGGCACGCGCCTCGACGCTCAGGCCCCCGAGCGCCAGGGCTTCCCGGTCGTACAGTAGCGCCTTCTCCTTCTCCCCGGCGGCGCACTCCACCTCGGCCGCCGCCGCGAGGACCGCCGCGGACCGCGGGTTCCACGCGAGGGCCTGGGCGATCTGCTCGCGAGCCGGCTCGTACCGCCCGCGCTCGGCGTCGCGCCTCGCCTCGGACAGGACGGTATCGGTCGCCTCGCCGAGGAGCTTCTGCGCGCGGTCCGACAGCCCCGGCCTCGGGGGCCGCGCCTCTGAGGCGGCGCGAGCGTAGAGCTCGTAGGCCGTGATCGGAGAGCCCGCGCGCGCCTGCGCCTCGCCGCACGCCACGAGCCAGGGCAGGGTGGCCGATGCGTCTTGGAGGGCGCCCGCACAGGAGGCGAGCGCGTCGCTGGACTTTCCCGACGCGACGAGCGCCTCCACCTCGCCGATTCGCGCCGCGCGGGCCGACGGGCCCGAGCCGACGCGGGCGAACTCGCCGCGCGCCCGGGCGGCGTCGCCGCCGAGCAGCGCCTTCCATCCCTCCGCGACGGCCTCGTCGAACGGGCCCGACAGACCCTCCCGCGGATCCAGCGGGAAGTGGTCGCGCGGACCGCCGGGAGGCGCGCTGGCGCAGCGCGCCGACAGCGCCGCGGCCGCTACGGCGGCGGCCCACGGCGCCGCGCGCCGGAACGTCAGACGGCCGGGGCGCCGACGCCCCGCGCCGATCATGCTCCCGGCGGGAGGCTCTCCGGACGGATCGATGCGATGGCGTGCTTGTAGATCATCTCCTCCCGGCCGTCGACCTCGAGGACGAGGGCGAACTTGTCGAAGCGGCGGAGCCTTCCCATCCGCTCCTCGCCGGAAGTCAGCCGGACGGTCACCGGGACGTTGTCCTTACGCAGGTTGTAGAAGAACGAGTCCTGGACGTTGATCGGGGCCTTGTTCATCTTTCCCCCTCCCCCGTCTCGCCCACCAGGGCGAGAATGACATCGAGGGCCTCCTCCGGTTTCACACGGTGCGCGTCCGCCTCGCGGCGGAACCAGGTCGCCTGGCGCTTGGCCAACCCACGCGTCGCCCTGACGATCCGCTGCTGCGCCTCCTGCTTCGAAGTCCGTCCGAGCACCCACTCGGCGACTTCGCGATACCCGATCGCCTGGAAGGAATTCGTCTCGACGGAGAGTCCGCGGCTGAGAAGCGTTCGAACCTCTTCGTCCCACCCCGCGTCCAACATGCGCTGGACCCGAGATTCGATCCTAACACCAAGCGTGGCGCGGTCCGGCGAGATGCAAACCTTCACCACCCGCCGCCGGCCCCCCCATGGGTCGTCGTCCCGAAGCCGCGCCGACGCCGCCGCTCCCGTCAGCAGCACGATCTCGAGCGCCCGCAGGGTGTAGCGGACGTTGCCGATCGGGATTCGGGACGCCGACACGGGATCGTTGCGCTCGAGGAAGCGGTGGGCCGCGGCAGCTCCCCGGCGCTCGGCCCAGAGGAAGAGGGCCTCCCTCAGATGGTCGTCCCGTGCGTCCCCGGGTGGCAGACCGTCGAGGAGAGCGGACACGTAGAAGCCGCTGCCTCCGCACACGATCGGGAGCCGGCCGCGGCCCTCGATGCCCTCGACCGCTTGGCGCGCGGCCAGGGCCCAGCGGCCGGCCGAGAAGGCTTCCTCGGGCTCGGCGACGTCGATCAGGTGATAGGGAACCTCGCGTCGGAGCGGCGGCAGCGGCTTGGCCGTGCCGACGTCAATTCCCCGGTAGACGGCGAATGCGTCGGCGGAAACGATCTCGCCCCCCAGCCGCTTCGCGGCTTCGTGGGCGATGTCCGTCTTGCCGGCGCCTGTGGGCCCGACGATGAGCAGGAGCGTCGGCCGTTTCGGTGCGCTCAAGGGACGGCGAGACCTCGCCACCACAGGCGTGTCGCTCCGGGGAGCAGGTCGACGCGCTCGTCCGAGCGCTCGTCGGTGCGCAGGACCGGAACACAGAATCGCCCGAGCGTCGCCAGCGTCTCGGGCGCCGGATGGCCGAAGCGGTTCCTCCGCCCGCACGACAGCAGCGCGAGGCGCGGGTGCGTCGCGTCGACGAAGCCCGAGCTCGTCGCCGTGCGGCTGCCGTGATGACCGACCTTGAGGACGTCGATCGGCTCGAGGGCGCCGGCCTCGCGAAGCTCCGTTTCGGAGGGTGCTCCGGCGTCGCCGGTGAGCAGCGCCGTGCGGCCATCGCGCTCGAAGCGCGCCACGACCGACTGGTTGTTGATCCCGTCGATCTTTCGGCGGACGCCCCCGGACCGGAGCACCGACAGACGCGCACCGTCGCGCTCCCAGACGTCGAAGGTCTCGAGCGAGCGCACCGGGATCCTCCGGGCGCCGGCCGCCCCGTCGAGGCGAGCGTAGAGGTCGTTCTCGTCCTCGCCGCTCGAATGCCAGAGCTCCGCGACGTCGATCTCCTCCAGGACGGCGAAGAGACCGAGCGCGTGATCCGGGTGCGGATGCGTGGCCAGCACCGCGTCGAGGCGCGTCACGCCCCGGTCGAGCAGCTTCGGCACCAGGCGCGTCCGGCCGAAATCGGTGGCCATCGGGTCGAAAGGTCCTCCTCCGTCCACCAGGATCGCCCGGCGGTTCCAGCGAAGCAGTATCGCGTCTCCCTGCCCCACGTCGAGGGCCTCGATCGAGAAGCCGCGCGCGGGCCCGGACCGGCCGGGTGCGAGGGCGGCGGCGAGGAAGATCCCGGCCGACGACGCGGCCGCCCAGGGCCGGGAACGCGGCGGACCCAAGCGCGACAGGAGCAGGAGGAAGCCGACGGCGACCATGGCCGCGAGCGGGGGCGTCGGCCGCAGGAATGCGCAGCCTGCGGCGCGATCGGCGAAGAACTCCAGAGTCCGGCTGCCGAGAGCGAAGAGCCCGGCCACGGGGCCTGCCGGGATCCCGACGAGATACAGAACGAGCAGGATGCCGCCGACCCCGACGAGCGCTCCCGCGAGCGGAAGCGTGACGGGCGCGGTCAGCCACGCGCCGGCGGCCACCACGTTGAACCGCCAGAACAGGATGGGAGCCGTCGCGCACTGAGCCGCGAGCGAAACTGCGAGGCCCGAGAAGAGCCACTCGGGCCGAGGCGGCAGACGCTCCCGGATCGGCCTCGAGAACAGGGCGATCCCCGAGACCGCGGAAAACGTCAGGATCGTCCCGACGGAAAAGATCTCCTTCGGAGCGCACAGGAAAAGGACGAGCGCCGAGAGGCCGATCGCCTGGCCCGAAGCGATCGGGCGTTCGAGAAGCCGGGTTGCCACGAACACCGCGACGACGAGCCCCGCCCGCACGGCGGGCGGACTCGCTCCCCCGACGAGCACGAAGAGCGCGACGGCGGCGAGCAGGGCGACGTCGCGGGCCGTCCCCTCGATGCGTAGAGCGCCGAGGACCAGGCCCGTGAGGCCGGCCGCGAGGACGACGTGCAGTCCCGAGACGACGAGCAGATGGTAGAGGCCGCCCCGACGGTACCGGGCGACCATCCCGCGGTCGAGCTCGGCGGTGCGTCCAAGCAGAAGGGCCGCCAGCGGCCCCCGCACGTCTCGCTCGAAGGCCGGGCCGCGGCCGGAGGGGATCGCCGCAAAGAGCGCCCGGTTGGGCAACGTGAGGAGCGACGTCAGCGTCCGCGCCTGCCGATCGATCATGCGGGCGCTCTTGACCGAGACGCGATAGCGCGGCCACGGGAGCGGCAGGTCGCGCTCGGAGGCCGGCATCTCCTCGGGCTCGATGTGGCCGGTGAGACGGACGCGGTCCCCGCGGTCGGCGACGTCGGCCACGGATTCCTCTCCGGAGACGAAGACCGCGACCTCGGCGGCGAAAGAGCGGCCCGGTCCGGGGGCGGCCAGACGCTCCGCGGAGAGCGTCGTGCGCGCCCGAGGCGGCAGCCCGCTCCAGAAGTCCATGAGCCGGCCCTCCAGCGTGACCGCCGCCGGCGACGGCGCTCCCAGCGTGACAAACGCCGTTCTCGCCTGCTCGGCCGGCTCGGCGATCCGAAGGCGACCCGACAGGAAACCGGTCGCAACCCAAAATGCCGCGAACGTCAGACGAAACGCAGCGCCGCGTCGACGACTCGCCGCCAGAGTCGCGAGGCTTGCTCCTGAGACCGCGAGAAGCGTCCAACCGCCGGCCGCGCCTCCGACCGACCAAGAGCCGCTCCAGACACCAACGGCCAGCGCGAGCGCGGCCTTCGCCGCCGGCGCCTCGCCCTCCGCGAGGACCGGCCGGATCACGCCGCGCGCTCGAGAGCGACGAGGGCCTCGACGCGATGCGTGAAGGCGAAGAGATCGAAGAGGCGGGCGGTTCGGATCGCGAAGCCTTCCGCGAGGATCGCGGGCAGATCGCGCGCGAGCGTGGCGGGATCGCAGGAGACGTACACGAACCGGGACCTCGCGCGGCGCGCGAGGTCAGAGGAGAGCGCGGTCCCCAGGCCCGCCCGCGGAGGGTCCGCGACGACGACGTCGAAGCGCCGGTCGTCCTCCTCGAGGAACGCGGCCGCCGTCGCGTGGGCGATCTCCCACCGGTCGCGATCCTTCCAGGCCTCGCGCGTTCGAAGGGCATCGTCGACCGCGCTGCGATCCGCTTCGACCGACACCGTGCGGTGGCCGCCGTCGAGCAACGCCGCCGCGAAGAGCCCGACGCCGCCGAAGACGTCGAGCGCCTCGCCCGCGGGCGCGCTTCGGGCCTCTTCCGACACGGCCTCGGACAGAGCGCCGACGAGCGAACGGTTGCCCTGAAAGAACGTGTCCACCGAAACGGAGAACGGGCGGCCCGCGACCTCGATGTCGAGCGATCCGTCGCCGCGCGCGACGAAGACCGAGCCGTCGGCGCCGAGGACTCGGACGCCCTGGAAGGTCTCGGAGAGCTTCTCCCCGAGAGCCGCCGCAAAGCGCGGATCGCCGGGCGTCGTGGCCCGGACGAGCCGGCGCTCGCCGCCGGGATTCTCGAGGATGGCGACTTCTGTCACGGGCGTGTTCGCCGCGCGCATCGCTCCCTCGATCGCCGGGAGGAGCGTGCGTGTCGCGAGAGCGAGGGCCTCGCACTCCCCGGCCGGGGCGACGCGGTGGGTGCCCGGAGCGTGGTACCCGACACGGCCGCCGCCCGCGTGGAGCCGGACGCGCATCCGGTAGCCGGGAGCCGAGGCGGCGATCGGCAGCTCGCCGAACGGCTCAGGGTCGAGCTTTCCGATGCGCCGCATCGTCTCGACGAACAGCTCCCGCTTGGCGTCGCACGCGGCGGCCACGCCGAAGTGCGACCAGTCGCAGCCCGCGCACCCCGTGTGGGGTCCTCCGACGCGGTCGGGCGACGGCTCGAGCACGGCGCGGACGCGGCCCCGCCAGAAACGCTTCCTCACCTCATACACAGTTGTCGCGACGAGCTCGCCCGGCAGCGCTCCCTCCACGAAACCGACGCCATCGTTGCCGCGGACGACGCCCTCGCCCGTCGGCGCGAGCTTTTCGACGCGGACCTCGCGCCCCGCGCTCACAGCAGCGTCAGGCGCGGAAGGTCCAGCCGCTCCCGGACGGCGCGGCGGACGAGGGTTTTCGTCGTCTTTTCGGCCGCCGCTTCGTCCATCCGGGAAAGGGCCGCGCCGAGCTGGCGCGCGATCTCCGCGTCCATCGCCGCGCGCTCGTCGTCGGGCAGGGCGGCATGGAGGTCCGTGGCCAGGCGCCGGTCGAGCCGCGCGAGCGAGGCCTCGATTTCTTCGGCCGTCTTGCGCGACTGTTTCAGGCGGGCGAGCGAAGCCCGGGCGGCCTCGAGCGGCTCGGCGAGCTCCGGCCGCCGGCTCCCGGACTGCCGCAGACGCTCCGAGAGCGCATCGAGCGCGGCCGGCACGTCCACGTCCCCGCCGTCCGAGGGCTCGGACTTCCCTCGCGCCGCGTCGGCCTGGCGTTCCCAGGCCTCGAGCACGGCGTCGCGGCAGTACGAGAGAGAGTTGACGCGTCCGACCGCACCGCGCTCCTCCCGCCGCGTGAACGCGTCGTCGATCCCGGCCTCGACGGCGCCGATCGGAACGCCGAGCGCGCGCCACTCGCGCAGAAGGACGAAATCCTTCGGGGAGAGGAGGAAAGGGGTGCCGCGCCGCCGGATGAACGCCGCCTCGGCGGCCTCGTAGAAGGCCCTATCCTCCTCGGTTGCGCTCATCGATGAGCCGCAGTCCCTTCAGCGTGAGGAGCGGGTCGATCTGCTCGATCTTTTCGGAGCCGCCGCCGAAGAGCTCGGCGAGGCCGCCGGTCGCGATCACGCGCGGCGCGCCCCCGATCTCCGCGGCGATGCGTTCGATCATCCCGTCGACGAGCGAGAGATAACCGAAGTACAGACCCGACTGGATGGATCCGGCCGTCGTCTTGCCGACGACGCGGTCGGGCCGCCGGATCTCGACGCGCCAGAGGCGAGCCGCCTTCTCGAAGAGGGCTTCCGCCGAGATCGAGATGCCCGGGACGATCACGCCGCCGGCGTACTCCCCCTTCGCCGTCACGACGTCGAAGGTCGTCGCCGTGCCGAAGTCGACCACGACACACGGCCCGCCGACGGCCTCGAGAGCGGCCACGGCGTTCACGATCCGGTCCGCGCCGACCTCCTGGGGCACCTCGTAGAGGATGGGCATCCCCGTCCGAACCCCCGGCTCGATGAAGAGCGGCTCCCGGCCGACGATCTGGCGGAGCGCCTGCTTCAGCGAGAACCGCAGAGACGGAACGACGCTCGCGACGATGACGCGTGCCGCCGATGCTTCGTCGCCCGCGGCGCCGTCCCCGAGGAGCCCGCGCACCGAGAGGGCGATTTCGTCGGAGGTCGAGTCGCGCCGCGTCGTGAGCCGCCAGTGTCGCTCGAGCGTCTCGCCGCGCCAGAGCCCGAGGACCGTGTTCGAGTTGCCCACGTCGACGGCGAGGAGGGCATCGCCGCCGCCCCCGGTCACCACGACGCGACCTCTCCGCTCGCCACGGTCGTCTCGCCGGCCTCGGTTTTCAACCTCAGAAAGCCG
>Ga0126381_100011347_pt1 | contig 10064 bp, 6 predicted proteins | sample PanSoiMetPlot_28_FD_96465 | JGI IMG/M metagenome (GOLD analysis project Ga0126381, IMG submission 96465) | Tropical forest soil microbial communities from Panama - MetaG Plot_28 | ecosystem: Environmental > Terrestrial > Soil > Tropical forest > Bulk soil | place: Panama | collected 2016-02-17 | reverse complement strand
GAGAAATCTCCCGAAAATACGGCAAGCCTGCGGGAGATTAATTATGGCTCCCATGCCGATGACGAACGAACCTGCTCGGGTTGCGGCTCTGCAGAAATACGCTATCCTCGACACCGAGCCTGAACAGGCCTTCGATGACCTGGTTTTACTGGCGTCGTTCATTTGCAAAACGCCGATTGCACTGATCTCGCTTGTTGATGAGGATCGGCAATGGTTCAAGTCGAAATTGGGGCTCTCCGTTTCGGAAACTCCCCGCGAAGTCGCCTTTTGCGCTACGGCCATTCAACAACCTGATGTTTTCGTTGTGCCAGACACCCTGAAAGACGAAAGATTCCGAAACAATCCACTCGTTCTATCCGAACCAAACATCCGGTTTTACGCAGGGGCTCCTTTGATCAACGAAGAGGGCTACGCCCTGGGCACCATTTGCGTGATCGACCGAACCCCGCGCGACCTTGGCCCCGACCAACGGTCGGCACTGGCGGCCCTTAGTCGGCTAGTTCTGGCTCAATTGGAGCTTCGGCGCAATTTGATGCTTTTGAAAGAAGCGCTGAATGACCGCACAACGGAAGAGCACGAGCGCCAGAAAGAACTAATGAAGTTGCAGAAGACTCTGCTCAGGGTCATGGGGCTGCGCCCATGAACCGCAGGTCATGGCCGTGTGCATCTTGGTCCGCCCCGAGCTACCGGTGCAACCAGTCGACACAAGCCCCCCGGCTTTAGACGATGCATCGGTGCAACTTCATGATCGGCATCCCTTTCCCGGCCTGGGCGCTCACAATGAAATGAAGGCGTAGCACTCACGGCGATTGGTTCGTTGTGTCTCGAATCAGTAATTTAGACCGAAACCATTGGTTTCCTCGCTGGGGCGCTGGTGTTTTTTCAGAACGGCGAGAGGCTTACAGTTTTAGAGACGGTGTAACGAAAATGCCGGGTCCATGTTAGAGCGTTGTAAAATCTATCATTATCTTCGGCGTAATTTGCGCTTGCGCAAGGATACCAAGGCCTTGTGAGGCATATCAGGGCAGGGGACTCGCTCGATGCCGCTTAAGTGCTAGGCCAGGAGCTGAAGCTCGATTTCGGCCTTCCTGCGTTAGGTGGCACATGATTTCAAGTAAGTTTCAGGAAGGTCGGATTGCAGAACGAACGGGCCAAGATCATGCGCCACTATTGGTCTGTCTTCTTGTTCTCCTCGGCCTAGTCATCGGTGGCGGAACGGCACGTTCCAATAATTCCGACGCGTTCGTCGCTGGGCATGGGCTGCCTGCCGCGATGGACCCGTTCGCGATTGACGATTTTGACGGTGATCTGGCCCCGGACATCGCGAGCGTCCAACCGATATCCAGCAATTCTTCGAGTTCCAACTACCTCATTCAGCTGCAGTTCGGTTCCGGCAAGAGGCTATCGATATGTTTGACCGCACCCTGGGGCGACGTGCGAATTGTTGCCGGGGATGTGAACGGCGATCGTATTCCGGACCTAATCATACGTTCCGCATGGAGCGAAGAACCCTATGCAGTCCTGATCAACGACGGAAACGGTACTTTTTCAAGGGTTGATCCATCTTCAGTTCAAGCGCTCCACCGGAAATCCAAGCGGAGATGGAGCTGGCCCCGACCACAGCCGTCGGAAACCGCCGCGACTTCTCCGCCGTCGGCTGAGCGCGATTTCGCGAAAGCGAAATGGATTGGGCACCCCCGTGCGGCGAAGGGTTTAGTTCATCGGGCTGATTCTGCCTCAACCCGCTGTCCTTTGCTTGTGTCCCTGCCCGGGCATGCCCCACCGACACCGGCTCTTCTCTGAGACCCAACGGCCTCTCTCAAAACTGAGGGCATGAGCATTTCATTCGGCGTGACCGTGCTAGTCAGGGTAAATCGCCTTTTTCTAACCAAGTTAGATTCCGTTGAGATACGAGAACGCGGCGACTCCATCCGAGTTGCTCCGGACAAACTCAAATTGAGGTTTACCATGGTTCAGAAGAGTCAAAAGCTTCCGACAACGAAGATCTTAGAGTTATTTTTCGACATTCCTGAATCGGTCTCGACAAACCTCCTTTCCCGCGGCCGTTTTAGAAACTTCCCGAGTGGCGACGTGCTGTTTTGCTTCGGGGATCCGGCAAAGGAAGTATTCTTGTTGACGGAAGGCCGCGTAAAAATAACGCAGGTCACTAAAAACGGCGAGGAAGTCATACTGCGGCTTGATTCGCCGGGCGATCTTATCGGCTCCCTGGGGATGCATCTAGGGGGTACACACAATGCAACGGCACAGGCGACTGAAGAAAGCAAAGCGCTTGTCTGGGATGCCCAGACCTTTAACGATGCTCTCAGCCGCAGTGCCGTGCTTGAGCGAAACACGCAACGCTTCCTGGAGCGGCGCATTTACGAGTTGGAGCAAAGATTTTGTGAAGTAGCTACCGCCAGGGCCTCCGCTCGTCTCGCACGCGAGCTCGTTCGCTTGCTTAAACAAATCGGCCAAAAAAGAAACGGCCAACGCGAAATTAGGATTCCCCACGAGTGGGTGGCGGAGATGGCGGCGATGAGTCAGTTCACGGTGAGCCGGTTTCTCGCGGAATGGGAGAGGCGGGGCGTAGTAAGCGTGAAGCACGGAACAATCACCATACAAAACTATAAGAGTCTGAAGGGTTTGTGCCGGGAGTCGAGAATCCTACCTATTTGATCCGATGACCCGCAAAAGCAAGGTCGTTTGTGAATCTCTTGCGGCTGGCGTCGCATTCCTCGACAGCCCGAAGGTCTTGGATTGGTCCGGCAGCGGCCCCTCCGTTTGGCAGTGGCGGATGGTCCCGTGACAGGAACTACTCGCATGCGACCCGTTCTGCCCCCGGAAAAGGCCAGCAAGCCCAATAAGAGAATGAGGCGGCTAGCTCGCTATACCGCCGCTGACTTTAATGCCGAATTTAAAAATGATGATATATGTCTCGAATACATCAAGGAGCAACGCTGGCGCGCAGCCCTCCTAGATTGCCTGAAATGCGGCAACCGGTGGAAGCATCACCGTGTTACCGGTCGCACCGCTTATGCCTGCGGTCATTGTGGGAATCAAATTTATCCGCTGGCGGGGACCATCTTCGCGAAGAGCAGGATGCCGCTCAAAAAATGGTTTTACGCGATCTACCTGATGGGTTCGACCGATTGCACGATTACGGCAAAACAGCTGCAACGGGAAATCGGTGTCACCTACAAAACAGCATGGCGCCTGTCTCGAAGCATCCGGCAATTGATGGCCTTGGAAAGCCCTCACGAGGAGAGTTCCGCGTCGCAACTAGACGAAATGTGAAAAAGCGACGACCACACGGTTGAGCCACGTCACAGCGGCGTGCCTCCGGTTGTCCAGGCGAGCCTGTGCGAGAACAAGGTAGCGCCCATGCATGCTTTCCCATCGCCCAGCACCGGCGGGCAATAAGCTGACAGCGGCTCTGTTCTTGAGAGAGAGACAGTCGAGCAAAAGCTAGTCGAAGTCAAAATCTCAAGGCTTTTTGGGAGAGGTTTTCGGTTTCGTCCTGGCGGCTTTCTTCAAAATCGCGGCGAATGCATCTCGCGTTAATGGCTGCATCTTCTTCCGAGTCTCTTCGCGTGGCTCGAAGTTTTTTTTCTTTCGCCTCATAGACCTACTTTATCACGCGCGACGCGCACTCAGAATCGGGAAAGCACAGTTGCTGCCTCATTCCTTGCGCTTCGCGGCAAATCCCGAGCTGCACGTCGATTTGAAGTCGGTGCTGCGCAAATAATTCGAGCCACAGCATGTGTAGTACTTAATAGGAACCATACTCTATAAGGTATTCTGCCCTTGTTTTTACGGGATATTTTGACTTTTTTTCAACACCCTCGTTCTGTTTGCGCGTGGGCATGGAAAGCAAACGTCCGCAACCCCCAGAATGCTGCACGCTGGTGGTGGATCGCGGCAGTGCTCTTTCGCTCTGCTCGTGAAATTCTCAGAACACCGCAGCGAAATCTGGAGCGCCGGGATCTCTTGAGAGTTGGCAGATGACCTATCGCAATCAACGATTCCCCGCGCCTCAAGACTGTGCATGTGACGAAGGCAGTCCAAAACATGGCGGTGCCTGTTCGGGATATTTGGTCATGCTTTTAGTTGCGGGTCGAAGATTTGAGCAGCAGTCGAAATTGAGCTTTTGGAAGATTGCTGCGGCATGAGCTTGATCGAGCAGAATGTGCCGCAGCTGGGCCAGATAATCGCTGCCTTTTGGCGGCGAAGGAGGACGCATGACGAGTAGGAAGTTGGAGATCACCTGCATCTTGTTGTTGGTATTTTGCGTTGCGGCGTTGCCAGCAGCCGCTCAGTCATTTCGGGCCCAGTGCCCACCGAGCACCATCACCCATCCGGGAGACAACAACGCGGAACCCGCGTACAACGGGCCGACGCAATTTACAAGGCCTACGACCGGCACTCAGCAGTGGGTGGTGCCGACGTCGGGGACCGTGAATGGCGCGATCAAGTGCCAGCAGGTCTCGGGCGGTGATGGATATATGACGGAGGCTGACGGCACGCAGACATTCATGTTCTCCTTCGGGCCGCTCTCCGGACTCGCGGACATTGCTTCCGGCAATACGGGCGCCGAGTTTCCGAGTGTCTTCAACACCCCGTATCCCGGCACGCTGGTGCGCGGTGATCCGGCCACGACTGATGGGGCAGTGACCGGTGCCTCTCCTGGCGTCGGTGTAGGCGCGGGTACCGCGTTTACGTGGAACGGCGCCGTGGGCATAGCCCCGGATGTGATCCAAACCCTAGCTGTTTCTGATGTCGCCGAGGGAGCCATTCCCGCGCCCGGCACGGCCCCTCATTGCCCCGCTCCGACTGCTACTACGGTAACGGCTTACACATTCGAGCCGGCGGGCATTCCCGTGGGCGCCCAGGTGACCATCGCCAACTCTCCCGCCAGTGCTGCCCCAGCTCCGGCCGGCTTTCTGGGCACGTTTACCGTTACCTGCGCAGACAGCAATGTCATCTCCCCGGGCGGGTTCTCCCAGTATGCCTTCCAGTACACAGACTCCACCACTGGACTGGGCTCATCAACCTCGTTGGAGGGCACGACCGCCTCGACGCCTCCAGCGATCGACGGGCACGTCGACCCGCGCCCGATTATGGACATCGGCGTGATGAACGGCAACATCCCGGGGCCGCTGTTGGCCTTCGATGAAGACGACGAAGTCTTCCTGACCCTTACGAATGTGGGCATGATCATGCGGCCCGACCTCTTCGAGCAGCACACCTTCCACTTCCACGGCTATCCCAACGCTTCCTCGTTCTATGACGGTGTTCCCGATGCTTCCGTGGCCATCGATATCGGCGCGAGCTTTACCTATTATTACATGGCGCCGGATGCCGGGACCTACTTCTACCACTGCCACATCACCCCTCCCGAGCACTTGCAGATGGGCATGGTCAACCAGCTCTACGTGCGCCCGCGCCAGGATCGTGTGCCGGCTGGACAAAGCCTCTATACCTCTCTCGGGTACCAGAATGGGATTTCCGAGCCAACAACGAATCCTGTTGTGGACCTGCGCACAGCTTGCAGTCCGGGGGCCGATATCCTCTGCTCCGCCACCATGCCGGCCGGCGGCGCAACCGCGAACACCGCGACGAGAGCGGTGCCAGGCAGCCTGTGCAGCAACCCGGCCGTAAACGTCGGAGCCGTCGTCGACGCTGCCGGGAACGGCGTCGCCCCAGACTACGTTTACAACGACGGCGACGGTTCGACCTGCTACGAAGTTACCTATCCCATCCAGGAGCATGGGTTTGACCCCAACTTCCACTTCGTCGGCATGACCTTCAACCCGGAAATGTTCGTGGACATGAAGGACAAATATTTCCTGCTCAACGGACGGAGCTACCCCGACACCGTCGGCCAGTGCGGCGGCTCAGTCATTTCCGGCTGCGCACCGGGTCCCCAAGCTACGGTGTCGAGCGACGGCACGATGCACTACTCGCAGCCGCTGCCCGCCATCATTAACATTCCGGCTGGTGGCAGGGCCTCCTTGCGTCTCGTTAACTTGTCTGTCGCCGAGTACTTCACGCTCCAGACCCTGGGCATTCCGATGCACGTCGTCGGATGGAACGCCAAGCTGCTGCGTGACCAGGCCGGGACCAACACCGAATATTGGACCAACTCGATTAACATCGGCGGCGGCGAGTCTGACGACGTCATCCTGGATGCCAGCGATAACGGATGCGGAAGCCCGGGTTGCGCTGCGAAGCTCTATCCGGCGGGCAGCGTTTTCTATCTCTATGAACCGGATCTCGACAGGCTGTCGAACGATGCCGAAAACTTCGGCGGCATGATGACCGAAGTCCACATCTGCAGCAGCGTCACGGGCGGCAACACATTCGGAAATAGCTGCAAATAGGAGCGAGATGACCATGAAAAACGCACTTTCGCAAATCACAAGAATTCTGCTTCAAACGGTGTTGGTGCTCTCACTCATGGCCACGGCCCATGCGGCGGTTCCCGGGATCACCGGGACGACTTTCAATCTGACCGCGCAGGACGGCTACCTCAATCAGCCGGACGGCGAGGCCATTTACTCCTGGGGCTACGGCTGTAGCGTCGCGCCGGCAGGCTTTGCGCCGGCCGCGTTGGTCAGCGTTTCTGTATGTCCCACGATGCAGGTTCCGGGCCCCACGCTCATCGTTCATGAGAACGATACGGTCACCATCAACTTGGTCAATCAGCTTCCCACGGCCGCTGGCAATACCTCGATCCTGTTTCCGGGTTTCCAGGTAACCGCGTCGGGTGGCGTGGTGGGTTTGCTGACGCACGAGGCTGCGCCCGGCCAGACGGTCACCTACACCTTCACTGCCTCGCAGCCGGGCACGCACCCCTATTACAGCGGAACGCAAGGCGACCTGCAGATCGAGATGGGTCTCTACGGCGCCGTCGTCGTGATCCCCGCAACGATTCCCGGCAACTGCACCACTGGCTACCATTCCGCGATTGCGGCCGCGAAGGCTCACTGGGGCGAGGCGGACTTCCGCCTTGCGGCGGCAGCTTACGACCATCCCGGGAGCTGTTACGACCGCGAATATTTGTTCCAATGGGCCGAGATGGATAGCAGGATTCACAGGCAGGCCCAGGCGCAAGTGGCGGCAAAGGTCGGCTGCACGGCCGGCACGATGGGATGCAGCCTCAACGTACAGACCGAGCCCTATCATCCCGCGTACTTCATCATCAACGGACGCTCCATGCCTGACCTGATGGACCCCAACTACGCGTCCGAGTATCCCCACCAGCCTTACAACGCCGATCCGCACACGCATCCCGGTGACCTTCTGTTGCTCCGCACCATTGGCCAGGGGCGCTGGCAGCATCCCTTTCACGAGCACGCCAACCACGTACGCATTTTGGCGCGCGATGCGAACTTGGAGCTCAGCAGTTCCACAACCCCGGTTTCGTATACCACACCGGGGGGCACAGCCGTGTCGGGACCGGGGCTTGCCGGTCTTCTTATGTTTAACACGGACACGACTCCGGGCGAGTCGTTCGATGGGATTTTCTACTATACCGGCCGCGGCTTGAACTGGGATCCCTACGGTCACCATCCCGTCTCCAGTTCCAACGACCCTTTAGCCACACTTCCGTGCATTCCAGATGTCAACGGCTACAACTCAGCAGCCACCACAGCGGTTAACTTCTTTGAGTGGTGCCAGGACCACAACAAGCCGGTGGAAGTGAACCCCTTCGGCGATGTGGGGGCCGGCGGACCGGTCACTTTACCGGATCCGGATGTGGTTACCAACGGCCAGTGGTATGGCGGTACACCTTACCTGGGCCCGGATGCCAGCTTGCGCGCGAAGATGCCAACCTGTGTGGGTAGTCCCAACGGTACACCGAATCCGACCACCCCCAGCGGTGGCGCCGGCACACCTCCCGTGAATACCGCGAACTGTACAACTTTAAATCCAGCCAATACGCAACTCAACCCCGCCAACGAGCGCGGTTGGGCGTTCATGTGGCACTCCCACAACGAGCGCGAAATCACCACCAACAACGTTTTCCCCGGCGGCATGTTGATGATGCTGCTGGTCGATTCCCGGGAATTTGTCATTGACGAGACTCTGTGAGCCCACGGTCATGAGACACGCGCATAACTCTCAAGGAGAAGCGAGAAAAGCCATGCAAATCAATGACTTTAAATTCAAGACCGTTCTGAAGGCTGCCATAGTCATGGCCGCCATCCTCCTGCTCAGCACGGGTGCAAGCTTTGGCCAGCAGGTGGTGAATTTGACGGCGGGCCCGGCGGGCATCACCATGTCCGATGGCGTTGGCGTGCCCATGTGGGGCTACTCCTGCGGCGCCGGCGTAGGGGCGGTCGGGACGCCAGCTACCGCCGTTAGTGGGACTACTGTGACCGTCGCGGGGCCGCTGCCGGTCAACGCCTACGTTGGCACAACCCTGACGGCTGGGAGCGTGCAGGGAGTCGTCACCAGCAATACCGCTACAACTCTCACAGTAGCGTCGTGGTTCCCGGCTAACGGCACTGCTTTTTCGGTGACTGCTACAGCGACGGGGGCCGCATTCACTTCCGCGCCGGCCACCACGACCTATACGGCGAGCACGGCGACAGATACCTCAAAGGCTTTGACGCCTAACGCTTATATCGGCGCCACCATAACCGTCGGTACGGTCACAGGAACAGTTGCGAGCAACACGGCAACAACCTTCACCCTCTCGGCCGCTTGGTCAGCGGTTACCGCTCCAGCGGCCGGTACGGCCCTCAGCATCGCCGCATCGACGGCGAGCTGCGCGGCGCTCAATTCCTTTTCCGCGGGCGGTCTCGTGGGCGCGGTCGCGGTGGTCAACGGCGGATCGGGTTACACCACGGCGCCCACCGTTACACTTTCGGCGCCAACCAGCACGACGACAACCTTGGTGCCAGCGACGGCGGTAGCCGAGATTCAAAACGGCCAGGTCGTCAGTATCTCGGTGACTAACCCAGGACACGGCTATCTCACCGCTCCTACGGTCACCATTACGGGCACCGCCACTACCCCGGCTACTGCTACGGCAGGCCTCTGGTGGTCTCCGGTCGTCGTCACTGTCCCCACCGGCCAAGCGCTTAGCATCAACTTGACCAATAATCTGTACTCCTCTCTGCTTACCGGCACCGGCACGGCCCCTGTAAATCCGCTTCCGACCTCCATCATGATCGTTGGGCAGATCGGCGGCGGTCTTGGCGGCGCGCCCACCAGTACGCCGAGTCCCAACCACAGCCTCGCACAGGGGTGCGTCACGTGGTTTATCGCCTCCATCCCGCCAGGTACCCCATGCACCAGCACTAACGCGACCTCAACGGCCCTTCCGCCCGCCCAGGGCCCGCGCATTCAGTCGTTCGGCACCGAGGTTGCCGCCTCCCTCTCCGGAGGTACTACGACGCCAACAACATTGACGTGGTCGGCGCTTCGCCCCGGGACGTATCTTCTGGAATCCGCCACGCACCCCTCCATTCAGGTTCCCATGGGTCTGATCGGCATGCTGGTCGTGACTTGTCCGGTAGGAGCCACGACTTGCAGCGCCGCAAATCCAAGCACCACTCTGGGCACCGCCTATCCCGGGGCCGCGGCGACCGCCACTACCGCCGCGATTCCGCCCGTGACTTACAGCGCGGAAGTTCCGATGGAATTTAACGAAATTGACCCGGTTCAAAATACTTCCGTCAACGCCGCCGTCAACACCAGCGGCTTTAGCGAGACCATAGTCTGGGACGGCCACCCAAATGGCTGCGGCAATCCCTCCTCCGCGACCTACCATCAGTGCTATCCGCCCGCGGTAAACTACACCCCGTTCTACTACCTAATCAACGGGGTCGCTTTCAACAAGACAAATGTAATGGCCTCGATATTTCCGACCACACCCGCGACACCGGCAGCCGGAACCAGCACCTTGGTCCGTTTGGTTAACGCGGGTCTGCGGATGCACATTCCCTCGATCGTTGGGTCTCTGACCACGGGCTACAACGGAGCAGGCGCCGCCGCTACGGAAAGTGGCTTCACATTGATCGCGGAAGATGGCAACCCTGTCCCCGGCGTGTTTG
>Ga0126381_100011346_pt1 | contig 10064 bp, 7 predicted proteins | sample PanSoiMetPlot_28_FD_96465 | JGI IMG/M metagenome (GOLD analysis project Ga0126381, IMG submission 96465) | Tropical forest soil microbial communities from Panama - MetaG Plot_28 | ecosystem: Environmental > Terrestrial > Soil > Tropical forest > Bulk soil | place: Panama | collected 2016-02-17 | reverse complement strand
TCCGTACGCGTTCTCGTCGGTCGCTCACGGTGATCCGGCGACACCGCTGCTGAAAGCCTACGTAGGCGACCCGGTGGTGATTCGGCAAGTCGGCCTTGACGAACAGGTCGGCGACATCCGAGTCACCGGTCACCGGTTCGCCGAAGAGCGGTTCAACGCCAACGGCGTGCTGACCGACGCGGGCACGGCCGGAATCTCGGAGAAGATGGACTACGTCTTCAACGCCGGCAACTTCCCAGGTGACTACCTCTACTACAGCGGCCGTGCCCTGTCGATAGAGAGCGGCGCCTGGGGCATCTTCCGCGTGATGAACACGCTGCATACTTCAGGGCCGAACGCTCTGGAGCCGCTGCCCGACCGGACGGCGCCACCGTCCGCGCCAGGGTTCCCGACACTCACCAACACGGGTAAGGCACCGCCGGCCGCTCCGGCCGATAGCGGCTCCGTCTGCCCAAGCAGCGCACCGGTCCGTCACTACGACGTGTCGATCTTCAACGGCGTCACCTTCGACGTGGGGCAGCCGGGCGAGAGCGACAACGACCAACCTGGCAGCACCGGCTCTTGGGCCATGATGTACTCGCTGACCAAGGACGAGGCCGCCATAAAGGCGGGAAAGATGCCAGTTGTTCCGCTGGCGATCCGCGCCGATGCTGGCGACTGCCTTGAGGTGACGCTGCACAACGACCTGCCGGCCGACCACTGGACTTGGACTTGGGGGTCAGGCCCGACCAGGGCCGGTTTCAACGTCGGCAATGTCCTCTACAATCCGCAGACATCGTTCGGCGGCGCGGTCGGGTTCAACCCCGACTCGAGCGTGGCTCCGGGCGGTCAGCGCACCTACGTCTACTACGTCGACAAGGAGCTGGGCGAGAACCTGGCTCTCAACACGGCCAACGAGTCGACGTGGCGGCAGGGTGCTTACGCATCGGTCATCGCCGAGCCCAAGGGCTCGGTCTGGGATGACCCGTTCACAGGGAAACCACTGCAGTCCGGACTCTTCGCTGACATCTTCCGGCCCGACGGCACTGCCTTCCGGGAGTACGTGACGATGTTCAGCGACCGGGAGCCGCTGCTCAGCCACAGCATCATGGACTACTACCTCGACTCCGACCACTCCTATACCGACTACAACGAGATGTCGCTCACCCAACTAGAAGGGAATGATCAGCACGCACTATGCGGCACTGGTGAAAACGGAGCCGACTCCGCGTGTCTCTGGGAGGCAAAGAGCGACAGCGCCAATGGCGGGAATGACCCGACCACGCCGCTGTTCCAGGCGTACGCCGGTGACCCGATCGTCTGGCGAGTCGCCGACGCGGCCGGTGACAACGTGATCGCCTTCCAGGTCTCTGGCCATGAATTCCCGCTCGACCACGGGCTTACCGGCGCTCAGATGATCGAGGCCCGGACCCTGGTCACCGGCGAGACATTCGACGCCTACATCAACGCTGCTGGTGGCGCGACCGGTGCCACCGGCGACTACGAGTACAACATCGGCCGCGATCCGATAGTCAGGTCCGGTGACTGGGGCATCCTCCGGGTGCTACCGCTGCCGGGCACTGCGCTCGCCGCTCCGACAACTTCTGCGACAACACTCCAGCGGCTCTAGTTAGCTAGCCGCACCGCTGCTGTCCCGGACCCTGAGGGTCCGGGACAGCAGCACACCAGTTGCCGGCGTCCCGGACCCTGAGGGTCCGGGACAGCGGCACGCCAGTTGGCCCGGCTAAGACGACCTACCGCGGAGATGACATGTTCATTGCACTCGGCCAGCCGAGGACCCACTTAACGGCCCGCGTCCTGCGCCGTGCCTGCATCGCCTTCGCCGCGACAGCGGCGGCGATGGTCTTGCTCGCGGGGCCCGCGCTGGCCCACATCACCGTCACCCCTGACTCGGTGCCCGCCGGGTCGACCGTCGTGCTGACCTTCCACGTGCCGAACGAGGCCTCGAAGGCGGACACCGTCAAGGTGGACGTGCAGATCCCGACCAATCACCCGATCGCCCAACTGCTGGTCCAGCCGATTCCCGGTTGGAAAGTCACGGTGAAGACAATCACGCTGGCCAAGCCGATCGTCACCGACGACGGGTCATTCAGCCAGGCGGTCTCCGAGATCATCTGGTCCGGCGGCAGGATCCTGCCGGGGCAGTTCCAGAGCTTCACGATCTCCGCTGACCCGATGCCCACAGGCGAAGGCCAGGTGGCTTTCAAGGCGATTCAGACCTACTCCAACGGAGACATCGTCCGCTGGATCGACCTGCAGCAACCCGGCTTGCCTGACCCAGCGCATCCCGCGCCGGTCGTCATGCTGACCATCGCCAAGGCACCGGTCAGGAATGCCGACGCCGGCACCACCACGGCCGGCTCCGGCACGGACGGCCTAACCCGGACACTGGCAGTGGCCAGCCTCATGGTCGGCGTGCTTGCCATCCTGCTGGCGCTGACCGCAGGCAGGTGGGTCAGGCGGCTGGCGGCCGGCGTCGGAACGCCAGTCGCTGCACCGGCAGCGAGCGGCAGAGCCGAAATAACCTCCGAGCAGGCCAAGGATCCGGTGCTCGCTGGCGCGAAAGCGACGGCACGGCGAGATCAGCCGCCCGCTGGCAGCAAGGGATCCGCGCGGCGAGGCAACACCGCAAGCACGAAGTCCTCGGGCCGGCAACCTCAGTCACGGCGTCGGGGCTGAACTCGTGTCCAGGGCAACTCGATCTGTTTCAAGGAGGTGGCTGAGTTGGCCCGCAGATTCGTTTACCTGATCGCGACGGTCTTCCTCGTCGCGTTTGGCGTGCTGGCTGGGGCACCGGCTGCCTGGGCACACGCGACCCTCGAAGCCGCTAGCCCGGCCGAGGACTCAATCGTCGCGCACGCGCCGACCCAGGTAACCGCGACATTCGACGAGCCGGTCGGGGTGAGTCCTTCCAGCCTGGAAGTATTCGCGCCAGACGGCAGCCGCGTCGACACCGGAGGTACAAAGCACGGCAGCACACCGGCCCAGATCGTCGTTGCGCTAAAGCCCGGCCTCGGTCACGGCACGTACACGGTCGGCTGGCACGTAATATCCGCTGATTCGCACCCGGTTCAAGGCGCCTTCACCTTCTCGGTTGGCGCTCCGAGCAGCACTTCGGTCAACCCGGCCACAATCAATCAAAGCGCGAGCCCGCTGGTTGGCCTCGTATTCGGCGTCGTCCGGTGGGTTGCCTTCTGCTCCTTCGCGCTACTCATCGGCGCAGTCGGGTTCGTGCTTTGGTGCTGGCCTGCCGGGGCATCGAGCCCGCTGGTGCTCAGGCTGACGATGGGCGCGTGGAGCGCGCTCTCGGCCTCCGTTCTCGGCGCGGTGCTGTTGCAAGGCGTCTATGGCGCCGATCAGCGCGTCAGCCGCGTGTTCTGGCCCAATGTGTTGCATGCGACCTTGTACAGCCGCTACGGCCGATCACTCGGAATCCGGCTCGTCCTGGTCATCGTCGCCCTCTTCGTGTTCACCTCCATACTTGGCAACCTGCGGGTCGAAGGCAGGCGCACGTCCGTCTGGGCCTCGGCCACCTGGGGGGTGCTCGCGGCGGCGCTCGCGGCTACCTGGGCCGCCGCCGATCACGCGGGGCAGGGCATCCAAGTGCCGCTGTCGCTGGTCTCCGACACCATCCACCTCAGTTCGGTCGCCCTCTGGCTAGGCGGGCTGACCATGCTCGCCACGATCGTGCTCCGCCGACCCACGTCGGCAGGTACCCCGGGTGGCCGAAAGGGGCGCGCGGCAACGGCGGAGTCCGTGCGTGCAGTCGAGCGGTTCTCTCCGATCGCGCTCGGCTGCGTCGGCGCCATCCTGCTCACCGGCACGTACCAGGCCTGGCGCGGCGTCGGCACCTGGCCGGCACTCTTCGACACCACCTACGGCCGGCTGCTGCTGATAAAGATCGGAGCGATGTGCGTGCTGATCGCGCTCGGCTATGTGGCTCGCATCCGCATCGCCGCGCTGCGAGCGCCGGTCTCGCAGGTTCCCGTTTCCCTCGTGGAATTCGTCACCGCGGGCCTGCCTCGGGTAAGCGTGGGCGCCAGGCTCGGCCAGAGCATGCCAGGAACCATCGGCCGACCCGCCCACGGCGGCGGCAACGGCTCATCGAGCGGCGCTCCCAATGGCTTGCCTCACGGCTCGCCGACCGGCTCATCCAACGGTCCGTCCAATGGCTCGTCAAATGGCTCGCTGCCAGACACCGCTCGGGCGGCTGTGACACTGCGCAGGCTGCGCTGGTCGGTCACCGCCGAGGCAATGATCGCGTCGGCGATTCTTGCCGTCACCGCTGTGCTGGTCAACACCGCCACCGCGCGAGAGACGTTCGCCCAGCCGGTGAGCGCAACCGTCCCGTTCAACACCGGCGGTCCCGGCGGGCGTGGCGACGTCAGCATCACCGTGACGCCAGATGTGCTCGGACCCAATCAAGTCAAGGTGTCGGTCACTGGCACCGGAGGAAAACCCTACCGGCCCCGGCAGATCCAGGTCGCCATGGACATGCCGGCCCGTCACCTCGGGCCACTGGCCGTTCCCGTCACGGCAGACGGTCCAGGTCGATACGCCAGTCAGGCGATCACAATGACCATTGCCGGGCAATGGCAGCTTCTGATCACCATTCGCAGCGATGCCTTCGACGAGACAACCGTTGCCGTCCCCGTCCCCGTTCGCTAAATCGGTAACACCCCAAGAGCTATTTGCCCCCTAGGGGGGATTCGTCCTTGGCGACCTCTGCGCCGCTGCTCTAACGTACATGTGTACGTTACCCGTCAGTTAAGCTTGCCCGCCCGAGACCGTGAGCAGGCCTCGGCGTGTCCATCCGCAAAGCCGGGAGGCCGTCGTGGTTGTATCCAGTCGATCAAGCTCGCCCCTGCTCGGAATGTGCTCCAATGAGACTGCGGAGCGCGGCCAAGACAGCCTCCCCGGCCCCGCCAGGCTCGACCTACGGCCTGCGCTCTGCCTGCCGTGATCGACTTCCAAGACTACGCACCGTGCTTGCCGCCAGGGGGCGGACGTTCTCACTATCGCTGCCTCCGTTTCGCAGGGACCGTACCGGAGACGTCACTACGGAGATCCGCATGTCGGCCATCGGCAAGGCTTCGCCCGCCGCAGTCCCGCCGCCACTCCTGACTCAGCGGGAGATGATGATCGTCTTCCTCATGAGCGCAGGTCATACTGCATCCGAGATCGCCAAGCTACTTGAGTTGCGTCCGCGCACGGTGGAGAACCGTAAGCGGAGCATTTACGAGAAGCTGGGGGTCGGAAACCAGAGTCACGCCGTAGCCAAGGCGATCTGGCTCGGATTGCTTCAACCCGGCCCGCCCCCCACGCTGCCGCGCAGAGGCCCGGGCCCGCAGCAGCATGTCGGCGAGCCGGGGCGCGCTCTACTCGCAGTGTTACTCGGCCCGGCCAGCAGGAGCCGGGATGACATAGCGCAGTTGCTGATTTCCGAGCGCGTACCGCTCGTCGTCGCGATGAGACGCGAGGAACTGATCCGCGATCACTGGGTGTGGTGGCAGCGCGGACCCATCGTCGTGGTGCTCGTCGACCCTGCGCCGGAGGACTGGACGGTCACCATCGCGCTAAGCGCACCCACGGTGCTCATACACAACTGTGATGTTCCTGAGCAGCTCGCGATCGCCGACGCGCTAGCCCGTCAGGCGAGCGGCTTGGTCGCCAAGGCGGACATCACTGGCGGACTCGCCCCTACCTTGAATGCCGTGGCGCAGGGACTGATGGTGATGAGCTGGGGATACGCCGGTGCGCTGCTGAAGTGGGCGCCGAGTCAGGACCCGGAGCCCAAGCTCACCGCGCGGGAGTACGACATCCTTGGCTCCATCGCTCGCGGTCACACGATCCGCCAGACCGCCAGAACGCTGGGCATAGCAGCAAAGACTGTAGAGAATACCCAGGCACGGCTTTTCAGGAAGCTCGGGGTCCGCAACCGAATGGAGGCGCTGACCACCGCCGATGCCTTGGGCCTCATTGACCGGGCGATAGTTCCCGTCGACGAGGTACCGCGCGACGAGGACAGCTGCAGCCTCATCTCCCGGTAATCGCGAGCCAGCTCTCGGCCCCGCTGGGACCAGTCACGAGCACGATCGGTGCGATGCAAGGCTTCGGCAGGCTGACCCGGGCATCGATATCCGAGTTCCCGCCCGAAGTGGCCTCGAAATCACCGGTGCTAACGTTCGTTACGGCGGCGCCGCCATCCTGTCCGACGCTGAGGCAGCTGACCACAGCACGGAACGCGGGAAACGGATTCGTGCCGCGCAGGGAAGGCGGCACAGAAGGATCGCTGGCTAGGACCAGCCCTCGTATCCGCACAAGAAGATGGCCATCACGGCTGAGCGAACCCGATCCTGCCTCAACCACCCAGGGAAGCCCGCCGCCGCCGATACCGCGAACGGCATTGGCGGAAGTCGCATAGGGACCAGCGACCGGCGTCAGCGTGTCAAACCTCATGATCAGGGCGCAATCCGAGTCTTCCAAGAAGGCAACACCCGCCACCAGCGTCGAATCGTCTGATTCCGCGCCTTTGACGTTGTCCAGGGCCGTGCCGCCGACGAATGCCGCATTGCGCATCTCAGACCTCTTTGCCAGGCGTACGGACCGCAGACCGCCGCCATGGTCGGTTCTGTCTTCCGATCACACGTCTGGCTAACGCGCGGGGTTCATTCCAAGTCGGATAAGACATCGGGAAGCTGACACCGGAAGCCCGGAACCCAGACGTAAATGGCGACGTCATAGTCAACATGAGGGCGTTCATCATCGTGCTCGGACTGCTCGTGGCGGCGTGCTCGACCGGCAACCAGCCGTCCCAGGGCCACCCGACCGGCAGCCAGCCCGGCCAGCGTCATCCGGATGCACACACGACTGTGCGCGCCCAGGCTGGCTCCCCGACTGGCTTGACCACCGTGCTCACCCTGCCATCGCGCACTATGGTTGCGGGATCGTCACTAAAGGGTCAGATCATCGTAGAGAATGACACCGGCCACGCCATTCACACTGGCGGCTGTGGCTCGCTGTTCCAAGTCGACCTCGTCAGCAGCATGTACCACCCTACGGTTGCCTGGACCAACTGCCTGCAGTCGCTGACCATCCCCGTTGGCCGGTCACGCTACCCGGTGACCGTCGAGGCGAGCTACAACCAGTGCGCCGAGAACCCGCCAAGCTATGCCGCCCCGGCATGCCTGCCCGCAGGGCCTCCCCCGCTGCCGTCAGGCAACTACGAGGCCGTACTGTTCCAGTCTTCGCACGTCGTTCCCACGCCGCCAGGAATTGCCATGCGCGTTACCCCGCCCAAGCGGCATCGCTGAGCCCTATGCGCGGGCTACTTAGGCATTGCTGCCGGGACGAACCAGCCCGTGCTCGTACGCGTACACGACGGCCTGCACCCGGTCGCGCAGGTGAAGCTTGTTGAGCATGCGGCCGACATGGGTCTTCACCGTCGTCTCGGCCAGAACGAGCTTGGCGGCGATCTCGGCGTTGGACAGTCCAGCGGCGACCTCGATCAGGATCTCGCGTTCGCGCGCCGTCAGCTCGCCGAGCTCTGGCGGCAGGCCGCCAGCCGCACTCGCGGCACTAGCGCTGCCCGGGTCGGGCAGGTGCGGCAGGAAGGCGTCCAGTAGCCTGCGGGTCACGCTCGGGGCGACGACGGCGTCACCGCTGGCCACCGCGCGTATAGCTGCGAGCAACTCCGGCGGCGGCACGTCTTTCAGCAAGAAGCCGCTCGCCCCTGCCCGCAATCCAGCGTAGGCGTACTCATCGAGGTCGAAGGTGGTCAAGATCAGCACCCTGGTCGACATCGCCGACTCGACGATGTTCCTGGTAGCCTCGATGCCGTCCACGCCAGGCATCCGCACGTCCATCAGCACCACGTCCGGCCGCAGGGCAGTGACCATGCGCAACGCGGCTGCGCCATCGCCGGCTTCGCCGACCACCTCCATGTCCTCTTGCGCATCGAGCACCAGCCGAAAACCAAGCCGCAGCATCGGCTGATCGTCGGCAAGCAGGATCGAGATCGTCACGCGCACTCCGTCTCAGCAGCGTCTGGGTCAGTCACATCAGCGTCGGCTCGCAGCACAGCCTGCACGCGCCAACCACCTCCCGGACGCTGCCCGGCGGACACCTGCCCGCCGAACACCGCCGCGCGCTCCCGCATGCCAGCGATCCCGTGCCCGCTCCCGGCGACAGCTCCGCCGATCCCGGACCCGCCAGCGCCAGCTTTGGCCGGGCCGTTGTCGGTCACCTCAAGCTCGATCTGGTCATCCGAGTAACGCAGTACCAGCCGCGCCGATGCCCCCGGCGCATGCTTGAGCGTGTTGGTCAGCGCCTCCTGAACCATGCGGAAGATGGCAAGCTGCGCGCTCGGCAGCAGCGGGAAAGGCCGCCCGGTGACGCTCATCTCCACTTCAAGGCCGGCCGCACGGAAGGTGACAAGCAAGGCGTCGAGGTCAGCGAGAGTGGGCTGAGGCGCGTGGCCATCCCCCGCAGGCTGGCGGAGGACGCCGAGCAGCCGGCGCATCTCGGTCAGAGCAGTCCTGCCGGTCATCGACACCTGGCTCATGAGATCGACAGCCTGGTCGGCATCCTTCTTCGTCGTGTAGGCGGCGCCCTCGGCGAGCGCGATCATCACAGCGATGTTGTGGGCGACGATGTCGTGCATCTCCCTGGCAATCCTGGCCCGCTCGGCCGACGCCGCCAGCTGCACGCGCTGCTCGCGGTCGCGCTCGGCGCGCTCGGCCCGCTCGGCTAGCGCCGCGGCGCGAGCGCGCCGGTTCGTGCGCACGTAGTAGCCAAGCAGCCCGGCCAGGGCAATCAGCCCGCTGGCGAGTGCCCATCCGAACACTGGGTGCCCGCCCACTGTGCCCCTCGAGCCGCCGCCGTGCAGCCGGACCACGCCAACCAGCGCGCCGAGTTCAACCAACGCCGCCGCGGCCCAGACCAGGCGAGGCGCCGAGTAGACGACGATCGTGTAGAAGATCACAAGAAAGGCAAGGAAGTCAGTCAGCTGCTGGCGGGTGATCAGCTGGCCAACGGCCGGCACGACCATGATCAAGAGCACCAGGAATGGCGCCCGCCGCCGCCATGCCAGCGGGCAGACGGTCGCCAGGATCAGCACCAAGGCCAGCGCCTTGTTGTTGTCCGGCAGGCTGGTGAACGGCGGCAGGGACAGCAGCAGCGCAAGGGCGGCCAGCGGCGCATCGGCTACCAGCGGCCGCCGCCTGGCCAACGCCGCAAGCCGGTCCCGTACAGCGAGCATGCCAGGCGCCAGCGCGCGCTCGCGGCGCGTGCTGACGCCTGGCCGTTGCGTGTTCATCGTGTGCTGAGGCTAACCGGAGATGATCAGCGACGGAACCGCGGTACTCGGGGCGCTCACGCGTCGCGCCTCTTCAGCCAGACCGCCGCGACGGCGACGATGACCGCCGTATAGCCGGCGAACAGCCCCAGCCCCGTCCATGGCGCCAGCGTGTCGGGAATCGGGGTGACCGTCATGATGGCCTGGCCTGCGTTGCTTGGCAGGTAGGCGGCGAAGCGGCCGGCGATGTCGGGGGGCAGCAGATTGGCGAGCACGGGCAGCATCAGCATGACGCCGAACATCGCGCTGATCGCGGCGGCGGTGTTCCGCAGCAGGAAGCCGAGCGCGATCCCGAACAGGCCCACGAGCATCACGTACACGCCGGTGCCGACCACCGCCCGGGCAATGCCGGGATCGCCGAGCGACGCTCCTGCGCCTGTATGCGCCAGCAGCGCCTGGCCGATGCCAAACGTGGCGAGCAGGGTGGCCTCGGTCAGTACCAGGGCGAGAGCTGCGAAGACGCCGAGCTTGGCCCATAGCACCGGCAGCCGCCGCGGGACCGCGGCCAGGGTCGCCCGGATCATGCCGGTCGAGTACTCGCCGGTGGCTAGCAGCACGCCGAGCACGCCGAGCGTGATCGGGGCCAGGTACGCGCCGTACAGGCTGAGCACGGCCGGGCTAGTGCCCAGATGCTTGCCCTGGTGCAGGTGCGACAGCGCGTTCTGGCACAGCAAGATGCCGGTACCCGCGGTTACGACGACGAACGCTG
>Ga0126381_100011345_pt1 | contig 10064 bp, 6 predicted proteins | sample PanSoiMetPlot_28_FD_96465 | JGI IMG/M metagenome (GOLD analysis project Ga0126381, IMG submission 96465) | Tropical forest soil microbial communities from Panama - MetaG Plot_28 | ecosystem: Environmental > Terrestrial > Soil > Tropical forest > Bulk soil | place: Panama | collected 2016-02-17 | reverse complement strand
TTGCGCTTGCTGAACCGGCGCGTGATTGAGTCTTTAATCAAAGCCGGAGCCTTGGACGCTTTCGGCAATCGCGCCCAGCTCATGGCAGTCCTGGACAAGGCGATCGAGCGCGCGCAGAAGGCACAGCGTGACGCAGAACTCGGCCAGCATGGTTTGTTCGGTGTTTTTGAGGATGCGCAGGCCAACGGCGCGGGAGAGCGCCTGCCCAACGTCCCAGAGTGGGACGAGCATCTGCGGCTGGCAAACGAGAAGGAGGTCCTCGGCTTCTTCATTACCGGCCACCCGATGGAAAAGTACCGAGACAAGCTGGAAGACTTCCGCGCTTTGTCGGCCGAAGCCATCGGCGCCATGACCAGCGGTACTGGGCGAGACGAGATTTATACCGCGGGTATGATTGCCAATGTGCGCGTGATGAAGTCGCGTAAAGGCGATCTCTACGCGCAAGCAGTACTCGAAGACATGACCGGAACTTTGGAGGCCATTGTCTTTCCGGAAGCCTACAAACGGCTGCACGCCATCCTGAAGCAGGAGATCCCGATGCTGGTGAAGGCCAGCGTGCGCGTGGAGGAGGGTTCGAACCCCAAGGTCGCGATCAGCCAGCTTACGCCGCTGGAAGAAGCGCAGCCCAAGCTGCCCAAGTCGATCCGCATCCGGGTTCCCCTGGAGTCGGCAACCCCGGAGATGGTGGACGCGCTCCATTCTATCTGCCGCGACCGCCGTGGCGAGGCCAAGGTGTTGTTTGATGTGGAACGTGGCGGCGACTTCATGGTGGTGATGGAAGCCGACGGATATAATGTTTGTCCTGACCGTTCCTTCATTACGCGCGTGGAGGAGCTCTGCGGGCGCGGGGCGGTGAGGATTGTGGATTAGCGGGGAGCTGCTAGCTGCTGGCTTCTAGCCGCTAGCCTGTCTCACTCTGGGTACGCAGCCCGCGGGCAAAAAGGACGTGTCAACAGCTTATGAAGAAACAGGGATTGCACCGGCATCAGGACGCCCGTTAAAGCGGCTAATCGTCCATCCCGTCAGGGCAGTTGAAATCGCAAGCCCAATGAAGCCACTGGCTAAGAGCTAGCAGCTAGCAGCCAGGAGCTATTCCAGCAACCAGGAGCTATTTTTGGACCCAGCCACGAAAGCACAGCGCCAGTTGGAGAGCATCGAAAAGCAGATTGCCCAGCTTGAGGCCAAGGCTGGGAAAGATGAAGATGCCCAGCGGCAGCTGAAACATTTACAGCACCAGATCAATTTCTTGCGCGAGCAGATCCGTCAGAATGTCAATGCCTGGCAAAAGACGGAGCTGGCGCGGCATGCCCAACGTCCGTTTACCCTCGACTACGTGACCCGGCTGTTTACCGACTTCAGCGAGGTCCACGGCGACCGGGCCTTCGGCGACGATGCCGCCCTGGTGTGCGGCATGGCCCGCTATCACGGTGTAGAGGTGATGGTGATCGGTCACCAGAAAGGGCGCGATACCAAGCAACGCGTGCATCGCAACTTCGGCCAGGCCAATCCGGAAGGGTATCGCAAGGCGCTGCGCTGCATGAAACTGGCGGAGAAGTTCGGCCACCCAATCGTCACTTTGATTGATACGCCGGGCGCGTATCCCGGTTTAGGCGCGGAAGAGCGTGGCCAAGCTGAGGCGATCGCCCGCAACCTGCGGGAAATGGCACGGCTGCAAGTGCCGATCATCGCCATCATCACCGGGGAAGGCGGCAGCGGAGGGGCGCTGGCCCTGGCGGTAGCCGACCGCGTTTTTATGCTGGAGAATTCCGTTTACTCTGTCATCTCGCCCGAAGGCTGCGCTTCCATCATGTGGCGCGATGCCTCGAAGAAGGAGATTGCCGCCCAGGCGCTGCGCATCACCGCCTCCGACCTGAAACAGATGGAGATCATCGACGAGATCATCCCCGAACCCGACGGGGGCGCGCACAACGATCATGACGCCGCGGCCGCACTGGTGGATTCCGTGCTGCTGCGCCACTTTAACGAGCTGAAGTGCCAGCCGGCACAACAGCTCATGGATGCTCGCTACAAAAAGTTCCGCCAGATGGCGCATTTCTTTACGGAATAAGTCAACTTGTCCACCGATTCCTCGTCCCATACCTCAACCATCACGGCCCAGGCGCCCTGCCGCGCGGACTTGGCCGGTGGTACCTTGGACCTTTGGCCCCTGTACCTGTTCCATCCCGGAGCAGTTACGGTCAACTTCGCCGTCAGCATCCTGACGCGCTGCCGCATCACGCGCCTGGCGGGCCGGCGGATTCGTCTGATCTCGCTCGATACCGGCAAGCGTGAAGAGTTTTCGAGCTTGGATGAACTCCGCTCTGCGCGGCAGTACCAGCATCCCCTGCCAGCTTATCTCACCCGCTTTTTCGCCCCTGAAGGCGGGTTGGAGATCGAGACCCACTCGGCCTCTCCCGCCGGCGCAGGCATTTCCGGCTCTTCAGCGCTGATGATCGCCACCACTGCGGCCTTGGCGCGATTCACTGGACGCGAGCTCGAGCTGGTGAAGATCCGCGAGATCGCCCAGAACGTAGAAGCCCAGTTGATTCGGGTCCCTACCGGATGCCAGGACTACTATCCCGCACTCTACGGCGGCGCCAGCGCTATCCATCTCGATCCCGACGGCATCCATCACGAGCCGATTCCGGTGGATGCCGGCGAGCTGGACCGGCGCTTCCTGCTTGCCTACACCGGGGCGCCACGGCAATCGGGGATCAACAACTGGAGGGTCTTCCAGAGCCACATCGAAGGAAACCGCCAGGTCTTCCGCAACTTCGAACACATCGGCGAAATCGCTCGGGCCATGCGCCTGGCGATGGCTCGGGCGGATTGGAAGGAGATGGCCCGCCTGCTCCGGGCAGAATGGAAGCTGCGCAAGACTAACGCGCCGCGCATTACCACGCCGCTTATCGATAAGCTGGTGAAGGCGGCAGGAGCACGCGGCGCTCTAGCTGCCAAGGTCTGCGGAGCCGGTGGCGGCGGTTGCGTTTTGTTCTTGTGCGAGCCAGAAGCTCGTGACCAGGTCGCCGCGGCCATTACCGGCCATGGTGGGCAGGTGCTGCCGGCCCGCGTAGCGCGGGAAGGGCTGAGGGTCAGCTAGCGTGATCGCTCGGAATCGCCGAAATCGCAACGGAATCGCGCGGAATCGGACCCACAAGCAAGGCTTTCGCAAGATGGGAACTGAGCGCTATCGGTGGGAAATGAACGGTCGGAGCTGCGCTCCGATTCCGTTGCGATCCCGCGCGATTCCGCTGCGATTCCGCGCGATCACCGATTTCCCCACGGTCCAGCCCGGCATCTAATCCTTTGGTTGCTAAAGTGGGTTGAAAATTAGGCGGAATTAGAGAATAGTTGAAGCAGCAGCTCGAAGGTGCTCACATATGGTCCGCGGCGCCCCATTTCTCCTTGCGTTGTCCCTGGCTTTGCCTTCCGCTGCCTGGAACCAGGCTCCGGCAACCGACGACAAACAGAAGAGTTCTACGGATTCGCCCCCCCAAGCCTCGGGTCAGGAAGATCAAAAGGCCAAAACCCCCCAGCCTTCTGGACAGGAAGACCAGAAGGCCAAAACGGGAGATTCGAGCGTCTTCGTTCTCAAGTCACCTGAGCCTCCACCATCACAACCAACCCTGGCCCCTCTTCTGCGCGCGGTTGATCTGGAGAAGCGCGACAAGCTGGGTCCGCAGACCAGAATGCACCTGATTACGTTGCTGGATGCGGAGTTCGCCCACGTGCGCAAAAGCCTTCCTTTGGGCGACAAAACGCTGGCGATCGATCCCCAGGGGCGGGTTACTCTCAGCGACCAGAATCTTTTCCAACTCGCGCAAGTTCACGGAATCGCGGCCAAGCCGGGAGACAAGGTTCAAATCACCAACGTTACCTTCCGCGAAAAGTCGATCTTCTTCGCCATCAATGGCGGTCCCAAAAAGCACGGTCACTGGTATGACCATGTGAGCATTGGGGTGGGCGGCTCCGGAGGTGAGATCTCTCCCACCGATCCCAGCAAAAACCAGGCCACAGGCGCCGGTCTTACGCTGGAGTTCAACAAGCAGATTCCAGAGATGACCGCGGATGAACTCAAGAAGCTGCTGAGCCCGGTGCTCGACTTTAGCTCGAAGTCGGCCGCCGAGGTTTTCTCTGAAAGCATGCCGCCCAAGGTCCGAGAGGCCATCAAGAATCACGAGGTCCTGGTAGGGATGAATAGGGACATGGTCATCATGGCCAAGGATCATCCTGACAACAAGGTTCGCGAAAAAGATGAGAGCGGCAAAGATTATGAAGATTGGATCTATGGAACAGCGCCGCGGGACGTGATCTTTGTGCGCCTGGTAGGGGATGAAGTGACGCGGGTCACGATTGCGAAGGTCGGCAGGCAGCCCATCGTGAAAACTGAGAAGGAAGTCGACGTAAAGGACGGCACGGTTTCCCTCGCCGCGCTCAAAGCCAGCAATTCTCCGCAGGACGTGTCCCAGCAGCCCGATCAGCCGCAACAGCCGGCCAAGCGCCCGACTCTGAAGCGCGAAGGCGAAGAAGGCGGGCCTGATCCGGCCCTCAAGCCACCCGTGCCCGGCGGCCAGGCGCAACTGCCGCCCAAGCCCGACGAGCCGGAGTGGGGTACCGGGGACAAGCGTCCGCCGCAAAATCCACCCCAAGCTCCGCCGCAAGATACTTCCAAGCCGCCTCAGCCCCAGTAGCTGGGAATCGGTTCATCGGGAGATCGGGCCATCGGTCCATCTGAAGAACGCGCTTTCACCGTTTCCGATCTTTCGGTCCCACCGTTTCCGATGACCCGAATGGTCCCATGATCCGATCGGCCGATCTTCCTCAGTGTCCTCCGTGTCTCCGTGCCTCCGTGGTAGGTATTCCAAAAAACTGTGCAGCTGACGGGAAGCCGGAGCGCGGTTTAAACTGAATAGGTGAAGATTGCGCTCGGGCAGATCAATCCTACCGTTGGGGATTTCAGCGGCAACTCCCAAAAGATCATAGAGTTTACGCGCCAGGCGCACGCCCGGGGTGCGCACATAGCGCTGTTCCCGGAGTTGGCGGTTTGCGGGTATCCGCCGCGCGACCTGGTGGAGAGGCCGGCATTTGTCGCGCGCAGCCAGCAGGCGGTGGAAGAGATCGCCCGCGCGGTGCCCGAGATCACCGTTGTCTGCGGCTTTGTATCTCCCGCCAAGAAGGAAACCGGCAAGTCGGTGATGAACTCGGCTGCCGTACTTCATGGTGGACAGGTACAGTTCGTGCAATCGAAGATGTTGCTGCCCACGTATGACGTGTTCGACGAGATGCGGCATTTCGATCCGGCATCGTCGCAGCGGGTGCTGCCGTTCTGCGGTAAGCAGCTTGCGCTCACCATCTGCGAGGATGCCTGGAACGACAAGCACTTCTGGCATCGCCGGCTGTACAGCATTGATCCTGTGGAAGAATTGCTCCGCGCCGGCGCCAACGTGGTGCTGAACATTTCTGCGTCGCCGTTTCACCTGAACAAGCGCGAGCTGCGCCGCGAGATGCTGGAGACCATTGCCCGCGACAACCGGGTCCCGGTGGTTTTTGTGAACCAGGTCGGCGGGAACGATAGCCTGGTTTTTGACGGGTCCAGCCTGGTGATCGGTCCTGACGGGCAGATCGTAACTCAGGCCAAGTCGTTTGAGGAAGACTTGGTCCTTTTCGATTCGGAAACGCTCACCGGCGACATGCACTCCCAGGTAGAAGGGGAAGAAGCCAGCGCCTATGCGGCACTGGTGCTGGGTACGCGCGACTACGTGCGGAAATGCGGTTTTCACCGGGTGGTGATCGGCTTGAGCGGCGGCATCGATTCCGCGCTGACCGCCGCGATTGCCGTGGACGCGCTGGGCGCGGAGAACGTGACCGGGATTGCCATGCCCAGCCAATACTCCTCCGAGCACAGCGTGATTGATGCCAAAGAACTGGCCTGCAAACTGGGCATTCGCTTCGAAGTTGTTCCCATCGGAGAGGTCTTCGACGATTATCGCAAGGCCCTCAAGGGCGTCTATGCCGGAAAGCCTGAAGACGTGGCGGAAGAAAACATCCAATCGCGCATCCGCGGCAACATGCTGATGGCATTCTCCAATAAGTTCGGAACTCTGGTGCTGACCACCGGCAACAAGTCAGAGCTCGGCGTTGGCTACTGCACGCTTTACGGAGACATGGTCGGGGGACTGGCGGTGATTTCCGATGTGCCCAAGACCCTGGTTTATCGTCTCAGCCACTACGTGAACTCGCGCAAGCCGGTGATTCCTCAGTCCACGCTGGAAAAACCGCCCTCGGCGGAGCTGCGTCCCGGCCAAATGGACAGTGATTCATTGCCTCCCTACGATATCGTGGACAGCATCCTGGAAGACTATGTTGAGGATTACCACACCGCGGAGCAGATCGCTCGAGACCGGGGTTATGATCTTAAGCTGGTGCGCGATGTGATCCGCATGATCGAGCGCAGCGAGTACAAACGCCAACAGGCCGCTCCCGGTTTGAAAATAACGCCCAAAGCCTTCGGTATGGGACGCCGTGTGCCGATCGCTCAGAAATCGGAAATCTGAAATTGTCATGAAACCTACAAAACTTGCACTGCTGGTCTTGATGTTTGCTTTCTTCGGCGCGGTGGTGGCGCAACCTGCTTCGCAGGCACAGCCGTCCGCGAAGCCCAAGAATTCCCCAACAGAAACAGCGCCCATGTTGCTGCCGGGGACCGCTCAGATTGAGGCGGCGCTGAAACGCACCTTCGGCTATGACCCCTCCCTGTCGTGGCAGATCCTGGACGTACACCCCTCGATCGCGCCGGGCGTAGCTGAGGTCGTAGTGTCGTTCAACAAACAGCCGCCGTATCGTCTTTGGATTACCCCTGATGGACAGAACGCCGCGGTGGTCGCCGATATTTTTCCTTTCGGTTCCGATCCCTTCGCTCCGGCACGCGAAAAACTGCAGTCCGCAAAGGGTCCCAGCCGTGGCGCGCAGAATCCCGCCATCTACATCGTGGATTTCAGCGACCTGGAATGTCCGCACTGCAAAGCGGCGCAACCGATCGTGGAGAAACTAGTCACGGATTTTCCCCAGGTGCGGCTGATTTTCCAGCAGTTTCCTTTGCCGGCATCCCTTCATCCCTGGGCGATGAAAGCCGCGCTGTACGCCGACTGCGCCGGACGCATGGATCCAGCGGCATTCTGGAAGTATGTGGACGCTATCTTTGAAAACCAGGGCGGCATTGCCCTGGCTACCGCCGACGACAAGTTGAAGGAGCTGGCGATTGCCGCCGGCCTGGACGGCCAGAAGATCGCCGCGTGCGCTGCTACTCCCGAGACGGGCGAACGAGTGAAGAAGTCCCTGGAGCTGGGTGAATCCTTGGGTATCAACGAAACCCCTACTGTCTTCATCAATGGACGCCGCGTGAAGGGGATCCCCAACATTCCCTACGATCAACTCAAGATGATGGTTCAGTTTGAGATCGACCACGCGGGAAAGTGAAGAATCTCCGAGATCGCCGTCATCGCGCGTCATCGCCGTCATCTGAGTAGCTTGGTGAACGGATCGAAGCGGCCAGGTGCTCCTGATGCAAATCGGGGCTCTGAGGGGTTCCGATGACGGCGATGTTGGCGATGACGCGCGATCCCGGCGATCCTACTTCACGCTCCAAATCACTGCACTGCCCAGATCATGAAACGGTTTACGCAGCACGTGCGGCGTGATGATAAGCACGATTTCATTATGGATCCGCTGGTTGTTGTGACTATTGGCGATGCCTTTTACCACCGGAATCATACCCAGGCCGGGATACCCTTGGATGGCTTTGGTTTCCTGGTCATCGATCTCTCCCATCACCACGGTAGGCTCGCCTTCCTTGGCGGTGATATTGCCCTTGAAAGATCGCGTCGTAAGCTCGGGAATGCTGTTGATGGAAGCCGCGCCCAGGCCGATGATTTCGAGCTCCAGGTCCATCTTCACGTCGCCGCTGGACTGGTAGTGCGGCTTGGCCTTTAACGTCAGGCCCAGATCGTAGTATTGGAATTGCGGCGTGTTGCCGACCACGGCCGAGCCTTGCGTGCTGAAGGCCACGTTGGAAAAAGTGCTGGTCAAAATCGGATAACGCGAACCTACTTTGAACGTGGAGCTTTCGCCGTCTACGGAGCGCAGCGTTGCGTGTTCCAGGGTGCCGGCACGGGACGAGTTCATAGCCAGTTTCCCGCTGATGGGCGGAGTCGAAATACCGGTGAGCCACAAGCCATGGCCAAAGATCACAAAGGGAGACAGCAGCGGAGAATTCTGAAGGTTGGCCAGGTCCGCGGGTGGGATGGTGCTGGGATCAATGGTGCCGGTTCTATTCAACTGATCGATGATGGGCTGCGCATCAGCGCCCAGAACCCGCCGGATCTCGGATGGAATGTTGAACACGGTGAAGCTGTTGGGCAGGTTCAATCCGTACTGCGTGGTTTTGTCAGTGTCCAACTCGATTTCCTGAACGTCCAACAGAAGCTCCGGCCGGGCATCCATCAAGTTGTCGATCACTTGAGCCGCCGCGTCTACAATCCGGCGCGGACCTCTGACGCTGATGGCGTTGTGGGCTGGCTCGACGCTGACGATGGAGATCTCAAAGATATTGCGCAACAGGTTGGCCAGGTCGGAGATATCGCTGGGCGCGGTAGCGTTGCCGATATAGAAAGTCCGCAACGACATTCGTTCGTACTGCTTACGCATTTCGGGCGTGTCCGCGGCGATCATCACTTCGTGCCGGGTGACCGGCGACCAGAAAGTCTTGGTTATCTGGCCGGCCAGGGCCATGACGCTATAAAAGTCGACATTCTCCAGGTCAAAGCGCACGAAACGGCTGGTCATGCCGGAATCGAACTGCATGCTGATGCCAAAGGCGGCGCCGATCTGTGTGTAGAGAGCGCGCGCGTCCCCGCGCACGTGAAAGCTGGCAGTCCCGGTTTTGGGCTCCAAATCGATTTGGTCAACGGAAGCCAGCAGTTGCACCACTCGCTTCTCAAAGGGATCGTCAAGTCTGGAAACGTCATGCAGTCGTTGCACGACGTAGGTATTTTCCGGATCGATGGCAAGAGCGTCGCGGAACTGGGCCGTTGCTGCGGCGGTGTTGCCGGTTTCGGCGAGACGGTTCCCGCGTTCCAGATGCGCGCTTACCATCCGCTGGCGCAGAAGCTCACGCGCCGTGACGTACTCGCGATTGGCGGGGACAAGCTCGGCGGCATATGCAGCAGCTTGAAAAGCCTCGTCCACGCGCCCGGCCTTTTCGAGTTCCAGGGCCCGCTTGAACTCCTGCTCCGCCGCCCGACGGTCTTTCTTGGACACGTGCGAATGGCGTGTTCCCGCGCCTGCCAAGGTCGCGCTGAAGGCCACAATGAGGATCAGGAGCCAGGATCGCATGAAGAATCAATTTTACCCTGTTATAGAACGCTTCTCCGGGCGATGTTTGCGCCAGTTTTGTCGGCTGGGAGAGAGAGAAGGTCGGAGGCGGAGGTGAAACAAGCGTCCGGCGCGCAGGCCACCAGGTCGGGAAAACTGTAAATCCCTGTAGCCATGGCGATCACGGGCGCCTCCACGATCTTTGCGGCCTGAATGTCCGCTGGAGTGTCGCCCACCACGTAGACGGACGCATGGTGGCCGAGACGCTGCCGGGCCAGAGTTATCCCGTGGCGGAAAATCTCCGCTCGAGATTCACGGGGCCAGGCGAAGGCTCCAAAGGAAAGCAGCGATTTGAGTCCGGCTATCTCCAGCTTCAACCAGCCAATGGGCTCCAGATTTCCGGACGCGGCGCCCAGCAGCTTGCCGCGCTCGAGCAGAAACACCAGCAGGTCGCGTATCGAGGGGCAGGCTTCCGCCAGCAGATGTTCGCGATTGCTGAGGACTTCGGCGCACATCAATTCCACAATCCGAGGCAGACCAGAGTCGAGAGCCGCATCTGCCAGGCCTTCCTTTGCAAGCGCCGCACGCAGGATGCCGATATCAGTGTTGCCGTGGAGTTGTAACCCCTCCAGGCTAGGCTCGATGCCCAAAACCTGGCGGGTGGCCTGCTGGAAAGCCCGGTAATGAACCGGGTC
>Ga0126381_100011344_pt1 | contig 10065 bp, 13 predicted proteins | sample PanSoiMetPlot_28_FD_96465 | JGI IMG/M metagenome (GOLD analysis project Ga0126381, IMG submission 96465) | Tropical forest soil microbial communities from Panama - MetaG Plot_28 | ecosystem: Environmental > Terrestrial > Soil > Tropical forest > Bulk soil | place: Panama | collected 2016-02-17 | reverse complement strand
GTGCACCAGAATGTGCACCAACTTGGAGTTGGCGTTTCGGAGACATCCCGCAAGCCATTGAATTAATTGGTGGACGTGAGGGGATTCGAACCCCTGACCCCCTGCTTGCAAAGAGGGCGGTCGAAAATACTAAATGGCTTCGTTGGTGTCGCTTACACGAAAAATCAGCGAAGTTCCCGCTCCTCAAATGTACCGAAGTTGTACCGAATCCAATGGGGTGAACCCCCAAGACGGCACAAGGCCTCGACTTGCAAAATTTCTCTTGGCACACTCGCGAAATCCAGCGGGCCTCCTGTCATTGAATCAACTCCCGGCTTGATTGAGCTGATAGCGTTCGCTTTGAAAAATCTTGCCGTCAGGGAAACGCATCGCAGTAAGCACGCCCTTTGCGATCGTATCGATGCCGTAAGTTCGGTTGGGTTTCGCACAAGGCAGTGGCCAACCGTTCATATCTTCGACAGCATTGCCCCAGTGGCCATACACAATTCTATCTTCCCCTCGATATTGATCAGGGAAACCATCCATTTCCCAAGGAAAAATGTTTGCATCTGGAGGGAGGAGCAGTGCTTCAAGGGGAAAGTCTCCGTGGACGCATGCAACGTCTTTTGTACGATGATAAGGTCCCTGACTCTCCCTTGACACCTCAGATTTGTCATCCTATGTTACAAGACTCACAACCACACCAATTGTATGACCAGTAACGACAACTTTGATGAACTCACCTGCGTCACGCCCCCCGATGCTTCCTTATTGATTTTTCTAGAGGAGCTGAAGAGTTCCCTGAGAGCTGTGCGCGAGGACAAAAATGCACTCAAACTTTCACTGCGCCGCACGTGTGAACTTTTTAGAGTGCGCGATGGATGTATTGCTACTCTTACGCCTGACGGTTCGCGAACTGACTTGATATCGGTGATTCCGCGAGGAGGCAGTTGGGATCTGAAGCTTCTCACGGGATTTCTAGAGAAGCAACGACCACGTATTCCGCCGCATATCATTTTGGCACCGATTCAGCGGCGGGGTGTCTTATGGGCGGTTCTAGCCCTGAGAGGAGAGCGCGAATTTGAACTGCCCTCGAGTTTCGTCGGCCTAAGACGAATTGCAAAATTGATCTCAGAATCGATCGAGGTCATCGATTGGCAACGCTCTATTGACGTTCGTACGCAGATCGACCGGAAGATTGTAGCCCCATTGCGTCCGCAGGACCTCTTTTACCAACTGTTGCATGGCTTGCGGTCGTTGACGCGCTACGACCACTCTTCGGCACTTCTTATCTGCGATCGACGCGAGAATACGCTTGAGCTAGTTGCAGAGCAAATTGCGTGGCGCAAAGGGAAAAGCCGCCAAATCGGGCTGAAGCTGCCGCTAAATGAGGATGTTTGGAACCTGATACAGAACGACATGGTTTACAGCTTTGATTTGCAGAATGGAGCTTGGAACGAATGGTCGGGTCGAGCTTCAACCCCTCTCGCGCAACTACTAGATTACAACAGGATTACGGAGGCCACGATCGCGCATTGGCGCGAATCGTCCATGCTTTGCGCCCCACTTATCACACGCGAGGGCGTTCTTGGCATATTAAAAGTAGCCGCATGCTATCCAGGTTCATTCAGCATGTACGAGCTGAGCCTTGTTCAGCAGTTCACACCGCTTGTTACTATGGCCATCCACAATTCTCAAAAAACCGTCACGCTCGAAGCCAAAATGCTCGAAGCTGAGAGGAAACATGCCGTCGCAAATCTTCTTCGTGGAGTGTCACACGATGTGAATAATGCTCTAGGTTGCGTGCTGCCGCTAGTTCAGCAAATCATGGCTGATCTTCAAGCTAATCGGCTGCAACGTGATACCTTTTCGCAGGATATTCAACAGATCGAACAATCAATACAGACTTGCCGACGAATCTTTGGCGGAATGCTGGCTCTAGCAAGAGATGCAAGTCAAGGCAGCAGCGCTCAAGCAAATGTGCGTCGGGCGCTTGAGAGTACGCTGGCAGTCCTTCGCGATGGATTGGAGCGACAGGGTATTGAGTTGGATGTTCAGCTCGGCGATGTCGTACCACTCATCCAAGGGGGACAAGGAGACCTTGAACAACTGCTCCTGAATCTGGTCACCAATGCCAAGGATGCAATGCCGACGGGTGGTACCCTCGCAATTAAAGCACGAACCTTAGGAGATTCGTTGGAACTTATCATTAGCGATACCGGTTGCGGGATGACTCCTGAATTGATCACTCGGATTCAAGAGCCATTCTTTACGACAAAGCCGAACGGCAATGGCTTAGGACTCTCGATCTGCCGGTCCATCATACGAAGCGTGGGCGGCCGAATGGAATTTGAGAGCCGAATTGGAACCGGTACTCAGATAGCGGTGTTGTTGCCCACCGTCTTCGAGCAGAAAGCCAGCAACCCGGTATGAGTCTATGGCGCATTCTCGTTGTTGACGACGAAGAAGGTATGCTTCGATCTGTTGGGCGCGTCCTGGGCGCAAATTATGAAGTTGCGAGCACTCGGTCCTCGCGCGATGCGGTTAGACTCGCCGAAGCCTTTAAGCCAGACCTCGCCATTCTCGATATTCAAATGCCTGAGATGGATGGATTCCATCTGATGGAAAAGTTGCAGGCCCTTGATGTCGATCTAGACGTTATTCTCATGACCGGCAGCATCCAGGAACTCGATGCTAAGCTCATAAGGGCGATTCGGAAGGATGCATTTTACTTTCTTCAAAAGCCCTTTGATCGTGGTGTACTGCTCAGCCTTGTTGAAAGGTGCCTTAAGCTCAAAACGTTAGATCGTACTAATCAACAACATCTGCTGCGTGTAAAAAAGGAACTTGATGACGCACGGGCATTTCAGCAGAGTTTGCTTCCCCCAACGTCTGCCAAACTAGGTGGGATCTGCATTTCTGCCCATTATGAGCCTTGCTCTGAGCTTGGAGGTGACTTCTATGACTATGTGGCTCTTCCACCCGACGGTGCGGTCATAATTGTTGCCGATGTCTCAGGACATGGCGCCAGCGCGGCAATGCTAACGGGAATCGTTAAGTCCGCACTTCATTCGGCGGGCCCCGAACTCTATGAACCAGCTTCTGTCGCGGAGAGAGTCTCGCAGGGGATCCGTGCTTTTGTCGCTCACCACTTCATCACACTAATCTGTACTCGTATTCAAAATGGGCGAATGGATTACGTTAATGCTGGACACCCTCCCGGAATTCTTTCAACACTCGGGGTTCCTGCTGTTCTGCTTAAGGCGACCGGCCCGATAATTTCACCGGTACTTGACTTTTCGTGTGAACAAAATACGATCCCAGTTGAACGAGGGGCTGATCGCATCGTTATGTACACTGACGGGATAATAGAGGCAGAGTCCGAATCGGGAGAATTTGGGCTGAACCGGTTGATCGAACTGGCAAGCAAGCGTCCAGTCGACGGCAATCTTCTGTCCGAACAGATTCTGCAGAATGTGCGCCAGTTTACGCTAGGGCGTATGAAAGACGATCTGACCCTTGTCATTGCCGACCTTTAAACCAAACATCAACGGCGCTGCCGGTATCCGGACTGCGAGAGAACGGGCTTCGGTTTTTTCCCCCGCCCCTGGTGAGAGGCATTCTAGAAACACACTGGGAAGCGGCTGGGAAGCCCGTAGAAGGCTGGTACAGGACAAACGGGCGCACGGGCTTTCCGTTGTTCTTCTTTGCCTCATCTGTCAGTGTCCTGAAAGTGCGAGCGTGCTGCTTTTTGATTCGAAGATTCGATGTGGCCGCAATGAGATTCCCGCTCTTCAGTTGTACCGAAATACCTGCCTAGCGTAGCGCGATGGCTCTAGGCCGACCTCCTGGTCCCGAACTTTACAATAAGCCGTGTAGTTCCAGTCAATTACAGCAAGTTTTTGGAATTTAATGTTCTCAAAGTTCAAACGATGTAGGCGAAAAAAACAGACCTTCCTCGTTTGGGTAGCTTTACGCCCAACCTTGTGCCGGCCCGCGTCTGAGAAGCGGATGAATGTCGAACGGTAATCTAGAATCAAATCCACTGTGCGATTTCAATAAATTATAAGGCCTGCATTCGTTAGGATTATTGAACAGCGGGCGGGCTGGGATTAACGGATGGCCCAGTGAGATCTTTACTTGCGGGTTGCCGACGATCTGCCCAGAACCTCGGTCTTCCCCCTTTCCCAGCCGCTCCCACACGAATTCGGGAAGCTTTCAACACTCCCGATCTGAAGATCGGTGGCGTTGGTAGTAGTGGCTGAGACGGTCGCCTTGGAGCTTCACGAATCCGGGTAGCGGGGTCACTTAGAGCCAGCGCCGCGCGTTCGGCGCCGGTGAAGTAGGGTGCCCAGTCTGTTTCGTGGCGCCCCGCCCGCGCCATTTCTTCGGAGCTTGAGCAGGGTTCCGGTTATTGTTTGGGAAAATTTGGGTCTGCTTTCACTTCATTGATCTGCTTGGTGTGCCGCTCGCAGTGCGCCGCAATAAACAGAACAAACTCATAGCCATCCATCTTGCCTACAGGGCCGTCCATCACGTGACCGCGCAGACCGTTTGTTGTCTTTAGATACTGCTCTGTCATCGCGCAGCTCTCTACAAAATGTTTGAGCGAGCCATCGGGCGAGCTAAAACGGTTGGTCGGCACCAGTGGTTCCGGCGGTCGCCTGTAAAACGTTTTGCTTCGTCGACTCCAAGTATTCCAACGCGCGGCCCTTTTCCGCCTGCGTCAGTTCCTGCTCGGATGCAGCCGCCGCCCCGAAAAACAGTGCAACGATCGTTCCTCTCAGTGATTTCTTAAACATTTGGTGCTCCTCGTGCGGTGCGCCGGTGAAGACCGGCTAGTGTCGTGAATTAGAAGTTTTACGAGTTCGAACTGGCGGCGGGTGTCAATTGCATAGTCCGGCGTTCTTTCTGACCGAGCAGGCCTGGTTGCCCGAATTCACTTTGCATTAGCGTCCGCTTGCATTACGCCGAAAAGATTTCCTTCGGTATCTTCGCAGTAGGCGAAATATCCTACGCCGGGAATTGGCGTCTTCGGCGTAATCAACTTTCCGCCCGCCTTCTTCACTGCCGCCACGGACGTGTCCACCGAGTCCACACCAACCGTGTTCGTCGTCGTAGTCACGTCTCCCCGCTTCATCATTCCGCCGTTAATTCCCGGCGCTCCTTCGGCGCCTGTGTTCACCATCCAGTACTCCATCGGTCCGTCCCACTTGTCGAATTTCCACCCAAACACTTTTTGATAGAACGCCGCCGCGCGATCGGGCTCGTTCACCGGAATTTCAAAATGGATCACACGTCCCATATTTTCCTCCTAAATGCGTACCGTATTACGTCTGAAAATCCGATCGGCTCAGCCTTTCTGCGTGGCCGCGGCCATATAGCCATACCGTTGCGTGGCCCATCCGACGATCATTCCCACGATAGTTCCGGGCAGAATGATCTCGAAGTAGTATCCGTGCGCTTTCAGTGCCACGAGAAACGCCAGCAGGAATCCGACACCAAGCCCGAAGAGAATCCCCAGCGGCACCGAATTTACTTTGCGGGCGAAGATTCCAGCGGCAATTCCAGCGATCAAGCCTTTAATGGTTGACCCGAAGATAATTCCCACAAGCATCCCGCGGACCGCGGGGGTGAACCATGCCGTCGCACCGTCGATAGCTCCAAGCAACGCCCCCAGCAGCAGGCCGATCACAATTTTGTTCATCGAACACTCTCCAAAGGGGCCGCATTTCGTCCCGCTCTCACGTTCTTTACAACAGCGGGCCGGATTCCTTTAAGCTAGCGGTGAAAAGAGAGAAGCGCCAGCGCGCGCATGACTAAGTAAGCTGCAATTAACAAGATAGCGACTTCATGGCGCTTGTAGAAACGCCTGAAACGCTCAAAGAAATTCTCAGCATAGGCGCTCACCGGCAGCCCATCCAAGTAGAGCGAAACGTCGGCGGCAAGCTCCGAAACTTGGGAATACCGCTCGCTTGGGCTTTCCGCCGTCGCCTTCGCGCAAATGGCCAAAAGCGGTCGGGGCAGTGCGGAGGATTTCCTCTGGGTGCCGCCGATAGCAATAAATTTCAAGAGAGCACCGAGAGAGAAAATGTCGCTACGCCCATCAATTTGTTCCGTTTCGCCCCGCGCCTGTTCGGGAGACATATAGCCGGGCGTTCCCATGACGGTGCCGTGGCCAGTTATCGCGGTACACTGTGTGGAATCACTTTCTCGGTTAGCCAATTGGCCGGAAGTGACGAGGGTTTCGCCACCGCTGAGGCTATCCTTTCCCAAAATCTTGGCGAGACCCCAATCCATCACCAGCACCTCGCCGAAGGAGCCAACCATGATGTTCGTCGGCTTCAAATCACGATGCAGAACTCCGCGCGCATGGGCAAATGCAACCGCGTCGCAAACCCGAAGGAACAATCGGAGGCGCTGCGGCTGGGACTCGACTTGCGCAATGTATCTATCCAGGCGAAGCCCTTCCACAAACTTCATGGAGTAGAAGACGCGGCCTCCGGGCAGCACCCCCACATCGTGTACCGGAACGATGCCCGGATGTTCGAGTTGTGCGAGAATGCGTGCTTCGCGCGTGAGCCGGCTGGTGAGTTCCCCATTTGCATCCTGCGTGTCGAGAACCTTGAGCGCGACGCGCCGGGAAAGTTTTGCGTCCTCAGCGGCGTAGACCACGCCCATACCGCCGCGCGCGATGAACTCGCGAAGCTTGTAGCGCGTGCCGGAGAAATCCGCAGCTTCGGAACTACGAAGGCGTTCGAGAGCTTTGTCGCTCAGAAATGTCATTGCATTGAAACGCCAAAAAGGGTTTTTGCTTCTCGGGCGAACTCTTCCTCGCTCTCGCAGAGGGCGCGCAATCGCGCCAGGGCGATGAGGCGGAATTGGCGGCGGGCCCAGGCGAGCTGGTTATTCACCTCGGTGAGGGGCAGCGAGAATCTGGCGGCAAGTTCGCCGTACGAAATACTTTCGTCATCGGCCAAATCGTAGGCTTCGAAGAGCTGAAACACTTTTTGTTTTTCGCGCGCTTCACAAACCCTGCGAAGCTCTTCGACTGCGGAAGAAAACAGGCTGCGGATCCACTCCTTCTCGAAAAAGTCCTCGAGCGATTCCGGAGAAGGAATGGAAGCCGGATCGATGGCCTGGGCACGCAGTTCATCCTCGGCGGCGGAAACATCCAGCGCGAGGTGTGCAAATTCGCCGCCGCGTTTCTTGCGCGAAGCTGCTTTCAGCTCGTTGAGCGCGAAGCTGTCCGCGCAAAGTCGGAGATAGGTGCGCAGCCGGCTCTTGGCGGGATCAAAGCGAGACAGAAGCTGGCGTTCGAGCAGCTCGGCAAAAAAGCCCTGCGTGAGGTCCTGGGCATCTTGCGGCGATTGCGAGAATTTCAGGCGAATGTACTTGTAAACCGGCTTCCAATAAGAGGAGAAGAGAATCTCCAAAGCGCGAGAGCGCTCGGCGCCATCCCGGCTCCGTGCGGCGGCGAGAACGGAAAGGCGAGTTAGGGGAAAAGATTCGCCAAGCGCAGTCATGGCAGTGACGTATCTCGGGGAAAGTCTACCCAGGCGCTTGACGAAGAGCAAGCAAGGGTAGACGCAGTAACGGGGACCTGGGGGATGGGAATAAGGAATTCCGCGCTCGAGTTGCTTGCAAATCGGCTCATTGGGCGCAGATCGGAAACAAGACTCCTCCCGTGCCACGGGCCATTCGGAAGTAAGCCAAGTTTGCCAATTCAACGCTGGTCACGTTGATCGCCTCCGCAGCTGGTTCGCGACAGACCTTATGATTTGTATTCCGAGTACCAAGTCCGTGACAAGCCGGCTGGCTTCATCGGCGCACACCTGCGGCTTGCCGTTCTCCTCCTTCTCTCACCAAACGCGTTACCAAATCGGTCAGCCCTCGAGACCCTCCACGAAGCGTTCGCCGCTAGCGGCGAAACCTACACGAAAATGCGTGGGCACTGCAAAGCAGTCGCCTGGCGCCAGAAGCACACCGCCGCGCGCGGCTTCCTCGCAGAAGGCGCGAGAATTCTCCCCGGAGAGCAGCCATGGAAACGCTGTCATTCCGCCGCCCGGCCGCACCCAACCGAAAACTTGGTGGAACTGCGCGAAGAAGCTATCCAGCCGCGCCAAGTTGATGGCCGAGATTTGGCCCGCGCGCGCAAGAATCTTCTCGCGCTGCCGTACAGCTACCGCTGCCAACGCTTCCCCCATCGACGTATTTGACACTGTGAAGTACGAGCGGGCCTCTCGGTAGCTCGACATTCGCTTGCGGTTGCGCTCCACCAACCAGCCCCTGCGCAGCCCGGCCAGGCAGAGCGCCTTCGAAAAATCGCTCACCACGGTGGCATGAGAGAGCCGCGCTGCCGAGGCCGTCGTCGGTCCGTGATAAATCGGCTGGTACCTCATCCACGACGAACTGGATGCCGCGATCGGTCAGCAGCGGCTTGTTCTGGCCATGCATCTTGAGTTCGCACTGGGTTGCAAACCGATAGCTCTCAGCCATTCGACTAGGCACGCCTCATGCCGTCAAGCGGACTGGCACGACACCATGCTGCAAGTACCAGAGCCGCTTCCCAACTAGGAGGCGAGCCAACCCGGTCCTCACCAAGAAAGGGAGAATACCCATCGCCAGCCGGGACAAGAAACGGTCCGACTGCAAGAAGCGGGTCTGTTTACGCTGATGTTCCTGGATAGCGACGATCTCCGGCATCCGCTCGCCCACGATCTGCTGAGTGGCGACTTCGATGTCGGCCGCGGCGGCGCCACGCGTGAGCACGGGGCACAGGTGGTTGGCGGCGACCAGGGCATCACGCAAGGCCATGTTGATCCCTTGCCCCCCGTTAGGTGACATCGGGTGCGCCGCATCCCCGAGGAGCAGCAGACCCGGTGCGGTCCAGGTCTCCAGACGGCCGACGATGACATCCAGCAGTACTGGGTGCTTGAGCGATTCGGCGTTCGCCCGCAAGTGCGCAGCGAGTCGAGCGAGGTGCGGTGCAACAACTCCTCGGTGAACACATCTGGCCCGGCGGAGCGGAGGTTCTTGTACTGCCCCTTCTTGATGGTCATGCCTACCCAGAGCTGGCCGTCAGCCGTGGGTATCCCACCCGTGAGGCAGCCCGACCCCAGTTCCAGCCGTACGGTCGTGTGGTCGGGCCAGAAGTCGGGGAAGGGGACTATGAAGTTCAGGACGTCGAAGTGCTGCGGCGACCGCAGTTCCGTAAAGGCCCCCTGCTTGCGGACAGTCGAATAACGACCGTCGGTACCGACAACGAGGTCCGCCGCGAACTTGTGCGGCCCGTCCGGGCCGTCCGCCCGCACCCCAGCGACACGGTCCTGCGCCCGGATCAGGTCCCGAACCGTGGTACCCATGTGGAGCTGGAAGGAAGGGTACTTGCGGGACTCCTCGGCGAGCATGGCGAGAACCGCCGGCTGGGGGATGAACCAGGGGATGAAGCCCAGCGACTCGGTTGCGAGCCGGGCTCGTCGCCGGCCCCTTTGGTAGACGTCGATCGTGTTGATGATTGCCCGCGGGAGTTGGCGGAGACCGTCCCCGAGCCCCATCTGGTCGAAGGCGTCAATGCCGCTCGGTTGCAGTCCGTCGCCGCGGAAGGTTCGTAAGAAGTTATGGTGCCTCTCCAGCAGCGCGACTTCCACCCCGCGGCGGGCGAGCAGATAGGCGAGAGTCGCTCCAGCGGGGCCTGCACCGACGATGACGACTCGTCCGACCGCCACAACGCACTCCCCTCTTTGCCTTGAGACGACCAGCATATCTCGGCCAACCAGCTTTATGCGTCAAGTTCTTAGCGGAGGCGACAAAGTCAGCGAAGGCTGGTTAGACCGACCTGCTTAGTTCGGCGTAAGAGCGGCGCACGCCGAAAAGATGCCAGAAAAATGGGTCCGGCGTTATCGCTCCCCGGGAATTGCCCAGGGTTGGAGGCTCGAAATAGTCGCGCCTCTTTCCGTAGCAGCCGACGATCCGGACACAACCGATGAATTCTGTGTTCTCTGGCAGATACCATTACCAAATGTACGGCACAAGACGATGCTGGACTTTCTTCTGGTATTCCATATAACCCGGCAGATGGTTTGC
>Ga0126381_100011343_pt1 | contig 10065 bp, 6 predicted proteins | sample PanSoiMetPlot_28_FD_96465 | JGI IMG/M metagenome (GOLD analysis project Ga0126381, IMG submission 96465) | Tropical forest soil microbial communities from Panama - MetaG Plot_28 | ecosystem: Environmental > Terrestrial > Soil > Tropical forest > Bulk soil | place: Panama | collected 2016-02-17 | reverse complement strand
CGTCCTCTATCTGCAGCCGATCGGTCAGGAGCTCGGTAAGCTCGAAGACGCGCGGCAGCAAGCTTTGCACCTCGGCGGAGAACCTTTCGTCGCTATTCTCGCGCGCGATCTCCGGATAGAAATCGCGAATCATCGCCACGCATGAAGACGAGGGGATGCAGACCGCCTCCGCATCCTGAAACAACGATACGAAACGCTTAGCCAGCGGGTAAGCCTCGCGACGATATCCCGTGTTGAAATGCATCTGGCCGCAGCAGGTCTGTTCCAGCGGAAACTCAACCGTGTGCCCCAACCGCTCGAGCAGAGAGACAACCGCCTTCCCCGTCTCTGGAAAGAGCGTGTCGTTGTAGCAAGTGATGAAGAGCGATATGCGCATATCAGCAATAACGGGAAATACTGAGCGCTTCGGCCCAGTGAGCGATTCTCTCCGGTGAGTTCGGCGAACCTTCCAGACTTGCCAACTGAACGGCGAAATTACCAGCTGTTGAGCTTTCTGCGACTCCCTGGCAGACTTGAAGGCCGGTGGTCTCCGCGGTCAAGTGGTTCAGGAACTGATTCAAGCTGCCTCCACCCACAACGGCAATTCGCTTCAACCGCATGCCGGTGAGTTTTTCTACGTTCGAAAGCACCATAGCATATCGCTGCGCCAGACTGTGAAAGATCAGACTTGCAAACACCGGCATCCGAGTCGGATGTTCCTCGATCGGCTGATGTCCACGCTTCCGCAGCTGGCTGTTGATGCGCGATGCCATATCGCCGGCGGCCCAGAGCTCCGGATCATCAACCTCGAGCAGGACCTCAGGCTTGTCCAGTTGCTGGGCGGCAGTAACGAGCTGGGGCATCGGCCACGGATTCTCTTCCGGGCAAAGCTGGGCCAGGGTTTGCTTGAGCAGCCACATGCCATTCACATTTTTGTGGAAACAAACGCGGTCGCCTGCAGCACCAAGGTTCGTGAATCCGCCTGCGCAGGCTGCCGCACTCTTGATCGGCTGCTTAATCAAGGCTCCGACGAGCGACCATGTGCCAGAGCTGATATAGGCCCAATCGTCTCCGTTCATGGGCATGCCAGCCACCGCGGACGCAGTGTCATGGCAGGCTGGCACAATAAGGCGCGTCTTCTTAAAGGCGGCCAAATGGCTCGGGGAGCCATGCACTGTCCCGATCTGTGTTCCTGTGGACACTAGCTCCGGCGCCGCACCTGGACTTAGCCCGCACAGGTCGAAGACTTCAGGACACCATGCGTGCTTTGCGACATCTACTAAACCAGAGTGAGTCGCATTCGTGAATTCGGCGACGATCTTCCCGCCCAGGCGCGCCAGTACAAACTCCGGCAGATTCACCCAGCGTGCATTGGAGGGAACTCCCGCACGCTCGTCCGCCATGAGCTGATGGAGCGTATTGATGCGCAGCGGCTGCACCCCGCAGAGCGCGAAGAGCTGCTCGCGCAGAGATCTGCGGTCCAGTTCAATTTCAATTGGCTCGGTCCGCAGATCGCGATAACAGTACGGTTGCGCGATGGGGAGATCATTCTCGGTCAGCCGCACGTAGTCGACGGCCCAGCCATCGACTCCGATCGCTGCGATTGGGGCGGACGCCTTTTCCGCGCAGCGCAGCAGCCCATCTTCAACCCCAGAAAGGATCCGGTTCAGGTCCCAGTGCAGGCTGTCACCCATCATCACAGGAGAATTGCTAAAGCGGTGAATCAGTTCGACGTGCGGCGTTGCGCCTCGCCATTCCAGCAGCGAGACGCGACAGCTCTCCGCGCCCAGATCAATCGCAACAAGGTGAGGAAGATCGCTGCGCGTCATTCACAGGTCCGGTTACCGCAGGAAGGCATCCGCCAAGCCGCCATCCACCGGAATCATATGCCCCGTTGTACAAGGCGCCTTGGGACCAGCCAGGAACAGAATCGCCTCGGCGCAGATGCACGGATCGATAGGCTGGTGCGTCAGCGTACGCTCCGCGTAGAAGGCCGCAAGGCGATTTCGCAACTCATCGTCTGTCATGCTGTCGTTAAACTGGATGTTGTACTTCTTCAGCGATGCTGCGACCCGGTCGCGCGGAAACATCGTCGATCCCTTAACTACTGTGGCTGGGCTGATACCGTTCACGCGCACATTCGGAGCCTGAGATACGGCGAGTTCGCGAACCAGATGACTCAACGCTGCCTTGCTCACGTCGTAGGCTTCGCTTCCCCGCTTAGGCACAACAGCGTTTGCTGAGCTGGTCAGCACAACGCTGGCCTTCAGTCCCTGATCGAGCAATACTTTGCCGATCTCTTCGACGAGAAGGAAGTTTGCTGTGACATTCACCTCGAGAGTGAGAGGCCACTGCTCGTCGGAGATGACGCCAGTAGATGAAGCTGGAAACAGAGCAGCCGTGTTGATGAGAATGTCCACGCCGCCAAACTCGGCGACCGTACGCCGCAGGGCTTCTCGTATCGACTCCCGGCTGCGGATATCGACCGGGGAGGATACCGCGGACTCCTTGCCGCTGAGTGCACGAATCTCATCGACCACTCGCGCCGCACCTTCGTGATCTCGATCAGCAACCAGCACATGTGCCCCACGCTCTGCTGCAAGCAGTGCGACCTCACGGCCAATGCCGCTTCCTCCGCCAACAACCAGCGCGATCTGGCGGCTCAGCTCCTTCTCCAGAGGCTGCCTGCGAATCTTCGCTTCTTCGAGCAGCCAGTACTCAATGCGATACGCCTCCGACGCGGGTAGCGCAACGTAGTTGCTATAGACCTGGAAGGCCTTTATCAATGCTTCCGATCCACACTGTGGAACCGTAGCCGGCCGCGGACCCTCCTCGAGCGCAGCCGCGCCCTTCATAACGTGAATTGCATTGACGTACAGCTCACCCGTAATGCGCGCTTCCGGCTTGCTCTTTCCAAAGCTGAACATGCCAAGACCCGGAATCAGCACCACCGTGGGATTCGCGTCGCGCATCGCCGGCGAGGTCGGCTCGGCGTGCTTCTGGTAGTATTCCGCATATTCTTTCCGATAAACAGCGATGCGCTCGTCGATCGCCTTCTTCAATACATCCGTGCTGCTCGCAGGATCCCACGGCACGAACATCGGGCGGATTTTTGTGCGGATGAAGTGATCAGGACAGCTCGTTCCCAGATATGCAAGCCGCTCGGCATCCGCCGAATTGACGAACTCCAGCACCTCGGGCAATTCCGAATAATTACCGATTAGCCGCTTGTGCGCCGAGACGCGCCCGCGCAGGAATGGAAGGATTTCAATCGCAACGTCCTTCCTCTCCGGTAGAGCAGCATACCGCTGGCCGCCAAAGATGCGCTCGCCCTTCTTCTGCTGATGCTTCTCAACAAAATCCGTAAGTTCATCGATGATCGAGATGGTGTTCACATAGCAGTCGCGTGGAGTATCGCCCCATGTGAACAGCCCGTGTCCGCTAAGAGCGATGCCATCGCAGTTCGGCTCTTTCATGATCGCTTGCTGGAGCATCAGTCCAAGTTCAAAGCCCGGCCGCTGCCACGGAACCCAGATCAGCTTGTGAACGTAGCTGCGGTTGAATTCTTCCATCTTGTCGATACCATTCGCAGCCGCAGCAACCGCGATGGCGCAGTCGGGATGAAGGTGGTCTACGTGCCGAAACGGCAGAAAGCCATGCAGCGGCGTGTCAATCGACGCAGCCACAGGGTTCAGCCCGAAGGTGCACAGTGGATAGTACCCGACCATCTCGTCTTCGCGGTCGACACCGCGATACAGCTTCTGGAGAGCCACCAGTTTGTCCATATATAACGTGGCAAAACCCGCCCGCTTAATACTGCCCAGATCGCCGCCGCTTCCCTTCACCCACAGAACATCCGTCTGTTGCCCCGTGAACGGATCAGACATACGTACCTTGGAACTGGTGTTCCCCCCGGCGAAGTTCGTGATGCGCAGGTCCGCACCGAGCAGGTTCGAGCGATAACGCAGCAGCTCTGGCTCGTCCATCCCGGCAGCCACGCTCTCATCCCACAAGTCCTCCAGATGCTGAAGCCTGACTCGACCCTTCGTCTCCACAATCACTGACATACTTCCTCATTTCATCTTCGGTACTGTCGACGCCACACTTCGCTATGCGTAGCTCACCGACATTGTCGCATTCTTCGTACGGCGCTCTCCCTCGATACGCTCCACATATCCGCTCTCGCGCAACGCCTGCAGCGGATCCTCCGGCAGACCTCGCTTGCGCCGCCACTCGCGCAGTGCGGGACGAACATCCGTCCAGAATGCCGACCTCAGGCATTCCTCCGCTTCCACCGTTCGCGCCTCTGACTGCAGCTCAGCTAGCCGTTCGCGATCCACCAGCGCAGCTTTCAGATAAAGCTCCTGCGCAGTCACAACGGTCTGCACCATCGCCTCTACCTTGCCTTTGATGTTGTGGCTCTGGTCGATCATGTAAGCAATCTCTCCGGACACCGCCGCGTCCTGCTCGTTGAATATCTCGTGGAAGATGCGGAACACCTGGTAAGGATCGATCGATCCGATGGTCAGATCATCATCCGCGTAGCGGCGATCATTGAAGTGGAAGCCGCCAAGCAGCCGCAAATGCAGCAGCCACGCAACGATCTGCTCAATGTTCTGCGCCTGGTAGTGATGCCCAGTATCTACGAGTACGCGCGCCTGTGGCCCCGCCGCCTGCGACAACTGCACCGACATCCCCCAGTCGGCAACGTCCGTATGGTAGAACGCGGGCTCGAAGGGCTTATACTCCACGAGCATATGCTGCCCAGGATCAAGGCTGTCATGCGTAGCTTTCAGCGCATCTTGCAGCCAGGCAATTCTCTTGCGTATGCTCTGCGCGCCTGGATAATTCGAACCATCGGCAATCCAGAGCGAAACATCTGTCGATCCGAGCGCCTTGGCAATCTCTACCGATTCCAGCAGGTGATCGACGGCCTTACGCCGAATGCCCGGATCGGGATTGCAGATCGATCCGAACTTGTACTCCTGATCCTGAAAGAGATTGGGATTGATCGAACCCGGCTGCACTCCGTATTTCTCAGCTAGCTTCTTTATCTTTGCTGCGTCCCCGGTTCCCCCAGGCAGGTCCCACTGAACGTGCAGGGCAATCTGCGGAGTGATACCCGTAAGCGCGTCCACCTGCGCCGCATCCGCGAATTTCTCTTCAATGGTTGTCGCAGCCGCAGCCTGCATGTATTTGCCGAACCGGGTCCCAGTGTTGGCAAATCCCCATGACGGAATCTCGATGCTCAGCTTCTCCAGAGCGCGAATTGCAGCGCTACCCAGCCCATCCATGCCGGCATTTCTTACTTCCATAAGGCGCCCCTCCGGGGCTGCAGCAACAAGCGAAGTCTAACCATTCCCGATACTGCTTTTCAATAGAAATTATGTTTCACAATTGAGCAGACGATGCGATAGCATGCCATTGGCCTCGTGCGGCAACTTCGGATGCGCCGATTGCGAGAGCACGAGGTGATTGTTGGGACCCAATCCGCTGCTTGGAGTAATCTACCACTGGATCGGCGGCCTCGCCTCCGCCAGCAACTTCATTCCCTTCCGTCCCATCAAGCGCTGGTCCTGGGAAATCTACTGGATCATTCAGGGGTTCGCAGCATGGATCGTCGCGCCGCTGGTGGTGGCCTCCCTCCTAGTGCCGAATCTCTTCTCTGTCCTCCGTGCCGCTCCCAGCACGACACTCTGGCACGCTGCTATCTGGGGCGCGCTCTGGGGCATCGGCGGCCTCACCTTCGGTCTTTCCATCCGCTATCTCGGCATTGCCCTCGGATATGCCATCGCTCTCGGATTCTGCACCGCCTTCGGCACTCTGATGCCGCCCATCTTCAGCGGACAGATCGTTGCTATCTCTCATCAGACGGGTGGTCAGGTCATTCTGCTTGGAGTCGCCGTCTGCATGGCTGCGATAGCCGTCAATGGCCTCGCCGGCTATTCAAAGGAAAAAGAAGTTCCTGCCGAGGAGAAGGCCGCCCTCGGCGAGCGCGATTACTCATTCGGCAAGGGCCTTGCCGTTGCCATCTTCGCGGGCATCATGAGTTCCTGCTTCGCCTATGGACTTGCCGCCGGCAAAGGAATCGCCCTCGTCGCCCTCACGGATCTCCGATTCCACGGTCGCGCCGACCTCTGGCAGAATCTCCCAGTGCTCGTCGTGGTCCTCTGGGGAGGATTCTTCACGAACTTCATCTGGTCGGCGATCCTCATCATCCGCAACGGCTCCGGCGCGCAATTTCTCGGAGCTCCCGGCACAAATCCGATGGGAGCCTCGTCGAGCACTGGCGAGACACTGATTGAAACAGATCCTCGCCACCTCGTCGCAGAATCGCGTCTTCGTCCGCGGGTGCTGGTTACAAATTATCTGCTGGCCGCGGCCGCCGGAGTCATTTGGTACTTCCAGTTCTTCTTTTACTCCATGGGCCAGACTCTCATGGGCAAATACGACTTCTCCAGCTGGACCCTTCACATGGCCAGCATCATCATCTTCGCCACGCTCTGGGGAATTGCGCTCAAAGAGTGGCAGGACACCAGCAGGCGTACCAGACTGCTCGTCTCATGCGGCCTCTTTCTCCTCATCGCCTCCACCGTTGTCGTCGGTTACGGGGACTACCTTGTGGCGCAGTAAAGCTTCGCGCCGGTACGGGTGACATTTCGGTTCAACACAGGTAAAACGGTCAAAGACCCTACCGAAATCGGACCAGAGACGCCGCCCAAGTGATCATCGCCAGCTGGAACGTAAACTCCATTCGCGCCCGCATCGAGCCTGTCACTAAATGGCTCAAAGAGCATCGCCCCGACGTCCTGCTCCTTCAGGAGCTCAAAGCCTCCGAGTTCCCCGGTCTCGTTTTCAAAGAACTCGGTTATGAGAGCGCAGCCGTCACGCAGAAAGCCTATAACGGCGTCGCCGTCCTCTCCCGCACTCCAATCGAAACCGTCTGCGCCACTCTCCTCGGAGACGACACCGACAGCCACGCCCGTTTCCTCGAAGTCATCATCAACCAGACCCGCATTGCCAACATCTATCTCCCCAACGGCAACCCGGTTGGCAGCGACAACTTCGCCTATAAGCTTGCATGGATGGAACGCCTGGGACGCCAGCTCACCCTGTGGCTCAAGAGCCACATTCCGACAGTCATCGGCGGCGACTTCAATGTCATTCCCGAAGACATCGACTGCCACAAGCCATCCTCATGGATGCACGACGCTCTCTTTCAGCCCGAACCGCGCGAGTGGTACCGGTCTTACCTTGGCCTGGGTTACATCGACGCCTTCCGATCCCTGCATCCCGGCGAAGGCGGTCACTTCACATTCTGGGATTACTTCCGCCAGTCCTTTGAACGCAATCGCGGAATCCGCATCGACCACTTCCTGCTTTCTGCGCAGCTCTCCGCCCGCCTGCACAGCTGCGTGATTGACAAAACACCGCGCGCTGAACCAAAGCCTTCCGACCACACTCCCATCATCCTCGAGTTGCAGTAGTGCGGTCCAGCTCTACGGGCTGTCCCGCAGAGCGGGACGAACCCCTCGGGCTGTTTGCTAGCATCCCGAATTGTCGGCGATGCACGCTGAGATCATTCGTCAAAGGATGCCGTTGCTACATGCACACAGGTGATATCGACTCTCCATCGACAGCGAACGTAAGCAGCATCACGCGCCGTGATTCCCTGTCCGCTCTCGCAGCCTCGCTCGGAGTCTTCGCTCTCGGTGGAGGAAACGCAGCAGCAGCCACCCCGCCTGTTGCGAACCGCGATAACGGAGCCCGCATCTACAACGTGCGCGAGTATGGAGCGAAGGGCGATGGCACCACGCTCGACACCGCAGCCGTTCAGACGGCAATCAACGCGTGCACCGCAGATGGTGGCGGCACGGTGCTTGTTCCCGCCGGAACCTTCGTCGTCGGCACCCTTGAGTTGAAGAGCAACGTCACTCTCCGCCTCGCCGCGGCGTCAAAGCTGTTGGGAAGCGGCAAGGGCACTGACTATCATGCAGTCGACGCCCTTCCCCTAAGCGGCGATTCGACTCTCGACGACGGCAACTGGGCTCTCATCTTCGCGGTCGATGCCAAGAACGTCGCGATCGAAGGCCCCGGCACGATCGACGGCCAGGGAGCGCAATTCCACCCTGCCGTGCGCGGCGCAATGCCGCCCAGCGGCCTCGGAGGACGCAAGCGACCATACCATCTGCTCTTCTATCGCTGTCAGAATCTAACTGTCAGCAACATCGATCTGCTGGACAGCGCCTACCACAGCGTGCGCGTCATCAGTTGCCATCGCGTCCAGATGCGCGGCATCTACATCCACAATCGGGTCAACGGAAACAACGACGGCTTTCACTTCATCAGCTCCGAGTATGTCACCGTAAGCGACTGCACCATCCTTTCGCTCGATGACGCCTGCGCACTCTTCGGCAGCTGTCGCAACGTCACAGTGACCAATTCCACATTCAGCACTCGCTGGTCGGTCTTTCGCTTTGGCGGCGGTGTCGCCGAAAACATCGCGGTGTCGAATTGCGTAATCCATCAGGTCTACGGATGCCCCATCAAATTCCACGGAACGCCGGGCTCGCGATTCGAGAACATGTCCTTCTCCAATCTCATTTTCGATGACGTAACCGGCCCGATCCACATCAGCATCGGCCCGCGAACGCCGCACCCCGCTAATGGTGGACCCACGCCTGTAGACGCTCTGCCCGAAGAAACCGGTCAGCCTGCCATCGTGCGCAACATCTCCTTCAGCAACATCCATGGAACCGTAACGACCAATCCTCAGCAGGTCGCCGAAACTACGCTCACCAGCAAATACAATCCCGGTGAACAGCACTCGTGTATCGCACTGAACTGCGTTGGCGGAGCTACCCTCGAGACCATCAGCTTCGAAAATATCCACTTGACCTTTGGTGGAGGCGGCACAGCCGAGGATGCGGCCCGGCGCGATCTGCCGCAGATTGCCGGCGAGTATTTCATGCTCGGCCCCATGCCGGCCTATGGACTCTACGCGCGCAACTCGCGCGGTATTACCCTCAGCAATGTGCGATTCGAGTTGCAGTCTTCCGACCTGCGCCCGGCCCTCATTTTCGACCACGTGACCGACGCAAGCATCAACGGATGGACAGTCCAGGCCGATCCCGCAGCTGAATCCGTTGCCCGCTTGATCGACACAAAGCAGGTGCTCATCACCGCGGCCCGCCTGCTCGACCAGGGTAAGACATTCCTGCAGCTTGAAGGATCAGCAAACGGTGAGATCGTCATCGACGGAGGAGACTTGAGCAGGGCGCAGACGCCACTCGCCTTCCGAGATGGCGCCGACAAAAGCGCGGTCCGGGTTCGAGAGTAAGCCTTAGCGCATCCACAGCAATGGCTGCCGGATCGGATGATTGCGAATCACTTCCGGCACCTTCGGATCAGGATCGAGCCGCCGCCACAGGGTCAGATGCGTCGATAGAGATGCCAGCACAAATTCCCGACGAGATCATCGTCATCTCACGAACGCGAAACGCCGCCTGTATAACCCAGGCGCTGTGAAATCTCAAGCGCTGCCTTCTTTAAGGCCTGCGCAATCTCCGAAGTTCGCGCCCGCGACATCCGCGTCACCGGGCCGGAAACGCTGATGCCCGCAACCACGCTGCCGGATGAATCAAGAATTGGAGCAGCAACACAGCGTGCGCCCAGCTCAACCTCCTCATTGTCGATCGCGTATCCGCGACGCTGCACCCGCCCGATCTCGGCAATTAAATCAGCGGTGCGCGTGATGCTGTGGCTCGTTAATTTTTCCAGCTTAGCTGCCGTGATTAATTCATTGCGAAAGCTTGCCGGCTGCCAAGCGAGAATCGCCTTCCCGAGTCCGGTACAGTGCATCGGTCGCCGCATACCCACTTTTGAAGCAAGACGGAAGTTGTGCGGACTCTCAAGAACATCGAGATAAAGCACTTCTCTGCCGTCGAGTGCGCCCAGGTTGACCGTCTCACCGCTTTCACGCCACAGCTTTTCCAGAATCGGACGGCTCACTTTGCAGATCGTTGCCTGGTACGCGCTGCCAGAACCAAGCCTCACCAGCCGCGGACCGAGTAGATATGCCCCGGT
>Ga0126381_100011342_pt1 | contig 10066 bp, 7 predicted proteins | sample PanSoiMetPlot_28_FD_96465 | JGI IMG/M metagenome (GOLD analysis project Ga0126381, IMG submission 96465) | Tropical forest soil microbial communities from Panama - MetaG Plot_28 | ecosystem: Environmental > Terrestrial > Soil > Tropical forest > Bulk soil | place: Panama | collected 2016-02-17 | reverse complement strand
GAAGTGCGGCACCCCGGCCTCGGCGAGCGCGGAAGAGACCAGCTTGGACACCGCGCCGGCGAACGAGTCGACCGCGGCGTACACCTCTGGGGTGCAGGCACGCAGCGTGGCCAGGCCCGCCGCGGTGGCCAGCGGGTTCCCCGACAGCGTGCCCGCCTGGTAGACCGGGCCGACGGGCGCGAGGCGTGACATGATCTCCGCGCGTCCGCCGAACGCGGCGCACGGCAGCCCGCCGCCCATCACCTTGCCGAACGTGACCAGGTCTCCCCGGATGCCGTCAATCCCGTACCAGCCGGACGCGCTGACGCGGAAGCCGGTCAGCACCTCGTCCATGATCAGCAGGGCCCCCGACGCGTCACACAGCGACCGCAGCGCCGCGTTGAAACCGGGCGCGGGCGGCACCACGCCCATGTTCGCCGGACACGCCTCGGTGATCACGCACGCGATATCGTCACCGCGGGCGGCGAACAGGTCCGTCACCGCGGCGGTGTCGTTGTATGGCAGCACGACCGTGTCGGCCGCGGACGCGCCGGTAACCCCCGGCGTGTCCGGCAGGCCCAGCGTGGCCACCCCGGACCCGGCCGCGACCAGCAGCGCGTCCACGTGCCCGTGGTAGCAGCCGGCGAACTTGACCACGAGCGACCTGCCCGTGTAGCCGCGGGCGAGCCGCAGCGCGGACATCGTCGCCTCGGTTCCCGAGTTGACCAGCCTGACCTGCTCCACGGGCGCCCGCGCCACGATCTCAGCGGCCAGTTCGACCTCACCAGGCGTGGCAGCGCCGAACGACGTCCCGCGCGCCAGCGCCGCCGAGACGGCGGCGACCACCGATGGGTGCGCGTGCCCGAGGATCATCGGGCCCCAGGAGCACACCAGATCCACGTACTCGCGGCCGTCAACGTCGAACAGGTAGGCTCCCGCGCCCCGCTCGATGAACCTGGGCACGCCGCCGACCGGGCCGAACGCGCGCACCGGCGAGTTGACACCCCCAGGCGTGACCTCGAGCGCACGGGAGAAGAGTTCGGCGGAGCGGTCGGTCACGGCTAGCTGCCTTCTTCCTCGCTGGCATCGACAAGGAACTCCAGCAGGCGCAGCGCGTCCGGCAGCGGATGCGCCGCGGGCTGCCGCACCCAGCGTACGTCGTGGCCCGCGCCGTACCGCGAGGGCGGCGCGAGCACGTAGCTGTCACGGCAGTGCCAGCGCAGCGACTCGGTTTCCGTAGACGTGTCAGGCGAGCTGTCCAGCCCGCACGACCACCACTCTTCCTCGTCGACCGGCGCGCCCCTTGTCGTCACGAAGAAGAGCATCCGCTCGGTGCCCGCGATCGCGACCGGTCCGGTGGCCACGTCCGCCGCGGCCATCTTGGCCAGCGCCGCCGCGCCGGTCAGGGCCGGCACGTCGAGCACATCAAAAACCCGCCCGGTGACGAGTATCACGTTCGCCTCCGGGCGGGTTTCCCACCACTGCCTTATCGTCTCGCTGTCTACTGTCGCCTGCATTTGCCAGGTCGGTGACACCGGATGTGCCCCCGGCGCCGGGCACCCCACCCGGTCGCACGAACACGCCCTTCCCGGGTCACGCGTCCCGTCAAACCCTCGGCTTGAGTGCGCCCCAAGGCACACGGGCCAGCCCATGGCCGCGTACCGCAGCGCGGCCGGGCCAATCTCGGGCGGCCGCTGCGCCGCCCGGCGTCGGCCTCGTCGCCGGATCATCGTCACCATCAGACCCCGTACTCCTACTCGTCCACCGTTGCCCCCGCCCCGCATTGCCAGGGAATGCGAAACGCCCGTCAAGCCGGTCGGTGGGGTTAGCGAAATGGTACCGGGTCTGGCCGGATTAGGTCAGCCGGCGCGCGACCTCGGCGGCCCAGTAGGTGAGGATGACGCTCGCGCCGGCGCGGCGTATCGCGGTGAGCGTTTCCATGATCGCCTTGTCGCGGTCCACCCAGCCATTCGCCGCCGCCGCCTCGACCATGGCGAACTCACCGCTGACCTGATAGGCGGCCACCGGCACGCGCACCGTGTCCGCCACCAGCCTGATTACGTCGAGGTAGCTGAGCGCGGGCTTGATCATCACCATGTCCGCGCCCTCGGCCAGGTCGAGTTCCACTTCCCTGACGGCTTCCCGCGCGTTGGCCGGATCTTGCTGGTGGGTGGCGCGGTCACCGAACTTCGGCGCGCCCTCGGCGGCCTCGCGGAACGGGCCATAGAACGCCGAGGCGTACTTGGCCGAGTAAGCGCAGATCGGGGTGTTCGCCAAGCCCGCCCGGTCCAGTGCCTTCCTGATCGCGCCGACCTGGCCATCCATCATGCCGCTCGGCGCGATCATGTGCGCGCCCGCCTGGGCCTGGGCGACCGCGGTGCTCGCGTAGCGCTCGAGGGTGGCGTCGTTGTCCACGTCACCAGCGGCGGTGACGATGCCGCAATGGCCGTGGTCGGTGTACTCGCAAAGGCACAGGTCGGCCATGATGACCAGGTCGTCGCCGACCTCCGCCCTGATGTCGGAGATGGCGACCTGGGAGATTCCCTCGGGATCGTCGGCGGCGCTGCCAAGCCCGTCCTTCTCCGCCGGCACGCCGAACACGATGATGCCGCCGACCCCGGCCTCGGCTGCCTCCGCTGCCGCTTTGCGCACGCTTTCCCTGGTGTGCTGCACGACGCCGGGCATCGAGCTGATCGAAACCGGATCGGCGATGCCTTCCTTGATGAACACAGGAAGGACCAGTTCGGCGGGGCGCACCGCGGTCTCAGAGACCATCGCGCGCAGCGCCCTCGTCGCGCGCAGCCGCCGCGGCCTGACGTCAGGAAAACCAGCGGCCATGAGCGAAAACTCCCGTCTAACGGAGCCGGCGGCGAGCACCACGGCGGCGCTCGCTCGGGCGGCGCAGCGGCTCGCCAGCCTCGGCGGCCGCGTCACGCTGCGCGGCGCCGAATTCGGCGAGCGCGTCGACGAGAGCTGTGACCGACGCCTTGGGCGCCGTCACGTCCACCCGCAGCCCGAACTCGGCCGCCGTCTTGGCCGTCTGCGGGCCGATGACGCCGATCACCGTCACCGCGTGCGGCTTGCCGGCGATGCCAACAAGATTCCTGACAGTAGACGAAGACGTGAAAATTACAGCGTCGAACCCGCCGCCCTTGATCGCCTCGCGGATCGGAGCGGGCGGCGGCGCGGCGCGCACCGTGCGGTACGCGGTCACGTCCTCGGCCTCCCAACCCAGGTCGGTCAGCTTGGCCACGAGCGTCTCCGTCGCGATGTCGGCACGCGGCAGCAGCACCCGGTTGATCGGGTCAAGCAGGTCGTCGAACGGCGGCCACGCGTCGGCAAGGCCTTCGGCTGACTGCTGGCCCTCGGGCATCAGGTCAGGCCTGATGCCGAAGTCGAGCAGCGCCGCCGCGGTCTGCTCGCCCACCGCCGCCACCTTGACGCCGGCGAAGGCGCGCGCGTCCAGGCCGTACTCCTCGAGCTTCTCGCGCACCGCCTTGACCGCGTTGGTCGAGGTGAAGGCCACCCACTGGTACCTGCCTGTGACCAGGCCCTTGACCGCGCGCTCCATCTGCTGCGGGGTACGCGGCGGCTCGACCGCGATCGTCGGCACTTCCTCGGGCACCGCGCCGTACTCGCGCAGCCGGTCGGAGACCACCGAGGCCTGCTCCCTGGTCCGCGGCACTAGCACCCGCCAACCGAACAACGGCTTGGTCTCGTACCAGGAGAACCGGTTCTGCGCGGCCGCCGCGGCGCCGACGACCGCGACGGCGCCGCCGCGTGTCGTCGCCACGGTCACGCCCGCCGCCTTCATGTCGGGCCCGATCCGGCCGAGGGTGGTGACCACGGTCTGCTGATCGGTGGTCGTCCCGTCCCAGGTGATGGCGAACGGCGTCGCATCGGGCCAGCCCGCGGCGATGAGCATCTTGCCAAGATCCTGCGGTCCGGCTTCCGCGCCAAGCACGACTAGCGTGCCCGGGCCGTACGACACCTGGCTGGCCTCGCTGGCGTGGATCACGCGCAGCTCCCCCGCGCCGTCGCCGGTCAGCGGGATGCCCGCGTAGCCGGGCACCCCGGTGGCGGCCGGCACGCCGGGCACGACCTCGAACCGCACCTTCGCCTTCGCGCAGGCCTGCACCTCGCCCGCGGCGCCGCTCAGCAGCGGGTCACCAGGGTAGAGCCGGACGGCGAGCCGCCCGCCCTTCGCGGCCTGGAGCAGCGTGCGCGCCGTGCCCGCCGCATCCGCCGGCTCCACGACTTGCGTATCGTCCTGAATCAGGTGGCGGACCCGGTCGGCCACCTCGGGCTCCGCGACCACGAGGCCCGCGGCGCTCAGCAGCCGGACCGCGCGCATGGTCAGCAGGCCGTCGTCTCCAGGGCCGGCGCCGACAAACGCGACCCAGCCGTCCATGTCAGTCATGCGCATCATCCCTGTCGGTCTTCGCGCTTATCAGGTCCGCCGCGCCAAGCGCCAGCATCCGCGCCGCCAGCTCACGCCCCAGGAGCACCGGGTCCCCCAGATCCGACTCGCCGCGCTCGCGCACCACCATTGTGCCGCCAGCCGCCGCCGTGTCCAATCCGTCACCGTCCCGTCGCGATGCGTGAACCCCGAACACGACGCCCTGCAGGCGCAGGAGCGCCGGCCACTGGACGGCGTACGCGCCTATCGGGGCGCTGCAGCCGGCCTCGAGCGCGGCGAGCAGACTGCGCTCGGCCGTCACCGCGGCGCGGCTCGGGGCGTGATCGATGACCGCGAGCAGCTCGGCGAGTTCGGTGTCCTCCGTGCGGCACTCGACGGCGAGCGCTCCCTGGCCCGGCGCGGGCACCATGTCGTCGGGCTCGAAGATCTCGGTGACAAGTTCAGTCAGCCCAAGCCTGGTGAGCCCGGCATACGCGAGCACCACCGCGTCGAATTCGCCGTCGCGGACCTTAGCGAGCCTGGTGTTCGCGTTGCCGCGGATCGGCACGCAGCTGACGTCCTCACGCAGCAGCGCGACCTGGGCCGCGCGCCGCGGTGAGCCGGTGCCGATTCGCGCGCCAGGGGGCAGGTCGGCGAGCTTAGCTCCGTCCCGTCCGATCAGCGCGTCGCGCGGGTCGTCGCGGGCTGGGATTGCGGCGAGCGTGATCCCGGGACTGGCCCCCGTCGGCAGGTCCTTGAGCGAATGCACCGCGAAGTCCACCTCCCCGCGGAGCAGGCTTTCCCGCAATGCGCTGACGAAAACCCCGGTGCCGCCGATCTGCGTGAGGTGTTCCCTGCTGACATCGCCAAGCGTGGTCACGCCCACGATCTCCGCCTGGCGCCCGGTGCGCTCAGTGATCAGCCTGGCCACATCGCCGGACTGGGCGACGGCCATGGGGCTGCGGCGGCTGCCCAGCCGCAGCGTCTCGGCCTTCACTGACACCCCTCCTGATCGGTCGCGTTCGGGGACTCGACTTCGGCGCGCGTCACCGCTTCAACAGCACGCGGATCAAGGTCGAAAAGGACTCGCAGCGCGGCCGCGTACTCCTCGCCGCCAGGCGAGGACGCGAGTTCCTTTACCCGCACTGTAGGCGCATGCAACAGCTTGTCTACCACTCTGCGCACCGTCTGTGCTATTTCCTCAAGCGCCCGCCCGCTCAGGGCGTCCTCGCTTAGCCGTCCGGTCAGCCTGGCGAGCTCCGCGTCCACGACGGTGGCGGCCTTGGCGCGCAGCGCCACGACCGTCGGTGTCACACGAGCCGCGCGGACCGCGGAACCGTAGACCGCGTACTCCTCTTCGACGATCGCCCGGACCGCTGCCATCTCCCCGGCACCGACCGCGACGCCGCCGCTATCGCGCAACTCGTCCAGGCCGATCACGCTCACGCCAGGCAGTCTCGCGACCGCGCGGTCCACGTCGTGCGGCATGGCGAGGTCGAGCAGCACAAGCTTTCGCTCCTCGCGGAGCTGAACAGCCTTGCGGACCACCGGCTCGGTGACCACGAGGCCTGACGCCCCCGTGCAGGAGATGACCAGGTCCGCGGCGGCGATCGCGTCCGGCAGGCCGGCCAGGTCGGCGACCTCGCCGCCAACGCCAGCCGCAAGCCGCTCGGCGTGCTCGCGGGTCCGGTTGGCCACGACTATGCGCGCGGCACCCGACCTGGCCGCGGTGGCGACGGCGAGCCCGCTCATCGCGCCGGCCCCGACCACCAGCACGTTCCGCACCGGCGCGCCCAGAGCGGTGGTAGCGAGCTCGATGCCGACGCTGACCAGGCTGACCCCGAGCCGGTCGATCCCGGTTTCCGCGCGTGCCCGCTTCCCTGTGCGCAGCGCGAGCCTGCCGAGGTCGCGCAGCGACCTGCCGAGCGTCCCGTGGTCGGCGGCAATCTTGAGCGCGGTCCGCACCTGGCCGAGTATCTGGTCTTCGCCGACGACCATCGAGTCCATCCCGCTTGCCACGGCAAGCAGATGCTGTACCGCCCGGTCCTCGTAGTGCACGTAGAGGCTTCCGGTCAGCTCGCCAGGCTGGATGCCCGAATAGCGTGCGAGCAGTTCGCACACGCCGTTGACGGCGCCGTGGAACCTGTCCACCTCGGCGTAGACCTCGACCCGGTTACAGGTGGAGATCACGAAGGCTTCGGCGATGTCCGGCAGGTCGGCGACGTCGTGCAGGAGCTTGCCGAGCACGTCGCCGCTTACCGCCGCACGCTCCAGTGTCGCCACCGGCGCACTCTTGTGGCTCAAGCCGACGACGAGGACACTCACCTATGCACCGCCTACGCTTCCGCTGCTGCCTGACCCGCTACCTGCCCGAACCGCTCGGCGGACCGCCGCTGGGCGTGGAAGGCGAGGATTTGCAGCTCAATCGATAGGTCGACCTTACGCACATCGACGCCCTCTGGCACATTCAACACCACAGGTGCAAAGTTGAGGATGCTTGTGACCCCGGCCGAAACTAGACGGTCACATACGGCCTGAGCCGCGCCGGCCGGCACCGCGATCACCCCGATCGCGACACTGCCGTCCGCGACGATCGTCTCCAGCTCACTGACGTGGCGGACGACCGCCGAGCCGAGTTCGCGGCCGACAAGCGCCTGGTCGGTGTCCAGCACCGCCGCGATCCGGAATCCGCGGGTGAGGAACCCGCCGTAGTTCGCCAGGGCGCGGCCGAGGTTACCGGCGCCGACAATGACAACCGGCCAGTTCTGTGTCAGCCCGAGCGCACGCGAGACCTGGTACACGAGGTAGTCGACGTCATAGCCGACACCCCTGATCCCGTATGAGCCGAGGTAGGACAGGTCCTTGCGCAGCTTGGCGGAGTTCACGCCGGCCGCGGTCGCGAGTTCCTCGCTCGCGACGGTGCCCACGCCCCGGTCGGCCAGCGTGTAGAGCGCGCGCAGGTAGACCGGGAGCCTGGCCACGGTGGCTTCGGGAATGCCGCCAGGGTATGGACGTTCGCCGGACGTCAGAGCGGAGTCATCGCTCGCGTCCGGCCGCCCGTTATCTGGCCGGCCGTTCTCTGGCCGGCCGTTGTCTGGCCGGCCGTTGTCTGGCCGGGCGTTGTCTGGCCGGGCGTTGTCTTCTCTGGCGCCTACCTGTCGCGCGCCGGCATCCCTGAGGGCACGGGCGCCTGTCGCGACGTCGATGGCCGGCGATGACTCTTTGGCGATATGTGTGTTGGCCGCGCCGCCAGGTATATCGGCGGGGCTGGGCAACTCGGCGGCACTGGACATGCGGCGCTCCCGGGGGCGGATCGACGCTGTGGCGAGGGCGCGCTGATCCGCGGCCCGCTAGAGATATGGCGTATCGGGGTAAGCATGGCCACCATCGACCAGGGCGGTCGATCACGGCCGCTTCCTACCATACGACGTTTGTGAAAGGATGCACAAAGTCGCCGTGCCAAGGGGCCTCCCGAACCGGCACGATGGGCGACGCCAAGACCGGCGCCCAGCCTAGCCCAGCTCGCCTCAACGCAGCGGTAGCCAGAGTCGGCCCGTCACACGGCTCCTTCGCTGGCTCATCCGTCGCCCGGACAACGCCCGTGGCAGCATGATCGCGAAAACAAATTGCAAGCCGAAACTTCTTTGCACCCACAGCAGCAAAAAGTTTCGCCTAGACAATAGTTTCCGCGATCATGCCACCCGCCAGGGTGTGATGGGACGGGAGGGGGTAAAGGGCCGAACGGGTTTCCGCGGGGTCGGCGCACGGGGTCGGCGCGCGAGGTTGCCGGGTCGGCGCGCGGATCGTGCGGTGGCGCGGAGGCAAAGGTCGCGTGGGGACTGCGGCCGCTGAGGTTCTCGCAGCGGACGCTGTGTCGCTGGGTGGGGTCCCTCCGCGTTTTGCTGGCGAGCGCGCCAGGGGCGAAACACGTGGGACGGGAAGGGATAACGGAACGCACGGGACGCCAAAGGCTCAGCTGTGCATCGGCCGAACGCGGTGGCCGGGAGCGGCAGATCGGGGATGAGCAAGCGCGGGGAGTAGCCGGGTTGGAAGCGCGACGGAGAGTGCGAAAAGCATTACTCTCAATTAACGGGCGGTCGGCGCAAGGGCCTCTCATCATCACCAGAATCGCCCGCGTACCACTTGTACCGCATGCCTAAAGGCTACCGATCAGCACGTGACGCTTGGACCCCATAAACTAGCTAGCCGCGACCATGATCACGTGCAATTGCGCAGAGAACTCGAGCCCCGGTAATTGCCCTTAATGGGCGCTGCGGCTACGAGGTGAAAGAGGACCTGGTCAGCGCGGCACGAAGCCGGTCTTCCGATACTCGCCAGAAGTCGTGCGGCACACCGTCGACCAGTGTGACGGGGATCTTCTCCCAGTACTCGCGCAGGTCGTCTTCCGACCGCGTGATGTCACGTTCCTCCCAGCCAACCCCGAGGTCGTCCGCCACACGGCGGATGACCTCGCGCGCGTCGTCGCAAAGGTGACACCCGGGCCTGCTGAGCAGCGTGATCCGGGACGCAGACATTAGCTTCCTCCGTACCGTCCGGCCTGGTAGGAGGACTGATCCCCGTCCATGGCGCGAGATCGCAACGGACGGCTGTTCGATCCGCCAAAGAGGTCCTGCCCAGGTCCCGCGGGCCGCCCGGTGGCTTCCGTGGACCAGCCATTGCCAGGATCAGCGAGCTCACCCGCGCCCTGGCCGGATTGCTGTCCGCCGCCATGCGGGCTGAATGACGGCATCCTGCCCGCGGTTTCGATAGCGCGCGGCGCCCGCGGCAGTTCAGTTTCCGCGGGTGACTCGGACGCCCGCGGCGCGGCAAGCGCCGCGACTTTAGCGTATTTGAGCCGCAGATCAATGATGTTGGTTGCCAGCACGCAAGCTTTCCGCTCTTCCGCGAATCGCTGGATATGCGGCTGCCGCTCGTGGTTCTCAAACGCCGCGCGGTCCCGGTAAATTTCGTAGATGATCCGCTGCATTGGTGCCTTCGGCACTACGTGGATGACATATACGAGCGTGTCGGGTTCCACGGTGCGGACGCCTTCCGCGGCTTGTTCGGCGAGCCGGTCGAAATCCGCCACCTTATCCTCAAGCAGCGTGAAAATAGAAAGCCGTCCGTACGGACGCGGAGTGGCCGGCGAGATGTCATTCGCCGCCGCGCTCCAGTCCGCGTGCGCGTATTCTCCGGTGGCCAGATCTGGCCCTTGTCCGGCCGGCAACTGCGCCGCCGGCAGGCGCCCGTACTGAGCGGTCGCGGGGGCTTCCTGCATTCCATAGCCGGACTGCCCGTATCCCGCGTCCGCGTACCCGCCACGGGTCTGATCCGGTCCGAGGTACGCAGCGGTCCCGAATCCGGCGCCCGCGGAGCCGTGCGGCTGGCCACTCTGATCGCCGAACCAGGAAGTGGCGTAGCCGCCCGAGTCGCCGGACCCGTTCGGGGTCCCGTACCCGCCTGAATCGCCGTATCCGCTCGGCTCGCCGTACCCGCTCGAAGCGCTGGTCGCGGGCAAGGTGTTCGCGCACTGGTTCGCCACCGGGCTGCCGATGGTGCTGCTCGCGCCGGTGCTGGCGCTGCAGTACGCACTCGACAACGAATCGATCATCGTGCTGACGATCGCGCTGCTGATCGGCACGCCGGTGCTGTCGCTGCTGGGCGCGATCGGCGCGGGTCTCACGCTGG
>Ga0126381_100011341_pt1 | contig 10066 bp, 4 predicted proteins | sample PanSoiMetPlot_28_FD_96465 | JGI IMG/M metagenome (GOLD analysis project Ga0126381, IMG submission 96465) | Tropical forest soil microbial communities from Panama - MetaG Plot_28 | ecosystem: Environmental > Terrestrial > Soil > Tropical forest > Bulk soil | place: Panama | collected 2016-02-17 | reverse complement strand
TTGGTCTGAGTGACGGCGAACATGGTCATGAATCCGCCATAGCTCCAGCCGGTGACGCCGACGCGCCCTGGATCAATCGGATATTTCTTCGTAACCGTGTCGACACCGGCGAGAATATCGCGCAGATCGCCGTAGCCGAAATCTTTGCGGTTAGCCTGCGTGAATTTCTCGCCCTGTCCATAGCTGCCGCGCGGGTTGGGCTCTAGCACAAAGTAGCCGAGCGCTGAGAACGGCGCAGTTCCAAAGCCAGCACCCGGCCAGCGCGGCGTCACCGGCTGGAGCTATGGCGGATTCATGACCATGTTCGCCGTCACTCAGACCAACCGCTTTCACGCCGCAGTTGCTGGAGCGGGCATCGCTAACTGGCAGAGCTACTACGGAGAAAACTCGATCGATCAGTGGATGATCCCGTTCTTCGGTGCGTCGGTGTATGACGATCCTGCTGTCTACGCAAAAAGCTCAGCCATTGATTTCATCCGCAAAGTGAAAACACCCACGCTGGTCGTTGTAGGCGACCGCGACGGTGAGTGCCCAATGCCGCAATCGTTCGAGTTCTGGCATGCGTTGCGCGACCAGCATGTGCCGACACAGTTGGTGGTATATCCCAACGAAGGCCATCACTTTGTATCGCGCGATCACCAGCTCGATGTGCTTGAGCGCGCGCTGAGTTGGTTCGAGCAGTACATGCCGGCGCAGTAACTACTCAAGGGGCTAAATGCCCCTTGTGAAATTCTATGCAAGCTCACACTTCAGAGTTATGCGACGCCCCGTCGCATCAGGAACAACCTCGCAACAGGGCAACCTGAACTGCAACAACATAATGATTTTTCCTGTTGACGCTTTTTTAACCTTGTGCCAGATTAGTGGGGCTGTATCAGTGATACGTACGCAGTAATTTGTTCCACTTTTTCGGCTTCTGTCGAATTCTCTCGCGTCGAACTTCTGCCGAGGTTGTAAGCCTTTTCCGTCCATCAGTCAGTCTGTCTGTGGTGCACCCAGTTGTCACTGTGTCCGCTTGCATTTGAAGCGTACGCAAACACTCACACCTACCCACGCAGGAGATGGAAAATCCATGTCTCGAAAAACAAATCCCACAAGATGGGCCTGGGCATGCAGTGTGTCGCTCGCTTGCACATTTCTCGCCGGCCCTGCACTCCACGCGCAATCCCCGATCGAGCGCCCTAGAGTTGCAGACATTTCTTCCGATCACGGCCAGATTCAACCGCTTAAGCCAATTACTTTTACAGTCCACCTGAACATGCATAATCAGGCAGCTTTCGACAAAGCTGTCGAAGCTCTTTACACCCCCGGCTCCCCTACTTACCACCAGTGGATGTCAGAGAGCGAAATCGCACGGTACGCTCCAACTCCAGCCGAAGTCGAAACCGTAAAAAAAGAGCTTCAATCTCATGGCCTTTCCGTTCTCTCGGTGAGTTCAGATAATCTTTCCATTCGCGCGCGCGGCCCGGCGTCGAGTGTTGAGAGCGCCTTTCAGACTCAGATCCATGAATTTGAACGGCAGGGGAAGGTTTTCCACGCGAACGTGGCGCCCGCAAAGCTGGCTGGTCCCGCATCATCACTCATCCATGGAGTCACCGGCCTCACCAGCTTCAGCATGAGGCCATACGTGAAGTCTCAGGTTGACCCGAGAACAGGTAAGGCGCGTACCATTACCAGGCTGCCCGCTGCCAGAATCACAAACACCGCTGGCGGTTTTGACGCCATCGCCACGAACCAGTGCTTTACCAGCCCCTCCAGCGTTACCCTTACCACGTCCGGCGCTTCTCTCCCAACCGGCGTTTACTTTGGCAATAATTACGACAACTCCAGCCTGATCTGCTCGTGGACACCCGCTCAACTTCAGGCACACTACGGTCTTGATAAGGCGTACCAGCAAGGTCTGGATGGAACCGGGCAGACAATCGTCGTCATAGATGGGCCTGTCGATGGAGTTCAGCTCGCCAGCGATCTTAAGCAGTTTTCCAGTCTTACGGGTCTGCCGGCCACCAATTCTTCCAACTTCCAAATCCTCTATCCGGATGGAAAACCAACACAGCTTGCTATCAATGCCTTTGGGTGGCAGATCGAAGCCTCCATCGATGTCGAGTGGGTTCATGCTATGGCCCCCAAAGCGAAGATCATCATCGAAGACATGCCCTCGCAGGACTGGGATGAATTCGAATATGCCATTGACTATGTTCGGGAGCACAAGCTCGGCAATATCATTTCCAACAGCTACGGCTTTCCTGAAGCGCTTTTCGGTTCCTTCACCGTTCAAGGATTTGAGCAAGTGCTCAAGAAAGCAGCAGCGGCTGGAATTGCCGTCAATTTCGCGACGGGCGACGCCGGCGATCAAGGAACCGGTTCGCCAAGCGGTGGTGGACAAGCCTTTCCGGCTACTTCTGAATTCGTAACAGCAGTGGGCGGAACCAGCATCGGTATCCCCAATGGCACCGCGAAGGGTGCGGAAGTCGGCTGGGGCAACAATGCAGCCATCCTCTCCTTCGCCGTAGACAGTGTTCTCGATCCTCCGTTCATGCTCGGCAATCTCGGTGGATCGGGCGGCGGCGAAAGCACCTTTATCGCCAAGCCTGCATGGCAGAAGTCCTTTAAAGGGACGGGTAGGCAGGAGCCCGATATTTCGGCGTTGGGTGATCCCTACACCGGAGCGGTTCTGGTGGAAGACGGCGTTCCACAGGCCGGATGGGGAGGCACAAGTCTCGCCTGTCCCATCTTCTCTGCTATCTGGGCACTCGCCAACCAGAAAGCTGGCAAGTCTCTCGGGCAGGCTGCCCCCCTGCTTTCGACACTTCCGGCAGGATCTATCAATGACGTCATTCCCGTCAGCAGTCCGGCAGATGTTGCTGGCGTCGTGTTTGACTCGGGAGGCGCGATCTTCTATCCGTCCGACATCCTTCTCGCTCCTCTGTTCACAACCACCCAGTACTTCAGCGCCTTCTGGAATCTGGGAGGTGAATATGTGGATATCAGTTTCGGTACGGACACATCGCTCACCGTAACCAAAGGTTGGGACAACGTAACCGGATGGGGCGTTCCCAACGGACTCTCCTTCATTAACGCGGCTGCCAAAGCGAAATAGCGATTTGGCAGCGCCAGAAAGCAAAATGCGGCAGGCTCAGCTTCAGCCTGCCGCATTTCTAATCTTGCCTCGGGCAGCCTGTCGCTTGCTGAAGTCCTTTCAAGCTTTTACACTCAAATTTCGGAACTATATCCTTGTAAAGACTCCCAGAGAATCTCTGGCAGTGACAACCGTCTGTGCGGCGAGTCCATACAGACGGGGAGGTTTCATGCAGCGGTTTTTCGCCCTGATTGCTTTATTTTTGCTTTCCATTCCCGTCGGCATTTCCATCGCAGGCTGCGGTGGTTCGAATCCACAAGACTTTTGCATTAAAAATGGTCACGGCTACGGCGAGAAGGTTACCGATCTCGACCACATCAACCTCGGCCCTGCATCGACCGGCATCTCTCTGTCTTATGGACAGACCGGCCAGGTGAACCAGCCCACCGGATTCAATTGCAATGGTGGCACTGTCAGCGTTGCCCATTACGTCTATGGCAGCACGAATCTGAACCTCGCTGACATCAATCCGGCGACCGGTGCTATTTGCGCAGGTAGCTGGAACCGGCACAGCGCCTCGGGCATCCCAGACTTTACGATCTGCACTCCGCCTGCGGAGCCTGGTGTGGCACAGGTTACGGCCAGCGCCTCAGCAGTGAGCAGCAATCCAGTGAATGTCTACATTCATCCTGCGATTACCGCTGTCACGATTGGCACACAGAAATCGTGCGTCTCACAGAACCAGGTACTTTCTGAAAACGGAGTGCAAACGCCACTGACAGCCACGACCCAGGTATTCGGCCCGGATGGCGTAGCGATTCCGTCGCAGTACATCGGTACAGTCACCTATACTCCGGTGAATTCGACGATCGTCACCATCAACAACACAACCGACACCACGAGCACCAATCCGGTAAACGGATTAGCCACTGCGCATTTGCCCGGCTCGACAGTCATCAACGCTACGCTTTCCGGAACCACATCGGCGGCTGGATACTTCTACACCTGCCCACCCACCAATATTGGCCTTACGCTCAATGGCTCAACAGGAATACCGACTCCGGTAACGGTCAGCGCAGGCAGCCCGCAGAATTTGCTCGCCAACATTACCGATACAACGAATGCGACGATCAGCGGTCTTTCGCTCGATTACACATCGACGCAGCCCAAGCAGATCGCCGTCGGCAGTTCCGGCACAGTTACATCAACCTTCCCGACAACGACTACAGTTACCGCCATCTGCCAGCCCGGTACATGCAATCCGGCGCCGGTGAACGTTATCGGCACGCTCGGCACCGGCCTTCCCGTCATCAGCAATCCGGTCATCGTGAATACACCTGGACGCAGCAGCACAAAGCTCTGGTTGGCCTCGTCGCAATCGTCATACTTCACGCCGCTTGATCTCACGGCTAGCGGCTCGCCAACACCCATTAAGCTTCCGTACATTCCGAACTCAATGGTGCTCGACCAGAACGGCACCAATCTCTACTTCGGCAGTTATCACGAGTTGATGATCGTGAACGCCGCTAACAACACTCTGAGCAAGGAAGACCCCAACGTTCCCGGTGTTGTGCTCGCCGTCTCACCGGACAGCGCCACTGTTGTGATCAATGATCAGGTGAATCAGATCATCTATCTCTACAGCGGGAGCAAGGGTTCATTCACCAGCGTGGGCGGCGTGGCCACACGCGCGCAGTTTTCGCCTGATGGAAAAAATGTCTACATCATTGGCCCCAACAATCTGTACGTCTTCAACGCCGCGACCGGCTGGAGCACATATGCGAATTCAAATGGAGGCACAAACGTCTGCACAGCGAGCCAGCTGAATAACAATAACGATCCAACAAAGTTCGATCCGTTTTGCTCGCCTGATGTGACGGTAGCCATCCCCAGCATCGGTCCGTTCATCACCGGATCGAACACCACAGCCAATGGATTCTGCCCGAACACGACGGTGAACCCGCCGGTTTATTATCCTCTGGCCGCTACCATTGCCACGGCATCAGATCACCTGACCGCAACCAACGATGGCAACCATATTCTGGGAGCAACAGCCAGCCCAGCACAGCTTTCCGATATCTCCGTCAAGATTCCCACCGGCGCATGCCCCGCCAGTAATCAGGGAATCCAGTTGCAGCAAGGGACGAACTACACCATCAATACAACAGCACTCTCCGGCATTTCTCCATCTGAAATTACTGAAGTTGTCTCTTCGCCGGACGCGACGACTTCCTTCGTTACGTATAACTCGACAAGCGCAACAGGCGTGCTGCCAGCCTACAAACCCTCTACATCCTTCGGTACTGCAGGCACATTGTCGAATGTTCAGCTTTCAAGCGGAGCACAGGCACCCATCTCCGGAGCCTTCAGTCCCGACGATTCGACATTCTTCGTCGGCACATCGGGCGATGATCTGCTGCACATGGTGGATGTCCCGAGTCTCACCGACAAGCAGACGATTAATCCAAAGCTGCCCTCATGCACGGTGACTCCAGCCAGCGGAACTCCGGTTTGCGATACGAATACTTTTGTTCCGGTGCAATTTATCGCTGTGCAGCCGCGCTCCACAACGTAGTTTCACCTCAAGCATCCTTAAAACAAGGCCCGCGGAATTTCTTCTGCGGGCCTTGTTCTTTGCGTAATGGCAAAACACACTTTTACACATCCGTCCTACTTTAACCCTCCGTTCATCTTGTGCTTATAGTCTCTTAAGAGTTAACCTTTAGCGCCTTTATAGTTACGCCTGAATACACAAATTGTTCATGTGCGTAGGTTCCTACTTATTCCAAGCACGACATGCTGACGTTCTTGAGGAGGCTACTATGAAGCAGAAGTACCTATATTCATGGGCATGGTATCGTTACGCCATTGTCTTTGCTGTCACCATATTTCTCAGTACATCTCTCATCGCCCAGGTCAACACAGCCAGCTTATCCGGACTCGTCACTGATCCCAGTGGCGCTGCTGTCCCAAACGTAACTGTAAATGTCACAAATCCGTCTACCGGATACGTTCGCACAGTCACCACTGACAACGCAGGCTACTATGCCTTTCAGAACCTACCGATCGGCGATTACAGCATCCGCGTCGAAGCTTCCGGTTTTAACACCGACACAGAAAATGTAACTCTGAATGTTGCAGAAAAAGGCCGCCGCGACTTTTCACTTCAGGTCGGCTCCGCACAACAAACCGTGGAAGTACAGGCGGAAGCTCCAGGCCTCTCGCCCGATGACGCATCGATTGGAACCGTCATCGGAGCGCAGACCATCGAGCAGACGCCGCTCTACTTACGCAACTGGGACGATCTGCTCCGCATCGTTCCCGGCGTCCAGATTGCGCGCTACACACAGCAGAGTGGTGCAACTTCAGCCGGACGCACAGGCGATTTCAACGTCAATGGCATCCATTCGCTGCAGAATAACTTCATTCTCGACGGTATCGACAACAACACGTTTTCGGAAAATGTGCAGGAGTTGAGCACTCAATCCGCACACCCGTCCGTAGACACCATTGCTGAGTTCAACATCATCACTAATCCTTATTCAGCAGAATATGGCCGTGCGCCTGGTGCTGCAGTTTCGGTCAATACCAAGAGTGGCACCAATCAATTCCACGGCCTCGCATATGAATACCTGCGCAACAACTACTTCGACGCTAATGACTGGATTTCCAATCACAATCATCTGCGTAAGCCGGAAAATAACCAGAACCAGTTCGGTGGAAACTTTGGCGGTCCGATTCTCAAGAATCGTTTGTTCGGATTCTTCAACTACGAAGGCACACGTATTAAGCAGGGGGTCTCGCGTACGGCAACCGTTCCTCTCGATAACGAGCGCATCGGTGACTTCAGCCCCGAAACCGGCGCGATCGTTGGTGTAAAGTATCCAACGATCTACGACCCACAAACTGGCCAGCCCTTCGCCGATAACAAGATCCCTGCAGGTCGCATCGATCCCGTCGTCGCCTCACTGATTGCTCTCTTCCCTGAGCCCAACTCTCCAGGCAACGCGGGTGCGCCTGATTTGAACAATTTCGTCCGCAACGCTCTCGCCGAAGACAATACCGACAACTACACGGGCCGTGTTGATTGGACTCCGTCGCAGAGCAACACCATCTTTGCCCGCTACAATTACTCGAATCGCTTCCGCTTCATCCCCGGCTATCTTGGTGGCCTTGCCGACGGAAGCAGCACCTCAGCCTGGGGCCGTCAAACACTGAAGGACCACAGCCTCGTCCTCGGCTGGACCCACGTCTTCAGCCCGAGTCTCGTGAATGATTTCCGCTTTGGTTGGGTGCGCAACTTCTCCTTCGCAGAACAGGATCCCTTCGCCCTCACGCAGTTTGCCGGTGACTTCGTTCCAGGCATCCCCATCAATCCGGCAGTGGGTGGCGGCGTACCGCTGACCACCTTCACGAACTATGGATTCCTGGGCTCGCCTGACTTCCTGCCCAAACAGCAGGTACCGCAGCAGTACCAGTACAACGACACTCTTTCGCTCGTTCACGGGCGTCAATCATTCAAGATCGGTGGATCGCTCTATCTGCCCATGCGCAACCTCTTCCAGGATGAGCCGGGCATGCGCGGCGACCTCACCTTTAACGGTAACTTCACCTGCCAGCGCAACGCCTCCAGCCAGTGCGTCTCGAACACCGGTTTCTCCTACGCTGACGGTCTGCTCGGCTTAGTGCAGAGCAACCAGCTCACCAACGTCCACTTCGTCGACCAGCGCCTCTGGATGCTCTCCGCGTTCTTCGAGGACGACTGGAAAGTCACACCGAAGCTCACCCTCAACCTCGGCCTGCGCTATGACTTCGCCACGCCTGCCCTTGAAGGCGACAACCAGATGGCCAACTTCGATCCCGGCTCTGGTTCACTCGTCTTTGCCCGCGATGGTGGCTTGCGTTCACGCTCGCTCGTCGAGATCAATAAGAAGAACTTCGGACCGCGCTTCGGCTTCGCATTCTCGCCGGATCAAAAGACTGTAATTCGCGGAGGCTACGGCGTGTACTACACGCTCTTCGAACGGTTCGGCAGTGAAGATCAGCTCGCGTTGAACCCGCCGTTCCTCATCAACAAAACGCAGTCAGCGGCATCCACCTCAACCACGCCGGTCATGATTGCGCAACAGGGATTCCCTTCGAACTATCTTGATCCCTCAACGATCAATCTAAACAATCTCACCGCATTCCACATCCGGGCCATGAACCCGCATGATCCGCCGCCTTATGTGCAGCAGTGGAGCTTCGGCTTTCAGCGGGCCATCGGCGTAATGACAGCGGACGTCAACTACGTCGGCACTAAGTCGACGCATCTTGATATTCTCCGCGACTACAACCAGCCGTTTATTGCTGGCAACACAGTGCAAACAACCACTGACCCGAATACCGGCAAAGTGATCCCCCTCATTCCCTACTCCAACTTCGGCCAGATCGAATACGCCGATGCGATTGGCTTCGGGAACTACAATGGACTCCAGGCAGGCCTCAGCGGCCGCTTCCGCAACGGGCTGAGCATTCGCGCAGCCTACACCTATTCTCACAGTCTCGATAACGCGCCAGAGGAACTTGAATCAAATTCCGGAGACGCTCCGAACGGACGCGATGCTTCCGCATGGTATGGCAACAGCGACTTTGACATCCGTCATCGTGTCGCCGTCAGCTATGTTTACGAATTGCCCTTCGGTCACGGCAAGCAGTATCTCAATCATGGGGCAATGTCGTGGATCTTCGGAGACTTCCGCACCTCCGGCGTCTACACCTTCTACTCGGGCCATCCCATCACAGTGAACTCCGGCGGCACGCTCAATAACGCCCTCGATCCGTACGGATTTGCGGTAGCCCCGCCATTCCTTATCGGAAAGCCGCACATCGTCGGCGATCCCAGTTGCTGGTACTACGTGTCCAAGAACAAGGCGTGCACAACGTTGGCATCGAACCTCACCGACGCATATGCACTCCCCGCTGCCGGAACCTTCGGCAACAGCGGTCGCAATACCATTATTGGCCCGCGCACCAACGTTTTCGATGCAGCCCTGCTGCGCGAATTCCCCATCGAACGGGTCAATCTTGAATTCCGCTGGGAAGTCTTCAACGTAACCAACACCCCGGAATTCGGCCAGCCCAGCAATAACTTCAGCAGCAGTGCTGCTGGCAGTATCACAAGCCTGTCAGGCGATCCACGCGTCATGCAATTCGCGTTGCGTCTGTCCTTCTAACTGGAAAACAAAAAGGGCCTGCGGATAAAGCAGGCCCTTTTTTCGTCTTTAGACATTTACGATGAGTAAAGCATTGTTCTGAGCGTAGTTGAGAATTCGCCGCCTGCTATGACAAAGTCCCGTTTGCTTCTTTTCTTCTGCTTATGTTTACCGCTATCCCTCGGTTCACTCCGCGCACAAACAGCGCCAACACCGCCAGACATCATTCTTAAAGGCACCGTTACCGGAAGCCAGAATCATTCCTACGTCGAAGTGCCCTTCGCGGTCCCAGAGGGAATCGTATCCATCGCAGTTACATTTCATTACACGGGAAAGGACCAGCACACCGCGCTCGATCTCGGCCTCCTGGACCCCGAGCGTTTTCGCGGCTGGAGCGGCGGCAACAAAGACCACTTCACCGTGAGCACCACAAACGCTACGCCCTCCTACCTGCCCGGCCCGTTGCCAGCGGGACAATGGAAGCTGCTCATCGGCGTTCCCAACATCCGCCAGACAGTCACATCGAATTACGAAGCTGATGTTTTCTTTACACAAGGCTCGAAAGAAGCAACATCTTTTGCGGACGCGCTATTACGCGAAGGCCCGGCATGGTATCGCGGCGACCTGCATATGCACACTGCACACAGCGACGGCAGTTGCCAGAGCCAGAGCGGCAAAAAAGTTCCCTGCCCCGTTTTTCTCACCGCTGAAACAGCATCTGAGCGCGGATTGGATTTCATCGCAGTTACCGACCACAACACCAATTCGCACTACGATGATCTGCGGGAACTAC
>Ga0126381_100011340_pt1 | contig 10067 bp, 7 predicted proteins | sample PanSoiMetPlot_28_FD_96465 | JGI IMG/M metagenome (GOLD analysis project Ga0126381, IMG submission 96465) | Tropical forest soil microbial communities from Panama - MetaG Plot_28 | ecosystem: Environmental > Terrestrial > Soil > Tropical forest > Bulk soil | place: Panama | collected 2016-02-17 | reverse complement strand
GCAAGGTCGTCGATAACGTCGAGAGCCTCGATGTCGTGCTCTATGACGGCACGCGCATGACAGTGGGCCGGACGAGCGACGAGGAACTTGAGTGCATCATTCGCGCCGGAGGGCGTAGAGGTGTGATCTACGCGGGGCTGAAGCATATCAGGGACCGCTATGCGGGCCTGGTGCGGGCTAAGTTCCCGCGGATTCCGCGACGGGTCTCGGGATACAACCTCGATGAACTTCTGCCGGAGAACGGATTCAACTTGGCGCGTGCCCTGGTGGGCAGCGAAGGAACGTGCGCGACGGTGCTTTCGGCGACGCTGAACCTGACCGAGAGTCCGCAGCATCGTGTGCTTACGGTGCTGGCGTTTCAGGATCCTTTTGATGCCGCAGATGCGGTGCCTGCCGCACTGGAACACAAGCCGATCGGTCTGGAAGGCTTCGACCAGATGCTGGTTGATTTCATGCAGAGAAAAGGGCTGGCGTCTGCGCAGTTACAGAAGCTGCCGTCGGGACTCAACTTTCTGCTGGTGGAGATGGGCGCGGCTTCTCCTGAGGAGGCGCAGGCCAAAGCGCTGAAGATTGCCGAATCATCGCAGTCATGGCCGGTGAAACCGATCGCGCATATCTGCACTCCTGCGGAGGCTGAGAGTGTCTGGTACGTCCGAGAATCCGCTTTGGGAGCGGTGGTGTTCGTGCCGGGCGAGCCCGATCGACACGAAGGCTGGGAAGACGCAGCTGTTCCCCCGGAGAAGCTTGGCGCATATCTGCGCGCAATCAAGAAGCTGATGGCGGAGTACGACTACAGCACGCCGCTCTACGGCCACTACGGCCAGGGATGCGTACACATGCGAGTCAACTTCGACTTCTGCAGCGAAGAGGGTCTGCGCAAGTTCCGGGAGTTTCTGGACCGCGCAACGGACGTGGTGCTGGAATTCGGCGGGTCGCTGAGCGGCGAGCACGGCGACGGTCAGGCGCGCGCTGCGCTGCTGCCGAAGATGTTCGGGCCGGAGCTGATGGAGGCCTTCCGCGAATTCAAGGCGCTGTGGGATCCGGATAACCGGATGAATCCCGGCAAGCTGATGGACCGAGTGCGAGTCTACGATCCGATCGAGAATCTCCGCCACCAACTGCGGCGGGGCCAATCGACTTCGGCGAGGCCGCGTCAGAAAGAAGGCTCGGACGGAAGCCTGTCTGTCGATTCGAAACTGCACTTCGCATTTGCGCGCGAGGGCGGATCGATGGAGCGGGCGTCGGAGCGCTGCGTCGGCGTGGGCGCGTGCCGCAAGACCGAGGGTGGCGTGATGTGCCCGAGCTATCGTGCAACGGGCGATGAGAAGCATTCGACGCGCGGGCGTGCGCATTTGCTGTGGGAGATGCTGGCGGGGTCGCTCAAGACGGAGGGCTTCGAAAGCGCGTCAGTGCATGAGGCGCTGGACTTGTGCCTGAGTTGCAAGGCGTGCAAGACAGAGTGTCCGGTGCAGGTGGATATGGCGGCGTACAAGGCTGAGTTCCTGGCACAGCACTACAACGGTCATTTGCATCCGCTGCATCATTATGTCTTCGGGTTTGCAGACAAGCTCGCGCAAATGGGATCGATAGCACCCAGGCTGACGAACGCGATTCTGACGGGATCGTTGACGGGCCCGACCGTCAAGAGAATCGTCGGGGTCGCACAGGAGCGGAAGCTGCCGCGGCTGGCCGCTCGGAGCTTTCGGGAATCGCGAGGAACAAAAAATGGTGCTGGACACGAAGCGCAAGCGCACGGACGGCACGTCCTCCTGTGGGCGGATACTTGGAACAACTACTATCATCCGCAGACGCTTGCCTCAGCGGAGACAGTGCTGACGGAGGCCGGATTTGAAGTGGAGGTTCCAGGCGCGCATCTCTGCTGCGGTCGGCCGCTTTACGATTTCGGATTTCTCGATCATGCGCGCGGTTATCTGAAGCGCGTGCTCGATCGCATGGGGTCGCAGATCGAGGAACGTATTCCGTTCATTTTTCTCGAGCCGAGTTGCGCGAGCGTCTTCAAGGACGAGTTGCTGGAATTCTTTCCCGACGACAACCGGGCGAAGCGCCTGAGAGAGCAGGTTTGGCTCCTTGCCGACTGGCTTGCCGACCGGGCTCCAGAATGGGTGCCTGGGCGGCTCGCGGGCGCTCACGTGCTGGTGCACGGGCACTGTCATCACAAGGCGGTCTTTGGCGGGCCGGCGAGCGAGATTGCGCTGCTCGAGCAGGCGGGTGCGAAAGTTGAGGCGATCCAAGCCGGGTGTTGCGGAATGGCTGGGCCGTTCGGATTCGAGGCGGATAAGTTTGAGGTCTCGAAGACCATTGCGCAGGACGGCCTGCTCCAGGCGGTGGAGTCGGCAGGGCCGATGACGATTCTTGTGGCCGACGGCTTCAGCTGCCGCGAACAGATCGCGCAGCTCGGACACAAGCCGGCGCTGCATTTTGCGGAGGTGCTGGCGCGAAGCTGCGGTTGCGGTGGATAGATAGGGTTCAGGGGTCAGAGAACAGATATCGGAGACTGATGACTGATGAAGGCTTTCTGTTTATTTATTCTTGCGCCTCTATCTGCACCCTGATCCCTGAACCCTGAACCCTGCTTCCGCAATATACTTCTCTGGACTGCACAAGGAGACCTGTTCCTGCATGCCAAAGAAGCTCGCCAGCAAAAAGGCCGCGTCAAAGAAGTCCGCCGCAGGCAAGACCCGAACAACCACCGGGAAGAAAGCTGCCGGAAATCCAGCCGAAGAAGCTGAGACATTACTAGGCTCCGAGGTCGTCTACGAGGGGCCGCTTTTCCGCGTGCTGCACGACAAGCTGATCGAGCCCGGCGGCAAGCCGAGCGAGCGCGACGTCATCCGCCACAACGGCAGCGTCGTTATTCTCGCCATCGACAAGTCAAAAAACGCGAGCGATCCCTGGGTCGTGATGGAGCGGCAGTACCGCCATGCAGCGCAGCAGTTCCTGTGGGAGCTGCCTGCGGGCAAGCTTGATGCGGGCGAAGAGCCGTTGGCGGGCGCGCAGCGCGAGCTGGAAGAGGAGACCGGTTACCGCGCTCGCAAATGGCAGCCGCTTGTCGAGTACTATGGCAGCCCCGGCTTTCTGGGTGAGTCGATGAAGGTTTTCCTCGCAGAGGGTCTGATGGCGGGCGACGCTCACCCGGAAGACGACGAAAACATCGAGTTCCGGCTGGTGAAACTCTCAGAGATCCTGAAAATGATTGAAAAAGGCGCCATCAAGGACGGAAAGACACTTTGCAGCGTGCTGCTCTACGCTCGGCGCATCGCGCGAACGCGCAAAAAGTAGCGTAAGCATTTTTCCTTACTCAATGATTTCAGTCATTTCGGGCTGCGGCGACGGTGCAAGGCCGTCAGTCCGGTCCCATTTTGTAAATCTTCTGCTTACATGCAATAAACCTTTGTCCGAGAACGAGCGTCATAGACGTAAGGTGGGCTTCCCCGGTTTATCTGCTCACTGAACTCTATACGAGGCAAGAAAGGCAAAACCCTGTGGCTCAGTACAAAGGCAAGGTGAAGTGGTTCAACAACGCCAAGGGCTACGGATTCATCGGACGTGATGACGGGCCAGATGTTTTCGTTCACTACTCGGCAATCCAGTTGGATGGTTACAAGACCCTGAAGGAGGGCGATGACGTGGAATTCGACATCGTCCAAGGGCAGAAAGGCCCTCAGGCGGACGCAGTTGTCCGGCTGAGAGACGCTGCCACCCATAACGCAGCTTAGTAACCGGAGAAAGCTGGTGCGTTTATTCTGACCCACCGCACAGGTGGCGACGAATTTCAATGTTCCGAGCCCTGCTCCTGATTAACCCCAATCAACACGCAGTTATCCTGACCTCACAGGGCCGCAAAAGCGAAGCCTTTTCTGGCCCTTCTTCTCCCATCTCTCGCTCCCCCCTCGTATTTCCTGATTTTGTGACTGATACTTAGAGCGGTTCCACAGTTTTACGTGGCCTGTTCAGTTTCAGTGAGGGTGGATTTTTCTTGAGGAATAAGCCACTGCGCATCGTGGCTTCGGGATACAGCGACTTGTGGAACCACTATAATCGCGGGGAATCTGCGCGATGGATAACGTCACGATGGCCGGTCTGCTCAAAGAGACGGCCGATCTCATGGAGATCGACGGCGCCGACGGCTTCCGCGTCCGTAGCTATCGCAATGCAGCCGACGCCATGGAACAGACGACCGCTGACCTGGTAGCCGCCTCCGCCGATGTCGCCCAGCTTCTCGCGATTCCGGGCATCGGCAAGAGCATGGCTGCGAACATTCAGTCGATTGTCTCGACAGGGTCGCTTCCTCTGCGCGATCAGCTTCTTACCAAGTACGGAGCCGGTCTGCTCGAACTCCTCAAACTTCCGGGCATGGGCCCCAAGACCGTCGCGCTGCTTTGGGATGCCGGAAAAATCGGGAACATCGATCAGCTCGCTGAGGCCATCGATGCCGGACGGCTCAAGGGCCTTCCCCGCATGGGAGAAAAACAGATCGAGAAAATCCGAAAGGGCATCGATGAATACCGCCGCTCGGCAGGGCGTTTCCGGCTCGACGACGCGGAGGATGCCGCCGATCGCCTAACGGCTTATCTCCTTGCCTTCGACGGAATCGACCGCGTCACGCCCGCGGGATCCATGCGGCGGGGCCGCGAAACCGCGGGCGACCTCGACCTGCTTGTCACCGGTCCGGCCTGTGCGCAACAGAACACCGACGCCGCCGTAGAGTACGTCGCCGCATACTCGGGAATCCGCGACATGATCGCCAAGGGAGAAAACAAGGTCAGCTTCCACATTGCAAACGGCCTCCAGGTCGACGTCCGCCTGCTCCCTTCGGATTGCTATGGCGCAGCTCTTCAGTACTTTACCGGCTCCAAAGCCCACAATGTCGCCCTTCGCCAGCGCGCGCTCAAGATGGGCTACACCCTCAGCGAATGGTCTCTGTCGCGTCTGAATGACGAGTCCGTTGTTGCAAGTGCTACCGAAGAAGAGATCTATGCCGCTCTCGAGATGGACTGGATTCCTCCTGAGATGCGCGAGAACCTCGGCGAAATCGAGGCCGCGGCAAAAGGTGACCTGCCCTGTCTCATCGAAGCGTCGGACATCAAGGGCGATCTCCACATGCACACCACCGCCAGCGACGGCCACAACTCCATCGCTGAGATGGCTGAAGCAGCCATCGCCCGCGGCATGCAGTACATCGCGATCACCGACCACTCGAAGAACCTGGCCATGATTAACGGCCTCGACGATGAGCGGGCCCTTGAGCACCTGAAGCGCATCCGTGAGGTCGACAAGCAGATGGAGAGTCGCATCCGCATCTTCACCGGCATCGAGGTGGACATTCTTGCCGATGGAGCTCTCGACCTCTCCGACGAAGTGCTGGCCCAGATGGACGTTGTGATTGCCAGCATCCACAGCCGCTTCGAGCAGCCTCGAGACGAGATGACCGCCCGGATCCTCCGCGCGGTCGAGAATCCTAACGTCCACATTCTTGGCCATCCCACCGGCCGACAGCTCCTGCGGCGTGAGCCCTACCAGTTCGACACCGGCGCGGTTCTGCGCAAATGTACCGAGCTCGGCGTTGCGGTGGAGCACAACGCATCTCCGGAACGGCTCGACCTCAGCGACCGCGATCTGCGGTTCGCAAAGGAGTGCGGCTGCAAGATTGTTATGAACACCGACGCCCACATCACTCGCGCCGTCGGCGACTGGAGATACGGTGTCCGCCAGCTTCGCCGCGCCTGGCTTGGTGCAGCGGATGTCCTGAACACCCTTCCTCCTGCTGAATTTCTTGCTGTCCTGCGCCCGCGCAGGTAACAGCCCGCGCAACCCGGCGTAACCGGGCTGCATCCTCAATGCATATAGCGTGTTTCAGCCGGGTAGAGCTAATATGGGGGCGCTATGAGCCTGCTTCAGCAAGAGTCCAGGAGTGATCCTGCGAGTGGTGAGTCCTATACCAAGGGAACCAGCCATGTCGTCGTTGCCACGATTGTTGCCGCCGTGATGGTCTCGATCGCGATTGCGATTTATGTCCTCGCCGGCGAAAAGCCTCCTGCCGCGACCGGCGAGATCCTCGACATGTGGGCGCACCCCATGCACTCGGAGACCTCAGGCTGGGACGCAAATGGCGCGGCGATTCCGAAAGAACAGATCGATCAGGTCCTGTTGTTCACGCACGTTCGCTTGCATAACCAGAGCAAGCAGCCGATCTTCCTGCACCAGATCATCGCCAATGCGACCCTGGCCGACGGCGTTCATTCGAGCTACGCCGCCACCCCAGCCGATTTCGAGCGCGTTTTCCAGGCCTACCCGCAGCTGATGGCGTGGCACGCCGCACCGATCTCGCCCAACCTCACCCTCCAGCCGGGCGAGACGAAAGAAGGCACATTCGTCTCCTCATTTCGGATGACGAAAGCCGACTTGGAAGCTCGCAAAGGGCTCGACTACACCTTCAACTTTCAGTATCTTCCGGCGCTCAAGCTCACGCCGAAAGGCGACCTTACTGAACGTTAGGCGGGACCGGCGCACCCTTCGGCGCAGAAAGATAGCCAGTGATGGTGTTCTTGGAACTCACATTGTTCACGACAATCTCGTACAGCGCCGGATCTTTCCCTGCATAGAACTGCAACGGCTCATTCACGTACCGGTCTTTCTTGTCGTACTGCTTGTCGTCGGCGAACACCGAGAGCGTAAACCGGCTCTTCTTCGGATCCGCCTTTTTCAACTCCAGGCTCACCGTGCCCACCGGCTTCTTCTGGCCCCTGGCAAGCGAGAACTCATAGTAGTTCCGGTCGCCCTTGTGCTTCAGCACTTCCAGTTCGTCGCGATTCCGGGCAATCAGGGAGGAGTGGCTGTCCAGATCGCCCTTCATTGTCGTCAGCTGAGCCACTGCGGTGGCAAGGTCAGTCTGCGTCTTGCCCAGATCTGTTCTCACGCCGCCCACATCGGTCTTCACCGTGGAAACATCGCCTTGAACAGCGGTAACCTGCTTCGCCGTTTCCGCCTGCGCGCTTTCCAGGCGCTTGTTGTCCGCTGCCTCGCGACGGACGATCTCGGCTGCGCGCGCATCCAGCTGCTTCTGTGTCAACCCGACACTTTTCGAAAGCTCGTCGGTCGCCACCCGCAGGCGCGCATTCGTTTCGCGCAGCTGTGCCTCGAGTTTGGCATTCTGCTGATTGGCTTCCGACAACGCCGTTTCCTGGTGTGCAATACGGTTGTTCAGCGCATAGCTCCAAACGAGCCCGCCCAGTGCAGCTAAAACCGCAAGCGCAATCGCACCCAGAAGTGCTCCGCTATACGCCGGGGCTGATTCGATAACGGTAGTTCTCTCATCGCTCATTCGTTCCTTCTCCTTAGGAGCTGGTTTCCTGAAGCCTTTCCGTCTGTATTTCCACTGCCGGCCTCTGTTCTATGAGACGCCGTTCACCGGCCAATCGCAACCGGGGAGACAGTCGCTTTTGTCTCCGCGAGCATGGAAAATCCGGCGTAATCGTTTCCTCGCCTTCGTTTTGCGTTCCGAAGACTACAGAGCAATATAGAGGAATCCGGGCCGTTGTGTCCGGAATCCTGCGTGGGCGGTCCCACCATCGTCACCCACGCCAGAAGTTAGCGATCCAACGGCCCCGGGGATAAAGTCCCGAGATCTTGTAGCGTCATGCGGCCTTAAAGTTGGCCCTTTTACAGGGCCCATTTATGAGACCGGTTCCACCGACTGCAACTCGCACATGGAGCAAATCTGCGCGACCCCTTTCGGACGAAGTTGAGATTCATGACGCTTAACAAAGCAGGGCCAAGAAGCGTGATACGCCACGCAGAAGCGGCCCGTCGGCGTGACAACTCTCGAATCGCTCGTTTATAAAGAGGCATTACCGCAATTTCGCCGGGCCCCGCTTAGAGCCCGCGAATCTCCGGAAACGCAAAGTATAAAAACCGCCCAAAGAGGGGAGTTTCAAAGGCTATGTCTACCGCTGTCGCTGGCAAGGGACTGGAAGGAATTGTTGCCGCCAATTCCGGAATTTGTTTTATCGACGGCGAAGCCGGCGTGCTGGCTTATCGCGGCATTGACATCCACGAGCTGGCCGAAAAGTCCACATTCGAAGAGACGACTTACCTTCTCTGGAACGGTCGCCTGCCCGGCGAACTCGGCCTTCGCGAATTCTCCTCGCAACTGGCGCTCGCGCGCTCGCTCGACCAGCGGATCATCGATCTGCTCAAAACATTTCCCACCTCTGCTACCCCCATGGAAGTGCTGCGAACCGCGGTGTCGGCGCTCAGCTTCTATGACGCCGACGAAAAGGACAACTCGCACGACGCCAACGTCCGCAAGGCGTACAACCTTACCGCTCAGATCGCAATGATCGTCGCAGTCTATGACCGGATCCGCAAGGGTCTCGACATCATTCCCCCGGACCGCTCCCTCTCGCACGCCGGCAACTTCTTGTGGATGCTCAACGGCGTCAAGCCGTCGGAGACGGCAACCCGGACACTCGATATCGCTCTTATTCTTCATGCGGATCACGAACTCAACGCCTCCACCTTTGCAGCACGCGTCATTGCGGCGACTCTATCGGATATTCACTCGGCCATCACCGGCGCCATCGGCGCGCTTAAGGGCCCGCTGCACGGAGGGGCGAATGAAGGTGTAATGCGTCTGCTGCTCACGATTGACAAAGCGGGAGAAGATCCGGTCGAGTACGTGAAGGGAATGCTTGCCGCCCGTCAGAAGATCTCCGGCTTCGGCCATCGTGTCTACAAGACTGAGGACCCCCGGGCCACGCACCTCCGGCGCATGTCGGAAAAACTCGGCAGGGATGCCGGCCAGCCGCGCTGGTACGAGATGTCGCGCGCCATCGAACTCTACATCAACAAGGAAAAGAAGCTCAACGCCAATGTGGACTTCTACTCCGCCTCCACCTACGCCACGCTCGGCATCGACATCGATCTCTACACGCCGATTTTTGCGGTGAGCCGCATTGCGGGTTGGGCTGCACATGTCATCGAGCAGCTTGACGATAACCGTCTGATTCGCCCGCGGGCAGAGTATATCGGGCCGGTGTACCCGTCGACATATATTCCGGTGGCTGAGCGCCCGTAACGCAAGAAGCGATCGAGTCTTTTGAGATTCGTGGCGAGCTTGCTCGCACCGTATGGTAGTCTTGCTTCTCTCAAGGGTTACCCCAGTCGGACAGCAGAGTCGATTCCCTTCTCTCGATCGTTGAAAGTCCCTGGCGGCCCATCGTTCCCGCGGAGAGAACAACGCTGGTCTCCCCTTGCATTTCGATCCCCAAAGGAGACACACCATGGTTCTTGGCCTCAGCCTCCAGGCATTCACGACCCTGCACGTGGCGATCAGCCTGATCGCCATCGCCGCCGGACTCCTCGTTCTGCTTGCCATGATCGGCGGAAGAGACCTCAAGCCCCTGACAGCTCTCTTCCTCGTCACCACGGCGCTTACCAGTCTCACGGGGTTTCTTTTCCCATTCAAAGGCGTCACGCCGGGGATCGTCATCGGAATTCTTTCCCTGATTGTGCTGGCCCTGGCGATGATCGCGCGGCGGCGCGGGTGGCCTGGCACCTATGCCATCACTGCCACCCTAGCTCTCTACTTCAATGTCTTCGTACTGATCGTGCAGTCGTTCGAGAAAGTACCGTCGCTTCACGCCCTTGCGCCCACGCAGACGGAAACTCCCTTCAAGGTTGCGCAGCTTCTCACGCTTGTTCTCTTCGTGGTGCTCACCGCGCTGGCCTTCAGAAAGCGCCGCGCCGCGATCTGAACCTTGTACAAAGCCCCTCCGTACCCCTCCGTTCGAGACAAATCGGACCGCTGCGGCCCCGTCGATCTGGGATCGCTCGCCTTAGCACCTAATCCGGTCCGAATCAGTGCCGGAGCAGACCGAACACAACCCCGCGGGCAGGCACGGGCACTGGGCGTTACCTGCTAACTGCACTTCTGCATCGGAAACGTGCGGCATGGCATCCTTAACTCAGCCATATTTAGCCGGAGCCAAGCGGACCCGGGGTCAATCGAAAAATCGGAAGGTACGCGTTGCCGAGTTCTGAGTGTT
>Ga0126381_100011339_pt1 | contig 10067 bp, 13 predicted proteins | sample PanSoiMetPlot_28_FD_96465 | JGI IMG/M metagenome (GOLD analysis project Ga0126381, IMG submission 96465) | Tropical forest soil microbial communities from Panama - MetaG Plot_28 | ecosystem: Environmental > Terrestrial > Soil > Tropical forest > Bulk soil | place: Panama | collected 2016-02-17 | reverse complement strand
CTCTCGGCGATCTCCTGATCGACGGTGTCCTCGTCATGCGGCTCGATCAGCGCGCTGGCGTTGCTGAGGGCGCGCATCGCGCTCTCGACACGCACGTAAATCGGCGTCGCTTGGTCCTTGGTCATGGTTTCACTCCTTTTTGTGAGTTTCATTCGCTGATCCGGCGCGGCTTGTTAGCGGCGAGCCATAGCGCAAACGTCTGCGGCGTGTGCTGGCTAGCATCGGCAGCTTGCAGTCTACTGAGCGCCACCACCGCGTCATCCCAGCCTTGCAGGCGATCGAGATCGAAATGCGCCAGCCGGCCCTGGGCGACCGCCTGCAGGGCTTCGCTGGCGAGGCCGGCGATAAAGCCAAAGGCGCTGCAATAGGTCAGGTGGACCTCGTCGCCGGGCTTGTACGGATAGTGCTCCAGGCACATGCGGCGTATCTGCAGCAGGAGGTGCTTGGCGTCGTCGTTGTCCATCACTTCACCTTGGGAAGCTTGAAGAGCTGGTGCTCGGCGTCGGCCAGCTTCTGCAGGTGCTCAAGGACGCCGATATCCTTGGTCAGCCGCATTAGCGCACCCGTGAGGAAGGCCATCTGCGGCCCGACCTTGAGCAATCCGCCCTGGGCGATGGTCTCCTGGGTCGATTGCTCGATCAGCGTTGCCGCCTTTGCCGGCTGGCCCGCCTCCTCTTCGATGCGTGCCAGCCGGCGGCGATACTCCAGGCGGCGCGAGTGGGTGTGCTCGTTGCGGGCGCGCGCGTAGTTGACAACGTCAAGCGACATCCTCTGCCTCCCCCGCCGGGTTTGTCGTCTCGTGGGTGATGTGGTTGTAGCGGCAGGCGATGCCCTCGGACGACGCCAGGGCGATCGACGGCATCTTCTCCAGCTCCCAGGCGATCTTCTGCGCCTCCCAAATGGTCTCGGCATCCACGACCTGATCGAAGGTCGCGACGAAGTGAATGCGGTAGCGCCTCGTTGCCAACGGTGCCTCCCCACAGGTTTCGCGACATGTTGCTCTCACCAACAACGGCACGCAACCCCGGTTGCGCAGCATTTGGATGAGCACGCCGATCGCCGGTTCGCTGGCGGCGACGCCGCTCTATACGACCCCAAGCAACGACGGCTTCTGCTGGTGGGACCACACCGCCGAGCAGTGGAATACCACCGCTCCCTGGCTGACCGCACCCCCGGCCGGGGGGCCGTATCTGCCGCTCACAGGCGGGACGCTGACCGGCGCGCTGGCGGTCAACGCTCAAATCCAGACCCAAGGGGCGGGCGGGGCCTACTTCTTCGCCGACCGCACCTCTGGGGCGAATTGGGCGTGGTACGCGGACGGCGGTGCCGGCACCCTCGCGCGGCTCTATAGCGCGGGCGGCGGCGACCGGCTGACCATCGATAGCGCCGGGAACCTGACGACAGTCGGTCAGGTCATCGCTGGCGGCACTGGCGTCGGCTATTCCGCCTTTACCGGCGGCGGCAGCGACAACAGCAACACCCATCGTTATCGCTTTGGCTGGAGTGGCGCGAACCTCGTCTTTAGCGTCGATGGTACGACCGGCATCCAACTCGCCAACGCCAGCCAGCTTGGCAACTACCTGCCCCTGACCGGCGGTACGCTCACCGGCAATCTCTACGTCCCCAACAGCCTTGTACAGGCCAACCACGCGCGGCTCGGCGGTCTCAATGTCGGCGGCGATACCTGGGCGCAGATCGACAGCGCGTTTAACGGGCTGGCGAACAGCGGCGCGATGGGCGTCGCTTGGAATTACAGCGCGGGCGGTGGCGAGGTCGATCTCTTCGTCAACCGCGATGGCGGCTCGACCGGCGGCCTCTACATCTACGATTTTGGCAATACAAGCAGCGCTCCGGTGCTGCTGCTGAGGCTCGATGGCACCATCGGCCTCACTACCCCCTACACGGTCTCCAGCACCGGCCCAAACGCCGGACTAAGCTTTGCTGACCGCAGCGGCAGCAATTACTGGGAGTGGTACGTCACCGCGAACATCGCTCGCCTCTACTCCAACGCGAACGGCGACCGGCTGACCATCGATAGCGCCGGTAGCGTCATTGCCCAAGGCTACATAAGGTCGGCGGCTGAGGTTCAAAGCACCCAGAACATCGCCTTCCGCGCGGTGCAGGGTAACTACGGCGCGTTCTGGTTCAATGACGGGTCAAATTTCTACCTGCTGTTCACCAATAGCGGTGACCAGTACGGGTGGTACAACTCGCTGCGCCCGTTCCACGTCCAGTTGAGCACTGGCACCGTTTCGATGGAGAACGGGCTGGTCATCACGGCAGGTGGCCTCAACGTCGCGGGCGGCAATGTCAGCATGGCCGGGTCGCTGGGGGCTGCCAACTTCTCGATCAACGGCACCGACCACTACATCTACGACGCGGGCGGCGGCACTCTCGGCATCCGTGCCGGGGTCTCGGGCGGACCTGATGGCTATTTCTCGATGCATAACAACGGGCGCTTTGACTGCGCCAACCTGTTCCTCACCGGCCCCTACGTCTATTTCTCCAGCGGCACCGGCAACGTCAACTCGACCGGCGGTCCCTTCATCTACGCCGACAGCGCCAATTTCGTTGTCCACCTCGGCACCGGAAATAACCGCTTCTACCTGCAAGACACCAATGGAGTGCAGCGTTGGGGGGTCGATGCCGCCGGCGACCTCTACCTCAACAATTCAGTCGTCCTCTACGGCGATGGCCTCAACGCCGGCTACACCCATGTGTTCGACAACAACGCGCAAACCGCGATCTATCTCGGCAACAACAGTGACCAGACGAATTACTACCGCCAGACCAACCATCGCTTCCAGGCGCGCGATGCCGATGGCAGCGGTAACTTCCTTTCGGTGAACGCGAGCGGGGTCCAATGTAACGGCACGCTTTGGCCCAGCTACAACAACGCCGCGAATTTCTACCTCACCGCCGACAGCAGCGGGAATTGCTTCATCAACTTCACGTCGGACGGCTGGCGGTTTGAGTGGCGCGGCTCGGACGGCGCTTTTATCTTTTGGGCACCCGGCGGCACATCGCCGTGGTACGAGGTCAACGGCAACACTTACCAGACCGGCAACGTCAGCGCGGCCAACGTGTCGGATGCGCGCACCAAACGCGATGTCGAGCCGTACACGCGCGGTCTTGCCGATCTCGTCAAATTGAAGCCGGTCAGCTACCGCTACAACGGCCTTGGCAACACCACCGACGACGGTGAGCTGCGTTATGGGCTGACGGCGCAGGACGCCCAGCCCTTTATCCCCGAGTGCGTGCGCCCGACCCACAGGATGCCGCGCTACGGCGGTGACGACCCCTATTTGCCGGATCAGCTTAGCCTCCACCCAGAACCCTTGACCTATGCCCTGATCAACGCGGTGCGCGAGCTATCGGAGCGTCTCGCCGCCGTGGAGGCGCGCCCATGAGCGACTATGACGACATCCCCAAGATCAACACGCTGCGCGCCGAGCAGCAGCTCGTGCAGCAGGCCCTCGCCAACCTCGATGCCGGCGGCACGATGTCGGCCTTCTCGATCGGCTCGTTGCCGGTCGCGATGGCTCCGTTGCCCGCCCCCGGCGGCCCGCCGCCGCCGCCGATGATGGCGGTCAACATCATGGTGACCGAGGCAATGCCGCCGAACGTGATCAATCAGGTGCAGCACTGGCTGCAGGACCAGATGAAGCGGATCAACGACGAGCTGGCCGCCCTCGGCGTCACCAACACGCCGACACCGCCGCCCGAGACCAAACCCAAAGGTTCCTAACGCTCGACCAAGACGGGCCGATCGTCGTCCCAGCCAACGGCTGGCGACCTCGGTCCTATCAGAAGAAGCTCTGGGCATACCTAGAGCGAGGCGGCAAGCGCGCCGTCGCCATATGGCACCGCCGGGCAGGCAAGGACGAGGTGTGCCTGCACTGGACCGCCACGGCGGCGATGACCCGCGTTGGCGTCTACTGGCACATGCTGCCCGAGGCGTCGCAGGCCAGGAAAGCAGTGTGGGACGCGGTCAACCCGCACACCGGCATGCGCCGGATCAACGAGGCCTTCCCGGTGCGGGCGCGCGAGAGCACGCGCGAGACCGACATGGCAATCCGGTTTCGCAACGGCAGCCATTGGCAGCTCGTCGGCTCGGACAACTACAACAGCCTCGTCGGTAGCCCGCCGGTTGGCGTCGTCTTCTCCGAGTTCGCCCTCGCCGATCCCTCAGCCTGGGGCTACCTGCGGCCGATCCTCGCCGAGAACGGCGGCTGGGCGCTCTTCATCACCACGCCGCGCGGTCGCAACCACGCGAGCACCTTCTACGAGGCGGCCCGGCAGGACCCGGCATGGTTCGCCGAGCAGCTGCCGGCGACCGAGACGCCGGTCTTCACGCCCGAGCAGCTTGAGATCGAGCACCGCGAGCTGATCCGCGAGTACGGCCCCGACGACGGCGAGGCGCGTTACCGGCAGGAGTACCTCGTCTCGTTCGATGCCGGCGTCATGGGGTCCTTCTACGGCACCCTGATGGAGGCCTGCGAGAAGGACCGCCGCATCACCAAGGTGCTGCACGACCCGACCGTGCCGGTGCATACCGCCTGGGACCTGGGGATCGGCGACGCGACCGCGATCTGGTGCGTGCAGCTCGTCGGCCAGGAAATCCGCTTTATCGACTACATCGAGAACTCGGGCGTCGGTCTCGACTGGTACACGCGCGAGCTGGACAAGCGGAACTGGAAGTGGGGCGAACACATCTTGCCCCACGACGCCGAGGCCCGCGAGCTGGGCACCGGCCGCAGCCGCATCGAGGTCCTGCGCCAGCTCGGCTTCTTCCGCACCACCGTGGTGCCACGCCAGAGCATCGAGGACGGCATCAGCGCGGTGCGGATGATCCTGCCGCGCGCCTACTTCGACATCGATAAGTGCGCGCGCGGGATCAGCGCGCTGCAGAACTACCGGAGGAGCTGGAACGAGGCGCTGCGTACCTACAGCGACCGGCCGCTGCACGACTGGACCAGCCACGCGGCCGACGCGATCCGCTACTTCGCCCTGGCGAACGTCCGCAACGCCGGCAGCGTGCGGCCGATCAAGTATCCCGACCTCGCCGTGGTGTAGGTGCAGCTCGTCTTTCGGCCGACCGAGGACGAGATCAAATACATCGAAGAGATAGGGCGCGCGATCTACGAGGCGGCAATGCGCGACCGCCGCAAATCGGCCAATCCAGCGACCCAGACGGTCTTGGCGAATATTAAAGGTTTTGCCGGCGAGTTCTATGCTGCCAAGGCTTACGAGGTGCCGGTACGTCCGATCATCGGCCGCCCCGATGACGGGTACGACATCGTTGTCGCCGGCTATGGCGTCAGTGTTAAGGCCAGCGAGTTCTACCCCGACCCGCATCTGCTGAACGGCAATTACTGCTGGCCGCTCAAGCGGGACGTGCATGCGCTGCTGCTGGTGCAACACGACTGGCCCCGCCTCGTCAGGATCGGCGGGTGGTTGACCGCTGATCGCTTTATCCGTGAGCACAAGGTCGAGACCTTCAACGATACCTGGGGGCCGACGCGATGCGTGCCGCTGAAGGGGCTTGAGCCGCCCGAAACGCTCAAACCGACACTGCTGATGAGCCGGCACGGCTATTCCGAGCTGATCGAGAGGCACCCCGAGCTGGACGATTGGCGGCTGGGACGGCGGATCGTCGGCCAGCTCGATAAGCGCACCGACGAGCAGCACGCTTACGCGGAGAAAAACCCATGAGTGACTTCGCCACGATGATGGAGAACGGCCGGGCCAACACGCCCCTGCCGGTCAGCACCTCGACCCCCGCCGTCACCGGCAGTGCCAAGTGCGGCCAGGAGCTGAGCGTCACCAACGGCAACTGGAACAACATGGGGACCGGCATCGCCAGCGGCTACAGCTACCAATGGCGCGCCGCCGCCGCCGCGATCCCCGGCGCGACCAGGGCGACCTACACGCCCAAGGCCGCCGATGTCACCAAGGCGGTCGATTGCATCGTCACCGCTCGCAACATGGCCGGCGCAACCGCCGCCCCGGCGAGCAACTCGTTGACCATCACCGCATCCTAAGGAGGAGAGCATGAGCGACTACTCCGTCGTGGACGAGAAGGCTCGCCTGTACGACATGGCGGTCGAGCAGGGCCTCGTCCCGCCTGACTGGGACGGCACGCCACCCGCGCGCCAGCGCTCGCGTGACGAGCACCACGAGCACCACGACCACCAAGAGCGCGCCAAGAAATGAGCATGGCCGACGCGCAGCTCCTGCGCGACGCTCTGCGGCGCATCGAGGCCCTGGAGCAGCTCATCAAGGGCGACCCCCTTGTAGAGCGCCTCCAGCGGCTGGAGATGCGCGTCGGGAGCCTGCAGAGCCAGATCAACCTGCTCCGCAATAAGGCCCCTGTAGAGCCGCCGCGCGTGCTCCCTGACGCCCCAGCGAATAGCCACGCCGATGCCCCCTCTGGATAACGGGCTGTTCAGCTCGTCCGAATACATCCGCTCGGATCGCTTCAGCCGGCGCGACCCCAAGAAGCGCATGCCGGTTGACGAGCTGCAGGACTTGGTGCGTCGCGAGATGAACCAAGCGATCGGCAACGAGAACGGCAAGCTGTCGAACGAGCGCCTGGAGGCGATGAGCTACTACCAGGGCCGGGAGTTCGCCGACCCGCCGCCAGGGCAGAACCGCTCCAAGGTCGTCATGCTGACCGTGCTGGAGACGGTGGAGTGGGTGTTGCCGGCGCTGCTGCGCATCTTCACGGCGTCGGACACAATCGCCGAGCTGGCCCCGGTGCGGACGACGATGACGCCGCCGCCGACACCGCCCGGCATGCCGCCGCCAATGGACCCTGAGGAGGCCGGCCGGCAGGCGACCGCCTACGTCAACCACATCTTCAACGTGGATAACGACGGGTTCCTCATCCTGCACGACTGGTTCAAAGACGGCCTGTTGATGAAACTGGGCTGGGTCAAGCGCTGGTGGCATGAGGAGCAGGTCCGCGAGACCAACACCTTCACTGGGCTGACCGAGGACGAGTACGCGGCCAAGCTGCGCGACCTCAACGACCCGAACGCCAGCGCCAAGGTCGAGATACTGGAGGAGCGCTCCTACGACGCCCCGACGCCCTCGGGCATCGGTGAGGACGCGCCGCAGCCGATCCCCGACATGCCCGGCCAGCCGCGCCCCAAGCTGTACGACTGCAAGGTGCGCGTTACCCGCAAGCAGGGCCGCATCAAGCTGCGCAATGTCCCGCCCGAGGAAATCCTCTTCAGCCGGCGCTCGACCCGCGACAACATCCCCTACCTGTGCCACCGGCAGGCCAGCACGGTGACGGCCCTGCTGCAGCAAGGCTACGACCAAGAGTGCCTGGAGAAGGTCAACTACTCCAACGTCGAGGACTTCAACGCCGAGCGCATCCAGCGCTACCTGCCCGACGACGACATGCCCTACAGCGAGGACCGCACCGACACGCCGATGCGGACGCTGTGGGTCGAGGAGAACTACATCCAGGCCGACTGGGATGGCGACGGGCTGGCCGAGCTGCTCAAGGTCACCACCGTTAACCGCTCAGCGGTCGTGCTGACCAAGAACGGCCAGCCGGACGTCGAGGAGGTGGACGAGGTCCCGTTCGACTTCCTGTGCCCGGTGCCAATACCACACAAATTGGTCGGGATGTCTGTTGCTGATCTTGTGATGGACTTGCAGCGCATCAAGTCCACACTACTGAGGCAAATGTTAGACAACATATACTTGACGAATAACCCGCGTCATCTTGTGGTCGAGAGCGCGGCGACCGACGAGACCTATGACGACCTCTTGACCTCCAAGCCGGGCGGCATCGTCCGCACCCGCACCCCCGATGGCGTGATGCCCCTGGTGACGCCGTTCGTCGCCGAGAAGGCTCAGGGCCTCGTGGAGTACATGGATCAAACCGCCGAGGTCCGCACCGGCATCTCGCGGCACAACCAGGGTCTCGACCCCGACGACCTCAACAAGACGGCGACCGGCGTCTCGCTTATCCAGCAGGCCGCCGCCCAGAGGGTCGAGCTGATCGCCCGGCTGTTCGCCTTCGCGGTGCAGAACCTCGTGCGCGGCATCCTCGGCCTCGTGAAGAAGCACCAGCAGCAGGAGCGCATCATTCGCGTGTCTGGTGCGCCGCTGCAGGCCGACCCGGCGCAGTGGAAGAACGACATGACCGTGACCGTGAGCGTCGGCCTCGGCACGGGCAATAAGGACCAAATTATGAGCCACCTGATGGCTCTCTTGAACGTCCAGCAGCAGATCGTCATGGGCCAGCAGGGCATGCAGGGGCCGCTGGTCTACGCCAAGAACATCTATGAGACGGTCGGCCGGCTATCGGAGAACGCCGGCTTCAAGACCAACTTCGCGGTCACCGACCCGACCGTGCCGCCGCCGCCCTCGGTCACCGGGCCGCCGCAGCCGCCCAAGCCTGACCCGCAGGCCCAGGCGACGATGGCGATGGCCCAGGCCGAGATCGAGGTCAACAAGCAGAAGGCGGCGAACGACCAGCAGCTCAACGAGCAGAAGGCCGGGCACCAGCAGCAGCTCGCCAGCCAGAAGGCGGGCCAGGAGATGCAGCTCGCCGGCCAGCAGGCCGAGCACCAGAAGGGCCTCGATCAGCAGAAGCTGGCGCACGACTTCGCGATCCAGCAGCTGAAGGCCAACAACGAGATGGAGATCGAGAAGCTGAAGGCCGCCAACAGCCTCGCGATCGAGAAGATGAAGGCCGACAACGCGCACCAGCTCGCCATCCATCAGGCGAACCTCCAGGCCGCGCAGCCCCAGGCGGGCGCATGAGCTGGCTGTCTGCTGTCAAAATCAGGCTCGGCTTGATAGCAGACGCAAATCCGACCGTGCCGGTCTATGACCCGGCCCTGGAGCCGCCGCCGCTGAGCGACCTCCTGCAGCGCGGTCTCGCCGCGCAGCGCCTCCTGGGTGACCCCACGCTGGCCGAGGCCTTCGCTGGGGTACGCAAGGACAACTACGACCAATGGCTCGCCAGCGACAGCACGGTGGAGTGTGACCAGCTGCACCGCGAGGCGCGCGCGCTCGACGCCGTTGCCGCCAAGCTGCGCGCTTATATCGGCGCGGCCCGCATCCGCGAGGTGACGCGCAGCCTGGAGGAGCGCGAACCCGAGCGCGGCTAGCGCCGGCTGAGGTCGACCTGCAGCTGTATCCGCAGGCCTTTGTTGATCGCCCGCAGCACCCCGGAGGCGCAGACCAGCTCCGAGTAATTGTGCTCGATCGCCCCGAGGCGCTTGATCTCTTCGGTGACATTGTGCCAGCCGACGTAGATGAGCCGCTCGCGCCAGCGCTCCTCGGCAAAACTATGTCCCTTGGGCATGCGGCGCTGCAGCGTGACGACGCCGCGCAGGATTTTGTGGCTCAGCGCCTGCCCCTGGCAGACCCCGGCGAGCGCCGGCCAGCACGCCTCGACCGCCGCGCTGTCCGCCTGGATGAGGCGCAAGAACTCGGCGGCGCAGGCGACGGTGTAAGGCCCGGTGCCGGCAGCAATGTGCCGCCCGGCCTGCTTGGCGAGCTTGTCGGCAAGGATCGCATCCTCGTTGCCGGCGATGAGCAGCGCTTTGATCTGGTCGGCGAGCGACGGCATCTTGCGCTCGGTATTGACCGCCAGGAACCCGATCGCCTCGTCGCGCAGCTGGTCGAGGGGAAAGACAAGGCACGGCAGCTCGCGGATCGTCTCGATCAGCTTGGCCGCCTCCCAGCGGTGCTGCCCGTCGACGATCGCGAAGAAATCCTCGGAGCGCTTGGAGACGATCAGCGCGCCGCATGAGACCCACGACCAGTTGGCGGCGTAGCGAGCGACGCGGATGTAGTCGACCTTGCTGCGCTGGTAGTCGTGGTCGACGCGCAGCCGGCTTTTATCGATACGCATCAGCTCGCCTGGGTCGTTTTTGACCGGGATGAACACCTGCTGCCATCGGCCGCCGCGCCGTATGCCAGCGGTCGTCAGGACAGTAGGCGACCCTTGTCGCGCAACTGGAGCTACATCGTTCATCGCCTTGGGCCTCCCTGGGGCTTGGGGTTGAAGGTGCTGCGCGCTCTCTGAAGGTGCT
>Ga0126381_100011338_pt1 | contig 10068 bp, 7 predicted proteins | sample PanSoiMetPlot_28_FD_96465 | JGI IMG/M metagenome (GOLD analysis project Ga0126381, IMG submission 96465) | Tropical forest soil microbial communities from Panama - MetaG Plot_28 | ecosystem: Environmental > Terrestrial > Soil > Tropical forest > Bulk soil | place: Panama | collected 2016-02-17 | reverse complement strand
GTTATCAGCAGAAAACTCTGGTACCCCTAACGAACTCCAACCTGCCCTGGTTTCCGAGTCCGAATGTTAGAATTCGCCCGTGACTTCTTCCATTCGCCTGGCCGCCATTGACATTGACGGCACGCTGCTCAATTCTCAGTTTCGCATCGCCTCGGTCGATCTTGAGGCTTTGCGAAGGGCGCATGAAGCCGGCATCGAGATCGTGCTGGTCACCGGTCGCCGCCACGCCTTCGCCCTGGCCATCGCCCGCGAGCTGGGCTTCGATCTGTGGCTGATCAGTTCGAATGGGGCGGTAACGCGCTCGATAGAGGGGGAGCGGTTTCATTCCGATCTTCTTCCTCGCGAAATTTGCCGACAGTTCTGTTCCACAATGGACGAGTTTCGCGGGCACATGGTCCTTACTTTTGATAAAGAGTCGAAGGGAGCCGTGGTTCTCGAGCGCATGGATGAGTTGAGCGTCAGCATCCAGCGCTGGCTCGAAAAGAACATGGCCTCGATTGAGTTTGTTGTGCCGCTCGAAAATGCCCTCGTCACCGATCCCGTCCAGGTCATGCTCTGCGGTACCCTGAACCGCATGCGTCAGGCCATGGAGCTTCTTGAGGGAAGCGCGGTAAGAGATTCGATCACACTCCTGCGGACCGAATATCCGGCGCGCGATCTCACCATTCTCGACGCCCTCAATCGCGGCTGTTCGAAGGGGCACGCCCTCGAGCGCTGGGCCCGTCACCGCGGCATTGCCCGCGAGGAGGTCATGGCCATTGGTGACAACTATAATGATGTAGAAATGCTTGCCTTCGCCGGGCTCCCATTTATCATGGGAAATGCCTCGAAAGAGTTAAAATCTCGGGGTTGGCAGGTTAGCCTTTCCAATGACGAGCACGGAGTGGCTGCCGCCTTGGCCAAGGTATTGGGGTCCTCCCGGCCGGAAGTGGGTGCAACCGCCCAGGAGCACGCATTTTGAACGAGGTCGCTTGAAAGCTCGATATCAAGTTGCGGTAGTGCTGAGCCTGCTTGCTGAAGCTGTACTCTCCCGGGGTGCGGAGCTGGCTATCCTGCGCAACGGCAACGCCATCCGTCACGAGCACCGGCAGGCTTTGGGTGCGGTCACGCGGCTGTATCTGAGCGATGCCCCGAGCGGCTATATTGAGATTCCCACCGATCAGATCGAGCGCTTCGAAGTCGATACTACGCCGCCTGCCACGTTGCCCAGCCAGCTGACACCAGGGATCACGTCCGCCAGGCCGACCTCGCCCTCGCAGACGGCAATTAGCCGCGAAGAGTTGAACAAGGTGGTGGCCGGCGCCGGGGAACGGCACCAATTAGATCCAGATTTCATCAACAGCGTCATCCGGGCCGAGAGCGGCTTTCATCCTTTCGCGGTGTCAAAAAAGGGAGCTCAGGGTCTCATGCAGCTCATGCCCGGAACCGCCTCCCAATTGGGGGTGGCGAACGCATTCGACCCCCATTCGAACGTCGAGGGCGGCACCAAGTATTTGCGCGACTTGCTCGAGAAGTACAACTATGATGTGGCGAAAGCGCTGGCCGCCTATAATGCCGGACCCAAACGCGTAGACCAATACCACGGCGTTCCTCCGTATTACGAAACTCAGGCTTACGTCTCCCGTATTATCCGCGACTTCAACCGCCAAAAGTTGGCCGAAAACCCGGAGCTGGCACACCGGTCCAAATCCGCGTCTCGCAATTCGACTGCGACCGCGAAACCTCGGAGCCAGCCGTCCAACAACTCGAACTCGGTACTTACGAAATCCATTTCTGAGAATCCGCAGACAGCCGTGCACTAGCGTGTTCCGGGGCTAATGAGAACAAAACAACTTTACTTGTACGCTCTCGCTGTCCTGCTGCTGCTTGTCCTGGTCTATATCCAGTTTCGCACCTGGAGAAATTTCGATTGGGGCGTCTTTCTGTCGCAAACCAGCCACGTCCGACTAGGTCACGTGCTCCTCGGGGTCGCTCTTACCTACTGCGCCTATCTAATGCGCGCCGTACGCTGGAGAATTTTTTTGCGCCCGGTGAAACGAACGACCTCGGCCAGCTTATTGGCCCCTACCATCATCGGTTTTACCGGGCTTGCCTTGCTTGGCCGTCCGGGCGAAATGATTCGCCCCTTCCTGATCGCGCGTAAAGAACAGCTTTCCTTCTCCTCGCAACTGGCGGTTTGGACCGTCGAGCGCATCTTCGACATTGGCGGCTTTGCCATATTGCTGATTTCGGCAATTTTCCTTTCCTCGGACTTGAAAAACCTGGCCTACTACAGCAAGTTCCGTGAAGGTGGCCTTTTATTGTTGGTTCTGGTTGCGGGTCTGGCCATCGTGACGGCCATCATCAACCTAAAAGGGGAGCTGGTTGCTCGCTGGACAGAGCAACGATTCACCGGCCACGCGCAGGCATTAGGTCACAAGATCTCCGCCCGCATCCGCGAGTTTCGTGGTGGCTTGAATACCATTCATGGCATAAGTGAGCTGATACAGCTCAGCGCCGTATCGGTGGGCATGTGGTTTCTGATCGCACTCGCCTACCACGAAGTTACCGGTGCGTATGGTCGAGACGTTCTGAACATACCGGTGGCGCAGGTATTTGTGCTGATGGCATCGAGCATGCTTGGTTCGCTGGTGCAACTCCCGGGCGTCGGGGGAGGATCGCAGCTGGCGACCATCAGCGCCCTGCAGCACATATTTCGGGCGACTCCAGAACTGGCTGCCAGCTGTGGCATTTTGCTGTGGCTGGTTACCTTCATGGCCGTGATCCCGCTGGGGCTCTTTTTGGCACACCACGAGCGGCTTTCGATTCGCAAACTTTCAAGAGAAAGTCACACCGAGCAGGAAATCGCGGAAAAGCTGTAGCGCTAGGCAAGGGCTGTGTAATCCATTAGTCCGGATGGCGAAGAAGCGATGACGGCAACCCTGTTCGACTTGGCCCAGTTGGTAAATTCGTTGCACGAGCATGGGATTAATCTTTGCGAGAACAGCGACCCCATGGTCGCCCGAACTGTCCCGGATCATAGGGATCGCAATCAGCGCGGAGGAGGAAGATGCCGGCCACGCCTGCAGCTCCCGCCGTTCGGATCATGGTGCCGAGGTTACCGGGCGATTCGATCGACTCAATCGCCAGGCACAGGGAGTTGGGTTCGACCTGTTAGATCGTCGGTAGAGTTGATGCGAAAGGCGAATACCGGGAACACCGCTCCTGCGGAGCCGACGGGCCTGTTTCTGCCCAAATGGATTCGATAGAGCCGAGGGCTCGATAAAGATGGACTGAATTGGGGCGTTGTGCTCAACTGCTCTGGCAAGGTGAGGAATACCTTCGATTACATACAATCCCCATCCAACTCTTTTCTATCCTGCGACAGGTTTTCGAAGCCAACTCTTGCTCATTGTGCCAGCGACATCAGATCACGTTCCGGGAGTAGCTGTAATTCCATCCACCCTTCGACAGGAAGAGCGTCAACTGGCAAGCGATTCTGCCAAATGCTGAAGCGCAAGCGGATTTGTCGGGCCACCGGCGATGCCGAGGTCGAAGACTGAGGCGCAACCGCATATAACAATTCGAGCGGTAATCGAAATTCGAAAGCGCGCCCTAGTGCCACGCCCACCGCCCGCTCGTCAAGAGCATCGCCATTTTCCGATACCCGAAGATGGGCAATTTTTCCTTCGCACACATCCGCCTCAAGACGCAGAGCGCGCCCTGGGCTGGGCGCGTTTTCCGCCCAGGATTCGAGGTTTACTACCGCGTCAAAGTCTCCCTCAGGATGCGCGTTGATGAAATCCATGCGGCCGTAGACGTTTTCCTCATCGATTCCGGCATAGATTGAGTCCAGCAGGAAGACCTTGCCGTGCATGGCCCCAGAGCGTCGGTCGGCGCTGTAGTGGGCAGCCCCCATCCATTCGAAGTAGCGGATCACCTCTCCGTCGATGCGCGGGTGAATGTAGTAGGTCTGAGGAGTAAACAGCGGCTGGCTAAAGCCGCGCATGATGGGCTGCGCCAAGTAGTCGGGCGGCGTTGCCCCCAGCAGTTGATAAATATTGGATAGGTGCTTGCGATAGAGTTCATCGAATTCGCGGTCATTGGCCGAGTGGTGCTCAGGGCCGTACCACCAGTTCCAATCGCTGCCTTCGGCAATCAGGATTTCCTCCTGCGCCATCTTCCGCAGCTCCTCGGAACTCGACGCCGACGCCTGAGCATAATAGTTCCGTGCATGGTACAGATAGTCCCAAGAGCGATTGTCCTCGGACGAGCCAATCCAGATGTTGAAGTTCGCGTTGATCCAAGAGCCGGGAACAAGCGATTGCAGGATATTCGGATTTTTTTGTCGCGCAATAGCTTCCGAGACCGTCACGGCCTCGATCGAGTCATCCTTCTCGAGCGCCTCATAGAATCGCCGCAGAAACTCGCGACCCGAGCGAGGGTAATACTCCCATGCGTTCTCGCCATCAAGAATGATCGGAACTACGGCGTCAAGCCCTTTACTGAGAACCGGATAGGCGGTTTCCTTGATGTTGCTAATTAGGTGAGACGCGGCTTCCTCGGCCTGCATCCCCGAGTACACGAATCCGATCAGATCAGAAATAGTGTGGTCGCGAAAAATAAGGTGTATGGCCGTCTGCGCGTTTTCGAAGCGGTGGATCGTGTAGAGCTTCTGTGCTGCTGCCTCCGATAAACGTCCCCGACTATCGCGCACGAAAGATAGGCCCAGGCTGCGGGCCAGCACACCCTCATCGGTTGCCATCCAGTCCACACCGAGTCCGGCGGCGATCCCTAGGACCTCTTCGGAGACGCTGCCTTCAGACGGCCACACACCGCGGGGCCGCAGACCAAACACTCGCTCATGGAGCATGAGTCCGCGCTCGAGCTGCTCGCGGGCATCCTCTGGATGGCGAAAGCGGCCGTGGGGAAGGGGCAGTCCGGGGCTGGAGACGACGCCTACGTTGCTATCGCACACCAGCGGCAGAATTGGGTGGTAGAAGGGAGAAGTTGAGATCTCGATTCTTCCTTCGGTCGCAGCCTGCTTGTGAGCGGGCAAGACTTTGCCGATGAGAACTCGTTCCCGGCTGGTGACAAAACGCTGGTCGTCGACGGAGAAGCCGCGGCCCTTACGCACCAGTTCAGCCACATCCGGCTCCTCAAGGAAGAATTCGTCAAACCAAGCCAGTTGCGAGAGTACCTGCAGGTCGGTGAAGTCTTCGAGCTGAAAATATTTCTCCGCGCGCTCCGGTTCCCCGCCGCTGGCGCGAAACCGCTCCCACAGCTCGGCGTAGCGTGGGTAACGGCCGATCAGGTGTTGTTGATTCGCCTGGAACAGATACTCGAGGGCAAAGCGCCGCTCATCGGTCGTGAGCTCTTTGGCCGGGCAGGCAGCCACCCGAAAAAATGGATCTTGGGCAGTTCCCGCCGCGTAATCTTCGATTTGCGTGATCAGCGAGGGAACGAGATTAAAGGTTTGGTGGACTTGAGGAAACTCCCCGAGCAGTTTCACCATCCCGTAATAGTCTTTCAGTGCGTGTAGGCGTACCCAGGGCAGACGGTATTCCCCAGTAACTAGATCCTTATAAAACGGCTGATGCTGATGCCAAAGAACCACAACGCGGAGAACGGGCATGCGCCTCGATTTCCTGAAACAAGAATGGAATTTGTAAGCAGTCTAGCACGCAAGCGCCAAGCATTAAGGGTTCGCCCAAGGTTAGAAAAACGTCCATGCTTGAGATTTCCGCACTAGCAATTTGAACGGCAGATCTTGGAGCTAAAATCGAAACACTGGCACACGCCAGCATTCAAAATCAGCTGTAGTGGTCAGAAATCGTTATCATGAATCCAAAAGACTCTGTCATCTCCGCTCCGATACGGCACGACGTAACGCTTTTTTCCCCCGACCAGCTGTACTTGTTCAACGAAGGCCGGAACTATCGCGCCTATAAGCAATTGGGGGCTCATCTTTCGAGGTTCGACGAAGAACCCGGCACCAACTTCAGTGTGTGGGCACCCAATGCGCGTCAAGTCTCAGTGGTCGGCGATTTCAACCACTGGAACCGCAATTCACACCCGCTCGTGCCTCGCGGCGGCTCAGGCATCTGGGAGGGCTTTGTTCCCTCGGTGGGCAAAGGTGCGCTCTACAAGTACCACATCATCTCCCACCATCACGGTCATGTGGTCGATAAAGCCGACCCTTTTGGCAACTATCACGAAAAGCCGCCACGCACGGCATCGGTAGTTTGGGACCTGGAATACGCATGGGGCGACGACGCCTGGATGCAATCACGCGCCGGACGCCAATCGCTGGCCTCGCCGATTTCGATTTATGAAGTCCACCTTGGCTCCTGGATGCGCGTACCGGAGGAGCACAACCGTCCTTTGAGCTATCGCGAGCTTGCTCACCGCCTGGCGGAATATGTCGGAGGCATGGGCTTTACGCACGTCGAACTGCTGCCCATTATGGAGCACCCGTTTTATGGGTCCTGGGGCTACCAGACGACCGGGTACTTCGCCCCCAGCGCGCGTTATGGCACACCTTCGGACTTCATGTACTTCGTGGATTATCTCCACCAACACGGCATTGGAGTGATTCTCGACTGGGTTCCATCGCATTTCCCCGCCGATGGGCACGGACTGGCATTCTTCGACGGTACCCACCTGTTTGAGCATGCCGACTGGCGCCTGGGGTTTCATCCTGACTGGAACACGCATATCTACAACTACGGGCGCAACGAAGTTCGCAGTTTTTTGCTGTCGAGTGCCATGTTCTGGCTGGACAAATATCACGTGGACGGATTGCGGGTGGACGCCGTGGCCTCGATGTTGTACCTCGACTATTCGCGGCGCGAAGGGGAGTGGATTGCAAACAAATTCGGTGGACGCGAGAATTTGGACGCCATTGAATTCTTGCGGCAGCTGAACCTAGAGGCCTACAAGGAATATCCCGGCATCCAGACCTACGCCGAGGAGTCCACTGCCTGGCCCATGGTTTCACGCCCCGTCTATGTGGGTGGTTTGGGCTTTGGCCTGAAATGGGACATGGGCTGGATGCATGACACGCTGCAGTATTTTTCCAAAGATCCCGTTCACCGTCCCTATCACCACAATCTTCTCACCTTCCGCATGCTGTACGGCTTCAGCGAAAATTTCGTGTTGCCGCTTTCCCACGACGAAGTGGTTCACGGAAAGGGCTCGCTGATCGGCAAGATGCCAGGCGACGAATGGCAGCGATTCGCCAACTTGCGCTTGCTTTATGGCTATATGTTCGCCCAGCCCGGTAAAAAGCTGCTTTTCATGGGGGACGAGTTTGCCCAAGTACGCGAATGGACCCACGATGCCAGCCTGGAGTGGCATGTCTTAGAATATGCGGTTCACGCCGGGGTGCGGCGATGGGTGGAGCAACTGAATCGTGTTTACCGCGCCGAGCCGGCTCTTCATGAACTCGAGATCGATCCTGCCGGATTTGAATGGGTGGACTGCAACGACGCGCGCTCAAGCGTAGTCTCACTCCTCAGAAAAGGCCGCCGGCCTGAAGACACGATTCTCGTGGTCTGCAACTTCACTCCGGTCCCACGACACGGCTATCGCATCGGAGTTCCTCGCGGAGGGGTTTGGCGGGAGCTACTCAACAGTGACGCGGTCGACTACGGGGGCAGTGGCATAGGTAATTGGGGAGCGAAAGAGGCCGAGCCGGTATCAGCCCACGGAAGACCCTATTCCCTGTCGCTCACGCTGCCTCCGTTGGCGATTGAGTTCTTTAAACCCAGCTAACCGTCGGCCAGCAAAGCTCGGAGGTGGCCGCAACGGCGGCCCAGAGGTCAAGCGGAGTTCCCCCAAAGCCGGAACGGCTAATCGCTTCGCTTCGCGACTCAATAATTGCTACTCTAGTTTTATGCCCACAACCGGAGAACGCTTCGAAAGAGCGGTTAGCATCATGGCCGGGCTGCGCGGCCCCGGTGGCTGCCCTTGGGACCGCGAGCAGACCTTCGATTCCATCAAACCGTACACCTTGGAAGAAAGTTATGAGGTGCTCGAAGCGATCGACAATCGCGATTGGCAGGAGCTCGAGGGAGAATTAGGGGATTTGCTTCTGCAGGTGCTGTTTTATTCGCAAATGGCCGAGGAGACAAAGCTGTTTTCTATCGACCATGTGCTCGACCGGCTTTGCCGCAAGCTGGTGGATCGCCATCCCCACGTGTTTGGCGACACCCAGGCCGACACCGCCGCCGACGTACTGCGCAACTGGGAGGCACGAAAACTCGAAGAGAAGAAGCAACGCCAACCGGAGGGCGCAAACAGTCCCGCGCAAGATTCAGTGCTGGCAGGTGTCTCCTCGGCCATGCCGGCTTTGCTCGAAGCCAACAAACTCAGCTCACGAGCTGCGCACGTGGGTTTTGACTGGCCGGAAATTGGCGGGTTACTCGACAAACTGGAGGAAGAAACGGGCGAACTGAAGAAGGAGCTTCAGGATCTTCCCTTGGCCCACAGGGAAAAGCAGGGCGCATCGGGTTCGGGTAAAACGCAGCTTCCTGAAGCAGTGCGCCATCGCCTGGAAGGCGAACTGGGGGATCTGTTTTTCGTTCTGGTGAATATTGCCCGCTATCTCGACTTAGATCCCGAGTCGTCACTAAGAAAAACCAATCGCAAATTCAAGCGGCGCTTTCAGTGGATGGAACGCCGTCTGCGTGCCACCGGTCGCAGCCCCGGGCAAGCAACCCTGGATGAACTCGAGGCTCTTTGGCAACAGGCCAAGGCGCAAGAACAGGAGCCCACGCCAAGCGCTTCCCAGCTATGAAGGTTGAAGCCATTACCCTGCACGAGCTGCGCATGCCGCTGAAGCATTTTTTTGAAACCAGCTTCGGTCGCAGCGAGAGCCGCCGCGTGCTGCTGGTCACCGCACATTGCGAAGGCGTGGAGGGCTGGGCGGAGTGCGTGGCCGGCGACGGCCCATTCTACAGCTACGAGTGGATCGAGACGGCTTGGAGCACGATCCGCGAGCACCTCGGACCGGCACTGTTACGCGAGAGCTTTACTCGAGCAGCGGAAAGCGCGCAAGCCATGTCTCGGATTCGCGGACACCAGATGGCGAAGGCGGCCCTAGAAAACGCGCTCTGGGATGCGGAAGCCAAACAACGGCAGCAACCGCTCTGGGGTTTGTTGGGGGGAAGTCTCAAAGAGATTGCCTGCGGGGTATCGATCGGCATACAGAACTCGCATGATGCGTTGCTCGAGAAAATTGACACCGAGCTCAGCGCCGGGTACCAGCGCATCAAGATCAAAGTGAAACCAGGTTGGGACCTTGAGGTGTTTCAGAAGATACGCCAGCGCTGGCCGCGAATCTCGCTCAGCTGTGATGCCAACGCCGCGTATCGGCCGGCCGACTTCGCCCACTTACGGGAATTCGATCGCTTCCACCTGCTGATGATCGAACAGCCGCTCTGGGACGACGACCTGTTTTATCATGCCAAGCTGCAGCGGAAACTTAGAACCGCCATCTGTCTGGACGAATCGATTCGCCACCTGCGAGATGCCAAACAGGCCGTTGAGTTGGGGGCCTGCGGCATCGTCAACATCAAAGTAGGGCGGGTGGGAGGCTTTTCGGAAGCCATTTCGATCCATGATGCTTGTCGCCAGGCGGGAATTCCCGTCTGGTGCGGGGGAATGCTCGAGACCGGTGTTGGCCGGGCGCACAACGTAGCACTCTCCACGCTGCCAAACTTCTGCCTGCCCGGGGATGTTTCTGCTTCGAAGCGCTATTGGGCCGAGGACATCGTGGATCCGGAGATTGCGGTGACGTCGCGGGGAACCATCACTATCAGTGATGCGCCAGGAACCGGATACAACCTCAAGACTGATTTGGTCGAAAGGCTCGCGGTAAGGAAGGAAACCATCAGCCGACGAAGCGTGGGGGTTTAGAAGCGGGCGAACCCCCACCCCAGCTCAGCGGTTACAACAGAGAATCTCTTGCGCCTCATCTTTCCCGGTATTACGGCTCTGTTCGGTCGGACGTGCCTGTGAGGTGGATATGAAGTTTTTTGCGCCTTCGCGGGCAGCGGCGTTCTTGGCAATTTCTTTCTTGAGAAG
>Ga0126381_100011336_pt1 | contig 10069 bp, 11 predicted proteins | sample PanSoiMetPlot_28_FD_96465 | JGI IMG/M metagenome (GOLD analysis project Ga0126381, IMG submission 96465) | Tropical forest soil microbial communities from Panama - MetaG Plot_28 | ecosystem: Environmental > Terrestrial > Soil > Tropical forest > Bulk soil | place: Panama | collected 2016-02-17 | reverse complement strand
CGGCGGCGGCCAGGCTGGCCAGGTGATGGCCCGGTCGGCTGGCCTGGCGCCCGTGGTGCACCGGGCGTTCGCCGACGGACTCGACCTGACCTTCGCGATCGCCGGCGGCATCGGCGTGCTCGCCGCGGTGCTCGTGTTCGCGCTCGTCCCGCCGCGGCACCGGCCTGACGCGACCGCGCAGCCGGTCACGACTCCTGTGGCCGCAGCCGACCGCCAAGCGTGATCGCGATCGCGGTCAGCCAGGCGGCCACGAAAACGACGCTGGCGATCACGTCGGTCGTCCAGTGCACGCCAAGCCACACCCGCGAAAACCCGGTCGCCGCGATGGCCAGCCCGGCGAGCAGCCAGCCGAGGACCCGCACGACGCGGTGGCGCGCGAGCGCCGCGACGGTGACGGCGAGCACCGTGAACGTCAGGGACGCGGTGGCGGTGTGCCCGGACGGGAACGACCAGCCGTGCGCGGTCATCAGCCAGATGGCCTGCGGCGGCCGGTGGCGGGCCACCGTGTCCTTGACGATGTGCACGCCGAGCGCCTCGCCCGCCCAGGCGGCGACCGCGACGACGGCGGCGAGGACCGGCAGCCGTTTCTTCAGCACGAGCAGCGCGATGACGGCCGCGGCGACCACCAGCGCGACCCACGAGCCGAGCCAGGTCACGGCCTTCATGGCGGCGTTCAGGGCTGCCGTCCGCGAGCTGACCGCGTCGCGCGTGGCGCCGTAATCGAAGTCGGTCACGGCGGCCGAACGCGTGATGAGCTCGCCGACGGCCACAAGCAGCCCGACGAGCCCGGCCCAGATCACGGTCAGCAGCGCTATCGGGCGCAGTACCGGCACACCGACAACATATGCCCCACGCGTCACGCCCCGTGTCTCGGTGGTAACAGTGTCTCGGTGGGTTACGGCGCGGACAGCACGACCCGGCGGCCGAAGTTCCGGTATCCGGCCCGCTCGAAGGCGGCGGCCATCGGCTGGTTCGCCAGGTCCGTGTCGGCGTGGATCGTCGCCGCGCCTGCCTGGGCGACGAGAACACGGGTGATCTCGGCGACGATATCGTCCACATAGCCGTGCCCGCGATGTTCGGGCAGCACCCCCAGGTACCCGACGACAGCCACGTCGGCGTTCGCCGATGGCACGCCGAATCCGACGATCTCGCCGTCAGTCGTGGCCGCCACCCGCCACCAGGCACGGTCCCCGCACAGTTTGTCCCTGTAGAAGGCGACGTCAAGCCGGGCCTGCGCCGCGGGCCCAACCGCCCGCGCGGTCTTGCTTGACGTCGCGTCCAGGGTGCCCGCGAGCACCCGGCGGAATAGCCCGGCGAACACCTCGTCGTCGGGCTCGGCGCGGAAGACGAGCCGGCCGGCGTCCCGCGGCAGCCCCGCCGCCCGCGTCCACTCGAAACGGAGCCGCTCAAGCTCATCGGTCAGCCCCGCGCGCAGCGCGGCGTCCCACCGCCAGGACAGGGCGCTCACCACGTCACGGCGGCCGCGCCAGTCACCGGGCAGCATGAGGTGAAAGTCGGGGTTCGCGCCGCCCGCGGCCGCGAACGCCTGATGTGCCGCCGTGATCAGCGCCCCCGCGAGGGCAGCGCGCTCGTCCCCGGCCAGCTCGCCGCGCGCGTAGAGACCGTCGAGGGTATCGGGGGCGCGTTCCCCGGGGCGCCCCCACCAGATTCCCGCCGCGAGCACGGGCTCGCCGTCGCCGGCCTGCGCGATCCATGTCCACTCGGGCCGGTGCTCGCCGCGGCGCAGCCTCGCCTCGAAGCCCGCGAGGGTCAGCGCGCTCGCCGGGTCAGCGACGATGAGCGGCGCGAGACCCGGCAGGTCGCCGGCCGTGGCGGCGCGGAAGATCGTCACGGGCCGCCTTCCAGGCTGTAGGGCTTGTAGGCATCCGGTCCCGTACGCAGGTAAACGGCCATCGTGCACGGCAGCGGCGGGTTGACGGCGTCGCGTTGCGCCGGCGGGGTGATGGCGGCGAACAGTTGCTGGCGGGACAACCCAAGCGGCGGGTACTGCCCGACCGGCTGGACCGGGAATGGCGCCTGCGCGGAGATTGCCCGCAAGGTCATCGTCGGGCCGCCGGAATTCTCGTAGTCCCGGCCGCACCAGTGCACGCGGGCTGACGCGCCCTGGCCTGGCCAAACGTTGTAGGCCTGCCGGTACCACAAGGTGACGCCGCCCGCGACGATGACCACAAGCGCGAGGAGCCAGGAGGCGACCCTGATCGGCACGCGCGTGCCACGCAACGCCATGGTGGAGCTCACGCTCATCATCATCGCAGTCGCTTTAAAACCGGATTCCCGCATTCCCGCGTATCCTGAATCCCGGGTGAGTCGGCCGGGCGGTCGCGCCGGGCCTGCGGTCCGGTGAGGAAGGTCCGGGCTCCACACGGCAGGGTGGTCGGTAACGCCGACCCGGGGTAACCCGCGGGACAGTGCCACAGAAAACAGACCGCCCCGCGCTCGCGGGGTAAGGGTGAAACGGTGGTGTAAGAGACCACCAGCGCCGCAGGTGACTGCGGCGGCTCGGTAAACCCCACCCGGAGCAAGGTCAAGAGGGCTCGCGCCGAAAGGCGCAGGCCTGCGCGAGCGTTCGAGGGCTGCCCGCCCGATGCTCGCGGGTAGACCGCACGAGGCTGCCGGCAACGGCAGTCCCAGATGGATGACCGCCGCCCCGCGCAAGCGGGCGCACAGAACCCGGCCTACAGGCCGGCTCACCCCCATCACATCCCGCTGACCTGCGGCGCGAGTCTAGCCTTTCGCTATCCGCCCCTGGCGCGCCTTGAGCGCCTCGCGCCCCGGGTGCCCCTTGTGTCGCGGCCTGTGCAGGTGCGTCAAAGTCTGCGGGATTACGCAGTCCGCACTTGGCATCGGTGCCCGAGAATCGACCATGGCTACTGACGCACAAGGACGCCTGCTGTCAGACGACGGCAACTATTACTGGGACGGCACTAACTGGCAGGCCGTCGACGCATCGGGCAACGGCCCTGCCACCACTTCATCGCAGTCACCGCAGGTTAGCCCGCGCACTGACGCGCAAGGGCGGCAACTGTCAGACGACGGCAATTACTACTGGGACGGGTCCAACTGGCAGTCCGCCGACACGTCGGGCGGCGGCGGGTCCTCGGCCGGTGGCGACTCCTCGGGTGGCGGCTCTTCGGGCGGCTCGGGTTCATCAGCGGGCGGCGATGCATCGCAGCAGTCCGGGCAAACCGACTCACAAGGGCGACAGCTGTCGGAAGACGGTAACTACTATTGGGATGGCTCCGACTGGCAGCTGGTGGACGCCGGGTCGGCTGCCGGTGCTGGACAGGCTGCTGGCTCGGCTAGCTCCTCCTCGTACGATCCCCTAGACGGCGGCCTGCCCCCTGGCGGACTAGGCGACGACGGCATGCTCCCCGCAGGACAAGCACAGGAGCGGGAGCAGTGCGACAAGGGTCCCTGCCCCACATGCGCGAGTGAGCAGTCCATGTCGTCGCCATGCACCCACCAGATCTATCACCAAGGGGACCACGAGTGTGCCAACGGACATTCGTGGAGCTCGGGATCCCAAAGGATATGCGGTGCGAGTTGCCCGAAGAACGATGGGAAGACGTGCGAACTGGAGGACATCCATAAGGATGCCGCGATCCCCCACGAGCACTACGTCGCGGGCGACGACAACCATAAGTGGAAGGTATGAGACATGCAAGACCCACGGTGTGGACTATGCCGACCTGATGGGTGACGCTTTCCCTGGCCAACGGCGAAGACAAACTGACACTCAAGCGCCAATCTGCCCAGAAGCGTTGAGAACCGCCGAGATCTCAGCACCAGGTCAGCCGATGCGCAAGACGCATCGCCCGAGGCCAGAGACCGCAGGTCACACGGCATAACCGCAGGTAAGGCAACCGACGTCGGAAGTTCGAGCTCTACTTCGGCGCATAACGGTGACGAGGAAGCCATGCCCGATCCGCGGACAAGCGTACGGTCAACCCAGGGGGGTCCCGTCCACGAGAACGTACCGCATAGTGGCCCCTTACATTCCAGCAGGAAAGAGTTAAAATAAGACTCTAGTGCCTTACAAGGTCCTTTAATAATGGGGGGGGCGGACCAAATGACTGCCGCACTTTTCGCACTTGCTGGTACGTTGATCGGCGTAATCGGATCCACCATGGCTGATATAATACGCGAAAAACGCGATCTAAGACGTCGCAATCAAGATGAATTGCGGTCAATATGCTCCGACCTTACGTCACAGCTTGGACGTATACGGCGCTGTCTTTTCATGCTTCAAAGCGATCCAAAGAACGAAGATCTTTGGAGACTGGTTGACTCAGCCCACACTGAAGCGAGGGCACTCTATGAACGCTTGCTAATTACTTCCGAACTAACAGCCACCCAAGAAGCCGCTAGACACGTCACGGATTCCGCGTTTTCTATGATGCGGGCAAGACGGGCGCAGTCTGACGACTATCAGGCCCACCGTGAAGAGTTTGGAGAATGGCTAGAAAAGCTGTACGTGAGCGTAAGGCGAGAATTGGGCCTGAGAAGCCCTACTAATATTTACACGCAAAGTCTCTACAATAGACTCGACCCTCAATCCGGTCTGCCAAGCGATAACCATCAGGGTCAACCCATTGAGTCCAATCCCAGCAATGCCTCCCGTATTGCTGAGGTTTGAGCGTCGGACGATTTGGCAGCAAGGTGAAGCAACAACATGCTGACGATTAAGCGTCAAGCCCGGTGGCCCATCCAACCGCGCTCGCGCAGAGGTGGGTGACTAGCTGGGTGACGACGATCGGTCAGCCGGTGGGAGTGCACGATACGCACGAGCACCAATCGATGTTCGTAAACGGACATACCGCGAAACATGTGCTGGCACTCGCGTAGCACACGCCGTTGACGATGCAGTGAGCGCCCGTGCCGCTGGTCGAGCATGTGCCGTTCACGTCCTTGGAGGTGTCGCAGAAGGCGCACCCTTCGCAGCCCTCCTCGCAGGCGCAGCAGTCGCAGGCTTCCTTCTGGGCCGTGTCGAAGGCGCCCTTTCCGCCGAGGACCACCGCCGACCAGTAGTCGTCGGCCAGGGTGCTGCATATCCCGAGTTGGATCTTGGAGACCGGATCGTGGCCTGGGAATTTCCGGGCGCAGGCCGTCTGGAGCTCCTTCTGGAACTTTGAATCGCAGTCGCCCTTGTTGCTCCCGCAGGTGCCGTAGCACAGGTCATGGTGATTGCACGCGGACCGGAAGTTCGCGCCCATGGGAAAGTCGGGAAGGACCTTCTGCAGCAGTCCCTGCGCCGGACCGCAGCCGTTGTAGGAGTTGACATAACCGATTTTCGTGACGGGATGCTGACAGGCGGGCGTCCAATCGACTCGAGATCCCTTCGCGCACGGGTCGCCCGAGGCCGGGGCGGCAGGTGATCCGGTGCGCGCGCCGGTGGCCGCGGAAGCGGTGGCAGTTCGGAAGCCGACGGCCGACCAGGCCGTGGCTGCGAAGCTTCCGGCGAGTAGCGTCAGCACTTTGCGCCGCGGGATGCGGCCACTGGCTGCCGCTGTGGCGAGATCATCGAATGTCGGCATGGGTTCAGATCCCCCATTTCCCGCCGAGCGCAGCCTCGGACTGGCGTTGCAATGCCTGCGCCTTATTGATGCGGGCCAGGGCCTGACCCAGCAGGCCGAATCTTTTGGCCTGATTCGACTCCGTCTGGGCTTGGTCCATGAGCTGGAAACCGGCGGCGAACATCTGCAATGCCTGCTCGGTCACCTTGTAGAAAGCACGTTGTTGGCCGGCTTTCGCGATCCGGCGTTCAAGAGTCTGCGCGATGTGAGCGAATTGGTTGTGCAGGCCAAGCAACGACGAGCGGATCTGGTCCAGTTTCTTTTCCGCGGCGGCGGTGGCGAACTGGTTGGCGTCCAGGGTGACCTGATGCTGGGCGGCGCGGATCACCGCCAAGATCTCTTGCTTCTCGAGCCCGACCGCACTCACAGCGGCATCCCGCTGGATGCGTAGGAACGCGGGACGGCCACGAGTTCGCGAATCTCGCGGGCACCGAGGACGACTTCGCTCGCCAACGTGCCGTCCTGTCTGATCATGACCGCGGCCGGAGTTCCGAGGACGCCATACGCTGCGGCAATGTTACCGTCGGGGGTGAGCAGCACGTCACGCAGCCCGTGGTCTGCCGCGTTCACCCGATTCCGTTCACTCGAACCACTCGCGATGACGGCGACTCCCGGACCCCCGGGCGCCCTCTGCCAATCCGCCACCTCAGGCAGCAAGGCCGAGCAGGGGCCGCACTCGGCCGACAAAAACGTCAGAAGCAGCCGTTCTCGGCCTGCGAACAACGTCGCGAGCGTCCGCGTCTCACCCGAAAGGTCGGTCACGGCGAAGTCCGGTGCGAGAGCTCCAGTGCGCAAACGGTCCTTCGGCTCGTCGAAGGTCGGGCGGTGTGCGCGACCGGCGGGGCCGTGGCCAGCGAGCGCGGCTTCGAGGTTCTCGATCCTCGCCAGCATGCGGCCGTTCTGACGGACGACGCTCACGGCAAACCAGGCCAGGAACGCTATGGCCAGAGCCGCGGCGAGCAGGCCAGCCAGCGCGAGCACGATCCCGATCGAGGCGCGGCCAAGATCATGTGCGAGGCTCATCGGCGCCTGGCTGCTGGCACCCACAGCGACCACGACCGCGGCGGCAAAGAGCACGGCATTGCGTACGACCGTCCGCCACCCGATCGGCTCGGAACTGATCCCCCCGAAGCAATGGCATTGCACTGACCGCCCGCGCACCACGGAGATCACAACGCCGACGACAAAGCACAAAAGCAGGGCCGCGGCGACGGCAGCGGCGATCTCAGCGGCCCGGCTCCACACCAGCAATGCCCCGACCGCGATCTCCACGGTCGGCAGGACGCGAGCCACAATGCGGCCAACCGGTCCACGCACCCCGAACTGCTTCAACGCCTCCTGGAAACCGCCGAAATCAAAAACCTTCGCTATCCCAGCGACGACGAACACCCCGGCCAAGATCAGACGGATCGTCAAAAGCGCGACCGGCATTAACCCCCCCAAACAACACCCACGGCCAGAGCGCGTGCGTCGACGCAGTCCTGGTGACACGCCCATACGTCGGCACGACTGCCAGCGCGAACAACGCTAGGCCGCGCTTTCTCCGCTGTCAAGACATATGCATATACACACTTTCGCGCAATGACGAACACTTGGCAGGCATGCGAGCGCACTCGGAATCCCTAGGCAAGCGCTCACCAAGCGCCCCGGTTTCCGGATTCCCCCTGCATTTCCCCTGCTATCCCTCGGGACCAAAGAAGGGTCTTGTAAAACCGAGGTGGGACTATGGGACTATCTCGCGAACGGTGTTTTCGGCTGATTCTGTTAGTAGGTTTCGGCCGGTGCCGGCGGGGTCACGGGAGAAGTTGCCCGAATGACGATCAGTGGTACTTTTACGGATCATCGATACTGCTCGCGAAGAGACGGCCTAACGGCCGGGCATCGCCGGGAATCACCGTGCCGTCGGGCATAACCGTCGCGAGGGCATGACGTGGCCTGGTGGCAGCGCTGACCCGAGACGCCTCGTCGCCCTCATAGTCGAGTTCGGACCTGATGATGATGCGCGTCTGAGGGTCAAGGCCACGCAGATGCTCCAGCGACACGGGCACCTCAGTCAGTTCCGTGATCTTGAGCAGCTCCGCGTCCGACGTCAACTCCGCCACCTCGCAGATGTCATCGCGCATCTGCGCTATCAGCGGAGTGGTGGTCTGATAGACACCGCCACTTCGCCGTAGCACCTCTGCGAGCGGTATCCCAGGCTCGTCGGGGCATGAACGCAGACCCGCATCGTAGATTCGCATCGCCGGGTCATCGGGCTCAAGCACCTTGGCATAGGCCCGGAACGTAGCCATCCGATCTACCACCCGTCCGCTGTCAGGCACCGGAACGCTGCTGGGTACCAACGGTATGAGCTGTGTCGGGAAGCGGCAAGGCACGGGGCGCAGGAAGTCGCCGCGCCCGGCGGGCCTGAGCTCACCCCAGCCACCGAGAGGTTTGCGCGCTGGCCGGGCAAGAATCTTCAAGCCATTTGGCGCCACTTTCCCGCATGCTGTCATCAACCGGATGTACCCGCGTCGGCCCTCGCGTGGACTGGTCGTGCACGGCCGCGCCGGGAGTCGACGCGTATGGCGTAGGAGTGATGGCGAATGACGGAAGGTCGCAAATCAATGCTCGGTTTTCGCAGGACGATCGTTGTCATCAGTGCGGCCGTCTGCGTACTCGCGGCCTGCGCGACCCTGCAAGCTCAGGCGTCTCCCCAGCAGGCGCGGCCTCCGGCCAAGTGGCGGATCGTTCAGGCTTTCGAGGGGCGACTGTACTATGTCCTGAATATGACTGCCCCAGGCCGGTCCGACGCGTGGGCCTTCGGGATCGGATCGGGCGGAAAAACGCTGGCGCTGCACTGGAACGGGGAAACGTGGACGGCAAGTTACCCGCCCAGCGTTACGCGGGTCCAGGAAACCGCCTCGAGTAGCCCAGACAACGTATGGGTGGCAGGGGACTGTAACCAGTCCGTGTCCCAGTGGAACGGCCACCGGTGGACGACCACCGCCCTAAGCGGACTCAAGCTGCGTTCCTGTGTCTCCAGCGTGGTGACCACAGGGCCGGACAGCGGCTGGCTGTTCACCGGTTACGAGCTGTCCACGATCGGCGTGCACTTCAACGGCAGGACGTGGCAGACCGTCACGCTCGGGAAGTTCGGCGGGGTCGTGGCCGCCAGCGCCGTCTCCGCCAGCGATATATGGCTGCTGACGTTCACGACGTCGGCCCGGACCCAGCTCGTTCACTTCGACGGCAAGACGTGGCGGAAGGTCGCGGTTCCCGCGCCGTCCCTCCCCAAGGGAGAGGTCTTGGTTCCGCAGGCGCTGACGACAGCGGGCGCGCGCAGCGTCTGGGCGACGGCCCAGATCTGGACGAGCCAGGACATGATGCCATCCAGCCCGCCCGACTCGCTGCTACTGCACTGGAACGGCCAGGCCTGGAAGTGGATCCCCCTTCCGGGCAGCACCCAGGCCTTGCCGCCGATCGCACCTGATGGCGCCAGTGGCGCATGGGTGGTCGGCGCGGGCATTACCAGGGGCAACCCGCTAGCCGCGTACTACTTCCTCCACTGGACCGGACGCGGCTGGACCGGCCAGCGCGCCCCAGTCAACGGGATCCCCGGAACCGGGGTGGCCACCTACGACGTGTTCAGCCTCGCGCACGTTCCGGGCACCCAGTCGGTCCTGGCCTCGGGCCAGGTGGACTACAACGTGCCCGCCGGAAGAGACTTCACCGCTGTGATCTACGGGTACGGCCATCCTTAGCCCCCATGGACATCTGCTCGGTCACGCTCAGTTCCCGCAGCATGAGCGGGAGTGTGGGTTCGGCCCAGCGCGACCGTCTGCCGGGCGACCATGACTACGGCTGTCATTTAGGGTCCACTGCGACAGAATTGTGATCATGACCGGTGGTCTCGATGTGCTCCGCGACGCGTTTGCTGCCGCTTGCAAGTCGCTGGACCGGATATTGGACGGGCTGGGGGACGAGGAGTTCTTCTGGGAACCTGTGGCAGGGTGTTGGACCGTTCACCGCAGGTCCGACAGTCGCGGGGTAAGCGCTGACGGCAGCGGCGAGTGGGTGATCGACTGGGACCCTGCCCAGCCCAAACCTGCCCCTTTCACGACAATCGCTTGGCGGGTCGTCCACACCGCCGGGACGAACTATCTCTACTGGGAATACGCGTTCGGCTCGGCATCGCCCACATTCGATCTTGAATTGCCCGGGAACGCGGCCGACGCGACCCACTTTTTGTCCGACAGCCAGCACCAGGTCGCGCAGACGCTTGCGAGCTTGTCCGAGTCGGATCTCGACAAGATGGTGCGGCACACCTCAGGTGGGCAGCGGTCGGTGTACCGCATCCTCGCGGGCTTCATCAACGAGCAGGTGCACCATGGGCCTGAGATAAGCCTTCTGCGTGATCTTTACCGTTATCGGAGTTCGCTGAGGTAACCGGCGATCAGGTTGCTGCGCGGTCTGGGATCGGCCCCTTGCTCTTG